>Ga0209909_100091_pt1 | contig 177852 bp, 166 predicted proteins | sample FECB22metaG_FD_188302 | JGI IMG/M metagenome (GOLD analysis project Ga0209909, IMG submission 188302) | Cyanobacterial communities from the Joint Genome Institute, California, USA - FECB-22 (SPAdes) (version 3) | ecosystem: Environmental > Aquatic > Thermal springs > Hot (42-90C) > Microbial...
AGCGGCGCGACGATCGCCCATTCCCCATCGCTGAGATCGAACCGACCCATCTCAAGACCTCCATCAATCGCAAGTCTTGAATCACCAACCCATCAAACCCTCAAGGGCTTTGAGTACAGAACCTAGGAGCTGGCTAAGCAGGAATCTCGTCCGGCGTTGCCGATCGGCAACGATGAGCCCGGCATGTTCCGCAGTTGCGCTTGCGGCCGACGGTTCGATGCACGATGATCCGCCGCGCTTCATCCAGACATGGCAACACACTCAGGAGGAACTGCCTATGAAGCTCGTTCGGTTCGGTCCGTCGGGCCGGGAAAAGCCGGGTATCGTCGCCGCCGACGGTTCGATCCGCGACCTTTCCGGAATGATCGCCGATCTGACGGGCGACGTTCTGTCGCCTGCCGGGCTCGATCGCCTGCGCGCCGTGGACACGTCAAGCCTGCCGACCGTTCCTGCCGGCACCCGGCTCGGCCCCTGCGTGCCGATGCCCTACAACTTCGTGGCCATCGGCCTCAACTACGCCGACCACGCCGCCGAAACCGGCGCGCCGATCCCGAAGGAGCCGATCATCTTCAACAAGGCGCCGACCTCGATCTCTGGGCCTGACGACGACATCGTGCTGATCCGCGATTCGGTGAAGACCGACTGGGAGGTCGAGCTCGCCTTCGTCATCGGCACCGAGGCCTTCGAGGTGCCGGCTGACAAGGCCCTCGACCACGTGGCCGGATACTGCCTGTGCAACGACGTGTCCGAGCGATTCTGGCAGACCGAGAGCACCGGCCAGTGGGTCAAGGGCAAGAGCGCCCCCACCTATGGTCCGCTGGGTCCGTGGCTTGTCACCCGTGACGAGATCGCCGATCCGCAGAAGCTCGCCATGAGCCTCGATGTCAACGGCAAGCGGATGCAGACCGGATCGACCGAGACCATGATCTTCGGCATCGTCGAGCTGATCAGCTATGTGACGCGCTTCATGAAGCTCCTGCCCGGCGACGTCGTCACCACCGGGACGCCGCCCGGGGTCGGGATGGGCATGAAGCCGCCGGTCTTCCTGAAGGCGGGCGATGTGGTGACCCTGACGATCGAGGGTCTCGGCACCCAGCGCCAGAAGGTCGTCGCGCGCTGAGGCAGCGGCCGGGCACCGCCTGGCGGCGGCGCCCGCCACATGTCGATCAGCTCGTGCGGGCGTCCAGGAACGGCCCGATCGACCGGCCGGACCAGCCGCCCAGAGCAGACCGCGCCGCCTCGTAGGACTCCATCACCCGGCGCGCCTGGGCATCGCCGGCGACCAGCTCGGCCAGCACGTCGGATGCCGCAGCGCGCGCCGCCATGACGACATCGCGCGGGAACTCGGACAGCCTGACATCGGTCCCTGCGAGGCGCGCGATCGCAAGGCCGTTCATCCAGTCCGCCTCCGCCAATCCCGTCGCCGCCTCCATCGCGCAAGCCCCGGCGACGATCGCCCGCAGATCCGGGTCAAGCGCCTCGAGGGCCGGAATCGATACCAGCGCCTCACCGGTGCCATTCGGCTTGTTGAAGCTCGGCCATAGATAATGGGGTGCCACCCGGTCGAGACCGAGGGCAATGTCGGAGAACGGGCCAAGGAATTCCACGGCGTCGACGACACCCGACTGCAATGCCTGGAATATCTCGCCCGGAGGAATCGCCACCGCAGTCATCCCGAGCCGTCGGAACACCTCGGCGCCGAGTCCCGCGGACCGGATGCTCACGCCCTTGAGATCGTCCGGCGAGGCAACCGGCCGCTTGAACCAGCCACCCATCTGGAAGCCGGTGTTGCCCGCCATGAACGGCTTGATGCCGAACGGCGCGTAGAGCTCGTCCCACAGCGCCTGGCCGCCCCCGTGTTCCACCCAGGCGACGTGTTCGGGCGGAGTCAGGCCGAACGGCACGGTTGTGAAGAAGACCGCTGCGGGGATCTTGCCCTGCCAGAAGAACGAGGCGGTGTGGCCCATCTCGGCCACTCCTTGCGAGACCGCATCGAAGACCTCGAAGGCGGGCACCAGCTCGCCGGCGGCGAATACCTCCACCGTCAGCCTGCCACCGCTGAGCGCCCCGATCCGCTCGGCAAGCCGTCTGGCGCTGACGCCGGGCCCCGGCAGGTTGTGCGGCCACGAGGTTGCCATCCGCCATCGAACGAGCCCTTGGGAGACGGCGGGGGCCGCCAGAGACGCAGCACCGGCCGCCACGGCCCCGGCGATGACCGTTCGGCGGGAGAGCCCGCCACGTTGCGAGATCGTTTTCATGACCACACCGAATGGAAATGGTGGACCGGGCCGTGGCCATGGCCGACGCCCAGCGTATCGGCCGCGACCAGCGCGGCAGTGAGATAGTCCTTCGCGGCCCTGACCGCCGCCTCGAGCCCAAGTCCCTTCGCCAGCCCGGCAGCGATTGCCGCCGACAGCGTGCAGCCGGTGCCGTGGGTATTGCGGGTCGCCACGCGCGGTGCCTCGAACCGCAGACAATCCCGGTCGGACACCAGGATATCGACCGAACGATCGCCTTCGGCGTGCCCCCCCTTCATCAGTACCGCCTTCGGTCCTAGCGCCAAGAGCCGCTCGCCTTGCCGGCGCATCGCCGCCTCGCTGTCTGCGACGTCCGCGTCAAGCAGTCGGGCCGCCTCGGGGAGGTTCGGGGTGATCACCAGCGCCAGCGGCAGCAGCGTGTCGCGCAGGACCGCCACCGCCTCTGGACGCAGCAGCGGATCACCGCTCTTGGCCACCATCACGGGATCGATGACGATGTTGGGCGCCCGATGCGCCGCCAGGCGTTCTGCGACCGTCTCGATCACCGCCGGCACGCTCAGCATCCCGACCTTCACCGCGTCGACGGACAGATCGTCGAAGACCGAATCGATCTGCTTCGCCACGAAATCCGGCGCGATGTCGAGCACCGCCTGGACGCCGGTGGTGTTCTGCGCGACGAGCGCTGTGATGACCGTTGCTCCGTAGACGCCCAGCGCCGAGAAGGTCTTCAGATCGGCCTGCATGCCTGCGCCGGCAGTCGGATCGGTTCCGGCGATCGAGAGCGCCACGGGCGCGCGCCCGCCGCGAGCGGGGTCGGCGGTGAAGCTGTCTGGTCGCACCTGTTTCATGGGGAGGCAATCCTGTCACCGAAGTCCTGGGGGTCGAGCGCATAGAGTGCGTCGAGATAGGCCGGAACGAAGCTTCCGGGTCCTCGGGCCGTCGCTCCGGCGCGTTCGGCCGCTGCCTTGACGAAGGCGAGGCACGCCGCCGCCGCGAGGAAACGATCCGTCTCCACCGCCAGGAAACCGGCCATCAGCGCGGTGCCCGCGCATCCCGATGCGGTCACCAGCGCCATCAGCGGATGTCCGCCCGCCACCTCGACCTCGCGGGTTCCATCGGTCGCAAAATCCACCTCGCCGGTCCGCACCACCACCGCGCCGCTTTCGCGGGCCAACAGCCGTGCCGCGGCGTCGCCGCCGTCGCTGCCGCTCAACGCCGCGAGTTCCGCGCGGTTGGCACGGATCACGGCTGGATGGCGCCGCGCCAGGTCACGGGCAAGCCCGAGCCTCGTCGGTGAGCGCTCGACGAACACGGGATCCAGTGCCCATGGCTTCCCGTCCGTTCGGGCGATACGGATCGCCACGTCGATCGCCTCGGCCCGCAGCGGGTCAAGCGTGCCGAGATTGACGAGCAGCGCCGACGCCCCGTGGATGAAGCCGGGCACCTCCGGCGGATTGACGGTCATCGACGGAATGCAGCCTGCCGCCAGAAGCACGTTCGCCGTGTAGGCTACCGCCGCGGCATTGGTGATGCAGTGCACGCGCGGACGCTCGGCCCGCAGCCGCGCGAGCAGCTCACCCGTCAGATCGCGCGCAGCACCGCTCAACGGCCCGGGCCGCCGGCAGGATCAACCGCATCGCTTGGGGAAACTGTCCTGCTGTTCATCTCAACTCCCTCCGCCGGCATCATCCGGATCAGCTTCGACGGGTTGACCGCCCTGCGGCCTCTCAGTCCCGTTCGGGACACCCCAATGAGATCGTCTCGCACATCTATCCGACCTGCAGGCCGGTTTCAAGGGCTGTTCGGCAGGTTCCGGCTGCTGGACACCTGCGCGGCGTCGGCATGACCTTGCGTGATCCGGCTCCAGTCGCGAGCCTGCACGGGTGGCAGCAATCGATGCTTCCAGCCGACGTCTGCCATCGCTTCCGGCATCGGACCGGCGGCGGCGATCGCAATCCGGAACCACCCGACTGGCAGGGCCTCCCCCAAGTCGCACCATTGCACCTTGGCGTACCGGCTCGGTTTGCCGTAGACCGGCACCCATGCCGGACCATCGCCACGAGGACGCACGGATGCAGCCATGACCGGGATCGACTACGAAGCCGAATACAACAACCGTGCGCGCGTCCCGGAGCATCCGGCCATCATCGAAGGCTGGGCGCGCGACGCGGCCGCGTTCCGCAACACCGCGAGCGCGGAACTGGATCTCGCCTACGGCCCACGCCAGCGCAATCGCGTCGACTTGTTCTTTCCCGCAGCGGACCGAAGGGTCGAACGCCTGGCGATCTTCATCCACGGCGGATACTGGCAGATGCTCGACAAGAGCTACTTCAGCCATCTCGCGCGCGGTCCCCTTGCCCACGGCATCGCCGTCGCCATGCCGACCTACACGCTGTGCCCCGAGGTCGGCATCGGCGAGATCATCGAGGAGATGCGCGCCCTCGTCCGCTTCCTGCATGACCGCTACCGCCTGCCGATGACCGTCAGCGGCCATTCGGCCGGCGGTCACCTCGCCGCCGCACTGCTTGCAACCGACTGGACCGCACGCGGGCTGCCCGAAGCCGTGGTACCGGCCGCGCAACCGATCTCCGGACTGTTCGATCTGGTGCCGCTCGTCGCAACCACGCTCAACCGCGCGCTGAAGCTGGACTCCGTCGAGGCAGGTCGCGTCAGTCCGCTCAACTGGCCCTCGCCAGCCGGTCTCGCCCTGCACGCCTGGGTCGGCGGCGCGGAGAGCGACGAGTTCCTGCGTCAGAGTCGGGAAATCGTCGATGAATGGATCGAAGGGGGTGTCCGCGCCGAATATTTCGAGGCGACCGGAGCCAACCACTTCACCGTCATTGCCCCACTCGCCGAGCCCGACAGCGACATGACCCGCGATCTCGCCGCGCTGACGCCCGGCCGGGGCGGCTGAGGCGCGGACGCGGCGATCCGCGGCCGCCGACAGGCTGCGTCGTCGATGTAAGGCTTCGGGATGTAAGGCTTCGGCAAGCAAACTGCCGGAAGATGACCCATCATTCTCCGGGGACATCATCCATGCCGATTCGCCGCAATGCGCTCGCGCGGTTCGCCGTCGCGCTCCTGCTTGGTCTCGTCTTCACCGCCGCAGCCTCCGCGACCGCGCAGGCCGCTGCGCCCGACGTGCGGCCGTCGGTCTTCCTCCAGTGCCCGACCGCGCCCGGCGATCCGGACACCTATGCGCTGTGCGCCACGGCGCGATGCTGGGTGCTCGACGGCGTCGCCTACTGCAAGTGCGAGATCGAGAACGGCAGGAGCATCTCGCTGCCGTTCCACTATCGCGACGGAGGCCAGCGCCGGAACGTCTGCACGCTGTTGAAGGACGGTGTCGCCAACGGTTTCACGGTCAGCACCTATTCGACCCCGCGCCCGCTCGAACAGGACTACCGCCCGGCGGTGGAGAAGCTCGGTCCGCCGCTGGCGATCTACACCTGCGGCGGTCCGGTCGGAAACCAGCCCCAGGCCGGCTATTCGGCCCAGTGCGACGGCGGCATCTGCTTCAATTCGACGACCGGCAAGGAGTTCCCCGGCCTCGGCCCGATCGGCGAGGGCGAGATCGTGTGTTCCTGCCCGCCGGTGCCCGCGCCCAAGGTCGGCTTCCAGATGGCCGGCCCCTGGCACTGCCGGCCGGGTGCGCGCGACGTCGACGGCCGCTGCTGCGACAGGGAGTTTCACGACCGGTTCTGCAACGTCTCCAGCGTCTCGCAGACCGGTACGGAGATCATGGTCGGCGCCGTCACAGGCATCCCAGCGCTTCTGTCGAGGTTGCTCGACGGCAAGGCTCCGAAGATCAACCGCTGCATTTTCCAGTAGCCACGGCAGCGGACGGCGCCTGCGGGCGCCGCCGCACAGGCTGTCGGGCACAGGCGCCGGGATTTGCGGCAGCGCCGGGCTTGCCGGTGCTGCGCGCATCTGGTCACATCGAACCAGCCGCGGCGGGCCGGCAGCCTGCCCGCCGCTCCCCCCCAATGCTGTCGCGGAGGCGTGCATGATCCCCTTCTTCGTCCAGATCAAGTGCCACCTCGGCCGCGCCTACGAGGTGGCCGACCAGATCGCCAATGCCGAGATCGCTTCGGAGATCTATTCGACCGCGGGCGACTATGATCTTCTGGTCAAGTTCTACGTCGACAGCCAGACCGACATCGGCCATTTCGTCAACGAGCAGGTGCACCGCTTCGAGGGTATCCGCGACACCTACACGATCATCACCTTCAAGGCGTTCTGAGATGCCGGCTGGTCAGACCCGGGGTCAGACCGGCGGCGGGCTGGCCTGGCGCTGGCGGGCCCGTTCGATGCCGAGCTGGCGCTCGCGCCAGATCACGAACAGGCCGGCGGCGATGACGATCGACGCCCCGGCCAGGGTGATCGCCACGGGTCGGTCGCCGAACATCAGGTAGCCGAGAACGAGTGACCAGATCATCGCCGTGTAGTCGAACGGCGCGACGACCGAGGCCGGGGCGTAGCGGTAGCTCTGGGTCAGCAGGATCTGGCCGATTCCGCCGATCAGACCGATCGTGACCAGAAGCGCCGCCTCGCGCGGCGTCGGCACGGCCCAGCCGAACGGCAGGGTGCACAGCGCCAGCACCGTGCAGGTGACCGAGAAGTAGAACACGATCGAGCCCGTCGTCTCCGTTCCGGTGAGATGGCGGACCTGGATCATCGCCAGCGACGTCAGCGAGGCCGCCATCACCGCGACCAGCGCGCCGATCGCGCCCGCGTCGGCGGACGACCAGCCTTGACCCAGATAGGGCCACAGGATCATCACGATGCCGATGAAACCGACACCGACGGCGGACCAGCGGAAGATGCCGACCACCTCGCCCAGCAGCACCGTCGCCAGCGCCAGCGTTAGCAGCGGCGCAAGGAACTGGATCGCGGTGACGTCGGGCAGCGGCAGATAGGTGAGTGCGACCAGATAGGAGGCGAGAGCAAGCCCGCCGAAGCCGCCGCGCAGCACATGTCCCCTGACATTGCGGGTCCTGAGCGCTCGCGGAAACTCGCCGCGCCAGGTCAGCCAGACCGACAGCGGCAGCAACGCGAAGAAGCTGCGGGCGAACATCACCTCGCCGACCGGCACGGTCTCCGACAGGAGCTTCATCAGCGCCGCCATGACCATGAGCACGAGGGTCGAGGCGACCTTCAGGCCGATGCCGATGAGATGATGCAGTGACGCCTCCCTTACCTGTTCCGGACAAGCACGAAACGCAGCGATTGACAATTGTTGCTGGCGCATCCGTGATCTGCATTCGGCGTCCGGCGGATTCGCCGCCCCGGGGACGCCCGGTCCGGGAGACCACGCAATGATGGCGCTGCCCTTCCTCACCGCTTTCCTCGCCCTTCTCGGCGGGGCCTTCGCATCGCGGGCGATCGGGATCGCCCTGTGGGCCGTCACGCTCGTGCTGATCCTCGTGCTGTTTCGGCTGCACGCCACCGACCCCCTCGACATCGTGCTCTGAGGCCCGCTCCCGATGTCGCCGGAATTCGCGCGCAGCCTCAATGCCCTCGGACTGCTCGGCCTCTGCGTCGTCCTCGGTTACGCCTTCGCCGACCAGTTCCTGAAGCACGACCTGCCATGCCCGCTGTGCCTGCTGCAGCGGATGGGATTCGTCGCAGCCGGTGTCGGCATCGCCTTCAACCTCTGCTTCGGACCGCGCCCGGCCCATTATGCCATCGCCATCCTGTCGGCAGTTGTCGGGGGCGCCGCCGCGCTGCGCCAGATCGCGCTGCACGTCGTCCCGGGGACGGGCACCTACGGCGATACATTTCTGGGACTGCACTTCTACTCCTGGGCCTTCATCGTGTTCGGGCTGATCATTGCCGGCTCGGCGCTGATGCTGCTGTTCGAGCGTCAGTTTGAGGTCGCGCCCGGTCCGCGCCCCCGGCTGACCGGGCTCGCGCTCGTCTCGTTCTGGCTATTCGCGCTTCTGGCGCTCGGCAATGGACTCTCGACCTTGGCCGAGTGCGAACTCGGCCTGTGCCCGGACAATCCGACCGAGTACCAACTCTTCGCGCCAACTCCTGCCCCGGCATCCGATTGAGCGGGGTTGGCACGGACGCCCCGAAGCGCCATATCGCGCGGGAGTCCGCCCCACGCCTGGCCGCCATTGCACGCGGACGGAATCCGCATCACATGACCGACAACCACGAGGCCTCACTTGCACTCGACCGGCGTGCCGGCTGGCCAGCCGAGATGCGCCGGCTGCTCGACAAGTATCCGCGTCCCTGGACCGATCGGCCCGACCTCGGCCAGCTTTCGCGATTCTGGCTCGGCCGTCATGACATGTTCCGGGAGCTGAACACGGCAATGCTGCAGGCGTCGCAGGCGCTGAAGGCCGGCACCGTGCCCCCGGAAGCGTTCCGAACCTGGTTCCAGCCGCGCATCCGCTTCTTCCTCGGCGAACTGCACGGGCACCACATGATCGAGGATCAGCACTATTTTCCGGTGCTGATGCGAATCGAGGCCGACCTCGCCCGCGGCTTCACGGTACTGGAGGCCGATCACGAGGCGATCCACGAGGGCTTGGCAACGCTGCAGAGCGCCAGCAACGATCTGCTCAACGCGCTCGCCGGACCGCCCGACAGGCGCCGCGTCGCAGCAGACGCGATGTCCGAGCGGCTCGACGGCTTCCTGAAGTCGCTCGTGCGCCATCTCGACGACGAAGAGGATCTGATCATCCCGATCCTGCTCGACCGCGGCGAGAACCTGCTCGGGTAGCCCGCGGCAGGATCACCTTCCGGCAATCGGCAGCGAGTCAGTCATCCCTGCCGCGGCGACGGCCGGGTGCCGGGATCGGCAGGGCAGGATGTGCGGCGTGGAAGCGCTCCGATCGGAGATGGTCGCCAAGGCCCATCAGGAACGACGCGCACGGGCTTTGGCTGCCGATGGCAGCCTCTCAGCCGTAGGTCCCTGCGTATGTGTCCCGCAGCACGTTCTTCTGCACCTTGCCCATGGCATTGCGCGGCAGTTCATCCACGAAGAACACCCGCTTCGGCAGCTTGTAGGCAGCGAGGCGCTGCTTCAGCGCGCCGATCACGGACGCCTCGTCGAGGCTGGCGCCCTTCTCCAGCACTACCACCGCCGTGACCCCCTCGCCGAAATCCTTGTGCGGCAGACCGATCACCGCCGATTCGACCACCCCCTCCATTGCGTCGATCTCGCCCTCGACCTCCTTCGGGTAGACGTTGAAGCCGCCGGAGATGATGAGGTCCTTGGCACGTCCGACGATGGTGACATAGCCGTCCGCGTCGATGGTGGCGACGTCGCCGGTGATGAAGAAGCCGTCCGGGCGGAACTCGGCCGCCGTCTTCTCCGGCATCCGCCAGTATCCCTTGAAAACATTGGGGCCCTTCACTTCGATCACCCCGATTTCGCCACGCGGAAGCTCCCGGCCCGTTTCCGGATCGGCGATGCGGACGGAAATGCCGGGCAGTGGAAACCCGACCGTTCCCGCCCGCCGTTCGCCGTCATAGAGATTGGAGGTGTTCATGTTGGTCTCGGTCATGCCGTAGCGCTCGAGGATGCGGTGGCCGGTCCGCGCCTCGAAGGCGCGATGTGTCTCGGCGAGCAACGGCGCCGAACCCGACACGAACAGCCGCATCGTCCGCGTCGCCTCGCGGTCGAGCTCCGGCATTTCGAGCAGCCGGGTATAGAAGGTCGGAACGCCCATCATGCTGGTCGCACGCGGCATCAGCGACAGGACCTCGCGGGCATCGAACTTCGGCAGGAAGATCATGGACGCGCCAGCCGCCAGGATCGTGTTCGTCGCGACGAACAGGCCGTGCGTATGGTAGATCGGCAGCGCGTGGATCAGCACGTCGTCACCGGTGAAGCGCCAGTAGTCGACCAGAACCTCGGCATTCGACCACAGGTTCTCATGGGTCAGCATCGCTCCCTTGGACCGTCCGGTCGTTCCGGACGTGTAAAGGATCGCGGCCAGATCGTCGGCAGCGCGCGGCACGTCGGCGAATGCCGCGGACTCGGCGGCCGCCCTGTCGGCAAGCGAGCCGCTGCCGTCCGCATCGAGCGTCTCGACAGCGCGTACGCCGGCCGCCTCCGGCAGGGCGGCAACCGCCTCGCGTACCGACGGCCGGCAGACGACGACGGACGGCTCGGCGTCGCCGATGAAATAGGCGAGTTCAGCGAGCGTGTAGGCGGTGTTGAGGGGCAGATAGACGGCTCCGGCCCGGACGCAGGCCAGGTAGAGAAACAGGGCTCGCGGCGATTTGTCGACCTGTACCGCCACCCGATCGCCCGGTTCCACCCCGAGTCCGACCAGCGCATTGGCAAGCTTCGCCGTCTCGCGCTCCAGATCGCCATAGGTCGTGACGGCTCCATCCGCCGTCTCGAGGAAGCGTGTCGCAGCTGCCGGAAAGCGGCCGGCGAGCCGGCGATAGAGCGCTGTCGTCATGTCGGGGATTCCGTCGATCGTCGTTGTCAGGTCTCTTCGGTGCGGCATCGCTCCGCGGTGTGTCGTCAGCAGCGAACGGCTACCACAAACAGGCGAGGAAAGCGCAACAGCACCTTGCCGTCACTGCGGGGCGGATAGGCGGTGGCGACGCGGCGGGTGTAGGCAGTCAGATAGTCCGCGCGCGCGGCGGCATCGAGCGGCTCCAGGAACGGTCGCAGGCCGGCTCCCTCCATCCAGGCCACCACTGCTTCGGCTCCGTCGAGGGGAATATTGTAGACGGTGTGCCAGATATCGACCATGGCCGAGAGGGGGGCCAGCGCGTCATAATACGCCTCGGGCGGCGGCAGCAGCTGCCGCGCCGCTGCCGCATCCCGCAGCAGGTCCCGCCAGGGGCCGTCCGCGGCCGTCTCGACCATCGCCCGATGGCTGGGCTCGGCAAGATTGTCCGGCATCTGCACGGCGAGCACGGCGCCCGGCCGCAGCGCCGCGAGCAGACGGACCATCACGCCGAGATGATTCGGCACCCAGTGCAGCACCGCATTGGCGAACAGCAGGTCCTCGGCGCCGCTCGGCATCCAGACCCCCACATCTTCCGCCAGGAAGGCGAGACCCGGCAGCCGCTTGCGCGCCGCGGCCAGCATGTCGGGCGAAGCGTCGAGACCTACGACCTCGGCGGAAGGCCAGCGGCCGACGAGCAGTTCCGTCGAATTGCCGGGTCCGCAGCCCAGATCGACCACCAACCGGGGCGCGACCAGCGGAACCCGCGCCAGCAGCTCGGCGGCGGCACGGCCGCGCTCGTCCTCGAAGCGGACATACTGGCTGGCGGACCAGGTAATCATGGGCACAGCGATACACTGCGCCCGCATTCTCCGCCAGCCTGCGCCTGACGGCAGCTCAGCATGCACTAACCAACCCCGTTATGCGGGCGTTAACGCGCATCCGGACAAGCTTGCCCGCAAAGGATGTCCCGATGGCAAAGGCGAAGCATACCGGAGCGGACGCGCCGCGGATGGAGGCAGACGAAGTCGCGCGGATGCGTCGGCTCGAGGAGTACGACATCATCGGGACATCGCCGGAACGTGAATACGACGATATCGCCCGCCTCGCCGCCGACGCCCTGAACGCCCCGATCGCCCTTCTCTGTCTGACCGAACGCGACCGGCACTGGTTCAAGGCGCATATCGGAACCGATCTGGTCGAGGTGCCTCGCAGCGAGAGCTTCTGCGACCATGCGATGCGCGACGATCGCGTCTTCGTGGTGCCGGATGCGTCTGCGGATCCGCGCTTCCGGGACTATCCCCTCGTCGCTGGCCCTCCCGGCCTGCGCTTCTACGCAGGAAAGACGATCGTCGCGGCGGATGGACACCAGATCGGCACGCTGTGCGTCTGCGACACCGAACCGCGCAGCGGCATCGACGCGCGTCAGACGCGGGCGCTCGAGAGTCTCGCGCGCCTCGCCGCAGACCGGCTGGAACTGCGCCGTCACCAGTTGCGGATGCAACTGGAGCGCCATCGCGCCGCCGAGGCGGAGGCGGAGGCACGGCGCGCGCACGAACGGCTGCGCGATACCATCGAGATGGTTCCCCAGGCGCTCGTCTTTCGCGACGCCGACGACCGGTACGTGCTGTGGAACCAGCGCTATGCCGAGCTCTACAGCGATATCGCCGACCTTCTGAAACCCGGGATCTCCTATGAGGAGATACTGCGCGCGAGCCTCGACCGCGGCAACCATGTCGAGGCGATCGACGACAAGGAGGCCTGGCTGGCCAACCGGCTGGCCAAGCGCAACGGGGTGGCGCCGATCCGCGAACAGAAGCTGCGGGACGGACGCTGGTTGCGGATCGAGGAGCGCCAGACGGCCGATGGCGGCGTCGTCGGCGTCCATATCGACATCACCGAGCTGAAGACGCGCGAGGCACATTTCCGCCTTCTCTTCGAGGGCAATCCGCTGCCGATGTTCGTCTTCGACCGCAGCTCGCTGGTCTTGCTGGCGGTGAACCAGGCGATGATCGATCAGCTGGGCTACGATCGCGATGCCCTGATCGGCATGAACGTCCTCGCATTGCACGCGCAGGACGAACGGGACACCGTCCGGACGGTGATAGGTTCCGACCGTCTGGAAATGTCACCGGTTGTGGTCCGCCGCTATATCTCGGCAGGTGGCAGCATCATCCATGCCCTGCCCTATCGCCAGGTGATCGACTACCATGGCACCTCGGCGGTGCTGGTTGCGCTGGTGGACGTGACGGAACGGATCGCCGCCGAGGAGCGCGTCAGCTATCTGGCTCACCACGACACCCTGACCGGGCTGCCGAACCGTGCGGCTTTCGAAGCCCGCCTCGACGGGGCCGTTTCGGAGGCCCGCCGGACGAGGACCAATGTCGGCCTCTGCCTTATCGACATCGACCATTTCAAGGACATCAACGACACGCTCGGCCACGGCGCCGGCGATGCCGTGCTGCGGTTCGTCGCCGATCATCTGCGCCAGGCCGTGCGCACCAGCGATTTCATCGCCAGGCTCGGCGGTGACGAGTTCGCGGTGATCCTTCCCGACATCTCGGGCGATCGCGCCCTCGAGGTGGTCAGCAAACGACTGCTCGGCCTCGACGCCGTGCGGTTGAAGGAGGTGGCGTTGCCCGCGGGATTGAGCGCAAGCATCGGCATCGCCCGATTTCCGGCAGACGCCTGGACCGCCGAGCAGCTCATCCAGAATGCCGACATTGCCCTGTACCGCTCGAAGACGTCCGGCCGGGCGCGGCTGACGGTCTTCGACAGCGAGCTGCGCCGGCGGATCCACGAGCGCATCAACCTGAAGAACCGGTTCCGGCAGGCAATTCGCGCCGGCGAGATCATGCCCTATTACCAGGCGATCATCGACCTCGACAGCGGTCGCGTCTGCGGGCTGGAAGCGCTCGCCCGCTGGCGGCATCCGGACCGCGGCGTGATCGCCGCCGGGGCCTTCGCCGACGTCTTCGAGGACGCCGAACTGTCGGCCGAACTCGGCCTCGCCATGCTCGAGCGCTCAACCGACGACATGCAGGACTGGGAGAGGCTCCGGCTTCCCTATTGCCGTATCGGGCTCAACGTCACGGCCGGTGATCTGCGACTGCCGGGATTCGTCGACGAGGTCCTCGCGACCCTCTCGGCAAAGCGACTCGATCCGACGCGGCTGCTGGTCGAGGTGACCGAGAACGTCGTCATCGACCGCGAGGACGGACTCGTCATAACCGCTTTGAACGAGCTTGCCCGGCACGGCCTGCGTATCGCGCTCGACGACTTCGGAACCGGTCACGCCTCGCTCACCCACCTCAAGAAGGTCGATGTGTTCAGCCTCAAGATCGACCAGTCCTTCGTGCGCAACCTTGTCGGCAACCGCGAGGACCGGGCGATCGTCAATGCCGTGATCGGGCTTGGGGCGAGCCTTGGCATCCGCACCGTCGCCGAGGGCATAGAGACGATCGAGCAGGCCGCGATGCTGCGCGCCGCAGGCTGCACCGCCGGCCAGGGTTACCTGTTCAGCCGGCCGATTCCGGCCGGCGAGGTGCCGCGTCTCGTCACCGCCTACGCGGACACGCCCTGGTCTCCGGCGGCGAATGCCGCGACGCGGGTTGCCTGACGGATTAGCTGCGCGTCAGTCGCTTGTACTTGATCCGCTTCGGCATCACCGCGTCCGATCCGAGGCGGCGCTTCTTGTCTTCCTCGTAGGCCTGGAAGTTGCCCTCGAACCATTCGACATGGCTGTCGCCCTCGAAGGCGAGGATGTGCGTGGCGAGCCGATCGAGAAACATGCGGTCGTGGCTGATCACCACGACGCAGCCGGCGAACTCCTCAAGCGCGTCCTCAAGCGCGCCCAGTGTCTCGGTGTCGAGATCGTTGGTGGGTTCGTCGAGCAGGAGCACGTTGGCGCCGGACTTGAGCACCTTGGCCAGATGCACCCGATTGCGCTGGCCGCCTGACAGCGAGCCGACCTTCTGCTGCTGGTCGCCGCCCTTGAAGTTGAAGGCCGCGGTGTAGGCGCGGGAGTTGACCTCGCGCTTGCCGAGCGTGATCACATCGTTGCCGCCGGAGATCTCCTCCCACACGGTCTTGTTGGGATCGAGTGCGTCGCGGCTCTGGTCGACATAGCCGAGCTGGACCGTCTCTCCCAGCCGGATGATGCCGGAATCCGGCGTCTCCTGCCCGGTGATCATCCGGAACAGCGTGGTCTTGCCGGCACCATTGGGGCCGATCACGCCGACGATGCCGCCAGGTGGCAACCTGAACGAGAGATCGTCGATCAGCAGCCGGTCGCCATAGCCCTTTGACAGATGTTCGACCTCGATCACGACATCGCCCAGGCGCGGTCCCGGCGGAATGACGATCTCGACATTGCCGGCGCGCATGCGCTCCTCGTTCTGGCGCAGAAGGTCGTCATAGGCCTGGATGCGGGCCTTGGACTTCGCCTGCCGCGCGCGCGGGCTCGCGGCGATCCATTCGCGCTCCCGCGCCAGCGCCCGTTCGCGCGCGGCATCCTCGCGGCCTTCCTGCTCGAGACGCTTGGCCTTCTTCTCGAGGTAGATCGAATAGTTGCCCTCGTAGGGAATGCCGCGCCCGCGATCGAGCTCGAGGATCCAGCCCGTCACGTTGTCAAGGAAGTAGCGGTCGTGGGTGACGATCAGGATCGCGCCGGGATACTCGCGCAGATGGTTCTCCAGCCAGTGCACCGTCTCCGCATCGAGGTGGTTGGTCGGCTCGTCGAGCAGCAGCAGATCGGGCTGTTCGAGCAGCAGCCGGCACAGCGCCACGCGGCGCCTCTCGCCACCCGACAGCGCCGAAACGTCCGCGTCCGGCGGCGGGCAGCGCAGCGCATCCATCGCCTGCTCGACCTGGCTGTCGAGATCCCACAGGTTGAGACGGTCGATCTCGTCCTGCAGCCTGCCGGCCTCTTCTGCCGTCTCGTCGGAATAGTTCATCATCAGGTGGTTGTAGCGATCGAGGATCGCCTGCTTGGCCGCCACGCCGTCCATGACGTTGCCGCGCACGTCCTTGGACGGATCAAGCTGCGGTTCCTGGGGCAGGTATCCGCAGCGCGCGCCATCGGCGAGCCAAGCCTCGCCCGTGAACTCCCTGTCGAGACCGGCCATGATCCTGAGCAGCGTCGACTTGCCTGAGCCGTTGGGGCCGAGCACGCCGATCTTGGCATCCGGATAGAAGCTCAGGTTGATGTTCTCCAGGACCTTCTTGCCACCCGTATAGGTCTTTGTCAGGCCCTGCATGTGATAGATGAACTGGCGCGCCATCGTCGGCCTCGAACCCGTTGTCACGACTGTCGGGGAATATCGGCTGCCCTTCTAGGGCATGGCCGGAGGGTACGCAACGGGGCGGGATCCGCCCCCATCTCCCACAACCGGCGGCGCCGGCCATTGGCAACCGAATGTAAATTTTTGCATAGAACACTTGGATCTGCGGATCAGAGTCTGGATGAGAAAGATCATGCCGCTCTTCGCCGAAGCGTATCACGAGTTTTCGGACGAACAGATTCATTCACCCAGCCTCAAACGGCTTCGCTCCATCTGGCAGACCTGCGCACGGGGCGGACTGCCTCAGCTCGCCGACATGATGCAGCACGGCCTCGGCGATCTCGACGACCGCTATTCGCTGAAGGTGCCCGAAGGCAGCGGCCACTTCATCTACACCCATTACGGCCACACGCTGGCGCGCTTCTCCCGCCAGAACCTGCTCGGACTGACGACGCGCCGGCTTCCCGCCGACATCCGCAACTTCCTGGTGCGCGAATACAACAAGGTCATCCTGACCGGCCAGCCGGTGTTCCTGATCAGTTCCGGTTACGAGGACAGCCTCGACATCTGGGAACGGCTCATCGTGCCAGCACGCATGGAAGGTGGTCTGACGGTGCTGGTCGGCATGGGCGAGCCACGCAACATGCGCGACACCCTGTCCGACACGATCCTCGAGGCCTCGCCCGATGCGATCATCGCCATCCAGGCCATCCAGGACGATTTCGGCACCGTCTATGACGGCCGGATCATCGCTCTCAACGAGAGCGCCTGCCGGGCCATGGGCAAGACCCGCGGGCAGCTGATCCACCAACCCCTGCTCGCAAACTTTCCGCAGCTGCACGACAATGGCATCTGGGATCTGTGTCTCGATGTCCTCGCAAGCCGGACGGCGGTCCGCTTCGATATCGACGCCCGGCCGTTGAGCGTCGGACTGCAGAGGATGACGCTGTTCCCCATGGCCGGCGGGCTCGCCATCATGATGCAGGATATCTCCGACCTGTCCGGCGAGACCGTGCCGCTCATCGGCTGCCGTCCGTCCAACATCCTGCGATTCGCGGCCGCCGCGGCCTGATCCCCCGCGCCGCCGGCATCCCCGTCCGCCCGATACGTCGCGGCGGACGCAAGGCGCGGCTTGACATTTCAACATTTCTTGTATCATTGAACCATGGACGATGACCTCGCCGTCACCCGCCTCGCCGCGCTCGGGCAGATCCACAGGCTTGCCCTGTTCCGGCGGCTCGTGCGCGCCGGCCCTTCCGGGCTGGCGGCGGGTGTGCTTGCAGCGGACTGCGCTCTCCAGCCCTCGGCTCTGAGCTTCCACATCGGCCATCTCGAGCGCTCCGGCCTCGTGACCAGCCGCCGCGAAGGGCGCCACGTCTACTATGCCGTCGCCGTCGAGGAGATGAGGCGGCTGCTCGTGCACCTCACCGCGGACTGTTGCGATGGCCATCCCGAGATCTGCGGCGGCCTTGCCGTTGCCATCGCCAACCCGCCAGCCTGCGAGACGGAATCATGCTGAAGGACTCCGCGCACTACAATGTGCTGTTCCTGTGCACCGGCAACTCGGCCCGCTCGATCATCGCCGAGGCGATCATGAACCGGCTCGGTGCGCCGCGCTTCAAGGCCTGGTCGGCGGGCAGTCAGCCGAAGGGCGAGGTGCATCCCTACACACTTGATCTGCTGCGCTCGCTCAATCACGACGTCACCGGCTTGCGCTCGAAGTCGTGGGACGAGTTCGCCCGCCCCGACGCGCCGCCGCTCGATTTCGTCTTCACCGTCTGCGACAATGCGGCCAACGAAGTCTGCCCGATCTGGCCGGGACAGCCGATGTCAGCGCATTGGGGTGTGCCTGATCCCGCGGCCGTCGAGGGCAGCGAAGCGTTGAAGCGCGCGGCCTTCGCCGACACCTACCGGATGATGCACCAGCGCATCTCCATCTTCACCAGCCTGCCGATCGCCTCGCTCGACAAGCTCTCCCTGCAGAAGCGGCTCGACGAGATCGGCCGCAACCGCGACAAGGCCGGAGAGACCGCGGCCTGATCACTGCCAGCTGCCATCCACGACACCGAAGCGACGAGGTCCGCAGCGTGACGCTGTTCGAGAGATACCTGACCCTGTGGGTCGGCCTGTGCATCGTGGTCGGCGTTGCCCTCGGCCACTTCCTGCCCGACCTGTTTCAGGCGATCGGAGCTGCCGAGATCGCCAGGGTGAACCTGCCGGTGGCCGTGCTGATCTGGCTGATGATCATCCCGATGCTGGCCAGGATCGACTTTGCCGCCCTCGCCAGCGTCCGCGCGCACTGGCGCGGCATCGGCGTAACTCTGTTCGTGAACTGGGCGGTGAAGCCATTCTCGATGGCACTGCTCGGCTGGCTGTTCATCGGATGGCTGTTCCGCCCATGGCTGCCCGCCGACCAGATTGACGGCTACATAGCCGGCCTGATCCTGCTGGCGGCCGCGCCCTGCACGGCGATGGTGTTCGTGTGGAGCAACCTGTCCGACGGCGAACCGCACTTCACCCTGTCGCAGGTGGCGCTGAACGACGTCATCATGGTGTTTGCCTTCGCGCCGATCGTGGGCCTGCTGCTGGGGCTGTCTGCGATCGTCGTGCCCTGGGACACGCTGATCCTGTCGGTTGCGCTCTACATCGTCGTTCCGGTGATCATTGCCCAGCTGCTGCGTCGGCACCGGCTGGCGTCCGGTGGCGAGCCGGCCCTGCGGCGCCTGCTCGCCGCCATGCAGCCGGTGTCGCTGATGGCCCTGCTGGTGACGCTCGTCCTGCTGTTCGGCTTCCAGGGCGAGCAGATCATCGCCCAGCCGCTCATCATCGCCATGCTCGCAGTGCCGATCCTGATCCAGGTCTATTTCAATTCAGGGCTCGCCTATCTCCTCAATCGGGTAACCGGCGAGGCCCATTGCGTGGCCGCGCCATCGGCGCTGATCGGTGCGTCGAACTTCTTCGAGCTCGCCGTCGCAGCTGCGATCAGCCTGTTCGGATTCCACTCCGGAGCCGCGCTCGCGACCGTCGTCGGCGTCCTCATCGAGGTCCCGGTGATGTTGTCCGTCGTCAAGATCGTCAACGCCACCAAGCCCTGGTACGAACGCGGCCTGCGTCCTTCGCGGGATCCGGCGACCCAATCTCTGGGCCGCAGCTGAGATAGCCTCATGCGGCGCGCTGCGGCATCGCTGCCTGCTGCTTGAGCATTGCCGCCGCCCGCGCGTAGCCGCCTGCCGCCCCGTCGATGAAGTGGATGTGATCGTCGCGCGTCAGCGACGGCACCAGGCAGGTCATCAGCGCCGCACCCTGTGCGTGCAGGCCGTACTGGGCGACTCCCCGCGCGGCCGCCGCCTCCAGTTCGCCGCGCAGCCGCGCCTCGACGGCAGCGTCCGCGTCGACGGTCATGCGCAGTCCGTCGTCGAACTTGCGGAAGTCTGAGTTGCGCGCCGTGACCGTCTTGTAGTGGTGCGGATCGAAGTCGCCCATCCTGCGGCCGACGAGGAACACGACGGCCGCCGCAAGCGACAGCGCCAGCAGCCGCACATAGGCGATCGCGACGCCGAGCCGCCCCCTGCTGCTGCGCGCCTCGATCCCCAGCCCGTCGGGCGGAAACCGCCAGCGCAGCCTCGCCGGGCTGACCGGATTGCCACGGTCCGGCGCCGCCTCGACGATCGCCGAGATGCGGCTGACCAGGGCGGCGAATGCGTCGTCGGCGGCGCCCGGCGCCGGACGCACCAGAATCGACAGGATCCGCCCGTTGCGCGCAGCAAGCGGCTCCCATCGGCACGACAGACCGGCAAGATCCGGCCAGGCGCCCTGAGGGGCTTCTGGAAGCGCGATCAACCCGGCCTTGAGCTGCTCCTCGGCCCAGTTCAGCCCGTTGCCGGAAAACAGCGCGAAGGCCACGTCGGGCGAAGCCCCGAACCGGGCAACACGCACATCGTGGCCTGCCTCGCGAATGGCATCGACACCGATCGTGCCGACCCGCAGGTCGAGATCGAGCGCTTCGGCCGCATATCGCCGCACCGACGCCATCGCCGCGCCGGCCGCCGCACCCATCGTCCCGGGCACCGCGACAGCGGCACCATCCCCGCCGAACACGAACGGGAAATCCCGCGTTCCGAGCGCGTTCATCAGCGCCGCGATGACCGACGCCCCCACCATGTTCACCGCCTTGTAACGACCCTCGGCGATCGCCTGGGTGGAATTGCGGACATCTGCCACACCGATGATCCAGCCAGGCGGCAAAGGCGTGTAGCGCTGCGCATCGCCGGCATCCTCGAAGCGTTCGAGGATCGGAATGCTCCGGTAGAAGTCGAGATCGTTCGTCGTCATGGCGCATCCGGCAACAGCGTCGCCGGTTCCGCCGGCGCGTGCTCTCAGCATACGCTCAGGGCCGCCGGATCGGATGCCCCGCCGGCGTCACGATCGCGTGCCTTCGCCGAAATCTGCTGTGCCGGCAGGCCGGATCAGAGCGAGGCGAACAGCTTGGCGTTCGGACAGAATCGTTCGGCACCGTCCGTGCCCTCGGTCTGCTCCATCCACCGGGCGCAGACCTCGACCGAGCCGCAATCCATGCAGCGGCGTGCCGCGCGCTCCAACGACATCGCCTCGCAGATCGTGATGGTGTCGCCCTGCAGCGTACCGTACCGCCGCATCATCTCGCCCATCAGCCGGGCATGACGCTCCCGGTTCGCCATCAGTCGCTCGAACATCGGTGATCCTCCCTGGCATCAGCACGACGACCGCCGCCGCGCATGACGCCCCTGTGTCTCGCCCCTGTGTCGTCTCGTTACTGTGTCGCGTCAGGAGCGTAGCGCGCCCGCCGCCGTAGTTGCATCCGCAACACTACGGACCTCCGCCGGACGGCCGCAGCGGCGCCGGGGCACCACGATCCGGTCAGCCCGATGCAGCTCGATCCGCACCGGCGGCTCAACAACATGCGGCTAGGGAGCTGTTCCACGGATTCGTCTGTGGGGTTTTCCTGCATGCCGGACTGATGACGGCGACGCTGCTCACCCATGTCGTGCCGGTGATCCCGCTGTGGCTGTATCCGGTCATCCTGTTCGCGGCCGCCTCGGTACCACTGGCAATCCGCCTGCGGGCAAGCCGGTCGGCGGTCCTGTCCGTCAACCGCCCCGACTCGCCAGCGCCCGCTTCGTCCGGGCGGTAGGCGCCGCAGTCAGCGGATCGTCGGGCCAGGGATGCTTCGGGTAGCGCCCCTTCATCTCTGCCTTCACCTGGCGATATCCGTCGCGCCAGAAGGTGACGAGATCGGAGGTGATCTGCACCGGCCGGCCGGCCGGCGACAGCAGATGGACCAGCACCGGCACCCGCCCTCCGGCGATGCGCGGCGTCTCGGTCGCCCCGAACATCTCCTGCAATTTCACCGCCAGCACCGGTATCTCGCCCGCGCAATAGTCGAGCCGGAGGCGGGAGCCGCTGGGGACTTCCAGATGCGTCGGGGCGAGGTCGTCGAGCCGCCGGCGCGCCTCCCAGTCGAGCCCACTTGCCAGAATGCTGGCGAGATCGAGTCGGGACAGGTCGGCGAGCCGGGTCACGCCGACGAGATGCGGAGCCAGCCAGTCGCCGATCGTCGCGGCAAGTGCCTCGTCAGACAGGTCTGGCCAGTCCATCCCGTCCGATATCCGCCGCAGAAGGGCGACGCGGGCGCGCAGCTGGCGGGCTTCCTCGCTCCACGGCAGACGGCCGATCCCGCGCGCCGCCACCGCTGCCGATAGCGCCCGCGCCACCGCGTCCTGGTCGGGCCGCTCGATCGGCCGCTCGTCGAGCACGATCGCCATGAATCGGCGCAGCCGGTGCGCCGTCACCCGGTCGGCCCGTGCGTCATAGGCGATCTCATCGGCCTCGATGATGCGGTCTGCGAAGGCGGACTCGATCTCCTGGCGCACGATCGGCGCGGCGAGCCGGATCCGCGCATCCGCTTCGCCGCCGCCGACGGTCGCAACCGCAAGAAGCGCCTCCCCGGCCAACGGATCCTCGGGCGGAAGACTGGCGCCCCGTCCGCCGGCGAGCCGGAACCGTCCGATTCCGCCGCGCTGCTGGGCGATGCGGTCGGGATAGGCGAGCATCGCGATGCGCCCTGCCGCGCCGGCCGGATCGGCGCTGGCCTCCACGCCGAGCCGCCGGCGCCACGCGCGTGCCGCGAGCAACGCCCGGCGCCGCGCGCCCTCGTCCAGGCGCGCCCCGGCTGGAAGGCCGCCCCTCGCACCATGCCGCAAGATCTCGATCCGGGTCCTGAGGTCGGCATCACATGCGCAGCCCGACCCGACCAGGATGTCGCGCTCCTCGATCAGGGCTGCGATCTCGCAGGCGATCGCGGCCTCGCCGTGCTCCTGCGCGGCGAGCAGCATGTGGGCGAGACGGGGATGCGCGCCAAGTCGCGCCATCGCCCTGCCATGCGCCGTGATGCCGCCATCGCTGTCGACTGCACCGAGCAGCCGCAACAGGTCCCGCGCCTGCGCCAGCGCCGCCTCGGGCGGTGGATCAAGCCAGGCCAGCGTCGAGGCGTCGCGCACGCCCCACTGGGCGAGCTCGAGCGCCAGCGGGGCGAGGTCGGCGTCGAGAATTTCCGGGCGGTCGTAGGCGACGAGACCGCGTTCCTCGGCCAGGCTCCACAACCGGTAGCAGACGCCCGGCGCGGTGCGCCCGGCCCGTCCGCGCCGCTGCTCGGCCGCCGCCCTCGACACCGGCACCGTTTCCAGCCGACTCATCGCGCTCACAGGATCGAACCGCGCGCGCCGCGACAGGCCGCCATCGATGACGACCCGCACCCCGTCGATGGTCAGGCTGGTCTCAGCGATCGACGTCGCCAGTACCACCTTGCGGCGTCCCCCTGCCGATGGCCGGATCGCCGCGTCCTGTGCCGCCCTGTCCAGCGCGCCATAGAGCGGCATCACGTCGGCGGACTCAGGAAGCCCGGCTTCGGCGAGCAGTGCCGCGAGGCGACGGATCTCGCCCTCCCCCGGCAGGAAGACGAGCATGTCCCCGTCGGTATCGGCGAGCGCACGCCGTACGGCCTCGGCCATTGCCGGAACGAAGCGGTCACGCGGCGGCCGGCGCAGATGGCGCGTCTCGACCGGAAAGCTGCGCCCCTGGCTGCGAATCACCGGCGCCCCGCCAAGCAGGGCGGCGACCGCCGATCCGTCGAGTGTCGCGGACATCACCAACAGCTTAAGATCGTCCCGAAGGCTCTTCACCTCCAGCGTCAGCGCCAGCCCCAGATCGGCCTGCAGGCTGCGCTCGTGGAACTCGTCGAAGATGACGAGTCCGACACCCTCGAGCCCCGGATCGGACTGAAGCCGCCGCGTCAGGATACCCTCCGTGACCACCTCAATGCGGGTGGTGCGGCCGACGACGGAATCGAGGCGTGTGCGGTAGCCGACCGTCTCGCCGACCGCCTCGCCGAGCATGTCGGCCATGCGCTGGGCGGCGGCACGGGCGGCAAGGCGCCTCGGCTCGAGCATCACGATCCGCCGTCCCGCGAGCCAGGGTGCTTCGAGCAGCGCCAGTGGCACACGCGTCGTCTTGCCGGCACCGGGCGGCGCCTCGAGCACGGCGGCAGAATGGTCGGCGAGTGCTGCCTCCAGCTCCGGCAGCACGGCTTCGATGGGAAGATCCGTCATCGGACAGTCGGGTCCGCCGTGCTCGCGTGTCTCATGGTCTGGCGGCAACCCGGAAGGTGTTGATCGCCAGGATCCGGCAATCCGGAGCCGTGCGGCGGCACTCCGCCATGGCCGACTCCGTCGCCTCGCGCTGGCTGCCGCGCCCGACGGTGACACCGATGCCGCCCGCCCCGACCGCCACCGCGCGCCAGTCCGGTCCGGCGTAGACCGCCATCACCCGCTCGCGCTGGGCAGGGCTCAACGCCATATCGCTCTCCGGCCGGAACAGGCCCTCGATCTCGACACCTTCAGGGAACGGAAAGGCGAACCGATCGTCTACCGCCGCCAGCAGGCACGGCACGCCGGCGCGGTCGCCGCAGAATTCGAGCGACCGGCGCACCGGATCGAGCCGTCCCGTCCCGCCCCAGCTCATGCCGATCAGCCCGTCGTCATTGATCGCCAGCGCGCGTGGCAACGGCCGCTCGCTGAAGCTTTCGATCAGCGCACGGTCAGAGGCGCGGGCAAACGGGACCCGGTCCGGGTCGAACGGCTCGCCGCCGCCGGCAACCTCTCGCAGCCAGGGCTGTGGCGGCATGGCAGGCAGCGGATGCGGCCACACCATCGTGTCGCCCACGGCGTAGATCTCGCAGGCCTCGTTGGTCGCGCCCGTGCACGCGGCCAGCGCCTTGTCGCGGGCGACCGCCTCCGAGGGTTCCGCAACCGCGAAGCCGTAGCCGTAGCGGTTGATCGCCAGCGCCTTGTGGTCGCGGGCCGGCACGTAGGAATCCTTGATGTCGTTGCGGTTGTCCTCGCGCAGGAACGGCACCCGCTCGGCTATGAAGGTACCTGCGACGGCCCCATCGGACGTTGCCGCCGTTGCGGCCGGGGCCGCCAGCGGTGCCGCAGGTCTGTCGGACGGCGGCGTCACAACGGCGGTATGGTCCATGGTCCAGAACGCGACGCCGCCGGCTGCGATCGCAACCACTGTCGCCAGCGCGGCCGCCGTGCTCCAGGCTCGCCGAGTCCCGGCTGCGGCCTTGGCGGGCGCAGCGCCGGCAGGCTCGAGCTCGGCCCCGCCTGCCATCACCGCATAGACATGCACCGGCTGCGGAATGTTCTTGACCGGATGGGCGCCGAGATCGCGGAAGTGCAACGACATCTTGCCCGCCACCTGCTCGTGCACCGTGCGCGACACCCAGATGCCCCCAGGTGCCGCGAGTCCCTGCAGACGGGCAGCGACGTTCACGGCATCGCCGAGCAGATCACCATCCCGCTCCACCACGTCGCCGATGGTGATGCCGATGCGGAACAGCATCTGACGCGACTGGGGGTAGCCGTAGTTCCGCGTCCTCAGCGTCTCCTGGATGTCGATCGCCGCCCGCACAGCATCGACGGACGAGCGGAACTCGGCCAGCACCGCATCGCCCGCGGTGTTGAAGATGCGGCCGTTATACTGGCCGACGAAATCCTCGAACACCTTGCGGTAGTTCACCAGCCGGCGGAGCGTCTCCTCCTCGTCCTCGGCCATCAGCCGCGCGTAACCGACCACATCGGCACACAGGATGACGGTGATCTTGCGCTGCATCGAAATCTGCCGGCTCGGGACCCCGCGGATGTGCGGCCTCATTCAACCAGAAGCGCGTCCGCCGCGGAAGCGCGGGGCGGACTGACGGTCGGCGTCATCTGCTTCGCTGCTCTCCCGGCACCGGCGGGTGGATGAACTCCCACGGGCTTACCTCGCTGTCGGGATCGACGACGACCTCGATCAGCGCCGGCGCATCGTCGGCCAGCGCCCGTTCGAGCACCGGGCGCAGCGCGTCCGGGCTGTGGACGCGATGGCCTGCCACGCCGAAACTCTCGGCGAGCTTGAGGAAATCCGGATTGGCGAGTTCGGAGGCGATGATCCGGCCGTAGAACAGCGTCTTCTGATCACGCCGCACGTTGCCGAACGCCCCGTTGTTGAACAGCACGGTGACGAGGCTGATCCGTTCGGCGACAGCGGTCGCAAGATCCTGCACGCCGAACATGAAGCCGCCGTCGCCGGTGATCGAGATGACCGCCCGGTCCGGATTCGCCACCTTGACGCCGAGCGCGGTCGGAAAGCCGAAGCCGAGCGTACCCTGGTAGCCGGAACTGACATAGGTGCGCGGCTCGTAGACCGGGAAGCCGTAGTAGGAGACGAAGCCTGCCTGGCACAGCTCCTCGACCAGAAAGCCGTCGCGCGGCAGCACGTCGCGGATCACCTTCAGGTAGGAGATGTGCGGCTCGACACGGGCGATCTTGCGCGCCGCGGCGGCCTTCGCCCCGGCGATCCAGTCGGCCGCGTCCGGCTCGGGCGCACGCTCCCGGCCGATCGCCTCGGCGAGCAGCCGCGCCCCTTCGGCAGCATCCGCCACGATCCCGGCATGCGGCTTCAGACGGACCATCTCGGTCGGGTCGATGTCGATGCGGATCAGCCAGGGTGGCGGCACCGGCCGGTCGACGAGGCGCATCATGCCGCCGCCCCAGCGCATGTACTGCATTTCGCAGCGGCTGCCGATGCCGATCAGCGCATCCGTCTCCGGCCACAGCTCATGGGCCGCCGCGCTGGACAGGCCGAGCGGGTCGTCCTCGGCCACTACCCCGCGTCCCGAGCGGAACGCGGTGACAGGCGCGCCCAGCACCTCAGCCAGGGCGCGGACCTCGGCGCGCGCGTGCTGCGCCCCGCCGCCGACCATGATCACCGGCCGCCGGCAGTCCTTCAGGATGGCCACGGCGCGAGCGATCTCGTCCGGATCGACGGCGGGTGGCGGCGGGATCTCGACGGCGACGGCACGCTCCACCGGCGCCTGCGCGGCCAGCCTGTCCATGCACATTTCGAGATAGCCCGGCCCCGGTCGGCCTGACAGCATCGCCGCCAGCGCCCGGTTGACCGCCGCAGGAACGTCCTGCGGCCGCTCCACGCGGGCAGCATGCTTGTTGAGCCGCGCCATGATGCCCAGCTGGTCGGGAATCTCGTGCAGCGCACCGCGCCCGCGCCCGAGGAAGTCGCTCGGCACCTGACCGGTCAGGCAGAGCACCGGCGCATCGTTGGCATACGCCGTCGCCAGCGCTGCCGAGGCATTGAGCACGCCCGGGCCGGGTACCACCGAATAGGCGCCGACCCTGCCTGTCGAGGCAGCGTAGCCATAGGCCATGTAGGCGGTCGCCTGCTCGTGGCGTGGCGTCACCGTGCGGATCGCATCGGCCTGCCTGGCGAGGCCGTCGAAGATCGGGTAGGTCTGGACGCCCGGAATCGCGAACACAGTGTCGATCCCGTTCGCGACGAGAGCCCTTGCAAAGGCCTCGCCCGCCGATATCCGCTCTACCATCGCCGTACCTCCGTCCTGTTTCCGGAATGCTGTCATAGGTGTTCGTGACCGCGGGGGAAACACGGCAGAGTCGCCATGCACGGGGCGCCCCGATCCCACCCCGTCCTCATGACCGGATTCGGAGCGGGAGCCGGCGAGTCGGCCTCTGGGCGCCCGTGCGGTCTGCCGTCCGGCCCGTCCGATCCCGGATGGGACTCGCGGCCGTCGCGGATGACGCCCAGGGGCGGAGGAAATGACTCAGGGGCCGGATGCGGCCGGCCGTGCCGTCGGGAGCGGGGGGCAGGTGACACCGATCGCGAATCGACCGACGGAGGCACCGTCGTCTACAGGATCTCGTCCTTCACCCAGAAGCCTGCATAGGCCGCCCTCAGATACAGCGGCCTGAGCCCGGGCAGCGGAAACCGCCTCAGCGGCGCGCCCATCACCGCCGGCACGATCTCGCGATCCGGCCGCCGCCCGACCGCAAGTTCAGCCGCTGCCCGGCCCGACCACGTGCCCATCGACACGCCGTTGCCGTGATAGGCGAAGGCGTGGATGACGGACGGGTCGTCCGGCAGGCGCCCGACATGGGGCACCAGATCGCGGGCGAGGCAGACGAAACCGCGCCAGAAATGGGTGATCTCGACCCCTTGCCAGGCCGGAAACATGCGGTGGAATTGCCGCGTCAGATTGGCCCGCATGGCGGCCAGGGAGTCGGGCGAGGCATCAACCCCGCCGCGCGCGCCGAACAGGAAGCTGCCGTCCGGCAGCAGCCGGAAATAGTGGAGCAGGTTGCGGCTGTCATAGGCCATGGTGCTGGTCGTCCAGCCCTGCACCGCCAGCTCCTGCGGACGCAACGGCCGCGTGGTCAGGACATTCGAAAGCGCAGGCAGCAGCCGCCCCGCCAAGCCCGGATGCAGGTTTTCCGGCGTGTAGCCGTTGGTCGCAACGACCACCCGTCGCGCCCTGAGCGTGCCGCCCGGCGTCGACAGCCGATGCAGCCCGTCCGCCGTCTGCCACGCCTCGACCGGACTGTGGCCATGCAGCCGGGCGCCATGCCGTGCAGCGGCCGCCGCGAGCCCACGCGCAAATTTCAGGGGATGGAGCCCAAAGCCAAACGGCAGTTCCAGCGCAGCTTCCGCTTCCGCGTTGGAGCAACCATTGGCGGCCAGATCCGGCTTGGCGATGAGCCGGCAGGAGACGCCGAACGTCTCGCGCATGAAGTCGCGATGCGCCTCGAGGTCGCGGATCCGGTTCGCACGATGCGCAATTTCCAGGTCGCCGCTTCCGGTCCGGTCGATGTCGAGCCCTTCCGCATCGGCAATCTCGCCGACCAGCTCCACGGCCGCGCGCTGCGCGGCGAAGAAGCGGCGCACCTCGTCGAGACCGTGGCGGCCGATCAGAACCCGGTAGGATACCTTGGCGCCGCCGATGCAGCAGAAGCCGCCGTTGCGGCCGGAGGCGCCCCAGCCCGGCTCGGCGCGCTCGAGCACGCGCACGTCGATGCCATGGTCGCGGGCGAGGTGCAGTGCCGCCGACAGGCCCGTGTAGCCGCCGCCGATGATCGCGACGTCACAACTCTCGTCGTTCTCCAGAGGCGCCGCCGCAATCGTCAGGGGCGGGGCAGTCGCCGCCCAGTAGCTGTCCACGGGCGTCGCAGGGTCGCTGGCTGCAGGATGGTAGAGATGTCTCATGGCGCCATCCTATCGCGCGGGCCTGCCGAACGACACTGCCCGCAATGCGCGCCTCCTGTCCGAAAACCGACATCGCCGGTCCCTATCATGCCGAAATGGCCGCGACCGGCCCGGCCGACTCGTGCCGGCGCGACGGGAGGACAAGATGGATGCGATCATCGATGACCTATTCACCACGATGCTGACCCGCGGCCACGAGATGTATGGCGGCGAGGCAGTGACGCAGCTTCAGCATGCCCTGCAATGTGCCGTGCTCGCCCGCCAGGCCGGTGCCTCGGCCGGGCTGGTGACTGCCGCACTGCTGCACGACTTCGGCCACCTCGTCGCCGACAACCAAGACATGGCCGAGCACGGCATCGACATGATGCACGAGGAGGTCGCCGCGGACCATCTCGCGCGCTGGTTCGGTCCCGAGGTGACCGAGCCGATCCGGATGCACGTGGCGGCGAAGCGCTATCTGTGCGCAGTCGATCCGCGCTACCTGGCCGGCCTGTCGCCGGCATCGGTCGCCTCGCTCAAGGTCCAGGGTGGCCCCTTCTCCGACGCCGAGGCGGCTCGCTTCATCGACCGGCCATACGCCTCGGATGCGGTTCGGCTTCGCATCTGGGATGATCTCGCCAAGGACGTCGAGGCGGTGACACCACCCATCGAGGATTTCCGGCCGGAGGTGGAAGCCTCGCGCGCCACCCCGCGGGCCGGTTCGGCCGGCGGCTAGGACTCCGGTTGCAGGTTCATCCGCTGGCGTTCCTCCGCCACGGCGTCGATGCGCGCCTTGATCGAGGGATTCTGCACGAGGAGCCGCCTGAAGTCGGGCTCCTCAAGCAGCAGCAGCTGGCAATAGCCGAGCGCCCGGACATCGGCCTGACGGCGCTGGCCGGTGATCAGCGCCATTTCGCCGAAGAAGTCGCCGCGGCCAAGCCGTATGCGGGTACGGCCGGTGTCGACCTCAACGGCTCCCGAGGAGATGAAGAACACCGAAGCCCCGCGGTCGCCACGACGGATCAGCAGTTCGTCCGGCAGGGCAAGCCGCGGGCGCAGCAGCGCACAGATCTTCTCCCGCTCCTCCTCGGCAAGCGTGGAGAACATCGGAAACCCCTCCACGAGAGCCCGCGTGTTGAGACCAAGATCGAGCCGCGGCCGCTGCGCCATCGATCTGCGGACGGCCGCCAGCTCGCGCTTCAGCGCCCCGTGCAGCTCCGGGCCGATCAGCGCCGCCTCGCGCAACCCGTCCACTTCGGCGGTTTCCAGCCGCACGGCAAGCTGGGTCAGGAACCGCCGTTCGATCTCGGCCGCATATTCCGGATACTGCAGCCGCAGGGCATCGAGCGCGGCGACGACCCCATCGGATCGCTCGGCAAGCACCTCGCGCAGCTTCTGGGCAATCCGCCGCCCGAAGAGGGGCGACAGCTTGCTGCCGACAAAGTGCTCCAGTTCCTCGAGCACGATGCGCGTGACCATCAGCGTCTCGAAACGGTCCGCGACCCGTCGTTCCAGCGGCCCGTCCATGGCGAACACCCGGTGCAGGAGGTGCGCGACCCGGAACGTCCACGCGAATCCGACCCGCCGGGCCGCGGCGCGCAGATAGCCCTCGCGTCCGGCTGACCGGGTCTGGTCGATCGCCAGTTCGGTCTCGGCCAGCAGACGCGAGGCGATGCCGCGGGCGATCGCTCCGCCGGCGGCATGCTCGGCAACAAGCTCGCGCTCGCGCTGGGCCAGCGCCACCAGCCCCATGGTCAGCCTGTCCGCCTCGGGGATCTCGGTCGCTCCCTCCTCGTCCGCGCCCTCGCCGCGGGCGACATCGCCGAGATTGCGCGTCAGCGGCTCGAGCACGTCGTCGACGGAGACGGATCCGATCCGGTATTGTCGGGCGATCTGCAGAACGGCATCGCGCGCGGAATCGAGCGAGAGCGTCAGGATCTGTGTCCGTAGCGCCTGATCGAGAGGGCTCAGCCGGTCGATGCCGAGAAGCCGGATCACCGGCCGCAGCGTCGTCCCGCCGACCAGCAGGGTGAACAGGACGAAGCCGGTCGCCAGGATCGCGACGAAGCGCTGCACCTCCGGCACGATCAGCGGGTTCTCGGTGATCGACAGCGCCAGCGCCAGCGTCACCGCGCCGCGCAGACCGCCCCAGACGATGACGAACTTGAACGGCGTGCTGATCTTCTGCCCGAAGCCGGCAAGTCCGAGCAGCGGCAAGAGGCCGAACAGGACCAGCGCACGCGCGCCGAGCGAGGCGACGACAACGAGCCCGATCAGCCCCACGTCCAGCCAGTTGGCGCCGATCAGCAGCCGTGGCACGCGCAGCGCCGCCAGGACGAACACCAGCGATCCCGCCAGGAAGGCGAACTGTTCCCAGACTTCCTCGAGAAACTTCCAGTTGGCTGGCGCGAGCCGGTTGCGGCCGAGCACGCCGATCACGAGACCCGCCATCACCACGGCGACAACGCCGGAGACCGCAAGGAAGCGCTCGCTGATGACGAAAGCCAGATACGGCACTGCGATCGACAGCGTCAGCTCCGCGCCACGCGACTCGCGCAGGGCGAGCACCAGTTCCATCGCCAGCCGCGCGATCACGTATCCAACCGCAGCACCGCCGAACAGCGAGATCAGGAACATGCCGACGGTGCGGCCCAGAGCGGGTTGATCGCCGGTCAGCAGGATGCCGAGGAGCACCGTGAACAGGACAATCGCGGTTGCATCGTTGAGCAGGCTCTCGCCCTCGACCAGCCGCGTCAGTCGCCCCGGCGCGCCGAGATCGCGGAAGATGGCAACCACCGCGGCGGGATCCGTGGTTGCAACGATCGAGCCGAGCAGCAGGCAGACGACCAGCGACACTCCGGCGAACGGCCACAGCACCAGTCCGATCACCGCCGTCGCGACCACCACCGCAACGACCGCCAGCACGAAGATCGGCACCGCATCGTCGATCATCCGCCGCACGTCGATACCGAGAGCGGCCTGGAACAGCAGGATCGGCAGGAAGATGTAGAGGAAGCCTGCGGAGGTGATTGGCACCCCGAGCAGTGCTTCGGACATCCCCTCGAAGGCAAGCCCGAACTGCGCCAGATGCGTGGCGCCCAGCGCCACGACGATCCCGACGACGGCGAGGAGCACCGTGTTCGGCAGGTTCAGCCGCGCCGCCATCGGTTGCAACGTGCTGATCAGCACCATCAGGCCGGCGAGGATGAGGATCGTGTTGGTGAGGCTCAGCATCGGGATGGCCGCGGGAAGCCGCGCCGGATCCGTCCCGGTGCGCTCCAACGAAGCGTCTGTCGCATCGCGGCAGTCCTACATGTGCGGCCAGGACGGCTCAAGGATGCTGTGCATCGAGACCGGCCAAATGCTTCCGGGACATTGCCCGGACGCCTCCCCCCAGTCCCGTCCTGACCGACCCTCCAACAGACTCTGCCAACGGCTCGATTCATCCAGGATGACCCATCAAAGTACATATTTGGTTCCAAATATGTTCTGGAGTTCGCTTCGCCGACCTCGTATATCAGCTCTACCTTTACGTCACCTGCGAACGCGCGATCCGCGACAGCCGCGCATGGCTGCCGCCGACGGCGGGTGGTTGACACGCAGCCGACGATCGCCGAAGCCCCTGTGCGACAGCGCCACGGCATATCCGAACTCGGGGACCCGTCATGAACTACGCGACCATATTGCAGGATGTCGATCTTTCCGGAGCGGCCATTTCCGGAGGCACGCTGGCCGTGCATACACCGGTCGACGGTTCGAAGATCGCCGCTGTCGCCGAGACGCCGCTGAGCGAGATTCCCGCGATGATTGCCACAGCGCGCGATGCCTTCCGGCAGTGGCGGACAGTGCCGGCGCCGGTGCGCGGCGAATTGGTCCGCCTGCTCGGCGAAGAGCTGCGCGCGGCGAAGGAGCCGCTCGGCCGCCTGGTGTCGCTCGAGGCCGGCAAGATCCTCTCCGAGGGACAGGGCGAGGTCCAGGAAATGATCGACATCTGCGATTTCGCCGTAGGCCTGTCGCGCCAGCTCTACGGGCTGACCATCGCATCCGAGCGGCCGGGCCATCGAATGATGGAGACCTGGCATCCGATGGGAGTGACCGCCGTCATCACCGCGTTCAACTTTCCCGTCGCCGTCTGGTCGTGGAACGCCGCGATCGCGCTGGTCTGCGGCAATCCGGTCATCTGGAAGCCATCGGAGAAGACGCCGTTGACCGCGCTTGCCTGTCAGAAGATCCTCGAGAAGGCGATGGCCCGCTTCGGCAGGGCACCTCGGGGATTGAGCCAGGTGGTGATCGGCCGGGCCGATGCCGGCGAGGCGCTGGTTGCCTCCCGTGACGTGGCGATCGTTTCGGCGACCGGCTCGACGCGCATGGGCCGCGCGGTGGCGCCCAAGGTCGCGGAGCGTTTCGGGCGAGTGATCCTAGAACTTGGCGGCAACAATGCGATGATCGTCGCGCCGTCGGCCGATCTCGATCTGGCGGTGCGGGCGATCACCTTTTCGGCGATCGGCACCTGCGGCCAGCGCTGCACATCGCTGCGACGCCTGATCGTGCACGAGAGCATCAAGGACACGCTCGTCGAGCGACTGCGCAAGGCCTACGCGTCGGCGCCGATCGGCAACCCGCTCGACTCCGGCACCCTGGTCGGGCCGCTGATCGACCGGCAGGCGCTCGAGCGGATGCAGGCGGCGTTGAGGCAGGCAAGAGCCGACGGCGGCATCGTCCATGGCGGCGAGCCGGTGACGCAGGGCGTGCCTGCGGGCGCCTATGTCCGCCCGGCCATCGTCGAGATGCCGTCGCAGACCGCGATCGTGGCCGAAGAGACCTTCGCGCCGATTCTCTACGTGATGACCTATTCGGACTTCGCCGACGCGATCGCAATGCACAACGACGTACCGCAGGGCCTGTCCTCATGCATCTTCACCAACGACATCCGCGAGGCGGAGTTCTTCATGTCGGCGGCCGGCTCTGACTGCGGCATCGCCAACGTCAATATCGGTCCTTCGGGGGCGGAGATCGGCGGCGCCTTCGGCGGCGAAAAGGAGACCGGCGGCGGGCGCGAGTCCGGCTCGGACGCCTGGAAGTCCTACATGCGCCGAGCCACGAACACGATCAACTACTCGCGCGAACTGCCGCTGGCGCAGGGCGTGAGGTTCGAGATCTGACGGACGCGCCGATCCGGGGCGAGCTCGGCCGACGCGTCGCGGGACGCCCGGCGCCGGACCGATTGCGAACAAAACGGGAAACGTGCTTGCTGGCGGCGTGAACCTGCAACGCTGATTCGCTGTGACCACGACCGCCGACCCCCTGTCCGCGCTCAATCCGGACCAGCGCCGCGCCGTGGAATACGGGGTGGGTGCCGCCGCCGGCGCGGATGGCGCGTGCGGGCCGCTGCTCGTGATCGCCGGCGCGGGATCGGGCAAGACCAACACGCTTGCCCACCGGGTTGCGCATCTGATCCTCAACGGCACCGATCCGCGCCGGATCCTGCTGCTCACCTTTTCGCGCCGTGCCGCCGCCGAAATGGCTCGGCGCGTCGACCGGATCGTGCGCCGCGTGCTCGGCAACCGAGCCGATGCCGTGGCACAGGCTCTCACCTGGACGGGCACCTTCCATGCCATCGGCGCCCGCATCCTGCGCGAGCATGCCGCCGAGATCGGGCTCGATCCGGCCTTCACGATCCACGACCGGTCGGATTCCGCCGACCTGATGAACCTCGTGCGGCACGAACTCGGCCTCTCAAGGACCGAGAGCCGCTTCCCGGCAAAGGCGACCTGCCTGTCGATCTATTCGCGCGCGGTCAATGCCCGGGCACCGCTCGACGAGATCCTGCTGCGGCATTTCCCCTGGTGCGCCGGCTGGGACGCGGAGCTGCGCCGTCTGTTCGCGGCCTATGTCGAGGCCAAGCAGGCGCAGAACGTGCTCGATTACGACGACCTGTTGCTCTACTGGGCGCAGATGCTCGCCGAACCGGCCCATGCCGCAGCGCTCGGGGCGCGGTTCGACCACGTTCTGGTCGACGAATACCAGGACACCAACACCCTGCAGGCCGATGTGCTGATGGCGTTGAAACCGGATGGACGGGGCGTCACCGTCGTCGGCGACGACGCCCAGTCGATCTATTCGTTCCGCGCCGCCACCGTGCGCAACATCCTCGACTTTCCCGGCCGCTTCGACCCGCCGGCGCGGATCGTGACGCTCGAGCGGAACTATCGTTCGACAGTGCCGATCCTCGAGGCCGCCAACGCGGTGATCGCGCTCGCCGACGAGCGGTTCACCAAGAACCTTTGGTCGGACCGGCATTCGGCGGAGAAGCCGCAGATCGTTACCGTGCGCGACGAGACCGATCAGGCGGCCTATGTCGCCGGGCGCGTTCTCGACTACCGCGAGGCCGGCATCGCCTTGAAGTCGCAGGCGGTGCTGTTCCGCGCTTCGCACCATTCCGGGCCGCTCGAGATCGAGCTTGCCCGTCGCAACATCCCGTTCGTGAAGTTCGGCGGGCTGAAGTTTCTTGAGGCTGCCCATGTCAAGGATGTGCTCGCGGTCCTGCGGTTCGCCGAGAACCCGCGCGATCGCGTGGCGGGCTTCCGCGTGGCGCAGCTCCTGCCCGGTATCGGCCCCTCGACGGCGGGGCGGCTGGTGGACCGGATCGTCGAGACAGGGGGGCGAGCCGACGCACTCGATCGGTTCGAGCCGCCGCCCCGTGCAGCCGCCGACTGGCAGGCCTTCGTCGCGCTCTTTGCAGACCTCGTTGCCAGCCGCTCGGGCTGGCCGGCTGAGCTGGAGGCGGTCCGGCTATGGTATGAGCCGCATCTGCAGCGCCTGCATGACGATTGCGCGGTGCGCCGGGCGGACCTGATCCAGCTCGAGCAGATCGCGGCCGGATATCCGGACCGCCAGCGATTCCTCACGGACCTCACCCTCGATCCGCCTGAGGCGACCAGCGCCGAGGCCGGACCGCCGCATCTCGACGAGGACTACCTGATCCTGTCGACCATCCACTCCGCCAAGGGACAGGAATGGTCGTCGGTATTCGTTCTGAACGCGGTCGACGGCTGCATCCCCTCGGACATGGCGACGGGCTCGACGGCCGAGATAGAGGAGGAACGCCGCCTGCTCTATGTCGCGATGACACGGGCCAGGGACGCCCTGCACATCGTGACGCCGCAGCGCTTCTTCACTCATGGCCAGCAGGCGCGCGGCGACCGCCATGTCTATGCCTGCCGCACCCGCTTCATTCCCGACGCACTGCTCGATCGATTCACGCTGCTCTCATGGCCGCCAGCGGCCGCAGACCTGCCCGCCCCGGAGGCCGCACCGCTGCCCCGCATCGACCTGAAGCAGCGCATGCGTGGCATGTGGGGCTCGTGAACCGGCAGTCGCGGCTGCCTGGAGAAGCACCTGCAGCCGAAACCCTCTGCCCTTGCGGCAGAGGCTCGGCGCGAAGCGTCGGGGTGAGGGAAAATCGCGCCCGGCGCCCGCGCCAACCGATTTCAGACGCGGATGGTGTCCCGCCTGTCCCTACAGCCGCTCGATGGCGAGCGCGATGCCCTGCCCGCCGCCGATGCACATGGTGATGAGGCCGTAGCGGCCGCCCGTGCGCATCAGCTCGTAGAGCGCCTTGACGGTGATGATCGCCCCCGTTGCGCCGACCGGATGGCCGAGCGCGATGGCGCCGCCATTGGGATTGACCTTCTCCGGATCGAGCCCGAGTTCGCGGCTGACCGCCAGCGCCTGGGCGGCGAAGGCCTCGTTGGATTCGATCACGTCGAAATCGGAAATCGCCAGACCGGTGCGCTTCACAAGCGCCTGCACCGCCGGCACCGGGCCGATGCCCATCTCGGAGGGCTCGACGCCGGCATGGGCATAGCCGACGATGCGCGCAAGCGGCTTCAGGCCGTCACGGGACGCCCGGCTCTCGCTCGTCAGCACCAGCGCGGCGGCGCCGTCATTGATGCCCGAGGCATTGCCCGCCGTCACGGTGCCGTCCTTCTTGAAGACGGCGCGCAAACCGGCGAGCGTCTCGAGCGTCGTGTCCGGTCTGGGATGCTCGTCGGTGTCGAACATGACCGTTTCGCGCCCCTTCTTCACCTCGATCGGCAGGATCTGGTCACGGAAGCGGCCCTCGGCGATGGCGCGCGCCGCGCGCTTCTGGCTCTCGACCGCGAACCCGTCCTGATCGGCGCGCGAGACCTGCCACTTCGCTGCGACGTTCTCCGCCGTGATGCCCATGTGTCCTGCGCCGAACGGATCGTTGAGCGCGCCGGTGAGCCCATCCACCACCGTGGTATCGCCCATCTTCTGGCCGAAACGGGCCGCCGCCAGCAGGTAGGGCGCCCGGCTCATCGATTCGGCGCCACCGGCGACTGCCGTATCCGCGTCACCGAGCAGGATCGCCTGAGCCGCCGAGACAATCGCCTGCGCGCCGGATCCGCACAGGCGGTTGACCGTCATTGCCGGCACCTCCTTCGGGACGCCGCCCTCGATCGCCGCGACACGGGCGAGATAGGCGTCGCGCGGCTCGGTCTGGATGACGCTGCCGAATACGACGTGGCCGACCGTCTCCGGGGCGACATTTGCCCGCTTCAGCGCCTCGGTCACACAGGCCGCGCCCAGCGCAGTCGGCGGCAGCCCCGCCAGCGACCCGCCGAATGTGCCGATGGCGGTGCGCACTCCGCCGACGATGACGACGCTCTCGGTCATTTGTTAACTCCGTTGGTGGTCCCGAAGGGCTGGCCTGTCAGCCCTGGCCTCGCAGGAAGCGGATTATTCCGGAAAAGTCCACCTCGCCGTGTCCGGCTCCCGCAAACAGCGAATAGATCTGCGCAGCTTCGGCGCCGAGCGGGGTGGTCGCACCCGACGCATTGGCCGCCTCCTGCGCAAGCTTCAGATCCTTGAGCATCATTGCGGCGGTGAAGCCCGGCTGGTAGTCGCGGTTCGCCGGCGAGCTCGGCACCGGCCCGGGCACCGGGCAATAGGTGGTCAGCGACCAGCACTGGCCCGAGGCCGTGGATGCAATGTCGAACAGCTTCTGATGATCGAGGCCAAGCTTCTCGGCGAGCACGAACGCCTCCGAGACGCCGATCATCGAGATGCCGAGGATCATGTTGTTGCAGATCTTGGCGGCCTGGCCGTTGCCCGGCCCGCCGGCATGGACGATGGTCCTGCCCATCTTCTCCAGATAGGGCTTTGCCGCCGCGAAGGCTGCTTCGGGCCCCCCGACCATGAAGGTCAGCGTGCCCGCCGTCGCCCCCCCGACCCCGCCCGACACGGGCGCGTCGATCATCGTCATGCCCGCCGCTTCGGCGGCAGCAGCCACCTTGCGCGCGGTGGCGACATCGATCGTCGAGGAGTCGATCAGCAGCGTTCCCGGCGCGGCGGAGGAAAGGATGCCGCCCTCCCCCGCATAGACCGCCTCCACATGCCGGCCGGCCGGCAGCATGGTCACCACGACCTCGGCGCCGGACACCGCCTCGGCGATCGTGCCGCAGGCCGTGCCGCCCGCGTCCTGAAACCTTGCCGTCGCGACCTCCGACAGATCGAAGCCCCTCACCCTGTGCCCCGCCTTCAGAAGGTTTGCTGCCATCGGCCCGCCCATGTTGCCGAGCCCGATGAAGCCAATTGTCGCCATCTGTGTCCTCCCGTCGTTGCTGTGCCCGAGCCGTCTCGCGACCGACCGCCCTCAACCGCACATCATCCCGCCCGCAACGCAGCGCAGGGCTGGATCGGGACGCCGCCATCATCTGCGCTCCCGGTACCGCTGTACCGGGATGGGGGGACGGCCGTCCTCCTCACCGGCCGAAGATCTCCCGCGCCACGATGAGCCGCATGATCTCGTTGGTCCCTTCGAGTATCTGGTGCACCCTGAGGTCGCGGACGATCTTCTCGATCCCGTACTCGCTGAGATAGCCATAGCCGCCGTGCAGCTGCAGCGCCTGATTGGCAACCTCGAAGCCCGTATCGGTGACGAAGCGCTTGGCCATCGCGCAGAGCCGCGTCGCGTCGGGCGCCTTCGCATCGAGCGCCGACGCCGCCCGCCACAGGAAGGTGCGCGCCGCCTCCAGTTCGATCGCCATGTCGGCGACGCGGAACTGAAGCGCCTGGAACTCCACCAGCCGCCTGCCGAAGGCACGTCGGTCGCCCATGTAGGTCACGGCCCTGTCGAGCGCCGCCTTCGCCCCACCGAGCGAGCAGGCGGCAATGTTGAGGCGCCCGCCGTCAAGTCCCGCCATGGCGATCCGGAAACCTTCGCCCTCCGCGCCGAGCCGGTTTGCGACCGGCACCCGAGCTGCCTCGAAGATCACGGCCCGCGTCGGCTGGGCGTTCCAACCCATCTTGCGCTCGTTGGCGCCGAGCTTGAGGCCCGGCGTGTCGCCGGGAACGACCAGGGTCGAGATGCCCTTCGGGCCATCCTCGCCGGTGCGCACCATCACCACATAGACGTCGCTGGAACCGGCGCCGGAGATGAACTGCTTCTGGCCGTCGAGGACGTAATGGTCGCCGTCGCGCACCGCCCGCGTCCGCAGCGCCGCCGCGTCCGAGCCCGAGCCCGGCTCGGTCAGGCAGTAGCTGGCGAGCGTCCGCATCGCGCACAGGTCGGGCAGCCACTTCGCCCGCTGCTCGTCCGAGCCGAAATGGTCGATCATCCACGCGCACATGTTGTGGATCGAGATGTAGGCCGCGATCGACGGGCATCCGGTGGCAAGCCCCTCGAAGATCAGCGCCGCGTCGAGGCGGGTGAGGCCCGATCCGCCGACATCGTCGCGGACATAGACGCCCCCCATGCCGAGCGCGGCGGCGGCCCGCAGCGTGTCCACCGGAAAATGCTTGGCTTCGTCCCACGCGACCGCGTGCGGCGCCAGCTCACGTGCCGCGAATTCGCGCGCCATGTCGCGGATCGCGGCCTGCTCCTCCGACAGCGTGAAGTCCATGCGGTGCCTCCCTTGGCCGCGCGAGGCGGCTCCATATCACCAGGGCAGGGAGTCCGTCCCGCCCTCCTGCGCCATCCCGGACGCAGCGAAGCGGAACGCCGGGATCGGGTCGCTGCAGGCGGTTGGCGTCCCGTCGTCAACGCCCTGCCCGGCCGATCCCGAATAGCCGCTCTCCCGGCGTCCGGGATGACGAGGGAGTGGCAAGCGGCCCCCTACCGCATCGTCGGAATGACGAACTCCGCGCCATCCTTGATGCCCGACGGCCAGCGCGACGTGACCGTCTTGGTCTTGGTGTAGAATCGGATCGAGTCCGGCCCGTGCTGGTTGAGATCGCCGAAGCCCGAGCGCTTCCAGCCGCCGAAGGTGTAGTAGGCGAGCGGCACCGGGATCGGCACGTTGATGCCGACCATGCCGACCTGCACCCTGGTGGCGAAGTCCCGGGCGGCGTCGCCGTCGCGGGTGAAGATCGCGACGCCATTGCCGTATTCGTGCTTCGTGGGCAATGCCAGCGCCTCGTCATAGTCCCTGGCGCGGACGACCGACAGCACAGGTCCGAAGATCTCCACCTTGTAGATTGTCATCTCCGGCGTCACCCGGTCGAACAGGCAGCCGCCCATGAAGAAACCGTTCTCGTAGCCCTGCATGGTGAAGCCGCGACCATCGACGACGAGTTCGGCGCCTTCCTTGACCCCTTGATCGACATAGCCGCGGACGCGCTCCAGCGCTGCCCTGGTCACCAGTGGACCATAGTCGGCGTCGGGATCGGTCGACAGGCCGACCTTCAGCTTCTCGACGCGCGGGATCAGCTTGCCCATCAGCGCGTCGGCGGTCTTCTCGCCGACCGGCACCGCCACCGAGATCGCCATGCAGCGCTCCCCGGCCGAGCCGTAGCCGGCGCCGATAAGGGCATCGACGGCCTGGTCCATGTCGGCATCCGGCATGATGATCATGTGGTTCTTGGCGCCGCCGAAGCACTGCACGCGCTTGCCGTGCGCACAACCGGTTGCATAGACATATTCGGCGATCTGCGAGGAGCCGACGAAGCCGATCGCCATGATCCGCGGATCGGTGAGGATGGTGTCGACGGCTTCCTTGTCGCCGTTGACGACATTGAACACGCCGTCCGGCAGCCCTGCCTGCTTGAACAGCTCGGCGATGCGGATCGGCACGGAGGGATCGCGCTCCGACGGCTTCAGGATGAAGGCATTGCCGCAGGCGATCGCCGGCGCGGCCTTCCACAGCGGGATCATCGCCGGGAAGTTGAACGGCGTGATGCCGGCCACCACGCCCAGCGGCTGGCGCATCGAGTACATGTCGATGCCGGGACCGGCACCCTCGGTGAATTCACCCTTCAGAAGATGCGGGATGCCGCAGGCGAATTCGACAACCTCAAGACCGCGCTGGATGTCGCCCTTAGCATCCGGAATGGTCTTGCCATGCTCGGAGGACAGCAGCTTGGCGAGGCTGTCCATCTCGGCCTGCGCGAGCTGCAGGAACTTCATCAGCACGCGGGCGCGCTTCTGCGGGTTTTCTGCCGCCCAGGCCGGCTGGGCGGCGGCGGCGTTGGCGATCGCCGCCTCGACCTCGCCCTTCGACGCCAGCGCGACCTTCGCCTGCACCTCGCCGGTATTGGGATCGAAGACGTCGGCGGTCCGTCCGGAACTGCCGGGGACCACCCGTCCCCCGATGAAATGACCGATCGATCTCATGCTCAAGTCCTCCCGGAGGATTGTTGCCCGCACGATATACGGTTGTTTCCGCACGGCCAGTCGCTTGTGTGCCAGGCGGTTGTGCGGAAATATGCATGCCCATGCCGCTCGACTGGAACGACCTGCGCTATTTCCTCGCCGTCGCCCGGACCGGACGGCTGACCCAAGCGTCACGCAGCCTCGGCACGGACCATGCAACCGTCAGCCGGCGTGTCAAGGCCATCGAGCGGGCTCTCGACGCGCGCCTGTTCGAACGGTCGCCACGCGGCTATGCGCTTACCGAGGCCGGCGAGCGGCTCCTGGTCCACGCCGAGCGCATGGAGAGCGCCGCTGCGCAGGCCCAGAACGAGATTGCCGGCGAGAACATGGCGCTCGGCGGCGCGGTCAGGATCGGCGCGCCCGACGGCTTCGGAAGCTGGTTCCTCGCAGCGCGGATCGGTGCACTCTGCCGCCGCTATCCCGACCTCGAACTGCAGATCGTCGCCATGCCGCGCGTCTTCAGCCTGTCGAAGCGCGAGGCCGACATCGCCATCAGCCTCGCCCGACCGACCGAGGGGCGGCTGGTCAGCCGCAAGCTCACCGACTACCGGCTCGGCCTCTACGCGGCCCCCGACTATCTGCGGCGCTCAGGCCCGATCGACAGCCCCGGCGATCTCGCCCGCCACGCAATGATCGGGTACATCCCCGACCTCATCTTCACACCTGAGCTCGACTACCTGCCGCAGATCCTGCCGCAGCTGCGGCCACAACTGGCCAGTTCCAACCTCGTCGCCCAGTTCAATGCCTGCCGGGCCGGCGCCGGCCTGTGCATCCTGCCGGAGTTCATGGCCGCCGGCGATGATGGCCTTGTGCGCGTCCTGCCCGATGCCATCGCGCTCACGCGCAGCTTCTGGCTGATCCTGCACGCCGACCTGCGCGACACCGCCCGGGTCCGCGCCGTTGCCTCCTTCATCGTCGAGGAGGTCGAGGCCAACCGCGAGCTGTTCCTGCCGGAGGGGTGAGACGAATTGACAGATCCTAGGCGAACCGCGCCTCGACCACCCCGAACGGCGTGAATTCGGCGCGCACGACATCGCCGCGCGCAATCGCATACTGCCTGGTGAACGATCCGGACATGATCCGCGCACCGGCCTCGATGTGGCGGCCGAAGGATGCGAGCCGGTTGGCGAGCCACTGCACGGACAACAAGGCGCCGGCGTCCATGACCGCCGCGCCGGAGGCGCGCTCGGCGAGGCGATCGTTGACGTAGACGGCGACTTCGGCCCGCGCCAGATCGCCGTTGTCGTCATCGAGCCACACCGGCTTGCCCACCACGAACGCCTTCTGCTGGGCATTGTCAGCCATCGCCATCGGCAGATCCGCCGCGAAGGCGCCACGCTTCTCGATGATCTCCAGCGCCGGCGCGGCATGGGTCACGGCGGCGCGCACCTCGTCGAGGCCGACGTCCGGCCCGCGCAGCGCCGTGCCCACCGTCAGGCACAGCTCGTTCTCGAAGCCCGGCGCGATCAGATCGTCGAAGGCGAAGATGTGGCCGCTCGCGACCTCGCCACTCTCCAGCAGATAGCCGAAACAGGGTTCGAACACGCCCTGCTGGGCACGCATCGCCGCTGCCGTCAGTCCGACCTTCCAGCCTGCCTGCCGCTCGCCGGCCGCGACTTGACGGTCGAGCATCGCCAACTGCACCGCATAGGCCTCCTCCATCGACAACCGACCCCGCCACAGGGGCGGACAGTGCCGGCCGGCTTGGTGTTCGGCCCAGAAATCCCGTACCGCCGCTTCGATGTCCATTGCCATTGCCATTCCCTCCCCGCCCATCTGCCGCCAGCCTATCCGAACTGCAGCCTCGCGCCGAGCGCGACGATCCCGCCGCGGATTGCTGCCCTGCAGAGCAGCATCACGACAGGGTCAAGACGATCTTGCCGAAATTCTCGTTGGCCTCGAGCATCCGGTGCGCCTCCTGCGCTGCGGCGAACGGCAGCACCGCATGGATCACCGGTCTCAACGTTCCCGCTGCGAGGAGCGGCAGCCAGCGGCGCCGGAAACGCTCGACGATCGCCGCCTTGGCGGCAATGCCCTGCGGACGAAGCGCGAATCCGGAAATCGTCAGGCGCTTGGTGATGACTGGCACGGTGTTTACCGGAGACGGCGCTGCCGCGAGCAGTCCCACCATCACGATGCGTCCTTCGGTCCTCAGGATGTCGAGATGGCGCTGAAGACAGGTCGAGCCGATGAAATCCTCGATCACGTCGATGCCGTCGGGAAAGCGGCGCAGCACCTCCGCGGCGAAATCTGTCGTCTTGTAGTCGATCACATGGCTTGCCCCGAGCTTCAGCGCCCCGGCGATCTTGGCCTGCGAGCCCGCCGTACCGATGACCGTCGCCCCGGCATGGACCGCCATCTGGATGGCCGAGGTGCCGACAGCGCTGCCCGCCGCATGCACCAGCAGCCGCTCTCCGGCCGCCAGCCGGCCGAGCTCGAAGATCGTCTCGTGCGCTGTGCAGACTGTCTCGATGACGGCGGCCGCCGTGGCGTCGTCCCAGTGCGCCGGCGTGCGGACGACGTGCCGATGGTCGACCGCCACGTACTCTGCATAGGCGCCGTCACCGACGAGCCCGAACACCCGGTCTCCCGCCGTGAAGCCCTCGACATGTGCGCCGGTCGCCACGACCTCGCCCGCAAATTCGACGCCCAGCACCGGCCCCGCGCCGGGCGGCGGTGGATAGATGCCGGCGCGCTGCATTGCATCGACGCGATTGACGCCGACTGCCGTCACCCGAACGAGCAGCTCGTCCGCCCCGTGCCGCGGTCGCCGCATCCTCCTCACCGTGATGACCTCGGGACCGCCGAACGGCGGTGCGGTGATCGCCGTCATCGTCGCGGCGGTTGCGGCGCCGCGCCCGCGCAACTGCGTCGTCATCGAGGCGTCGGCCCCTCGTTCGCCGACATGATGTCTGCGACGATCCCACGCAGGCCGTTGACGATATCCGCCGGCGGTCTGGCGAACTCGCCGACGCGCGAAACGGTCAGACCGGAGGTCCTGCGCAGGCGGACCATCGCTTCGGCGAGCGTCAGCAGCGCGCCGTAGGAATCGAGCACTGGTGCCCCGGCGATCGTGGTCACGCGGTTGCGGACCAGCGCGACGTTCAACACCCCCTCGGCCGGGATGATGATGTCGGCGCCTGCCGCGATCAGGTTCCCGGCCTGGGCGGAGAACCGGTCAACGAACGCCGCCGAGCCGTCAAAAGCCTGGTCGAGCTCGAATTCGTCGAGCGGCGGATCGAGCGGGGCGACCACGGCGACGCGCCCGGCGAAGCCGTAGCGGGCGATCAGATGGCGCAGATGGGCAGCCATCGCCGCATCCAGCGTCAGCAAGCCGAAGGATCTCGCCACGGTCGAGGCAATCAGCAGCGCCGTCTCGCACGAGCTGAGCACCGGGATGTCGACCAGGCTGCGGGCTTCCTTCAGTCCCGGATCGAGGAAACAGCTGATCGCCACAGCGTCGTACCCCAGCCGCTCGGCCGTCATCACGTTCTCGACGACCTGCAGGTCGGCGAGCCTGCGCGCATAGGGGTAGCCGGCGATGGTGACCGGCGGTACCCCGTCGGGGTAGGTGCCGGGCCTGAGGCCGTGCAGCTCGACCTCGGTCTGCGGGCCGCAAACCGCCCGCGCGTGCCGGGCGAGCATCGCCGCATAGCCGGGCAGCCGGTTGAGGTCGGTGTAGCTCTGGTGCCAGATGCGCATTGCCGGCCTCCTGGTTGGCCTGCGGCGGCCGCGCGCCGCGATCGTGTGGCGTTCAGCGGCCCCTGTAGACCGGCGTCCGCTTCTCGTTGAAGGCGTTGATGCCCTCGCGACGATCCTCGGTGTGGACCAGCTGGTTGTAGGCGTCGATCTCGAAGAACATGCCGGTCCTGAGGTCCATGTTCGCGCCAAGCAGCATCGACCGCTTCGCTTGCCTGACCGACAGCGGCGCATTGCGGGCGATCGTCTCGGCAGTGTCGAGCGCCTCGCGGATCAACGCTTCAGGTTCGCACAGCCGGTTGACGAGCCCCCAGTCGAAGGCGTCCTGGGCGCTGAACGGCCGGCCGGTGAGGATGACCTCGGCGGCGCGGCCATACCCGATCCGCCGCTGCAGCGTCTGCGTGCCGCCGCCGCCCGGCATAATGCCGATGGTCACCTCCGTCAGCGCGAACCGTGCCGTCGGGACCGCATAGGCGAAATCGCACAGCAGCACGAACTCGCAGCCGCCCGCAAAGGCGGCGCCGTTGACCGCGGCAATGACCGGCAGCGGACAGTCCAGGATCGACAGCATCATCCGCTCGAACAGCCGATGCTGGCGGTGCCAGGCCTCGTCCGACATGCCGCGCCGCTCCTTGAGGTCGACGCCGGCGCAGAAGGCGCGGTCGCCCGCACCGGTCATGACCACGCAGCGCCACGGCCCGGGGTCGGCGACGAGCCCCGAAAATACCGCCAGCACGTCGCGGCCCATCTGGGTGCTGATGGCGTTGCGAACCTCCGGTCGGTTGAGCCTGACGAGCAGGATGCCCGGTCGCGGCTCCTCCAGCTCCAGGGTCTCATAGGTGGCGCGTGCGCTGGTCATGCCTCTCCCGTCCTCGATCTGGTGCGGTTCGCCCGCGGCGGTGCAATTGAGCCGCGCTGGATGAACTCGGCCGGCAGCAGAACGTGCTGCGGCGGGTCGCTGGTGCGCCGGACCATGCGGTTGATCAGCAGTTCGGCGGCGGTGCGGCCGATCTCGGCCTGGTCCCAGCGTTCGACGCTGATCGCCGGCGCATAGAGTTCGGCGAGCTCGGAATCGCCGGCAGCCACCACCGAGATGTCGTCCGGGACCTTCAGGCCGCGCACCCGGATCGCCTTCAGCACGCCCGCGAGCATGTCGATGCCGCCGGCGATGATCGCGGTCGGCGGATCGTCGCCGGCCAGCAGCGAAGAGGTCTGTCGCAGACTCTCGGTGGCAAAGAAGCTCTGCGCGCGCACGAGCCTCTCCTCCGGCTTCAGGCCACGCGCCGCAAATGCATCGAGATAGCCCTTGAGGCGTGCGCGGGCCGGGTAGAGGACCGGCTCGCCGGTCAGCAGGACGATGCGCCTGTGGCCGAGATCGAGCAGCCGCGAGGTCGCCTCGAAGGTCGCCCCGGCATGGTCGGCCATCACGCAGTCGGCCCATTTCGGCTCATCGCGATCGACGAGCACGATCGGAGTGTCGAGTGACCGCAGGAACGTGTCGAACGTGTCGTCGATCGGGGTGTAGGGGCCGAGCATGATGCCGTCGGTCTGTTGACGGCTCAGCCGGTCAAGCAGTTCGCGCTCGCGGTCGATGCGTCCTTCCGAATTCGAGATCAGGAACGAGAAGCCGGCCTTGTCGAGCACGTCGTGGGCGGCGCGCACGAAGGCGGCGAGCGAGGGGATGTTGATCTCCCGGATGATGCAGCCGACCATATGCGTGGAGCGGCGCCGCATGCTCTGCGCCACGGCATTCGGCCGGTAGCCGAGTTCCTCGATCGCCTGCTGCACGCGCGCCCGGATTTCGGGACGGACCGACTGCTTGCCGTTGAGCACGCGCGAGGCGGTGCCGATCGACACGCCGGCCGCCCGTGCCACTTCGCGGATGGTTATGTTCCCTTCCCGCTTGACCATCGCGGCCCCGGCCAGCCTCGCTGCCCCGGCGTCCTAGCTGTACATCAGGTTCGGCAGCCACAGGATCAGCCCGGGCAGTGCGATCATGATCGCAATCGTGACGATGTCCATCAGCAGGAATGGACCGATGCCGCGGAACACATCCTCGAGCTTGACGCTGTCGCCGACCGCCGCCTTCAGCACGAACACGTTGAGGCCCACTGGAGGGGTGATCATGCCGACCTCGAGCAGCTTGACCAGAAGGATGCCGAACCAGATCAGGTTGTAGCCGAGAGCATCGACGATCGGCACCACCACCGGCAGCGTCAGCAGCAGGATTCCGATCGGGTCCATGAACATCCCCAGAAGGACATAGAGCGCGCAGATGCCGAGCAGCACCCAGATCCGCCCGCCCTCGATGTCGCCCGCCCAAGCGGCGAGCTGCGCGCTCACTCCGGTGAAGGCGACGAACGAGACGAGCACCTTGGAGGCAATAGCTATCGCGAAGATCATCGCGGTCTGGGTCACCGTCTCGCGCACCGCGCCCCAGATCCCCGCCCGGTCGAGCCGGCGCCGCATCAGCCCGAGCACCAGTACCGCGAAGGCGCCGACGGCAGCCGCCTCGGTCGGCGTTGCGACGCCGGTGTAGATGACCGCGATGATGACCGAGAAGATCAGCAGGATCTGCCATGTCCCGCCGAGCGCGCGAACCTTCTCGCCCCAGCCGAACGACGACTCGATGCGTGGCGCAAGCTCCGGGAACATCCGCACGCGCACGACGATGATCACGGCATAGCTCAAGCCGGTCAGGATTCCGGGAACGATGCCGCCGATCAGAAGCTGGCCGATCGATTGCTCGGCGAAGATGCCGAAGATGACCATCAGGATCGAAGGCGGGATCAGCGCGCCGAGCGTACCGCCGGCAGCCACCGCGCCCGATGCCAGGCGCTTGTCGTAGCCGGCGCGCAGCATCTCCGGCACGGCAATCCGCCCCATTGCCGCGGCGGTCGCGAGCGACGAGCCCGAGATCGCCGCAAACAGCCCGCAGGCCGCCACGCTGGCGAGCGCAAGCCCGCCCGGCAGCGCGCTGAGCCAGACCCGGGCGGTGGCGTAGGCGTCCCGCGTCGCCCCCGAGCGGAAGGCGAAGTTCCCCATCAACAGGAACATCGGGATCGCCATCAGCGTGAACGACGCGACGAAGGAATACGGGTCGCGAGACAGCATCGACATGGTGCTGCGCCAGCCCATGTCGAGGTTGAACCCGCCGAAACGAGAAGCCCCGAGCACGAACAGCCCGATGATGCCGACGGCGAGCAGGCCGAAGGCGATCGGCACCCGCATCGCGAGCAGCAAGAGCACCGCCACGCCGGCGATCAGGGCGAGAAGGGAACCGTCCAAGGGCGCGCTCCAGCGCGAAGACGTGTCAGCGGATCAGATGAACACCGAACGGCGTGCGGGACGGCAGCACCTGCCGTCCCGCGCCTGGCTGCCCGGCATCACCACATGTCGACGAGGCCGAGCTCCTTGCCCTTCTCCGTATATTTCGCCTCAAGCGCCTTGTACGTCTCGACGATCGCCGCCGTGTCAGCCGCGCCGGCATTGGCCGCGGCCCATTCGGCAAAGAAGTCCGGCGACGCCTCGATCCACTTCTGCCGCTCCTCGGCAGGAAACGCGATGTACTCCATCCTGCCCGGGCCGGCCTCCCTGGCAAGCGCCTCGCGTTCCTCGATCGCCAGCTTGGAGGCGCGCTCTGCATAGCGCTGCTCGGCCTCGGCCATCGTCTCGGTCATGATCGACTTGATGTCGTCCGGCAGGGCGTTCCAAAAATCGCGGTTGACAAGCTCGAGCTGGATCGCCTGTCCGAGCCCGGCGGCGATATAGTAGTCTGAAACCTCGTTGTGGCGGATCGGTCGGGTGGTGATGATGTAGTTGGTGGAGCCGTCGACGACGCCCTTCGACAGCGCCTCGTAGACATCGTTCCACGGAATCGACACCGGCGCCGCGCCGACCGCCGAGAACGCAGCCGCCTGCACGCCGCGCGCGCGCACCTTGAAGCCGTTGAGTTCGGCGACGGTCTTGATCGGCTGCTTCGCAACGATGCCGGTGCCGCCGGTGGCGATCACGCCGAGAGCACGCACGTTGAGCTTGGCGAGTTCCTCGTCGAAGGCCTGGAACTGATCGACCAGCTCGTGGATGGTGTTCATCGCCACATAGGGCGACGGGCTCGTGAACGGCAGGTTGAACATGTTCCACAGCGGCAGCTGACCGGGATAGGACACCGTGTAGATCTTGCCCATCTCCACCAGTCCGTCACCGATGGCAACCATCACGTCCTGGTCGCGAACCAGCGAATTGCCGAGATACATCTCGAACTTGACCCGGCCGTCGGTGCGCTTGGTCACCTCCTCGGTGAACCAGATCGTGGCCTCCTGGGTCGGATCGCTCGCTGCCGACGGCGAGGCATAGCGGACCAGGATGTCCTGGGCGGCAACCGGACCGGCAAGGACGGCGGCGACGGTCGCTGCCGCGATGCCGGCGGTCAGGGTGCGCAGGGTACATTTCATCTTCATTCCTCCCATTATCATTCGTAGGTCTGGGGCTTGTCGGTCGGCGAGACGACCTCTTCATGCGCCCGGTAGCGGGCGATCGTGAGATCCAGCACGAGCCGGACGATCAGGGCGGCGATGCCGACGACCGCGATGGCACGTGCCGGCCAGGTGACGATCTTGTTGACGCCGAGATAGGCATCGCCCGTCGCATAGGCCCGGTGCGCGCCAACCCCCATGGCATAGGCGAGCACGCCGAACCCGATCAGCCCGACCAGACAGCCGAACCAGACGAAGCGGCAGATCACGCGGGCCGGCAGCCGGTCGGTGAACAGCGTCACCTCGACGTGCTGGCGGGTCGCCTGGGTATAGGCGAAGCCGAGAAACACCACGGCGACCAGCAGCATCTCGGCGATCGCCTCCATGTCGGGGATCGGCAGGGAAAAGAGGAAGCGTCCCGCGCTGGAAACGACCGTGAGCAGCATCATCCCGAACAGCGCCACGCCGGCGATATCGGCGAGCAGCCTGTCGAAGGCGATGAAGGGCTCGCGATGCGGGCGGGTCGGTTCGCTCATGCCGGCGCCATTGCCTGCCGTGTCGCCGCGATCGCGCGCCTGCGCGCCGCCGTGGCCGCCTCGTCGACCCGCCACGTCGCCTCGTCGATGACGACGCCGTAGAGCTGCTCGGCGCTGGCGCGACTGACATATCCGTCGCGCACGTCAGCCAGCACCCGTTCTGGTTCGCGATCAGTGGGATCGCCGTATCCGCCGCCGCCCGCGGGCCGGATCTCGACCCGATCACCGGCATTGACCACGACATACGCCCCCTTGCTCGGCACCTCCTCGCGGCGGCCGTCCGGCCGCGTCACGGACGCCTTGAACAGTGCGCCGTCCAACCCGCCGAACAGACCCTTGGGCGCCACCAGGCCGCGCTCGGCCATCACCGTCAGCGTCGCCTCCTCGAAGCCGACCCGGTAGCGCCGCTCCGAGGTGAGCCCGCCGCGCCAGCGCCCGGCACCGCCGGAATCCGGGACGAGGTGCCAGCTCTCGACGGTCAGCGGCGTGAGGTTCTCGATCTGCTCCACCGAAGTGATGCCGGCATTGCCGACCAGCACGCGGATCGCGTTCACCCCGTCGCGCATCGGCCGCGCGCCGTAGCCGCCGCCATGCGGATCGATGTGCTGGACGTGCTTGCGCCTCAGCGAACGGCAACGCGCCTGGTCCGGATCGGCGCCACTGAAGATGCCGGAGCAGGCCGCATCGTTCGACTGGCCGACGACCCGGTCCGGCACGGCCGCGGACAGCGTCCGCAGCAGCATGTCGATGATGCGCGGCGAGGTCTCGGTGACACCGCTGACCACCGAGGCCGGATAGGTGCAGTTGAGCAGCGTCCCCTCCGGGCAGACGATCTCGATCGGCCGGTAGCAGCCCTGGTTGATCGGGATCAGATGGTCGGTGATTGCCTTGACCGTGAACCAGGTCGAATTGCAGGTCACCGAGAACGGGCAGTTGATGCCGCCGCGCACCTGCTTCGCCGTTCCGGTGTAGTCGAACAGCATGCGGTCGCCGTCGACGGTGATCTTCACCTTCACCGGGATCAGATCGGTCGGCCAGTTCGGCGCCTGCACCGGCTCGATGAAGTCGGATCCCTCGTATACCCCGTCCGGGATCTTCTCGATTTCGGCGCGCATCAGCCGCTCGGAATAGTCCAGCGTCTCGGCCATGGCATCGGCCAGCGCCTTGGCGCCGAACTTGGCCGCCAGTTCGACGATGCGCTGATCTCCGACATAGGTGCCGGCATACTGCGCGTTGATGTCGAGCATCCGGTTGTCGACGTCGCGGGTGTTCTGGACGATCAGCCGGAACAGATCCTCGACCGGCTCGTCATTGCGGTAGAGCAGCACCGGCGGAATGCGGATACCCTCGGCATGGATGTCCCACGTCACCGCCGTGAAGCTGCCGGGGGCGGTGCCGCCGATATCCACCCAGTGGCCGCGGGTCATTGTGTAGGCGATGATCTCACCCTCGAAGAACACCGGACGGGTGAGCTGCACGTCGGGCTGATGGTTGCCGCCACCGAGATAGACGTCGTTGGAGATGATGACATCGCCCGGCTTCAGGTTCTCCACACCGATCGCCTCGACCGAGGCCTTGGTCGAGATCACCGCCGAGCCCATCATCGTCGGAATGTCGTTGCCCTGGGCAACGAGCTGCATCTTCGCATCGAAGATCGCCGCCGATGCATCCCCGCCCGAATGGATGATCGGACTGCCGGCGGTGCGCATCATCGCGACCTTCATCTCGCGCGCGATCGCGTAGAGCCCGCTGCGGATGATTTCGAACGTAACGCGATCCATGCCCTTCATGCCCTCCCGATGGAGACGACGATCGCCGCATCGTCACGCATCTCGAGACTGTCGCCGGCATCGATGGCGATGCGCGAGCTGAGCTCCTCCACCACCAGCGGCCCCTCAATCCGGTCGCCTGCCCGCAGGTCCTCGCGCCGATACCGCGGCATCTCCACCCAGCCCCGGGGAAGGCGGATGCGGGCGGTCCCGACCGGCTCGAGCGCCTCGCCGTTGCGCTTGCGGGGGCCGGCTGCGCCGAACCGGCCGACCTTGCCGATTGCCCGGATTCGCAGGTTGACCAGCCGGACAGGACGCCCCTTGACGTCGAAGTTCCAGTGGCGGCGGTGCTCGCGGATGAAGTTCTGCCCGATCGCATCGACCGCCGCCCGATCCATCTGCCCGTCGGGGATTTCCACCAGCATCGTGTCGCCCTGACCGAGATAACAGCAATCGGCGCGCCGCTCGATCACGACGTCCTGCTCGGCGATACCGGCCTCGCGCAGCCGCGCCCGGCCGAGCCGCTCGAGATCGGCAATGCGGGCGGCGAGCATCTCGGGCTCCACCTCCTCGACGTTCTGCACGATCGACGCCTGGAAATCGTGGATAACGTCGGAGACCAGCATACCGAAGGCGCTGAATACACCCGGCATCGGCGGCAGCACCACGGTCGGGATTTCCAGTTCGCGCGCCAGATCGACCGCATGCACCGGTCCGGCACCGCCATAGGGTATGTAGACGAAGTCGCGCGGATCGTAGCCGCGCTCCACCGAGACGAGGCGCATCGCCTGCGCCATCAGGGCGTTGGCGACCTGGCGGACCGACAGTGCAGCGTCCTCGACGCTGACGCCGAGCGGCCCGGACAGATGGGTTTCGATCGCCGTGCGGGCGGCCGCGACGTCGAGCTTGAATTCGCCGCCCATGAAGCTGCCAGGATCTACATGGCCGAGGACGAGATTGCAGTCGGTGACGGTCGGTCGGGTGCCGCCACGGCCGTAGCATGCCGGCCCGGGTTCGGCGCCTGCACTCTCTGGCCCGATGCGGATGCCCCCTGCCCCGTCGATCCACGCGATCGAGCCGCCGCCGGCGCCGATCGAGATGATGTCGATGTTGGGGCAGCGGATCGTATAGGTGTTCAGCATGGTCGAGTTGCGCATCTCCGGACGCGCGTCACGGACCAGGGAAACGTCGAAACTCGTCCCGCCCATGTCGCCGGCGATCGCATTGGCGATCCCCATGCGTTCACACAGCCTGGCAACCGCTGTCACGCCCCCGGCCGGACCCGAGGCGAGCAGCGTCACCGGCCGTTCGTTGATCGCCTCCGGCGGCGTCAGACCACCATTCGACTGCATGAAGAAGATGTCGGCCGCAATGCCGAGCTCGCGCGCCTTGCGGGTGAAGGTGGTCGCGTACTGGCCGCAGCGCGGCCCGAGCATCGCGTTGACCACCGTCGTGCAGGTGCGCTCGTACTCCATGATCTCCGGATTGACCTCGATCGAGCCGGTCACGAAGATATCGTTTACCTGCGCGCGGATGCGGTTCAGCGCCTGACGCTCGTGGCATTCGTTCACCGGTGAATTGATGAAGCACACCGCCAGCGCCTCGACACCGTCGCGCTTCAGGCCCTCGAGGCAGTCGTCGAGCTCGGCCTCGTCGAGTGCCGTCTCGACCGACCCGTCATAGGCGATGCGCTCGCTCACCTCGCGACGCAGGTAGCGGGGGACGAGCTCGCGCGGCGCCTCGAAGAACAGGTCGTAGAGATCGGCGCGATCATGCCGCCAGCCGCGGCGCAGCTCCAGGATATCGCGGAAGCCGCGCGTGGTTATCAGGCCGGTCCTGGCGCCCTTGCCCTCGATGACCATGTTGGTGGCGATCGTCGTGCCGTGTCCGACGAAATCCACCGCGCCCGGTGTCGACTTGCTCAGCGCGATGATCGCCTTGAGACCGTTCAACGCGCCGACCGTCGGATCCTGCGGAGTCGTCGGCACCTTGGTCGACCACACGGCACCACTGGCATCGTCGAACATGACGACGTCCGTGAACGTTCCGCCCACATCGATGCCGACCCGTCGCATGCGCTCACCCGCCCGCTTCCCGGTGTTTGCCACCAACCGGAAACAGTCGGCGGCAGCCCTGCCATCGCACAGCCCTGCGCGGGCTCTTCAATGAAACGTTTCATACCGTATCGCCAGCTCGGACCCGCTGTCAACAGTCCGGGCGGCTCAGTCGGTCGAATCTTCGACCTCGCGCTCCTCCAGCCGCGGATATCGCCCATCGATCAGGCGATAGCGGTCGAGGATCGCATCGCGGACACGCGCCCGCGCGATCTTGCCCAACGGATTGCGCGGGATTGCCGGGACTGCTGCGAGGATCCGGGGGCGCTTGAACCTGGTCATGGTCTCGATGGCCGGCGCAAGCGCCTCCTCCCAGCCGGCCGGGGCCCCCGCCACGGCCGCCGCGATCACCTCTCCCCAGTAGCTCGACGGCAGCCCGACGACGACGATCTCGCCACCTGGCAGCGCCGGGCGCAGCTGCGCCTCGATCTCCTCGGGCGTGACCCGGTAGCCGCCCGTCTTGATCACATCCGCCTCGCGCCCGACGAGATGCAGTCGCCCCTCGGCGTCGACGAAGCCGAGGTCGCCGGTTCGGTGAAATTCCCCGGGCGCCTGCTCGCGCACGCCCTCCTCGGTGAGCGTGGCGATGAGCATGTGCTGGGCGCGGATCAGCACCGGCCCGACTCGCGGCTGGTCGGGCGGAGCTTCGCCCGTCGGGGACTCCGGCACAGGCGCCTCCTCAATCCCGATGGCCACCTCGACACCGCTCGCCGGCCAGCCGACGCAGATGCTCGACCGCGACCGCGGATCATCGTACCAGCGGTCGGTCTCGGCTGGCGTCAGCACGGTGATCGGATTGAACACCTCGGTCTTGCCGAAGGTGACGCGGACCACCGGACCGAAGATCGCCCGCGCCCTTGCATAGAGTTCCGTCGACAGCGGCGCCGTACCGGTGAAGATCGTGGCGATCCCGGCAATTTCCTCGCCCTCCACGATCTCGACGAGTCTCGACAGCACGGTCGGCGGCGCAAAGATCTGGTCGACCTCACCGGCGCGCAGCACGCGGCCGACAGTATCGGGCTCGACCCCGCCCAGCAGCAGCACCGACCCACCGCCATCCAGGAATGCCTGGGTCAGCAGACTCGCGCCATGCGCATAGGGCGTCATCAGCAGGATGCGTCGGCCCGGCGCCGCCGCCACCGGCATGGTGGCGCGCTGCAGGATGTTGGCGATCCAGCGGCCGCCATGCGAATGCACGATCCCCTTTGGCCTGCCAGTCGTGCCGGAGGTGAACATGATCCGCCCCCATGTGCCGGGATCGACGCGGATGTCCGGCAGGCTTTCGAAGGCCGCCGGCGCAATGTCCTCGACGATGATCGTCTCGGTCCCGGCACCGGCGAATCCGGTGTCCAGCGCGGACGACGTCAACAGCAGCCGGGCGCCGACCAGCGTCAGGCAATGCCGTGCCTCGGCTGCGGCGAAGGCCGGATTGATTGGCGCCTCCGCCGCCCCCACGAGCGCGGCAGCAAGGCTGGCGGCGACCGCCTCGCGGCCGTTCGGCAGCATCGTCGCCACCGGTTCGCCCGGCGCGACGCCGCACGCCAGAAGCCGGGCCGCCATGCCCGCAGCGGCAGCGTAGAGATCCGCATATGTCACATCGCCACGCGCGTCGGACACCGCCACCCGACCGGCGTGCTGGCGGACAAGGGGTAGCCACTCGGATTTCCACGATATCGGCTTCATGGTCCTCCCGGCGGGTGGCTGGCGCGGCTCGCGCCACCGGCAGATGCCGGCGTGACTTGATGAAACGTTATATTGACGAGACGGACGTTGCCACATTACCGTCTTCACGACAAGCAAGAGGTGGATGATGACTCATCGCAGACCCCTCGACGGCATCGTCGTCGTCGAGCTCGGCCACAGCGTCGCGGCGCCCTATGCCGGACTGATCCTGGCCGATCTCGGGGCGCGCGTCATCAAGGTCGAGAATCCGGATGGCGGCGACTACGCCCGCGGCTGGGGGCCACCGTTCTGGGGCGATACCTCGTCGTCCTTCGCAGCGCTCAATCGCGGCAAGGAAGGGATCACCGTTAACTATGCAGACCCCGGGGACGCCGCCTTCCTTCGTGGTCTGATCGTCGACGAGGCCGATGCGGTCATCCAGAACCTGCGCCCCGGCATCCTCGAACGGTTCGGCCTCACGGCGGAGTCCCTGCGCGCCGAGAAGCCGTCGCTGATCTGGTGCGACATCGGCGCCTTCGGCGCGACCGGTCCGCTCGCCCGCAAACCTGGCTACGACCCGCTTGTACAGGCCTCCACCGGCATCATGAGCGTGACCGGCGAGGGCGATCGCCCGCCGGTGCGGGTCGGCGTGTCACTGGTCGACATGGGGTCGGGCATGTGGGCCGTGATCGGGCTGCTGTCGAGCCTGATCGCCCGTGCCCAGACCGGCGAGGGAACCCAAGTCTCGACGTCGCTCTACGAGACCGGGCTAGCCTGGATGACGATTCCGCTCGCCGGCTACGAGGCGGCGGGCGACGTGCGCAAGCCCTACGGTTCCGGCGTCGCCGAGATCGTGCCGTACCAGGCCTATCGCACCGCCGACGGCTGGCTGATGATCGCGGCCGGCAACGACAATCTGTTCCGCAAGCTCTGCGCGGTGCTCGGCCTCGAACATCTCGCCACCGATCCCGCCTTTGCCACCAACGCCGCCCGCGTCACCAACCGGAACCGACTGCTGCCAATCATCGAGGAGGCGGTTTCGCACTGGCAACCTGACGAGCTCGCCGCCCGCCTCGACGAGCTCGGCGTGCCGAATTCGCCTCTGCTCACCGTGGATCAGGTCGCCCGCCATCCGCAGACAGCCGCGCTCGGGATGTCGGTCGACAGCGGCGGCCTCAAGCTCATGGGCGTGCCGCTCGCCTTTGACGGCGTGCGTCCGCGCACCGCATCGCCCGCCCCGAAGCTCGGCGAGCACGATGCCCGCCTGAAGAAGATGCCGAGGAAGCGCCTTGCAGACCAGCTTTGAGACGATTTCGACCGAGCGGTTGTCGCCGCATGTGATGGTCATCACACTTGACCGGCCGGACGCTGCCAATGCCATGAACACGCAGATGGGCCTCGATCTGATGGCGCTGTTCGAGACGTTCCTGATCGACCATCAGGATCTGCGCTGCCTCGTCCTCACCGGACGTGGCGACAAGGCGTTCTGCGCCGGCGGCGACCTGAAGGAGCGCCGCGGCATGTCGGACGAGACATGGGCCGCCCAGCACGCGATCTTCGAGCGCATGGTGCGCGCCGTCATCGGCTGTCCGCTGCCCGTCATCTGCGCCGTCAACGGGGCCGCCTATGGCGGCGGCTGCGAGATCGCGGCGGCCTGCGATTTCATCTATGCCTCGACCAACGCCCGTTTCGCCCTGACCGAGGTGACGCTCGGCATCATGCCGGGCGCCGGCGGCACCCAGAACCTTGCCCGCGCCGTCGGTGCCCGCCGCGCCAAGGAGATCATTCTGACCGGCCTGCCGTTCACGGCGGCAGAGGCCGAGGCCTGGGGGCTGGTCAACCGGGTGTGCGAGCCGGCCGAGCTGCTGCCCGCAGCGCTCGCGACCGCAGACCGCATCGCCGCCAACGCGCCGATCTCGGTACGTCAGGCAAAGCAGGCAATCCAGCGCGGCCTCGACATGTCGATCTGGGACGGCCTCGCCTTCGAGATCGAGGCCTACAACCGGATGGTCCCGACCGAGGACCGCCGCGAGGGCGTCAACGCGTTCAACGAGAAGCGCAAGCCGGCCTTCAGGGGCCGCTAGGAGGATCGCCGCCATGACCGAGAAGGCCCACCTGCGCGAGGTCGGCCTGCGCGACGGGCTGCAGATGGTCAAGACCATCCTGACGCCTCAGCAGAAGCTTGAATGGTGCCGTCGCGAGGCCGCCGCCGGCGTCGGCGAGATCGAAGTCACGTCCTTCGTTCCGGCCAAGGTCGTGCCGCAGTTCGCCGACGCTGCCGAGGTCGCCGCCGGCGCGCTGCAGCTGGGCGGCTTCACGGTCTCCGCTCTGGTGCCGAACCTCAAGGGCGCCGAGCGCGCCTTCGCGATCGGCGTCAGCAAGATCAATTACGTCCTGTCGGCAAGTGAGGAGCACAATCTGGCGAATGTCCGCCGCTCCACTGCGGAATCGATCGAGGATTTCCGGCGGATCGTCGCGCTCAGGAACGAGCGGGCACCGGACGCACGGGTTGGCTGCGGCATCGCCACCGCCTTCGGCTGCACGATCGCGGGCGCGGTGCCGGAAAGGCGCGTCGTGGAAATCGCCGCGACGCTGGCCGAACTCGGTGCCGACGAGATCGTCATTCCCGACACCGTGGGCTACGGCCACCCCGGCCAGGTACGCAGCCTGATGCGCGCCGTCATGACAGCGGTGGGAGATGTGCCGGTCGCGTGTCACTTTCACGACACGCGCGGGCTCGGCCTTGCCAATGTGACGGCGGCGCTCGAGGTCGGTGTGCGCGCCTTCGACGCCTCGCTTGGCGGACTGGGCGGCTGCCCCTTCGCACCGGGCGCCACCGGCAATATCGACAGCGAGGACACCGTGTTCCTGCTCGAATCGCTCGGCTTCGACACCGGCATCGATATCGAGGCGCTGGTCGACCTGCGCCGCACGGTGGAATCCTGGCTGCCGGGCGAGCGCTTCTGTGGAGCCGTGGCGCGCGCCGGCCTGCCCAGAACGTACCGACCTGCCGCCGAGGTGGCCTGATACGGTTCGGCCGGCCGATACCCTTCGGAAGGATGAGAATGGATCAGATCAACGACGCCGCGGCAGGCGCTGCCGTCCATGTCGAGCTCGGCGAGGATTTTCCCGAACTGCGCGAGGCCGTGCGCCGAATCGCCAGCGGCTTTCCACCGGCATACTGGCGCCGGCTCGATGAGGAGCAGGCCTATCCGAGCGAATTCGTCAAGGCGCTGACCGCCTCAGGCTTCCTCAGCGCGCTGATCCCGGAAGAATATGGCGGGTCGGGTCTGCCGCTGCGCGCCGCCGCCGTCATCCTCGAGGAGATCAACGCCAGCGGTTGCACGGCAAGCCCCGCTCATGCCCAGATGTACATCATGGGCACGCTGCTGCGACACGGCAGCGAGGCGCAGAAGCGCCGCTATCTGCCCGCCATCGCATCGGGCGAACTGCGCCTTCAGGCCTTCGGTGTCACCGAGCCGACCACAGGCTCGGACACGACCCAGCTCAAGACCCGGGCTGTGCGTCAGGGCGACCGCTATATCGTGAACGGCCAGAAGGTCTGGACTTCGCGGGCACTCCATTCCGACCTGATGCTGCTGCTCGCCCGCACCACGCCGGCCGACCAGGTGCAGAAGCGTACCGACGGCCTGTCGGTGTTCCTCGTCGATCTGCGCGAGGCGCGCGGCAACGGTGTCGAGATCAAGCCGATCAGGGCGCTTATCAATCACAACACCACCGAGGTGTTCATCGACAATCTGGAGGTGCCGGCCGAGAATCTGATCGGCGAGGAAGGCAAGGGGTTCCGCTACATCCTCGATGGCCTGAATGCCGAACGTATCCTGGTCGCCACCGAATGCGTCGGGGACGGCCGCTGGCTCCTGAAGAAGGGGGTCGAATACGCCAAGGAGCGCGTCGTCTTCGGCAAGCCGATCGGCGCCAATCAGGGCGTGCAATTTCCGCTCGCCCGCGCCTATGCCGAGCTCGAGGCGGCCGATCTGATGTGCCGCAAGGCGGCCGCGCTGTTCGACGCCGGGAGGCCTTGCGGCGAGGAGGCCAACATTGCCAAGTTGCTTGCCTCTGAGGCGACCTGGCACGCTGCCGAGGCCTGTCTGCAGACCCATGGCGGCTTCGGCTTCGCCCGCGAATACGACGTCGAGCGGAAGTGGCGCGAGGTCAGGCTGTACCAGACCGCGCCGATCTCCACCAACCTGATCCTCGCCTATATCGGCCAGCACGTGCTCGGCATGCCGCGCTCGTACTGATGCTGCAACCGGAGTCGAACGCCATGACCGGGTTGACGCGACAGGCCGCCGAATTCCTCGCCGGGCTGCATCCGGACGCAGTTCCCGACATCTGCCTCGATACCGCAGCCCTCGGCACGACCGATTGCGTCGCCGTGATGATCGCCGGCAGCGAGGAGGATGCCTCGCGGCTGGTACGCGAACTGATCTCACCCGCCTCCGGCCCCGACACCGCGCCGCTGATCCCTTCCGGCGTGATGCTGGCATCGGCCGACGCGGCGCTGGTCAACGGCGTCGCCGCCCACGCCCTCGACTATGACGATGTCGGTATCGACGGCCATCCGAGCACGGTGCTCGCCCCGGCGATCCTCGCCGAGGGCCATGCACTCGGCATCTCCGGCGCCCGTGCACTCGCCGCCTACGTGGCGGGCTATGAGCTCTGGGCGCTGCTGGACTCGCTCGAGCCCGGCAAGCTGCACGACCGAGGCTTTCATCCCACCGCCGTGCAGGGCACCGTGGCGACGGCGGCCGCCTGCGCGGTGCTGCACGGCCTCGATGCTGACCGAGCCGCCAACACGATCGCCATAGGTGCCTCGCTGGGGGCAGGCCTTGTCGCCAATTTCGGCACCATGACGAAGCCCCTGCACGCCGGCCGCGCCGCCCAGTCGGGCATCCTTGCCGCCCGCCTCGCCGCGCGCGGCTTCACCGCCTCGCCAGACGTGCTGGAGCATCGTACGGGCTACCTGCGTGCGCACTCGCCGTCCGGTACGCCGGATCTGGACGCGCGCGACCATGGTCTTGGCCGAACCTGGCGGATGGCGCAACTCGGCCTCAACATCAAGCGGTATCCGCTCTGCTACTCGACGCACCGCGCGATCGACGCGATGCTCGACCTTGTCGAGGCGCATGACCTGACGCCTGACGAGGTGCGCGAGATCCGCGTCGGCGCCGGCGGGCCCGAACTGCTGATGCTGCGCAACCACGCCCCGAGGACGGGCCTCGAGGCAAAATTCTCGATGGAGTTCGCGATGGCGAGCGCGCTCGTCGCCCGCCGGGTCGGGCTTGCCGAGCTGAGCGACGGCTTCGTGCGCCGCCCTGATGTCATCGCGGCGATGCGCAAGGTCGCCTGCACAGCGATTCATGACGGCATCGCCGGCATGCCCGATTCCCCGCCCGACACGGTGGAGGTAGAACTCGTGACCGGCGAGGTGCTGCGCCACGAGCCCGTGCAGTTTGCACAGGGCAGCTGGCAGAATCCCCTGAGTCGCGACGGGCTGCGCGCGAAGTTTCTCGACTGTGTGACCGGACACCTCGCCGACGGACGGGCCGAGCGCCTGTTCGAGCAGCTGGTCGGACTCCGCCGGATCGACAACCTGCGCGATCTCGACTTCGCAACCGCCAACCTGCCTCACCGCCACTGAGCCTGATCCGCCCGTTTCGCGCGCCTTGAGAGGAACGCCCGATGCCCGCCCTGCCCACTGCCCAGATCCCCGGCGTCTATCATCGCCGCGTCGGCGACATCCTCGTCACCGCGCTCTGTGACGGCTACATGGACGGGTCCTACGACATCTTTCGCAACGTCGATGCCGCCGAGGTGGACGAGATGCTCGGGGCCGCGTTCCGGCCCTCGCCGCCGCGCATCTCGATCAACTGCTTCCTCATTCGCACGAAGGACCGGGTTGCGCTGGTCGATACTGGCTCAGGGGATTCGATGGGGCCGACTCTGGGAAGGCTCCCGGCCTCGATGGCGGCGGCCGGGGTCGCGTTCGCGGATATCGACACCGTGCTGCTGACCCACGTTCACCCCGACCACTCCAATGGGCTGACCGCCGCCGACGGCAGCCGCAACTTCGAGAACGCCGAACTGGTCGTCTCGGAGGCCGATGTCCGCCACTGGCATGACGATGCCGAGATGGCCCGGGCCAGCGAGCGTCAGAAGCTGCGCTACTTCGAGTGGGGCCGATTCCAGTTGCAGCCCTATGCCGACCGGCGCAGACACGCCGAGGGCGAGGTGTTCCCGGGCATCACCGCCCTCCCGATCCCCGGTCACACACCGGGCCACACCGCCTATGTCGTCGCTTCAGGTGGCGAGACGATGATGATCTGGGGCGACGTCTGCCACGTCCCGGAGATCCAGCTGCCCCGGCCGAGCGCGACGATGATCTTCGACAGCGATCCCGAAGCGGCTGCCGCCTCGCGACGCCGCGTGCTCGACATGGTGGCGACCGACAGGCTGCTGGTCGCCGGCATGCATCTGCACTTTCCCGGCTTCGCCCACATCGTGCGCGAGGGCGCAGGCTACGCCGCGATCCCCGAGGGCTGGACGTTCACGGTGTAGCGGCCTCGCTGGGGCGCGGGCGGGCGCGACGGCGCGGTCAGTGGGTCAGGCGGAAGTAGAGCATCGGCAGCTTCTCCGGCAGTGCTGCCACGCGGTCGATCAGCATGACGTTGCGGCGACCGAAGATTCGGCTGAGATAGCCGGTGCCGTTGCCATCGAGCCCGACGCAAAACACGTCGATGCCCTCTTGCGACAGCAGCTGTACCGCCCGGCGGGCATCCTCGACCAGATAGGTGCGGTCGAGCACGTCAACGTCGGACGGCTCGCCGTCGGTGACGATCAGCAGCAGCCGGCGATGGGTGAGGCAGCCCCTGAGCTCGGCGCCGGCGTGGCGGATCGCCGCGCCGATCCGGGTCGAGTAACCGCCACGCAGCCCGGCCAGGCGGGCCTTCACGGCGTCGCCGTAGGGCTCGCCGAACTCCTTGATCCGGTAGTAGCGAACCTCATGCCGCGTGTCCGAACAGAAGGCCCGCACGGCATAGGGGTCGCCCACTTCGGCCATGGCGGTGGACAGCAGTGCGGTAGCCGCCCGCTCCAGCGCAAAGACGCTCGTCGTCGTGCCGCGCACGATGTCCTTGGTCGATTCCGAAATGTCGAGCAGCACGAGGATCGACAGATCGCGGTTGCGCAGCACCGAGGTCTCGTAGACACGCGGATCCGGCGTCAGCCCGCTGCGTCGGTCGACCGTGGCCTGGATTGCGGCATCGAGGTCGAGACGGTCGCCGTCGGGCTGGCGCCTGACCCTGACCGGCCGGCTCACTCGCGCGGACCGGATAAGCCGCGAGATCCGCGCTGTGACCTCCGGGTAGTCCGCCATGATCCGGTCGATGATCTCCGGCCGCGCCGTCCTCGGCGAGAAATCCATGATGGTCGTCCATTCCACCCGATCGTGGCCGATGGCGTAGTCCCACTCCGGATAGCGTGCGACAGGCAGGCCGACATCGTCCTCCACCGCTGACAGCCGCGCCGCAATGCTCGCCTCGTCGCGGGCCTGCTCGGCCCGCTCACGCTGGTGTGGCTGGTCCTCGTTCTCCGTCTGCTGGATCTTGATCGAGTCCGTCATGATCTCGGCCTGCTCGTCGGCAGATGTCGAGGGCTCGCCGAAATCCCACAATCCCAGGTTGTCGTCGCGATAGGGCGGCTGGACGACGTAGGTCCTGGCGTTGAACTGGACGCGCATCTGGCCGAGATCGTTGCCGAGCAGCGAGCCCATCTCGCGGCTCATCTCGGAATCGTCCCAGCGACCACGCTGATCGTGGAACATCTCCCTGCCCTTGCGCACCCACGGATCGTGATCGCGAAAGGCGGGATCGATCAGCGCCCGCGCCAGGCGCGCGAGCAGGACCGGCGCGACCTGCGAGCCATTCGCCTCCGCGACATGGAAGCTCCTCCAGAGCCGGCCGAGCCCGGGGAACTCGCGCATAGCCAGCGCCTCGACGCGGGCGTCCTCGATCAGCGACACCAGCGCGACCTGGATCGGCTTCAGTTCGCGCACCGGAAACCGTTCCGGCGTGAACATCAGGTGAGCGCCGACATGGGCGAGGGATGCCCGGTAGAGCCGTTCCGACTGTGCGGCGCTGTAGCCGGGGAAACTCTCCGGCATGCGGATCATGTAGCGGTCGAACGTGGTGCGGCGCACCGGCTTGACGGCCGGGCCGCGCGGCGCCGCGCGGATCACCGGCCGCATGCCCCACAGGGCAGCAAGGTAGAGTCTCAGATGCCGTTCGACGTGGTGGAAGGTGGTGTCGCCCGCGCCATCCCGAAACAGCCGCAGTGCCGCGCCGTCGGCAAGCGACAGATAGGCGAGGCGCCGGCCGGGATCGTCGCCCGCCGCCCTAAGCCCGGCCAGCAGCCACCGGCGGAACCCTGCAGCATCGACGTTCGACAGGATGAACTCGGTCTGCCGCGCCACCGCCTGAAGGGACTCTGGCGCCGCCGCCGCCAGTTCCTCCATCGCGGCAAGCCAGGAGCTGAACGCGTCGCGCCCCCCGAGCAGGCGTGCCGCGTGGTCCGAGGCGACCAGCAGCTCGATCGCCGGTCCCTCGCCGGCACGCCGCGCCGCCTGCTGGACCACCGGCGCAAGCCTGAGCGTCGCCTCGGCCCCGACCAGCCGTGCACAGGCCGGGGTCACCTTGGCGAACAGCGCCACCGCCCGTCCGCCGAGTCCGGACGACACCAGCGCATCCAGGCCCTCGCTCCATTGGTCGAAGGCTGGCCCCGGAAACATCTCGCGCACCGCCCGCCAGCCGGCCTCGCCGACCAGTTCGACGAGGCGCGCACGGTTCATCAGATCGTCGATCGGGTTGGGGTTGCGTGCCATCGGCGGGCTTGAGCAGCGTTCAGGAGAGTGCGGCGACGGCCTCGCGCAGTGCGCTGCGGATGTCGGGATCGTCGGTGATCGGCAGGATGACGGCCATTTCGAATGCCTCGTCGGCGGACACGCCGCGGGCGATCAGCCGGCCCGCGTGGATGAGCATGCGCGTCGAGGCACCCTCTTCGAGCCCGTGGCCCCTCAGATTGCGCGACCGTTGGCCGGCGCGAACCAGCCGCTCGGCCACGGCCATGTCGACACCGGATTCGTGGGCGACGATCTCGGCCTCCACCTCGGCAGCCGGATAGTTGAAGTCGATCGCCCCGAACCGCTGCTTGGTCGATTCCTTCAGATCCTTCAGGACGCTCTGATAGCCGGGATTGTAGGAGATCACGAGGTGGAAGTCGGGATGGGCCCGCACCAGTTCGTTTCGCTTCTCGATCGGCAGCACCCGCCGGTCGTCGGCCAGCGGATGGATCACGACGGTCGTGTCCTGTCGTGCCTCGACGATCTCGTCGAGATAGCAGATCGCGCCATGGCGCACGGCGACCGCCAGAGGCCCATCGTGCCAGGCCGTACCGTCGGAATCGAGCAGGTAGCGGCCGACGAGGTCGGACGCGGTCATGTCCTCGTGGCAGGCGACCGTGACCAGCGGCCGCTTCAGCCGCCAGGCCATGTGTTCGATGAAGCGCGTCTTGCCGACGCCGGTCGGGCCCTTGAGCATCACCGGCATACGGGCGGCATAGGCCACCTCGTAAAGATGCACCTCGTTGCCGACCGGCCGATAGAACGGCTCGTCGTGGAGCAGGTAGTCCGCGAGTTCCATGGGGTCTCCCGAGTGGTCGCAGGCCCCTCCCGCCTGCCGCCCGACGGAGGCGGCAGATGCATGGTCGGGGCCGCCATCATTTCGGCCGCACCGGGCCGCCCATGCCGGGACGGCCCGGCCCGCTGCGTCAAGCAGCTCAGCGGTGTGCCACCGTCTTGGGGTTCGGAATGCCCTCGATCGGACATTCGTCGGTGCCGGGCGAGGCGCGGGTGATGGCCTCGACCATCTCCCTTGTTCCCTCCGGATCGGTCACCCACTTGCTGTAGAAGTCGTACGGACAGGCTGCCAGACCCTTCGCCGTCTCGCCGGAGTTGATCATGCCGGTGTAGCCGCGGTGCAGCAGCTTGTAGAGATGGTTCTGCGACTGCATGTTGCGGCGCGCGTCGCGCAGCAGCGATTTCGACAGCTGGGCGTACTGGATGCCCATCTCCTCCTCGCCGCATTCGCCGAGCGTGCGGCCGTCGAAGCCGATGATCGCCGAATGGCCGAAATAGGAGTAGACGCCGTCGAAGCCGGCGGCATTGGCGACGGCGACATATACGTTGTTCGCCCAGGCCATCGCCTTGGCCATGATGACCTGCTGGTCCTTGGCCGGATACATGTAGCCCTGGCAGCGGACGATCAGTTCGGCGCCCTTCATCGCACAGTCCCGCCAGATCTCGGGATAGTTGCCGTCATCGCAGATGATCAGGCTGATCTTGAGGCCCTTGGGCCCCTCCGAGACGTAAGTGCAGTTGCCCGGATACCAGCCCTCGATCGGAACCCAGGGCATGATCTTGCGGTATTTCTGAACGATCTCCCCCTTGTCGTTCATCAGGATCAGCGTGTTGTAGGGCGCCTTGTTGGGATGCTCCTCGTGCCGCTCGCCGGTCAGCGAGAACACGCCCCACACCCCGGCCTTGCGGCACGCCTGCGCGAAGATCTCGGTCTCCTCGCCCGGGCAGGTCGAGGCCGTTTCATACATTTCCTTGGAATCATACATGATTCCGTGGGTCGAATACTCGGGGAAGATGACGAGATCCATGCCCGGGAGGCCGACCTTCATGCCGACCAGCATGTCGGCGATCTTTCGGGCATTCTCAAGAACCTCGGCCTTGGTATGCAGCCGTGGCATCTTGTAGTTGACGACCGCCACGCCGACCGTGTCGTTACTCGAAGAAATGTCACCATGAAGCATTTGGTACCTCCCACTTGCATGATCTGGGTTCGAAACGCCCGCCCGAGAGCCCTCACACGGCCATGTGGCGGTTGACGAGGTCGTCGGTCAGGTCAGTGACCGGCCCGCCGGCGACCACGCGTCCCTTGTCGATGATGGCGAAACTGTCCGAGGCGGAGCGCGCGAACGCGATGTCCTGATCGACGAGGACGATGGTGATGCCGAGCTCCTTGTTGAGGCGCCGGATCACCGTCTCGATCTGTTCGACGACATTCGGCTGGATCCCCTCGGTCGGCTCGTCGAGCAGGATGATCCTGGGACTGCTCAGCAGCGCCCGGGCGATCGCGAGCTGCTGTTGCTGGCCGCCCGACAGATTGCCGCCGCGCACCCCGAGACGCTCCTTCAGGACGGGGAACAGCGAGAAGATGAACGCCTCGTCGACCGGGGCGCGCGTCTCGTCGCGCGCGAAGGTGCCCATCCTCAGGTTTTCAGCGACCGTGAAACGGGGCAGGATGCCGCGGCCTTGCGGCACGTAGCCGATGCCCGCCCGCGCGCGCCGGTAGGTTGGCATGCCCGAAATCTCGACACCATCAAGCCGGATGCTGCCGCGGGTGCGGTCCATGAGCCCCAGGATCGCGCGCAGCAGTGTCGTCTTGCCGACGCCGTTACGCCCGATGATCGACAGGAAACCGCCGTCCGGAACCCGGATGTCGACGTTCTGCAGCGCCCGGGAATTGCCGTAGTAGGCATCGAGCCGGCTGATCTCAAGCATGACCGATCCCCATCGACCCGAGATAGACTTCCCGCACCTTCTCGTTGCGCTCGATCTCGGCGACGGTGCCCTGCGCCAGCAGACGGCCCTGGTGCATCACCGAGATCACATCGCCGATCTCCTTGACGAAGCCCATGTCGTGCTCGACCACGATGATGGTGTGCCGTCCCTTCAGCCGGTTGCAGATTTCCGCGGTCTTGTGCGTTTCCTGGACGGTCATGCCGGCGGTCGGCTCGTCGAGCAGGATCAGCTCACTGTCCTGTGCGAGCAGCAGGGCGATCTCCAGCCACTGCGTCTGTCCGTGCGAGAGGTAGCCAGCCTGCCGGTCGAGCACTTCACCAAGGCCGACGAACTCGGCGAGCGTCTCCAGCTCCCGTCGCCCGGAGATGCCCGGTCGGAACAGGTTTGCAAACACGCCGGTCTGCTTGCAGTTGGCGACCTCGAGGTTCTCCCGCACCGTCAGCTGGCGCAAGACGCTCGGAACCTGGAACTTGCGACCGACTCCGGCCCGGGCGATCTGATACTCGTCGAGATTGGAGATCACCTTGCCCGCGTAGCGGATTTCGCCCGAACTCGGCCGGATCTTGCCGCAGATCAGGTCGAGTGCCGTGGTCTTGCCGGCCCCGTTCGGCCCGATCAGACAGCGCAACTCGCCCTTGCTGACGGACAGATTCAGGCCCTCGATCGCCTTGAAGCCGTTGAAGCTCATGACGATGTCGACGAGCTCGAGATGGCTCTCGTTCATTGTGCCGCTCCCGCCGTCTTCGCCGCTGCGCCGTCGCCGGCGGACTCCTCGTCGTCGACCGGACGCCCGCGGGCGCCGGCGATCCGATCGCGGACGATGTCGACAAGCCCGGCCAGTCCCTTGGGCAGGAACAGCACGACGAGGACGAACATCGCGCCCATGATCAACGTCCACGTGTCGAGGAAGGTCTCGGACTCCGAGAGCGCGCCCTGCATGCCGGCCACCAGGATGGCGCCGAGCATCGCGCCGAGCAGGCTCTGCCGTCCGCCGACCGCGACCCAGATCACCACGGCGAGGCTGAGCGGCACGCCGAGGAACGTCGGCGAAGCGAACTCCATGACCACCGTGTAGAGCATGCCGGCCAGGCCGGCGATCGCCGCCGAGACCGAGAAGGCGAAGTTCTGGTAGGCGGCGACGTCGTAGCCGAAGAACCGGACGCGGTTCTCCTGATCCCGGATCGCCTGGAGGATCAGCCCCGTCTTGCTGCGGGTGATCGCCAGCGCCGTCAGAAGGCTGATGGAAAGGCCGCTGGCGACCAGATAGTAGGTCGAGCTCGAATAGGCATCGAATTCGAAGCCGAACAGCTCCAGCTGGGCAAGATCGGTGATCCCGTTGAAGCCGCCGGTATAGGGCTGCTGGTCGATGATCAGCAGGTTGCCGACAACGAGGGCCGCGAGCGTGATGATCGCGACATAGACGCCGGTGATCCGGCCACGGAACATGAACCAGCCCAGCACCGCCGCGCAAAGCGCCGGCACCAGCAGTCCGGCGATGATGGCGAATGTCAGCGAATAGAACGGTTGCCAGAACAGCGGCAGCGTCTCGATGTTGTTCCACACCATGAAGTCCGGCAGCCCCTCGGCACCGGTATGAACCGGCACCGTCCGAAGCTTGAGCGCCATCGCCATGCAGTAGGAGCCGAGACCGAAGCTGAGCGCCTGACCGAGGTTGAGAATTCCCGCGTAACCCCAGGACAGGGCGAGCGCCATCGCCAGGATGCTGAGCACCAGATAGCGCGCGATGCGGTTGAGCAGGAAATCGTTGTCGATGAAGCTGGGCAGCAGGAACACGGCGATGCAGACCGTCACATAGACGAGGACCTGGATGTGGGCCCTGCCGATGCGTATGGAGCGCGGCTTCGCGGCCATGGACTGAGTTCCCCCGATCGTTGTCATGACCGCACGCGTACCGCGAACAGGCCCTGCGGGCGGAACCGGATGAGGACGACGATCGCCAGCAGCACCAGCGCCTTGGCGATCGTGTCGTTGCGGATGTAGGCGATCACCCCGGTCAGTTCGCCGAGCAGGAAGGCGCTGCCGACCGTACCGAACAGGCTCTGCACTCCGCCGAGCACGACGACGAAGAAGGCATCCACCACGTAGCCGGTGCCCATCTCCGGCGACACGCTCTTAAGCGGTGCGACGAGCGCGCCGGCGAGCCCCGCCAGCCCGGCACCGTAGGCGAAGGTGAGCCCGAACACGCGGCCCGAATTGATGCCGAAGCAGTTTGCGATGCTGCGGTCCTGCACGATCGCGCGCAGCTTCATGCCAAGCGTCGTGCGGTACATCAGCAGCCAGGTGACGGCGAACAGAACAACGACCGTCAGGAAGATGAAGACGCGGTAGGCGGAGACGTCGACCCCGAGAATCGTCGTCGAGTGGCCGAGCGCAGCCGGCATCTGCACGTAGCGCAGTTCGCCGCCGGCGGTCAGCCGGACGATCTGCTGCAGCATGACGCCGATCCCCCAGGTGGCCAGGATCGTGTCGAGCGGGCGTTCGTAGAGATGGCGGATGACGCCCTTCTCGACGAGCCAGCCCAGTATCGCAACGCCGAGAAAGACCAGCGGCAGACTAGCCAGCAATCCCAGTCCGAAATAGGCGTTGAGAACCCATGCGCCGTAAGCGCCGAGCATCACGAACTCACCGTGCGCCAGGTTGATGACGCCCATCGTGCCGTAGATGATCGCCAGCCCCAGCGCGACGAGCAGCAGCACCGCGGCGATGCCAAGCCCGGTAATCAATTGCTGAAGAACGATGTCCATCGTGCCCCTCTCCGAATTCGTCGCCACGACCGCGGCAGCGCTTCTGCCGCCGCGGCCGACCGAGCCGTGGCTCAGCTCTCGACGAGTCCGGATGCCGTGCACTGCTGGTTGGGATAGGCGGCATAAGGGTCCGGGGCGATCCACTCGGAGGACTCCACCAGCACCTCGAACTGGCCGTCCGACTTGGCCACCGCGATCTTCGGCCACAGCCATGTGTGCAGGTTCTCCGGCTCGATGCGGACCCGGCCCTGCGGCGCGATCATCTCCTCGCCCTTGACGGCCTCGCGGATGTTCTCGGGCATGATATCGCTCGGGGCGAGCTTCTCGACCGCCTGCTTGAACAGATAGACCTGGAAGTAGGACGGCTCGGAGACGAAGTGCGTCACCTTGTCGGCGCCCCAGCGCTTCCGGTAGGCCTCGACGAACTTCTCGTTCTCCGGCGACTGGTGGACCATGAAGTAGGGAGCCGAGGTGAAGTGGCCCGCGGCCGCATCACCGCCCATCGCCGCCACCTCGTTCTCCGACGTCGTCAGGCTCGCCATCGGCATCTTCTCAGGATCGAGGCCGGCAGAGCGGTATTGCCGGTGCAGCGCGACCACCGAATCGCCGACGACGGTCGAGAAGATCACGTTCGGTTGGGTCGAGCGGATCTTGTTGATGACCGAGCTGAATTCGGAATGACCGAGCGGCACGTATTCTTCCTCGACCACCTCGCCGCCGAGCTCGGCCAGCAGCTTCTTGCAGTAGTTGTTTTCCTCCCGTGGATAGATGTAGTTCGAGCCGATCAGATAGAATTTCGGCCCGAAGTTCTTGAACAGCCAGGGGATGAATTCGTCCTGCTGCTGGTTCGGCACGGCGCCCGTGTAGATGACATTCTTCGAGCACTCGCGGCCTTCGTAGAGGGTCGGATACCAGTAGAGATTGTTCCGACGCTCGAACACCGGCAGCACCGCCTTGCGGCTGGCCGAGGTGTAGGAGCCGAACACGCTGACGCACTGGTCGCTCACCACGAGCTTGCGCGCCTTGTCGGCGAATGTCGCGGGATCCGAAGCCGGATCCTCGACAATCGGCACGATCTTCATGCCGTTGATGCCGCCCGCGTTATTGATCTCCTCGATGGCAAGGATCGTCGCCTTGTTGAGCGACTCCTCGATGATCGCGGTCGTTCCGGTCAGCGAGAACAGCACACCGACCTTGATCTCGCCGTTCGCGGCCCGCGCCAGCCCGTAGTCCTTGATCCAGATGTGCGGGAAACCCGCCGCTGCCGCGACCGCACCGGTCGCTGCCGTAGCCTTCAGGAAGTCGCGTCGTTTGATGGCCATGTCCGAACCCCTCTCGTGAACGCAAAAAACCCCGCGACAGACCGGAAAGTCTGTTGCGGGGCAATGTCGCCCGTATCTGATTTTGGCGGCGCTGTTGCCGCTTGCTGGTCACCCAAGCGTGGGAACGTTATTTCAGCAGTTCATGGCTGTCAACAATTGCGCGCGCCAATGTGACGATCGTCACGCGGCGTTCCATCGCCTGGTTGCGGATGAAGGAATAGGCACCGTCCTCGTCCATCCCGCGCTGGGTCATGAGGATGATCTTGGCGCGCTCTATGTCCCTGATTCCCTTGACGTTTTCATCGAGCCGCGCGATCCGGGTGCGCAGTCGGCGGATATAGCCGTGCTGGTTGCGGGCCACCGCGAGGGTGGTGGCGAACTCTGCCGCGCCGAACGGTCGGAACAGCACTGCATCAGGCGAGCAATCAAGCAGCTGCTTGCGGTCGAACCCGCCACGCTCCGGCAGCAGCACCATAAGGGTCGCCGTCGACTCGCCGGGCATCCAGGGCAGACGTTCGCCCAGCCCGTCGATCATGTCCGTCACGATCACATCGACGTCATAAGGAAACCTGTCGGGCGGTGGCCACACATGGGTGACGATGCCGCGGCGCGACTGGAGTTCCCGCAGCAAGGCCTCACCCGTCGCATCGCGCTCGCAGGCGACGAAGGCCGAAAGTCGGGGCTGCAGCGATGGATCGTGTCGCATGGCAGGCGTGCAATCGTTCAGGTCTCCACGCCCGGCGACCTGACGAGGCACTGCAGGAAGGGATCCGCATCGACCGACGAATTGGACTCCCAGAGCAGGTCGAACTGGCCGCGGTCGTTGGCGCGACCAATGCGGGCCCAGACATTGGCGTGGCTGCAGCCCGGATTGATGGCAATCGGCCCCTGCGGGGCGTCGAACGTGGTGCCGAGCACAGTCGAACGCAGCACATCGGTGTCGAGCGTGTCGGTCAGCTCGAGGGCGCGGGCGAACATGTGTACCTGAAAATAGGCAGCCTCCACGCACATGTTGGTCGGCTCGTCCTCGCCGAACCGCTGCTTGTAGCGCGAGACGAAACTCTCGTTACGCGAACCCGGCAGCCCCTGGAAGTAGGGTGCAGCGGTGATGTGACCAAGACCGACGTCGAAGCCCATCGCCTTGATCTCGGCCTCGGTGGTGGTCAGGCTCGCGATCGGCATGGTACGCGGATCAAAGCCGAAATCGGCATAGGTCTGATACAGCGCAACGGTCGAGTCGCCGACCACGGTCGAGAAGATCACGTCGGGCTGGGTGCGCCTGATCTCCTGCATGATCGGCAGGAAATCGGTCCGGTCGGCACGCAGGCTGACATAGCGCTCGCCGACCACCTCGCCGCCGCGCCGCGACAGCAGCTCGCGCATGATGCGGTTCGATTCCCTTGGATAGACATAGTCAGACCCGACGAAGAAGAATCGCGTGCCGTAGCGCTCGGTGAGAAAATCGCACAGGGCGAAGCTGTTCTGGTTTGGCGCGGCACCCGTATAGATGATATTCGGCGAATATTCGAACCCCTCGTAGAGGGTCGGGTACCATAGCAGTCCGTTGAGCCGCTCGACGATTGGCAGCACTGCCTTGCGGCTGCTCGAGGTATAGCAGCCGAAGATCGTGCTGACGCCATCCGCCACCAGCATCCTGCGCGCATAGCTGCGGAACAGCGCATTCTCCGAGGCCGGATCGTAGATCACCGGAACGATCTCGCGTCCATTGACGCCGCCGGCGGCGTTGATCTCCTCTATGGCGATCAGCGTGCCGCGCAGCTGCGTCTCCTCGATCACCGCCATGTAGCCGGTTCGCGAGAACAGCACGCCGACACGCCACGGTTCGGACGTCTGGGTGCTCGAATACATCTCCGGGGCCCCCTTATCGGTCGGCCGGAAGCTCCGCCGTCCTCGCGACGACGCTTCACACTTCGGGAAAGCCCTTCATTGGCGTTTTCGTTTTATTTGGAATAGTGCAACGTGACTTGAAGGCTTGTCAACGAAATGCAGGGCTGATCATTGGGGCGCAACACGCAGGGCGCGAATCGTCGCGCCGGTCAGCGCCAGGCCCAAGGTCAAGGTCAGCACCGGCACGCCTGTTCATCTGAGAGCCTGCTCGAGATCCGGCCACGGCATTGCCGGGAGGAGGAGACCACGCCGATGTCGGTCCTGTCGCTGTTCGACCTGTCGGGGCGCCGCGCGCTCGTCACTGGCGCAAGCCGCGGCATCGGCAGCGCCATCGCGGTCGCGCTGGCCGAGGCCGGGGCCGATGTCGCGGTCGCCGCCCGCACCGAGGCGGCGCTCGGCGACACGCTGGCGGCGGTGTCCGCCACCGGACGGCGCGCCGTGGCGGTGGCCATGGACGTATCGGACGTCCGTCATTGCCGGATCGGTACGGAAGCCGCCGCAGCCGCGCTCGGCGGTCTCGACATCCTCGTGAACAATGCCGGTATCGAGGAGGTCCGCCCCTCGCTCGAGGTCGACGAGGCATTGTGGGACCGCATCCTCGACACCAATCTGAAGGGCGCCTTCTTCTGCGCACAGGCCGCCGCGGCGCGCATGAAGCAGCAGGGCCATGGCGGCGCGATCCTCAACCTCTGCTCGCTGACCTCGGAGGTGGGCGTCCCGACCGCAGTGCCCTACGGCTCCTCCAAGACCGGGCTGCTCGGCATGACGCGGGCGCTCTCGGCGGAATGGGCGCCGCTGGGCATCCGGGTCAACGCCATCGCGCCCGGCTACTTCCATACCGCGATGACCGACGTGTTCTACCGCAACGAGGGCTGGCGTGAAGCGATGCTCGGCAAGATCCCGCTCGCCCGCTTCGGCCGTCTCGACGACCTGGCTGGTGCGTCGGTGTTCCTCGTCTCCGACGCTGCGGCCTACATCACCGGACAATGCCTCGCCATCGACGGCGGCTACCTGGCATCGATCTGAAGAGGGTCCGTGCGGTCAGACGGCGGGGCCCTCGGATGTTGGCACGATACGGACGCTGGGTTGTATATACGTCTCCTTGACTCGTTCCCCGAGGTTCGGTGAACTCACCGCAACAGCGGGGTCCAGCATCCGACCATGACGACGCCAGCGACAGGCATCCCGGTCCGTCCCGGCCGAGACCGCGACGCTGCGGCCGTCGCCGTTTCGGTGAAGGACGTCAGCATGGTGTTCTCCGGCACGATTGCCGTGGAGAACGCGTCGTTCGACCTCGCGAAGGGCTCCTTCCTCACGATCCTCGGGCCGTCGGGATCGGGAAAGACCACGCTGCTGCGGATGATCGCCGGCTTCCTCAGCCCCACCAGCGGCGAGATCTTCATTGGCGGCACGCCGGTCTCGGCAATGCCGCCGCACCGGCGCGCGATCGGCATGGTCTTTCAGCGGCTGGCGCTGTTCCCGCACATGACGGCGGCGGAGAACGTGGCCTTTCCGCTCAAGATGCGCCGCTTCGATGCGCGCACGATTCCCGAGAGAGTCGAGCGATATCTGGAGCTCGTGCGGCTCGGCGGACTCGGCAGGCGGCGCGTGCACGAACTCTCCGGCGGCCAGCAGCAGCGCGTGGCGATCGCCCGCGCGCTGGTCTTCGAGCCCGATTTGCTGCTGCTCGACGAGCCGCTCGCCGCGCTCGACCGCAAGCTGCGCGAGGAGATGCAGCTGGAGTTCCGCCGCATCCAGCGCGAACTCGGCGTCACCACGATCAACGTCACCCACGATCAGCGCGAGGCGCTGGTGATGTCCGATGAGATCATCGTGATGGACAAGGGCCGCATTCAGCAGAAGGCGCAGCCCGCCGCGACCTATCGGCAGCCCGCCAATCCCTTCGTCGCCGGCTTCATCGGGGTGACCAACTTCCTGCCCGGAACCTTCGTTGGCTACGGATCTGGTCGCGCGACGATCGCGCTCGGCGACGTCGAGCTTCCGGGCCGTCCGGCCGGCGACGTTGTCCCCGCCGCGGGGGGGCCGGCCCAGGCGGCGCTGCGCGCCGAGCAGGTGCGCCTGGCCGCGCGTGCCGACGATCTGGCGAACCTCGACACGGTGCTGCCGGGCGTGGTCGAGGATGTCATCTTCGAGGGCGAGCGCGTCGTCTACGAGGTGCGGCTCGCTAAGCCCGACGATCTGCTGCTGCGCGCCTTCGACCACGATCCTGCCGAGCACGCGCAGCATGATGCCGGGTCGGCGATCTTCGTTGGCTGGAATGCCCGCGATCTGCTCGTCTTCCCCGGATAGCCTGAACAAGACCGCCAACAGAGGAGTTGACAGCATGTCGAACCGAAAATTGCCCCTGACCACGCCGCTGTCGCGGCGCAGGTTCCTCGCCGGAACCGCCGCCGCCGGCTCGCTCGCCGGCCTCTCGTCGCTCGGGCTGGCCGGCCGGGCACTCGCCCAGGAGCCGCCGAAGCCGGCCGAGTTGATCGTGCGGGCCTGGGGTGGCGTGTGGGTGGACTCGCTGAAGGCCGGTGTCTCGGATCCCTTCACTGCCAGGACCGGCATCGCCATCCGTCACGACCTGACCGAGGACAACGAGATCCAGCCGAAGGTCTGGGCCGCCGTCGCCCAGAACAGGGTGCCGCCGATCCACATCAACTGGGACACGACCGCCAACGCGACCAAGTCGGCGCTGCGTGGCGTCACCGAGGATCTGTCCGACCTGCCGGGCCTCGACGACCTTCTGGACCTGGCCAAGCCGGTCGGGCTCGAAGGCTACCCGATCGTCAACACCTACGCCTACGTCTATGTCCTCGCCTATCGCGACGAGGCCTTCCCCGACGGTCCGCCGACCTCGTGGACGGTCATGCTCGACCCCAAGTTCAAGGGCCGCATCGCGCTCTACAATGACGGGATCGGCTTCCAGCCGCCCGCCCAGATCGCCGGCGGCGGCAGCTTCGCCGACATCCCGGACAACATGGACGCCTGCTGGGAATTCATGCGCAAGATAAAGGCGCAGAACCCGCTGCTCGGCGAGGACCCGGACTTCACCGCCTGGTTCCAGAACGGCGAGATCGACCTTGCCTGCACCATCAGTTCCAACGCCCGTGAAGCGAAGAAGAACGGTATCGCGGTAAGCTGGACTGTCCCTGTCGAAGGAGCCAAGGTCGATACTGACGGACTCTGGATTCCCAGGGGGCTGCCGGAGAACGAGCTGTACTGGGCCAAGCAGTACATCGCGTTCGCGCTGACGAAGGAGGCCCAGCAGGTCTGGCTCGACGGTCTCGGCCTGCCGGGCGTCTATCCCGGCCTGACGCCCCCGGCCGACCTCGTTGGCGACCCGTCATACCCGGTCAAGCCGGAGGATTTCGAGAGGCTGCTGCTGGTGCCGCCGCAGGTGCAGGTCGAGCACCAGTCCGAATGGTTCGCGAAGTTCAAGGAGATCATGCAGAGCTGAGCGGCGACGCCAGGGCGGCAGCCGGCGCGCGCCCACGCCCGACACCGGCATCGTGCCGGCGTCGGGCAATCCTTGTGAGCGGGCACGGCCAAACCCGAAGAACCGAAAGGCGACAACAGGCCGATGCGCAGATCCGCCCCCTATCCGATCCGCTGGCACATCCTCGACTTCCTCGAGGTCGCCGCCGACCGTCTTTGGCCGCGGCGCTTCGCGCCGGCCCTGCCCTACCTCATGCTGCTGCCGGCTATTCTGCTGATCGGGCTGCTGGTGGCGGGCCTCGTCGAGATGGCCGATACCAGCCTGAGGACACTCGACCGCACGACCTTCCTGTTGTCCGAACATTACACGCTGGAAAACTTCCGGCGGGCCGTGACGCAGCCGCTGTTCACCAATGTCTCGATCCGCAGCCTGCTCGGTGCGGCCCTCGTTACCGCGATCACGCTGCCGCTGGCCTTCGTCTATGCCTACGTCATGGTCCGCACCGTCTCCGGAGCGCTGAGGAAATTCCTGCTGATCGCACTGTTCCTGCCGTTCTTCATTGGCCAGGTGGTGCGCGCCTATGGCTGGCTCATCATCCTCGGCAACCAGGGGCTGGTGAACGAGGCGCTGGCGCTGGTCGGACTCGGCCCCTACCGGCTGATCTACAATTATCCCGCGGTGATCTTCGGCCTGGTGCAGTACATGCTGCCCTTCGCCGTGCTCATGCTTGCACCGGCGCTGACCGCGATCCCCGAGGAGACCGAGCAGGCGGCCGAATCCCTCGGCGCGAACTGGGTCCGCACGTTCATTCACGTCATCATTCCGATGGCAAGGCCCGGCCTGGTCGGCGCCGGCATCGTGGTGCTGACGCTGTCACTGACCGACTTCGCCATCCCCGCGATTCTCGGCGGCGGCGGCAACGATTTCATCGCCAACGCGATCTACGACCAGTTCTTCCGTACGTCCGACGCGGGCCTCGGCGCGACGCTGGCGCTGCTGCTGGTCGCCGTCGGCTCGACGCTGGTCGGCATCGTCTTTGCGCTGGTCGGCACCGGCACGCTCGGCCTGCGCGGACGGAGCTTTCCATGACCTCGGCGCGCGGCAAGGCCCTGTTCCTGTGGAGCGTCGTCGCCATCTGCGTCGTCGTGCTGTCGGCGCCGACCGTGGTGGTGCTCGGCGCCTCCTTCACCGCGGGCAACATCATCACCTTCCCCCCGCAGGGCCTGTCGCTGCGTTGGTACGAGGCGATCCTCGGCGCGGCCGGCTTGCGGCAGGCCTTCCTGCGCTCGCTCTACGTGGCGACGATCTGCGTGATGATCGCACTGCCGGTCGGTACGCTGGCCGGCATTGCGCTGTCGAGGTACCGGATCCGCTTCGAGAAGACGATCCAGATCTACCTGCTGCTGCCCTTCACCATACCGCTGATCGGCTCCGGGATCGGGCTGATGCTGATCTTCGGCGAGATGCGCCTGCTCGGCCAGCTCTGGCCGATCGGCATCGCGGTCTGCGTCATCAACCTGCCGTTCATGATCTGGCCGGTGGTTGCGAGCGTCAACGCGCTAGACATCGACATCGAGAACGCTGCCGCCAATTGCGGCGCCCCGCCCGTGCAGACTTTCCTGATGGTGACGCTACCCGCCGTGATGCCCGGCGTCATCACCGGATCGCTGCTGATGTTCATCCTGGCGCTGAACGAGTTCCTGGTGAGCCTGCTGCTGGTCGATGCCCGCATCGTCACGCTGCCGGTGCAGATCTACAATTCGATCCGCTCGATCATCACGCCCGACCTCGCCGCGATCTCGGTCGTCTTCATCGCCGTGGCAGCACTCGCCATCGCCCTGCTCGACCGGCTGGTCGGCCTCGACATCTTCCTGCGATCCAAATGACCGGAGGCCGGACCATGCGCGCGGCACGACTCCATGGGATCGGCGACCTGCGCGTCGAGGACATCCCGACACCGGGCGAGCCGGCCGAGGGCTGGGTCCGCTGTCGCGTCACGGCGGCCGGCATCTGCGGCTCAGACCTGCACAACTTCCGCACCGGCCAGTGGATCAGCCGGTCGCCCTCCGTTCCCGGCCATGAACTGGCCGGCATCGTCACGGCGATCGGCGCCGGCGTCTCCGGCCTCGCGGAGGGCGACGCGGTCGTCGCCGATTCCCGCTTTTTCTGCGGCGCATGCCCGGCCTGCATCGCGGGCCGCCACAATCTGTGCGCGACCCTCGGGTTCGTCGGCGAAGTCTGCGACGGCGGCTTCGCCGAGGAGGTCGTGCTGCCGGCCCGCCTGCTGCACAAGGTCGATCCCGGCCTCGATCCGGCGATCGCCGCCACTGCCGAACCGCTGGCGGTCGCCCTGCATGCGGTGCACAGGCTTGGGTGCGGACCGGGAGACCCGGTCCTCATTGCCGGCTGCGGGCCGATCGGCGGGCTGGTGGCGCTCCTGCTGCGCGACATGGGCGCAGGGCGCATCCTGATCGCCGACCGCAATCACCACCGCCTGGCAAGCGTCGCGGACGCCGCCGCAGCGGAACCCGTGTCCCTCGACGGTGACGCGTCCGCCCTCCCGCCCGTCCGTCATGCCGTGGAGGCGACCGGCAGCGTCCACCTTCTCCCGAACCTGATCGATCGTGTCGATGCCGGCGCACGGATCGCCCTTGTCGGCATCTTCCACGGCAGGCTTGATCTCGATCCGAACCTGATCGTCGAGCGCGAGCTGTCGCTTGAAGGATGCAGCGTTTTCGCCGACGAGCTGCCGGAGGCGATCGCGATGCTGCCGCGCCTTGCTCCCGCGATCCGCCGAATGATCGACACGGAGATAGCCATCGAGGATCTCCCGGAAGCCTATCGCCGGCTGCTGGCGGGCGAGGCGAAGGGACTGAAGACGATCGTGCGGCCGCATCTACCCCGGGCCGGTGGGGACGCATGATGACCGCGCTGTCGGATACCGACGGGCCGCTCTACGAGCGGGTGAAGGGCTTCATCCTGCGCAACATCGGCGCCGGCGCCTGGGCGCACGGGCGCCGCCTGCCGTCGGAGAACGAGCTGGTCTCCTCGCTCGGCGTATCGCGCATGACGGTCAACCGGGCACTGCGCGAGCTCGCGGCGGCTGGCATTCTGGTGCGCATCCAGGGCGTCGGCACCTTCATTGCCCCGCCCAAGCCGCGGTCGGCCCTGATCGAAATCCGCGACATCTCCGAGGAGATCACGGCCCGCGGCAACCGCCACCGCGCTGAAGTGCTGGCGCTGGAGCGTGTCACCGCCACGCCCGATCTGGCGGCCGCCTTCGAGTTTCCGCGCACCCGGCCGGTGTTTCACTCGGTGGTGCTGCACTTCGAGGATGACCTGCCGGTCCAGCTCGAGGAGCGGCACGTCAATCCGGACTTCGCGCCGCACTATGGTGACCAGGACTTCACCGCCATGACGACCTTCGAGTACCTGCAGGCGCAGACCCCGGTCACCGAAGTCGAACACATCATCACCGCGATCGCGGCCGATTCCCAAACCGCCGCCATGTTGCAGCTTCCCCGGGGCGAGCCATGCCCGCTTCTCTACCGGCGCACATGGTCGGGAACCGCGGTCGTCACGGTTAACCGGTTCATCTATGCCGGCAGCCGCATCCCCCTCGGCAGCCGCTACCGCCCGGTCGACGCCCCCCGATCCGGCTGATTCAGCTGGCCGGTCAGATCAGGCCGCCGGCGCACGCGGCGGAAAGCCGTTAACCGCTTCCAACGCCGCCGCGCAGCGGATCATGGCTCAATCTGCTATCCGGCGCGCGCCCGAGCCTCAGCCTCGTCGCGGAGCAGCTGGGCCGCCGCGCGAGCGACCTGGCTCAACCCTGCCCCGCCCGACTCCAAGATCTCCATCAGTTGCCGGCGCATGCGCGGATCCCAGAACTGGCGGATATGGTCGGCCGTCGCCGTGACGGCCTGATCGTGTGGATAGGCTGCGAAGAAGGCGGCGATCTGGTTGGCCATGCGGACCAGATTGGCGGCTTCCATGTCAGGCAACACGTTGCGGATGGGTGTAGAGATTGATGCGGTTGCGGCGCGCGAATGCGGCGATCGTCAGGTTGCTGTGCGCGGCAAGCTCGATCGCCAGCGATGTGGGAGCCGAGATGGCGACGATCATCGGGCAGCCGAAGGTCGCCGCCTTCTGCACCATCTCCATGCTGCAGCGGCTGGTGACGACGATGAACCCGCAGGCAGGGTCGAGCCCGGCGCGCGCGGCCGCGCCGATCACCTTGTCGAGTGCGTTGTGGCGGCCGACATCCTCGCGCACGACGAGCAGGTCCCCGTCGCGAGACGCGAAGGCCGCCGCATGCAGCGCGCCCGTCGCGCGGTTCAGGATTTGTGCGGCCGGCAGGTCGGACAGCGCCTGCGTCAATGCCGCGAGCCGCACGGGCTCGGTATCGGGGGCCGCTGGCAGCGGTCGCAGGGCCTGGGCGATGTCGGCGATGCCGCACAGGCCGCAGCCCGTGCGACCCGACATGTTGCGGGCGCGGCCGGCGATCGCCTTGCCGCGCTCTTCCGGAATGTCGATCGCGAGACTGTAGCCGGCGCCCCTGGGGATCGCGCGGACCGAGAGCACCTCCTCGACCGCATCGACGAGCCCCTCGGCGATCGAGAAGCCACAGGCGAAATCCTCCAGGTCGCGCGGTGTCGCCATCATCACCGCATGGCTGTGTCCGTTGTAGACCAGCGCGACCGGCACCTCGACGGCGACCTGATCGTCGGCACCCAACCACAGACCATCCTCGATGCGGTCAATGACCGCGGTGGCCACGGCCGGCCGTTCGAGGATCGCGCCCATCGCTATTCCGCAGCCTCGATGTGAGTGGTGCGGGCGCGGAAGTCCTCGTGGTCCATCTGCCAGTCCGACCAGCGATTGGTCGGTCGCACCTCGACCGCCGTTACCTTGTACTCCGGACAGTTCGTCGCCCAGTCTGAGAATTCGGTCGTGACCACGTTGGCACCGCTCTCGGGATGATGAAACGTGGTGTAGACGACGCCCGGCTGAACACGTTCCGAAATCCGGGCGCGCAGGCTGGTCTCGCCGATGCGGCTGCTCAGCGCCACAAGGTCGCCGTCGCGGATGCCGCGTTGCTCCGCATCATGCGGATGGATCTCGAGAACGTCTTCGTCGTGCCAGGTGACATTTGCGGTGCGGCGTGTCTGGGCGCCGACATTGTACTGCGTCAGGATCCGCCCCGTTGTCAGCAGCAGCGGGAAGCGCGGTCCGGTCCGTTCCTCCGTCGGCACGTAGGCGGTAACCATCAACCTGCCCTTGCCGCGGACGAACCCGCCCATGTGCATGACCGGGGTTCCCTCGGGCGCCGCCTCGTTGCACGGCCACTGGACGCTGCCGACTCGGTCGAGCAGTTCGTAGCTGACACCGGCAAAGGTCGGCGTCAGCCTGGCGATCTCGTCCATGATTTCCGAGGGGTGGCTGTAGTGCATCGGGTAGCCCATGGCGTTCGACAGCGCCATGGTCACCTCCCAGTCGGCCATGCCCGACAGCGGCTTCATCGCCTGGCGCACCCGGTTGATGCGCCGCTCGGCGTTGGTGAAGGTGCCGTCCTTCTCGAGGAACGAGGCGCCGGGCAGAAACACATGGGCAAAGGACGCGGTCTCGTTGAGGAACAGGTCCTGCACCACGACACATTCCATCGCCCTCAGGGCCGCCGTCACGTGCTGCGTGTTGGGATCGGACTGGGCAATGTCCTCGCCCTGCACGTAGAGCCCCTTGAACGAGCCGTCGAGCGCGGCGTCGAACATGTTGGGGATGCGCAGGCCCGGCTCCGGATCGAGGGGCACGCCCCACTCTGCCTCGAAGGCGCGGCGCACCGCGTCGTCGGACACGTGCCGGTAGCCAGGGAATTCGTGCGGGAAGGATCCCATGTCGCACGACCCCTGGACGTTGTTCTGGCCGCGCAGCGGATTGATCCCGACGCCGGGCCGGCCGAGATTGCCGGTGATCATGGCGAGGTTCGCCATGCCCATCACCATGGTCGACCCCTGGCTGTGCTCAGTGACGCCGAGGCCGTAGTAGATCGCGGCATTGCCGCCCGTCGCGTATAGCCGGGCCGCCGCCCGGATCTCCGCCGCCGGTACGCCGGTGATGGCCGCAACGGCCTCCGGCGCATTCTCCGGCCGCAGGATGAATTCGCGCCAGATGCCGAAATCGACCGGGTCGCAGCGCTCGGCGACAAAGGACTCGTTGACCAGGCCCTCCGTCACCACCACGTGGGCGAGCGCGTTGATCAGCGCCACGTTGGTGCCGGGACGCAGTTGCAGATGGTGCGCGGCCTCGACATGTGGCGTGCGCACCAGGTCGATGCGGCGCGGATCGACGACGATCAGCCGGGCGCCCTGGCGCAGGCGCCGCTTCATCTGCGAGGCAAACACCGGATGGGCGTCGGTCGGATTGGCGCCGATCACCATGATGACGTCGGCCTGCATCACCGAATCGAAGTCCTGCGTGCCGGCCGAGGTGCCGAACGCGGTCTTCAGCCCATAGCCGGTCGGCGAATGGCAGACGCGGGCGCAAGTGTCGGTGTTGTTGTTGCCGAAGCCGGCCCGGATCAGCTTCTGGACGAGGTATGTTTCCTCGTTCGTGCAGCGCGAGCTGGTGATGCCGCCGATCGCCCCGCGCCCGTATTTCGCCTGGATTCGCTTGAACTCGGAGGCGGCGTGGGCGATCGCTTCCTCCCACGTCACCTCGCGCCAGGGCTCGTCGATCGAGGCGCGGATCATTGGCGTCGTGATGCGGTCCCTGTGGGTGGCATAGCCCCATGCGAAACGACCCTTCACGCAGGAATGGCCGTGATTGGCCTTGCCGTCCTTGTAGGGCGTCATGCGCACCACCCGGTCGCCCTGCAGTTCGGCGACGAACGAGCAGCCGACCCCACAATAGGCACAGGTCGTCAGCACCTCGCGCTGCGGCTGGCCGAGCGCGATGACCGACTTCTCGGTCAGGGTTGCGGTCGGGCAGGCGGCAACACAGGCCCCGCAGGAGACACATTCCGAGCCGAGGAAATCCTCGCCCATGCCGGCGGCGATATGCGAGGCGAAGCCGCGTCCATCGATGGTCAGTGCAAAGGTGCCCTGCTGTTCCTCGCAGGCGCGCACGCAGCGCGAGCAGACGATGCATTTCGACGGATCGAAGGTGAAATAGGGATTGGATTCGTCCTTCGCCTGCCCGAGGTGGCTGGCGCCGTCATAGCCGAAGCGCACCTCGCGCAGGCCCACGGCGCCGGCCATGTCCTGCAGTTCGCAGTCGCCATTGGCCGCACAGGTCAGGCAGTCGAGCGGATGATCGCTGATATAGAGCTCCATCACGCCGCGCCTGAGCCTCGCCAGGCGGTCGGTCTGGGTCGAGACTTTCATACCGGCCTCGGCCGGCGTGGTGCAGGAGGCCGGAGTACCGCGCCGGCCCTCGATCTCCACGAGGCACAACCGGCAGGAGCCGAACGGCTCCAGCGTGTCTGTGGCGCACAGCTTCGGGATCTTGATTCCGGCGAGGGCCGCCGCCCGCATCACCGAGGTACCTTCGGGCACACTCACCGTTAAGCCGTCGATCTCGAGCGTCACTGTCCGCTCTGAGGTCCGGGCCGGCGTGCCATAATCGTGATTCAGGGACGCGGTCATGGCGATCTCCCCCTATTCGGCAGCCACGGCAGGCTGGCGGTCGAAATCTTCCGGGAAATGGTCGAGGGCGCTCAGCACCGGCACATGTGTTAGCCCGCCGAGCGCGCACAGCGATCCGTCGCGCAGCACCTCGCAAAGGTCACGCACCAGCGCGAGATTGTCGGCAACCCGGTCGCCGCGGGCGATCCTGTCCATCGTCTCGACTCCTCGGGTTGAGCCGATGCGGCAGGGCGTGCACTTGCCGCAGGATTCGAAGGCGCAGAACGCGAAAGCGAAGCGTGCCTGACGCAACAGGTCGACGCTGTCGTCAAACACCACGACGCCGCCATGCCCGATCATGCCACCGCGGCTCGCGAACGCCTCGTAATCGAACGGTGTGTCGAACAGACTCGTCGGCCAATAGGCGCCGAGCGGCCCGCCGACCTGTACCGCCCTGACTGGGCGCCCTGTGCGCGTACCGCCGCCATAGTCCTCGACGATCTCCCGCAGTGTCAGGCCGAACGCGCGCTCGATCAAGCCGCCGCGCCGGACGTTTCCGGCGAGCTGGATCGGCATGGTGCCGCGCGAGCGGCCAACGCCGAGATCGCGATAGTACTCCGCGCCCTCGGCGAGGATCGTGGGGACGGCGGCCAGCGACAGCACGTTGTTGACGACCGTCGGTCTCCCGAACAGCCCGTGCAGCGCGGGCAGCGGCGGCTTGGGGCGGACCTGCCCGCGCTTGCCTTCCAGGCTCTCGAGCAGCGAGGTCTCCTCGCCGCAGATATAGGCGCCCGCCCCGAGTCGCGCCTCGAGATCGAAGCGGCGGCCGCTGCCGAGGATGTCGCGGCCAAGCATTCCGGCCGCCTGCGCAATTCCGATCGCCTTGCGAAGCTTGCGAAAGGCGTGCGGATACTCGGAGCGGACATAGACGAATCCCTTCGTCGCGCCGACGGCGAGCCCGGCGATCACCATGCCCTCGATCAGCAGGAAGGGATCACCTTCCAAAAGCATCCGGTCGGCGAAGGTGCCGCTGTCGCCCTCGTCCGCATTGCAGACGACGTACTTGCGGTCGGCGGCTGCCGCCGCGACCGTGCGCCATTTGATGCCGGTCGGGAATCCCGCCCCGCCGCGGCCGCGCAGGCCCGAATCCGTCACTGCAGCCACGATGGCATCGGGGGCCAAGTCGAGCGCGCGGCGCAGGCCCTTGAGCCCGCCATGTGCCTCGTAGTCGGCAAGCGACAGCGGATCGATGATGCCGCAGCGGGCGAAGGTCACGCGCTGCTGGCTTTTCAGCCAGGGCAAATCCTCCACGAGGCCGATGCACCGAGGGTGATCCGCACCGGCGGCGAGAATGCCGGGCACATCCTCGACGGTGACCGGTCCGAACCCCAGCCGGCCGTCGGGCGTCTCGATCTCGAGCAGCGGTTCCAGCCAGAACAGTCCGCGCGAGCCCGTCCGCACGATACTGACATCGGCCCGGCCGGCGGCTACCTCGGCCTCGACCGCCCGGGCAACGTCGCCCGCACCGACGGAGAGCGCCGCCGCATCTGCGGGGATGTAGACACGCCGGATGGTCATCTACGCACCAGCGCAAGCACGGAGTCCGTCGTGACCCGGCCGTAGAGCTTGCCGTCGACCAGCGCCGCCGGCGACAGCGCACAGTTGCCGAGGCAATAGACGGTCTCGACCGTCGCGTCGGTGCCCGTGCCGAGCGCTGCGTCGAGCTCCTCGGCAAGGCGGTCGGCGCCCAATGACTGGCATGCCTCGGCCCGACACAGCCGGACGATGTGGCGCTTCGCCGGTTCGCGGCGGAAATCGTGATAGAACGTCACCACGCCGTGCACCTCGGCCCGCGACAGGTTGAGGACATCGGCGATGATCGGCACGGCTGCCTTGTCGATATGGCCGAACCGGTCGTTGATCTCGTGCAGGATCGGCAGCAGTGCGCCGTCCAGCGACCGCAGCGCCTCGGCGATCTCGCGGACTTCGGCAGCGTCGAATTCGGACATCGGGGGACCATGTCGCGTCGTCACCATGACGCAAGTATCCGTCACGATATCATCGGAAACAAACGATATAATCTGATTTCGTAATCGAGAACTCCGATTATGATGATCCGGGTTTGATCCGCGCCTCGATGCCGGAGGCGAGCGCAGCCTTGACGAAGGCATCGACCAGCGGCGCGACCGGATCCTGCCGCCTGACGACGACGCCGATGGTGAACGTCCGCTCCGGCTCCACCAGCGGCAGCGCGATCATGCCGGGTGGCGTGCCGAATACCCACAGAAAGTTGTGCGGCAGCACGCTGGACCAGACGCCTGCACGGATGTGCGAGCACAAAGTCATCACCGAATTTGTCTCGGCGTGAGCATTGGGGACGCGACCGACGCTGGCGAAGATCGCATCGAGGATGCGCCGGTTCTGCATGTCGCTGGTCAGCAGGCACAGCGGCGTATCCGCCGCCTCGCGCCAGGAGACCGACCGGCGGCCGCGGAACGGCCCGTCCTGCGGCGTCAGCAGGATATAGTGCTCTGCATAGAGCGGAAAGACGTCCACCCCATGCAGAGGCTCGTTGTCGAGATACGTGATGCCGACGTCGAGCATGAAATCGTCGAGCATCTGCTGGATCTCGTTGGAGCTGCGCGACAGGATGCGCAATGTGACGTTGGGATGGGCCTCGGCGAGCGGCGTCGTCACCAGCCCGATCGTCGGCAGGGCCGTCGGGACGACGCCGATCGAGAGTTCGCCCGACAGTTCCCCACGCAGCAGCCCGATCTGCTGATCAAGAGCCTCGCGTTCGGCCACGACCCGGGCTGCCCAGGCGAGCAGCACCTTGCCTTCCGCCGTCAGCCCCTTGAAGCGCTTGTCCCGTTCGATCAGCGGCGCGCCGATCTCGAGCTCGAGCTGGCGGATCGCGGCGGAGAGTGTCGACTGGGTGACATTGCAGGCCTCGGCCGCCCGGCCGAAATGGCCGATACGTCCCAGAGCGATGAAATAGCGCAGATGGCGCAGCTGCATGGCGACGTCTTAGCCCGAATCCATAGCCGCTGCATCCGCCACTTCGTCGGGACATGGCCCGACCCTGCATACCGTCACCAACGCGGACAGCCGGCGCAGACGAGTCAAGCTCGAAGGGTGGTGGGCCCGGCAGGACTCGAACCTGCAACCAGACCGTTATGAGCGGCCGGCTCTGACCATTGAGCTACGGGCCCGGCGCGCGGGCGCGGGCGTCCTTATCGCAAGAGCAAGGCACCTCTGCAACTGTGGCGCACCGACGTGCCGCCGAGCCGGTCGGTCGGCTGCCGCGGTCGTGCCGGGCCGGGGCCGGCCGCATTGCCGACGCATTTGCGTGGTGATCCTCGCCGCCATCCGAAGCTGAAACGGAAGGATGCGATGCATCTCCCGATCGTACTGCGGGCCAGCCTGGTTGCCGGCGGCCTCGCGCTGATTGCTCTCATGGCCCTGCCCGCCCGCGCCGACGACAACAGCCCCCGCCAACGCCCAGCCACCATCAGTCTGACCGGGACCGGCGAGATCGCCATCATCCCCGACGAGGCGGTGATCTCCTCGGGCGTCGTCACGGAAGCCAAGACCGCGCGCGAGGCGCTCGACGCCAACAACGCCGCCATGGCCCGGGTGACCGCCGCGATCAGGGAGGCGGGTATCGAGGCCCGCGACATCCAGACTGCCGGCATATCGGTCACCCCGCGCTACCGCTATCCGCGCAACGACGGCCGCGAGGAGAGCGAGACGCCGCGCATCATCGGCTATACCGTCAGCAACACGGTCAGCGTCCGCGTCCGCGACCTCGCCAAGCTCGGCCAGGTCATGGATCAGGTGGTGAGCGTTGGCGCGAACCGCATCGACGGGATCAGCTTCGTCGTTTCCGATGCCGATGCCCGCCTTGACGAGGCCCGCGGCGCAGCCGTGCGCGACGCCCGTCGCAAGGCCGAACTCTATGCCGAGGCTGCCGGTGTGAAGCTTGGCCGCCTGGTGTCGATCAGCGAAGGCGGCGGCTTCGTCCCGCCGCAACCCAAGGCCGAGATGATGATGGCGCGGGCCGATGCGACGTCGGTGCCGGTCGAGATCGGCGAGGAGCGCCTCAGCATTCAGGTGAACATGACCTGGGAGCTCGACCAGTAGGGACACCGTGTCCCGTCTGTCTGGACAGACTGCCGGTTCCGCGTTGGCTTACAGGTCCCGCATCCAGACCTGCAGATCCTTGCTCGTCTCGCCTGCGTCACCGACGTCACGCCATGAGAAGCGGCAGATGAGGCCGGGGACGGGCGCATAGCCGCGCCTTTGCCAGAAGCCGTCAAGCGGGCGATAGGCGGGCGGGCGAAGCGGGTGATCGTCGGGTCGGACCACGGCACAGAACGCCGCCCTGTGCAGACCGAGCGAGCGGGCATGGGCCTCGCGGCCATCGAAGAAGACATGCCCGAAGCCGCGCCCGCGATAGGCTGGTTCGAGGACCGATTCACCAAAATAGCATATGTCGCTGACATCGAGCCCGGCCCGCTCGAACGGCAGCCGGAACGCCTCGACCTCACCGGCCAGCGGCGCGGCCGTTGCCGCGCCCACGAGCCGGCCGCCATCGCGCAAGGCAATTACCGCCGCATCGGCTATCGCGGCAAAATCACCGAGATAGCGGGCCTCGTAGACCAGACTGCCGTCATAGAGATAGGGATAGTCGCGGAACACGCTGATGCGCAGCCGCGCCAGATCGTCGATCACGCCGGCCAGTGCCGGCCCGGTAAGCGTCTCGACCGCAATGCTGCCCGGATGGCCTTCGGCCGGGTCCGGCATACCCGCCCTCATAGGCCCTTCACCTGGGCAATCCAGTCCTGAAGGTTGTAGTAGTTGGTGACCCGTGCGATCCGCCCGCCCTTCACCTCGAAGAAGGCTCCAACCGGCAGCCGGTAGGTCTGTCCGCGCGCCTCGGGAAGCCCCTCGTCAGTCTGATGATAGGCCCCAAGGATGACGAATTCCGCGGCCGCGCGCGTCCCTTCATCGTTTGCCATCACCACGAGGTCGACCGCCTGTTCGGCATAGCAGCGCTTCATGTGCTCCAGGAAGGCGCGGAAGGCCTCCCGTCCATGCCGCCGGCCACCCTGGTTGACGTCGTGCACGACATCCTCGCGCAGGCAGGCGAGCATGCCCTCCACGTCGCCGGCGTTGAACGCCGCGTAGTATCGGGAGACGAGATTGATCGTCGACTGGCGCGTATCGGTCATGCGGTCGTTAGGCCGCATTCGGGCGTGTCCGTCAAGGTCGGCGTGCGGCAGGCTGCGAAACGCGGCCGGTGATCCTGGAGCACCAGCCCCGCAGCCGCGACGAGCGGCGCACGGGTCCGGCTAGTGCCTGACGATCCTTGCCAGCGGCAGGTCCTCGGCGTCCTTGCGCGGCCGCGACAGCCGGAATTCGGCATGATACCAGCCGTCCGCCTCGCGCCCCGCCGGATCGAGTCCCAGCGCCGACAGGTTGTCGAGCACGTGCTCACGCTCCTCCGCGGACGCGAATCGGCGCTGCCGGAACGTCACCGGCAGCGTCTCGGTGACGTAGCCGTGTGCCTCGAACATCGCATCGAACGGCTCGGGCGGAAACATCCGAAGCACGAAATGCGCCATCCATGGCGGTCCCTCCCCCGCCTCGCCCAGTTCGATCAGCCGCTGAAGCGTACGTTCCGTCACATAGCCGATGCAGCCGGTCGAAATGACCATGGCCGCACCAGCAATCGCCTCGCCGTCTCGGGGCGGCAGCGGCCCGGACTCCAGGTCACGTGCCAGCCCGTCGTCGAGGATGCTGGCGGCGACCGCGTAACCGACCGCGCGCTCGGCGACGTCGAGTCCCTTGATCTCGAGATGCGGATCGGCAACCCGAGCCGCGTAGAACTCGTGGTCGATGGCGGCGAGCGTGCCGGGATCGACCTCGCGCAGTTGCGCGTCATCATAGCGCCGGTACAGCGTATCGAGCGCCACCCCGTGCTTCAGGATCGCGGCGTTGACGCCGTAGGAACAGCCCAGATCGAGCAGCGAGAGCTCCGGCGATCCGCGCATCTGCCGGCGCGCGGCAACAAGCTCACGGAACACCGGGGCGGCTTCGTCGGGAATGACATAATCTAGCTGCCTGAGTGTCGAATAATACGCGCGCGGATCGGGCTCGTTGTAAATCTGACCCAGAACGATCTTGCCGTTATTGTCGTATCTCAGACTCTCTGACGACATTTCGTGACCCTCCAGGCATTGAGTCGATTTCCATCGACCGACCGGAATGATCGAACCGATCGAAACATTCACTTTTTGATGATCTGCTGTGCCACCCCGATATAGTCGATCCGGGCTGGAATGCAATTCGACGGACATGGCGGCCGCTGGCGCAGCGGAACGCCACGAATGGGATCGGGGAGGGGCGGACCGGAATTCCGGTGCGGAAGAAGGAAGGCGGCGGCTGCCGCGGGAATGCAGCCACCACCCGATTGAACCATGCCGGCCGGCGGAGGACTGGGTCGTCGACCGATGGCCTGAGAGGGTCAGGATGTCGGTCGCGGCGGGCGCCCGGGCGGGCGAGGCGCGGGGGACAGGGGGAGGGTCAGCGCCGGCTCGACCGGCCCCGGAGTCATGGCTCCGAGAAGATGCGGCGGACCAGCTTGGGGGAACCGATGTCGCCTGCCGGCACCGCCGGCGCTGTCTTCACTCCCGCTCGCGGCGCTTCACCGCGACCGACATTCACGAAGATCGGACCAGGAGGTTTCAGACGAACGGCACCCCGCAACCAATACTGTTTCGATTGTTTCCACCGCCGCCTCGCACCGGCCGATCGGGTAACATCCGCGTGATCGGAACCCCTAGCGGCAGGCATCCGGCGGCATCAGGCTGGCTCGCCCCGACGGCGACCGCCGATGCTCGACGAAGAGGCACGCCGAACCGGCGGGCTAGCCGGCTACCTGGCTGACCATCCCGACACGCCCCACTCCGGCAATGCCGGCAGCGCGATGGATATCGGCATTCCCGTCACCATGTGGGACGCGCTCGCGCGGCTTGAGACCGCCGCAATCCTGCCCGGCTTTCTCCGCTCGGACTGTCCCCGCATCCATGCCGCCGTGAAGCGCGCCGACTTCGATGCCTTCATGGCCGAGGCGTTCCCGAGGGAGTTCGAGTGGCATCTGCAAGGGAAATCACCAACGGCACCCGGAATCGTGGTCATACCCTTCGGCTGCATTCTCGTGGCTGCCACATCGGTTTCGCGCGAAGGTACAGCCGGCAGCGCGTCGCAGATCCTGCGCTGAAGTCGATCGGCGCGGCGATCAGACTGCCGCCTGTTGGGCTCAGCGCAGGGCGGCAACCTCGACGACGACCGAGCTCCGGTCAACTCCGGGACAATGGTTGGGCAAGAGCTTGGGCGCCATCGCCGCCCCCCCTGCGAGGGGCTCGTCGCGAATCGACGCAGCGGCGGCTGGCGGGTGGTTGCGATGCCATGTCCGAACGGAGCTGTGCTTCTCCCGGACGGCCGACGCAGTGAAGTCCGCCAGCGACAAGATGGCGTGCCGAGCCTGGCCCGCGCCGGCACACCCTCCCCGTCAGTTGTCGAGGAAACTCCTCAGCTTGCGCGAGCGGCTCGGGTGCTTCAGCTTCCGGAGCGCCTTGGCCTCGATCTGCCGGATGCGTTCGCGAGTCACCGAGAACTGCTGGCCGACCTCCTCCAGCGTGTGGTCGGTGTTCATGCCGATGCCGAAACGCATCCTGAGCACACGCTCCTCGCGAGGGGTGAGCGAGGCAAGCACCCGGGTCGTCGTCTCGCGCAGATTGGCCTGGATCGCCGCGTCGATCGGCAGGATGGCGTTCTTGTCCTCGATGAAGTCGCCGAGGTGGGAATCCTCTTCATCGCCGATCGGTGTCTCCAGCGAGATCGGCTCCTTGGCGATCTTGAGCACCTTGCGCACCTTTTCCAGCGGCATCGCCAGCTTCTCGGCCAGCTCCTCCGGAGTCGGCTCGCGGCCGATCTCGTGCAGCATCTGGCGTGACGTGCGGACGATCTTGTTGATCGTCTCGATCATGTGCACCGGAATGCGGATGGTGCGGGCCTGATCGGCGATCGAACGGGTGATCGCCTGCCGGATCCACCAGGTCGCATAGGTCGAGAACTTGTAACCGCGCCGGTATTCGAACTTGTCGACCGCCTTCATCAGGCCGATGTTGCCTTCCTGGATCAGATCCAGGAACTGCAGGCCGCGATTGGTGTATTTCTTGGCGATCGAGATGACGAGGCGCAGGTTGGCCTCCACCATCTCCTTCTTGGCGATGCGCGCCTCGCGTTCGCCCTTCTGTACCATCTGGACGATGCGGCGGAACTCGCCGATCTCGAGACCCGTTTCGGTGGCAAGCTGCTGGATCGCGCTGCGGATGTCCTTGGCGGTCTCCTTCTCCGCGGCGATGAACTCCTTCCAGCCGCGCCCCCCGAGATTGGCGACACGGCGGATCCAGTTCGGATCGAGCTCGTGGTCACGGTACTGGCGCAGGAAGTCCTCGCGGTCGACACCATAGGACTCCGCCAGCCGCAGCAACCGGCCCTCGTAACCCATCAGCTTCTTGTTGATGTCATAGAGCTGCTCGACCAGGGCCTCGATGCGCTGCTGGTTGAGCGACAGCGACTTGACGTCGGCGACGATGTCTTCCTTGAGCTTCTTGTAGCGACGCTCCTGGCTCGGCGACAGATGGGTGTTCTTCAGCCGGTTCTCGACATGCTGGTCCTGCAGGCGGCGCAGCTTCTTGTAGTTCTCGGCAATGTTGTCGAACGTCGCCACCACCTTCGGCTTGAGCTCGGCTTCCATCGCCGCGAGGGAGATATTGGATTCGTAGTCTTCCTCGCCGTCGCCGTCACCTTCAGGCGCATCCTCGCCCTGGCCGACCTCCCCGCGGCCCGCAGGCTCGCCCCCGGCGCCAGCCGTTGCACCATTGCCGACCGCCGGCGCCTTGGCGTCGGGGCCGGCATAGGTGGCCTCCAGGTCGATGATGTCACGCAGAAGGATCTTGCCTTCCGCCAGTTCGTCGCGCCAGATGATGATTGCCTGGAAGGTCAGCGGGCTTTCGCACAGCCCGGCGATCATCGCCTCGCGGCCGGCCTCGATCCGCTTGGCAATGGCGATCTCGCCCTCGCGCGACAGTAGCTCGACCGACCCCATCTCGCGCAGATACATGCGGACCGGATCATCGGTCCGGTCGGACGGCTCTGAGGACTTCTCGGACTTGGCGATCTGGCTGCGGGAGGCGGCGACGAGTTCACCGCCGTCCTCGTCATCGCCACCTTCGTCGGCGCTGTCGTCCGCCTCCTCGGTCTCCACGACGTTGATGCCCATGTCGGAGAGCATCGCCATCGTGTCCTCGATCTGCTCGGAGGTGACTTCCTCCGAGGGCAGAACCTCGTTCAGCTCCTCGTAGGTGACATAGCCGCGCTTCTTTGCGGCCTTGATCATCTTCTTGACCGCCGCATCGGACAGATCGAGCAGAGGACCGTCCGGGCCCTCCGGCTGGTTCTCCGGAGCCTCATCCGCCTTGGTTGCGGTGGTGGCCATGTACAAATCTCCCGACAAAGGCTCCGGACCGTTCGGTTCGCGGCGTTGCGGCTGCTGCGCCGTCGACCTCGCCCGCTCCGTGCTACCTTGCGCCTCTTAATCCGCGATTAAAGTTAACCCGATCCCAGCCGCTCTCCGGTCGCGAGCCCTAAAACGCCCGCACCGGGCGGCCGGACGCCTGACCGAAACCTTCCATCAACGCCTCCGTACCATCGGCGTTCGAGAGCTGTGACTGGATGTCGAACAGCCGCGCCAGATTTTCGTCGCTCGGCTCCGCCTGTAGCGCCATCTCGGCTGTCTTCAGCTCTCTATGTAACGTGACGAGCTTGTGATGCAAGGCCGCCGTATGGTCCCAGGCGCGCGAAACGTCAACCTCCGCGGCCTCCGGCGCCACCCACCATTCCGCCCGACCCCCGGCCGACCACATCCGCTCGATGCGTCCGATCAGGTCACCCAGCGGTCCGGTCGCGAGCCGCGCGCGCGCGGATGCGGCGTCGACCACATCGTCGGCGGCAAGGTCGAGCAGGGCCGAGCGCAGCGCGTCGAGCTCTGCACTCGACAGGTCGAGTCCGCACAGCGTCTCGGCCCGCTCCGGGATCAGTGCAGGATGGTTGACCAGCGCCATGAGCATGATCGCCTCGCGCCGCGGCAGCGCCTGTCCGCTCGACAGGCTGCGTACCAGCGACGCGCTGGCCGAAGCCGCGCCGGTCGCCCCTGCCCGACCGCCATCGCCGCGGCGGGACCAGCTACCACTCCGGCGCTGGTGGATGGCGCGCCGCGCCCCGCCGCGACCGAACAGGCCTGCCAGCCGCTCGCGAAACTGCTCCTCGTAGTGTTTGCGCACGCGGGCATCGCCGATCGCCGCGAGCGTACGCGCCAACCGCGCCTCGAAGGCTGCGCGCCGCTCCGGCGTATCCAGCGGCGAACTTTCGACCTCCCGCGCCCACAGCATCTCGGACAGCGGCCGAGCGCGGGCCAATGCCTGCTCGAGCACTGCCTGGCCGCCGGCGCGGACGAGGTCGTCCGGGTCCTGGCCCTCGGGCAGCAGGGCGAAACGCAGGCTCTTGCCCGGCGCTAGCAACGGCAAGGCGAGGTCGACGGCGCGGTTGGCCGCCCGCAGGCCCGCCTTGTCGCCGTCGAAGCACAGAATCGGCTCGTCGGCGACTCGCCACAGCAGGCCGAGCTGGTCGGCGGTAAGTGCCGTGCCGAGCGGGGCAACGGCGTTGGCGAAACCGGCTCGCGTCAGCGCGATCACGTCCATGTAGCCTTCGGCGACGATCACTGTGCCGGTCTCGCGCGCTGCCTGACGGGCGGCTGACAGGTTGAACAGAACGCTGCCCTTATGGAACAGCTCCGTCTCGGGCGAGTTCAGGTATTTCGGCGCCTGGTCGGACCGCAGCGCGCGCCCCCCGAAGGCGATGGTCCGCCCGCGCAGGTCGGCGATCGGGAACATCAGCCGGTCGCGAAACCGGTCGAAGGGGACCGCTATGTCGCTGCCGGTGACCAGCAGGCCGGCTCGCTCGATCGCCTCCCGGGCGATGCCGAGCTGGCCCAGATGCTCCTTCAGTCCGTACCGCGCAGACGGCGCATAGCCGATGCGGAACCGCCGGACCATGCCCTCGTCCAGCCCGCGCGAGGCAACATAGGCGCGCGCCTCGCGGCCCTGTGGGCCGTCGAGTTCGGCCTCGAAATAGGCTGCCGCGGCCTCCAGGACATCGTACAGGCTGTCGCGCTGCCGCTCCCGCTCGAGGCTTGCGGGATCGGGCCTGGGCAGCGGAACGCCAGCCTCCGCGGCGAGCCGCTCGACCGCTTCGGGGAAAGTGAGCCCCTCGGTCTCCATGAGGAACCGGAAGATGTCTCCGTGCCTGCCGGAGGAGAAGCAGTGATAGAAGCCCTTCTGGTCGTTGACCGTGAAGGAGGGCGTCTTCTCCGCATTGAACGGCGAGAGTCCGATGAACTCACGGCCCTGGCGGCGCAGCTTGACCCGCCGCCCGACGACGTCGGAAACCGGCAGACGGGCTCTTATCTCGTCGAGCAACGAGGGCGGAAAGCGCATGGGGCCTTGGGCGGTTCAGGGACCGGACAATTATATCGGCGCGACCTCCTTGAAGCGAATCGATTCGCTTGCTGGCGGCTGAAAGTTCGCCGCCCAGGGCCCGGTCAGCTCAGCATGCCCTTGACGACGGCACTGGCACGACCGAAATCGAGCTGCCCCGGAAAGCGCTCCTTGAGCGTCGCCATGGTGCGCCCCATGTCGCGCAACCCCGCCGCGCCGATTTCCTTGACGACGCTGGCGCAGACCGAGCGGATCTCCTCGTCGGACAGCTGGCGCGGGAGGAAGCGCTGGATGATCTCGATCTCCTCCCGCTCCTGGGCAGCGAGTTCGGGACGACCGGCATCCATGTAGGTGGCGGCCGACTCCTCGCGCTGGCGAATCATCTTGGCGAGAATCTGCCGGATGTCATCGTCGCTGACACAGTCCTTGCCGCTGGTCCGGGCGGCGATATCGCGGTCCTTGATGGCCGCGTTGACCAGCCGCAGGGTCGCCATCGACCGCCTGTCCTGCGACTTGACCGCAGCCTTCAACGCTTCGTTGATCTCGTCGCGCAGCATGTCCTGTCCATCCACTTCGGTCCCAATGGGAACAATACCGCACGCGCCCCGCTGCACGCAACCGGCGGCACAGATTCAACCCATTGAAATTTCTAGATTAATTACTTCACCTCGTTACTTGACGAGGCAAGGTGCGTACCCTAGCTTCCGCCTGGTCTCCGGCCGATCGCCTGACATTCGCCGTCGAACCCGCTCACGAGGTTCGATCCGGCCGGTCTCGGCGCGGGCATATAGGAAGCTTTCGATGACAGTGCAAGCCCACGATCAGGGTCCCGGCCCCTCCCCTGCTGATGCCTGGAACGATCCGGTCCCGACCGCGGTGGTCGTGCTGGCTGACGGCAGCGTCCTTTATGGCCAGGGCATCGGCGCAACCGGCCATGCGGTCGGCGAGATCTGCTTCAACACGGCGATGACCGGCTATCAGGAGATTCTCACCGATCCCTCCTATGCAGGCCAGATCATCACCTTCACCTTTCCCCATGTGGGCAATGTCGGCACGAACGAGGAGGACATCGAGACGGCCAACCTCGCCGCTGCATCGGGCGTACGCGGCTGCATCCTGCGGGCGCCCGTCACCGGCCCGTCCAACTGGCGCGCCACGCACCACTTCAACGAGTGGCTGAAGCGGCGCGGCATCATCGGCCTGACCGGCATCGACACCCGCGCGCTGACCGCCATGATCCGCGACAGGGGCATGCCCAACGCCGTCATCGCCCATGCCCCGGACGGCGTCTTCGACCTGCCCGCGCTGAAGGCCGAGGCGGCCGCCTGGCCCGGCCTCGAAGGGATGGATATGGTTCCCGACGTAACGACCGCGCAGAGCTACGTCTGGGACGAGACTCCCTGGGAATGGGGCGAAGGCTACGGCCGCTTGGCCAACCCGTCGCTGCACATCGTCGCCATCGACTTTGGAGTGAAGCGCAACATCCTGCGCAAGTTCGCCGGTCTCGGCTGCAAGGTCACCGTCGTCCCTGCGACGACCGAGGCTGATCGCATCCTCGAGATGGCGCCGGACGGGGTATTCCTGTCGAACGGACCGGGTGATCCGGCCGCGACCGGCGAATACGCGGTCCCGGTGATCCGGCGACTGATCGACACCGGATTGCCGGTGTTCGGCATCTGCCTCGGCCACCAGATGCTCGGCCTCGCGCTCGGCGCGACCACGAAGAAGATGCATCAGGGTCATCATGGCGCCAATCATCCGGTGAAGGATCACACCACCGGCAAGGTCGAGATCACCTCGATGAATCACGGCTTTGCCGTGGACCGGGAGTCCCTGCCCGACAATGTGGAAGAGACGCATGTCTCGCTGTTCGACGGATCGAACTGCGGGCTGCGGCTGAAGGACCGACCCGTGTTCTCGGTCCAGTACCATCCCGAGGCATCGCCCGGCCCGATGGACAGCCACTACCTGTTCACGCGCTTCGTCGACCTGATCCGCGAAAGGAAGGGCGCGACGGCGAAGGTGGGTAGCTGACGGCCGAAGAAGGTACCCGTCCCTCTTCGGGTACAGCGCCCGCCCGTGCCCAGTGCGCGGCGGCCTCAGGGGACGGCGGCCTCAGGGGGCGACGCCAAGCCTCATGCCGACGACATTCGCATAGGCACGACGAAAGCCGAACAGGCCGACGATCGTCGAGCGGTCCTCGCTCAGACGGGCTTCGACGGAGACGGTACCGTACTTGCCCTTTACGGCTGCCGGGTGAGCGGTTCTTCGCTTGGACGCTGGCGCAAATTCGAGGTCGCCGGTGATGTTGCAGGCCGCGTCGAGGTCAAGCGTCCCCGCGAGCGTCTCGCGCAGCACCCGCTTGTTCTGTGCGGCGCAGGTGGACGCGGTAATCAGGCCGTCCGCGTCCACTGTGATCCTGCAGTGCTCGGAGCCGCGGAACTGATAGAGCAGCAGCCAGGTCCCCGCGAGTTCATCCCCCACACACGGCCTCTGTTCGACGGCCGCAGCGGGCGACATGGTCGCTATTGCCGCTGCGATTGCCAGACCTGCAACAGGAGCAACGCGCATGCAATCCTCCTCCCTTCTGATCGCCCCGGATGGGCCGAGGGGCAAACAGCTGTGGCATGGGCCCGTTGCGGAAGGATTGCCGACTTCGATTCAACTGGACAGGTCGGGTGGGGTTCTATCGCCAGAGCTCTGCCAGCGGGCCGTTCGGCCCCTGCACCGGGTCGCAGTCCGGCCGGGCGACGGAGGCGATGTTGTGGTCGGCCGCCGGGCGTTCGCCAGGCTCGCCGCGCTTGAGATCCCAATGCTGACCAGGTGGATAGGCGCCGACGACCAGGAAGTTGCCGCTTGCCTCGATCAGCTTGTGTCCCACGCCGGCCGGCAGCACGAGCGCATCGCCGGCCGCGATGTCGAACGCGCGCCCATGGGTGCCACCGAGCAGTACCCTCGCCCGGCCTGAGGCGACGCCCAGCACCTCGTGGGCCGTCGAATGATAATGGTGGAACGGATAGATGCCGGCGCGCCACGCCGGCTCCCAGCCATTGCGCCGGAACAGCGCCTCGAATGCCTCGGCCGTCGCCACGCGCGGCTCGATCGCGGCATGATAGATCAGCGCGGGGAGACGGCTGTTGGGGATGTCCCGCCCCTCCGCCAGATGAACGGCGGTAATCGGCGGTACGATGACGAAATCCTCGACGGCCATTGCACGCGACCTTCGGAAATGGGGCGGTGCATGTTGCGACGCAACAACGTGCGATGTCCAGACCGATTGCGGCTCCTGGTGAATTCGGGCGCCTCGACGACTAAAGCCGCGCAGCCGAAAAGGTGTCGCAGGCCGAGATCGAGCCCGCCTCGTACCCGGCCCGGAACCACCGCACCCGCTGGGCCGACGAGCCGTGATTGAAGGATTCCGGGACGACATAACCCTGCGTCCGCTTCTGGATCGCGTCATCGCCGATCTGCGCCGCGGCGTTGAGCGCCTCATCGATGTCGCCCTCGTCGAGAAGGCCCTTCCGGGCAGTGTCGTGGGCCCAGACACCGGCAAGGCAATCTGCCTGCAGTTCGATCCGCACCGACAGTTCGTTCGCCTCGGCCTGGGAGACGCGCTGCCGGATCCGGTTGAACTCCGTCAGGATGCCGGTGAGGTTCTGCACATGGTGACCGACCTCATGGGCTATGACATAGGCCTGCGCAAAGTCCCCCGGCGCCTTGAAGCGCCGCTTGAGCTCCTCGTAGAAGGACAGGTCGATGTAGATGCGGCTGTCGCCGGGGCAGTAGAACGGGCCGCTCGCCGCCTGCGCAAAACCGCAGGCGGAGCGGATGCCACCCGCGAACAGGACCAGTCGCGGTTCGGCATAGGCTTCGCCGAATTCCTGCTCGAACACCTTCGACCAGGTGTCCTCTGTATCGGCCAGCACCACCCGCACGAACTGGGCCATCTCGTCGCTTGCCGGCGGCAGCGGCGCCTGGCTCTGCGCTTGCTGCCCACCGCCCGGACCCGCATCCAGCCCTTCGAGGAGCGTCATCGGGTTCACCCCGAACAGCAGCGAGACGACCACGATGACGATGAGGAACCCGATACCGCCGAAGCCGGCGCGGCCGGCGCCGCCGGCAGGGATGCGCAGCCCACCTCCGACGGTTCGGCGATCCTCGACATTGGTGCTGCCCCTGCGTCCGCGCCACTGCATCGCCGATCCGCCCCCTTGCTCCGGTCAATGGTAGGGCGGCGAAGCAGCCCGTTCAACGGCCGGCGCCAGCCTGTCGCGAAGCATCGGGGGCGCGGTTCCGCTGCCGCGCCCCTTGCCGCATGGGTCGATGAGACCTGCCGTCAGCCAAACAGCCGGCCGGCGCGCCGCAGCAGCGCCCGCAAGCGGCAGTTCAGCGTTGCAGAGCGATGCATGTCGAGCTGTCCCGGTCCGCGTGCCGCGCGGGATATCAGGAGATCGACCAGCATGGCATCCTCCCTTCTCGAAGGAGGCGGCGGGGGCGCCCGCCTTGACACCCACGCCGCGAGTGTTAGTGCATTCAGTGCGCCCAAGATGCGCACTCCGTGCGAGTCTGTCAAGGATTGTACGCACGGAGTGCATGTCAGCTTGATGAATCTTGCGTGAACTGAGTGTCAACAGCGTTAACGGGGTTACGATGGCTAAACAGGACCAAGCGCAAACGCCGATGACCTCGGGCCAGTTCCGCGCCTGGCGCAAGTCGCTGGGCATGAAGCAGAAGGAGGCGGCCGAGCTGCTGGGCCTCAAGAAGCGCATGATCCAGTACTACGAGAAGGGCGAGCGCGACGGGAGGGCCGTCGAGATTCCGAAGACCGTCCGCCTCGCCTGCTATGCCCTGAGCCAGGGGATCGTCGATTTCGACGGAACCGATGCCATGGCTCGGCCTTCCGATAAGAGCCTGATGGGCTCGTGAGGCCCGCCGCGCCGTTCAGACCACCATCCGGGCGATCGGGGCGAAGGCGCGGACGAGATCGCGATCAAGCTTCGTCGGCATGCCCTTGATGGTCTCATAGGCCTCGGCGCCGGAGAGCGGTCGCTTGTAGGATCGCGGTTCGATCAGCGCCCCGAACACATCGCAGATCGTCGCAAATCGCACGTAATCCGAAATCTGCTGGCCCTTAAGCCCGTTCGGATAGCCCGATCCATCGAGGTGCTCATGATGGCTGAGGACCACATCGAGCACCGCCTCCGGAACATCGCCTGCCGCGCGCAGCAGGTCATAGCCGGCCTGCGGATGAACCTTCATGCGTTCCCGCTCGGCCGGCGTCAGCGCAGACGGCTTCTCGAGGATGCTTATCGGTATGACGACCTTGCCGATATCATGCAGCAGTCCGGCCGTCGCCATGAGTCTCTGGTCCGTCAACGATGCGCCGAGTTCCTGCGCGAATGCCACCATGACGCCGGTGACGACAAGGCTGTGGCGCAACGTTCTGCTGTGGTGCGATTCAACCGCTTCGAGCCATCGCTTCAGACCGATATCAGCAATCGCGCTGACGACGGTCGAACCTGCCGCCTCGATAGACGCCAATTCCGGGGGCAGACCGCGGGCGGCATTGCCAATTGCCGCACCCAGCGCATCGACGGGCGTCAGAACGCAGTTCATGAAGGTGTCGACGACGATCGGCGACCGGTCGCAGACTCGGCCTGCCTGTTCGATGATCCTGCGAGCGAGGCGCTCGGGCTCGACGGGACGGGGGAGGACGCAGGTCGCGCCCAGCGCGTAGGCCTGGATCGGCTCCGCAACCGATCGGTCATTCACGAAGAACGCGACATGCGTCCCGGTGATACCACCTTTGAGCCAGGGTCTGAGGGTCTTGACAGTGGAGCGATTGCGCAGATCCACGTCGACAATGGTCAGCGGTGCCGGTCCGGTGCGGGGCAGGCTTGCCGGCTGATGCCAATCTACGCTGATCGGATCTGGCAAGCTGCGCTGCAAGGCGGTGGCGAAATCGCTGGTGTCAGCGACAACCGCGACCTTGTTCATGACAGATGGCTCATCGCAGACGTCGAATCCGGCCAGGGGTCGGTTCGATGCGGTCGCCAGGTTGCCCCTCGAGGCAGCAGCGAGCCGGCACTCAACCTCGCTTTCCGTCGATTTATGACAGCCCGATATTGTTTCGCGGTTAACTTGCTCCGCACCAGCTCGTTAACCGGCGGCAACCATCCAGGCGGCGCGACACAGGATCGTCGAGCGGTCGGCAACAACGCCTGTCGATGGGCTTTCACCTGCCGGCGTTTTCCCCTATGTATCGCGGCCGGCCAGACAGACACCCGTATCCCCAGCGAGCGAAACGCGCTGCCGTCGCGGAGCGTGGAGCGCCCGCGCAGCCCGCGCGCCCGAAACGATGCCGAAACGCACCGACATCCAAACCATTCTGATCATCGGCGCCGGTCCGATCGTCATCGGCCAGGCCTGCGAATTCGACTATTCCGGCACCCAGGCGGTGAAGGCGCTGAAGGAGGAGGGCTACCGGGTCGTCCTGGTCAATTCCAACCCGGCGACGATCATGACCGATCCCGATCTCGCCGATGCCACCTATATCGAGCCGATCACGCCCGAAGTGGTGGCCCGCATCATCGAGAAGGAGCGCCCGGACGCGCTTCTGCCGACGATGGGCGGCCAGACCGCGCTCAACACCGCGCTGTCGCTCAATCGCGACGGCGTGCTCGAGAAGTTTGGTGTCGAGATGATCGGCGCGCGGGCCGAGGTCATCGACAAGGCCGAGGACCGCGAACTGTTCCGCGAGGCGATGAAGGCCATCGGCCTCGAGACGCCGCGCTCGATGCTCGCCCACTCGCTGATCGAGGCTCTGCCGGCGCTGGACGAGATCGGCCTGCCGGCGATCATCCGCCCCTCCTTCACGCTCGGTGGTCAAGGCGGCGGCGTCGCCTACAACCGGGAGGAATTCCTGGAAATCGTCGAACGCGGCATCGACGCCTCCCCCACCAACGAGGTCCTCATCGAGGAATCGGTGCTCGGCTGGAAGGAGTACGAGATGGAGGTCGTCCGCGACAGGGACGACAACTGCATCATCGTCTGCTCGATCGAGAACATCGACCCGATGGGTGTTCATACCGGCGATTCGATCACCGTCGCGCCGGCGCTCACGCTCACCGACAAGGAATACCAGATCATGCGCAACGCCTCGATCGCGGTGCTGCGCGAGATCGGGGTGGAGACAGGCGGCTCCAACGTCCAGTTCGCGGTGAACCCGGCCGACGGGCGGCTGGTGGTGATCGAAATGAATCCACGGGTGTCGCGCTCCTCCGCGCTCGCGTCGAAGGCCACCGGCTTTCCGATCGCCAGGGTCGCCGCCAAACTCGCCGTCGGCTACACGCTGGACGAACTTGAGAACGACATCACCGGCGGCGCCACGCCGGCGTCCTTCGAGCCTGCCATCGACTACATCGTCACCAAGATCCCCCGCTTCGCCTTCGAGAAGTTCCCCGGCGCAGAGCCGGTGCTGACCACGTCGATGAAGTCGGTCGGCGAGGTGATGGCCATCGGCCGCACCTTCGCTGAATCCCTGCAGAAGGCGCTGCGCGGGCTCGAGACCGGCCTCACCGGCCTCAACGAGATCGAAATCCCCGGGCTCGGCCAGGGCGACGACAAGAACGCGATCCGCGCCGCGCTGGCGGTCCCGACGCCCGACCGCATCCTGAAGATCGCCCAGGCGCTGCGCCTCGGCGCCACCCATGAGCAGGTGCACGCCTCCTGCCGGTACGATCCCTGGTTCATCGAACGCATCCAGGAGATCGTCGACATGGAGGCCAAGGTGCGCAGGCTCGGCCTGCCGCAGTCGGCCGCCGCGCTGAGATCGCTCAAGGCGATGGGCTTCTCCGATGCCCGACTGGCCGAGCTCGCCGGCACCGACGAGGCTGCGGTGGCTGCGCTGCGGGCCCGGCTCGGCGTCCACCCGACCTACAAGCGCATCGATACCTGCGCAGCCGAGTTCGCCTCGCCGACGGCCTACATGTATTCGACCTACGAGGCCCCCTTCCTCGGCGCCCCGGCCGACGAGGCCGCGCCGAGCGACCGGCGCAAGGTCATCATCCTCGGCGGTGGCCCGAATCGCATCGGCCAGGGCATCGAGTTCGACTATTGCTGTTGCCATGCCGCCTTTGCGCTCGCCGACATCGGCCTCGAGTCGATCATGGTCAACTGCAATCCTGAGACCGTGTCGACCGACTATGACACTTCGGACCGGCTCTACTTCGAGCCGCTAACCGCCGAGGACGTGCTGGAGATCATCCGCGTCGAGCAGTCGAGCGGCACGCTGCTCGGGGTTATCGTCCAGTTCGGCGGTCAGACGCCCCTGAAGCTCGCCCAGGCGCTGCAGGCGGCGAACGTGCCGATCCTCGGCACCTCGCCGGACATGATCGACCTCGCGGAGGATCGCGACCGCTTCAAGCGCCTGCTGGAACGGCTGAAGCTGCGCCAGCCCAAGAACGGCATCGCCTATTCGATCGAGCAGAGCCGGTTGGTCACCGCCGAACTCGGCTTTCCGCTGGTCGTCCGGCCCTCCTATGTCCTCGGTGGCCGGGCAATGGCGATCATCCATGACGAGAAGATGTTCGACGAGTACCTGCTCGGCACGCTGCCGGCGCTGGTACCGGAGGAGATCAAGGCACGCTATCCCAACGACAAGACCGGCCAGATCAATACGGTACTGGGCAAGAACCCGCTGCTGTTCGACAGCTATCTGGCCGACGCGATCGAGGTCGATGTCGATGCTCTCTCCGACGGCAAGGACGTGTTCGTCTGCGGTGTCATGGAGCACATCGAGGAAGCTGGCATCCATTCCGGCGACTCCGCATGCTCGCTGCCGCCCCATTCCCTGCCGCCCGCAACCATCGCCGAGCTCGAGCGACAGACCCGCGCCCTGGCGCTCGCGCTCGAGGTCGGTGGACTGATGAACGTGCAGTTCGCGATCCAGAACGGCGACATCTACGTGCTGGAGGTCAATCCGCGGGCAAGCCGCACCGTGCCCTTCGTCGCCAAGACCATCGGCCGGCCGATCGCCAAGATCGCCGCCCGGATCATGGCTGGCGAGCCACTCGCCTCGTTCGGACTGAAGCCCGCCGAGATCGACCATATCGCGGTCAAGGAGGCGGTGTTTCCCTTTGCGCGCTTCCCCGGCGTCGATACGGTGCTCGGTCCGGAGATGCGTTCGACCGGCGAGGTGATGGGACTTGCCCGCAACTATCCTCTCGCCTTCGCCAAGTCCCAGCTCGGCAGCGGTACCCGTGTCCCGACGGGCGGCACGGTATTCGTCTCAGTCCGCGACAAGGACAAGCCGAAGATTCTCAAGGCGGTGCGGATCCTCGCCGAGCTCGGCTTCGACATCGTCGCCACCAGCGGCACGCAGCGCTTCCTCGAAGGCGAGGGCATTGCCTGCACCAAGATCAACAAGGTTCTGGAAGGCCGCCCGCACATTGTCGACGCGATCAAGAACGGCAACGTGCAGCTCGTCTTCAACACGACGGAGGGCGCGCAGGCGCTCTCTGATTCGCGTTCGCTGCGGCGGACCGCATTGCTCAACCGTGTGCCCTACTACACCACGGTGTCTGGCGCCCTCGCCGCTGCGGAAGGCATTCGCGCCATGAAGGTCGGCACCCTTGAAGTCGAGCCGCTGCAAGCCTATGTCGGCTCTCGGAGCGGCGCCGGACCGTCGGGCGGGGTGGATAGAGCCGCCGGCTGATCCGGCCGCTCGGCGCACACCCAACAGGGGCATTGCGCTTTTCGAGCGCGTCATTGAACATGCGAGGGACATTGCGGCGGTCGCGCCGGGGGGCGCGGCGTCCGCACTTTGGTGCAAGGGTTCGATGAACAAGATTCCAATGACCGCCGAGGGCTATGCGGCCCTCGAAAATGAACTGAAGCGGCTGAAGTCGGTCGAGCGGCCGAGGATCATCCAGGCGATCGCCGAGGCGCGCGCGCATGGCGACCTGTCCGAGAACGCCGAATACCATGCCGCCAAGGAGCAGCAGGGCTTGAACGAGGCCCGCGTCGCCGAGATCGAGGACAAGCTCGGCCGCGCCGAAGTCATCGACACCTCGAAGCTTGCGGGCGATACCGTGACCTTTGGCGCCACCGTGAAGCTGCTCGACGAGGACACCGAGGAGGAAAGGGTCTACCGCATCGTCGGCGATCTCGAGGCCGACGTGAAGGCCGGCAAGATCTCCATTTCCTCACCGATCGCCCGTGCGCTCATCGGCAAGAAGCCGGGTGACGTCGTCGAGGTCGCCGCCCCCGGCGGCGCCCGCGGGTACGAGATCCTCGAGGTCAGGTTCCAGTAGCCGGCGCGCGTCGGTCGAGTTCTAGCCCGACCGCTGACGCCGGTCCGGCGCAACCGCGGTATCGATGCGCTCGATCGACGCCCCGAGCGCATTGAGGCGGGTATCGATGTTCTCGTAGCCGCGCTCGATCTGGTCGGCGTTGTCGATGATGCTGCGCCCCTCCGCGCACATCGCTGCGATCAGCAGCGCCATCCCAGCGCGGATATCCGGCGAGGTCAGCCGCGCGCCGCGCAGCCGTGTCGGGCCGGAGACGATCACCCGGTGCGGATCGCACAGCACGATGCGCGCCCCCATGGCGATCAGCTTGTCAACGAAGAACAGCCGCGACTCGAACATCTTCTCGAAGATCAGCACCATTCCCTCGCACTGGGTGGCGGTGACCACTGCGATCGACATCAGGTCGGCGGGAAAGGCCGGCCATGGCTGATCCTCGATCTTCGGAACATGCCCGCCGAGATCCGGCTTGATCTGCAGGCGCTGGCCTGGCCGCACCAGGATATCGTCGCCCTCGACCAGGCATTCGACGCCGAGTCGGTCGAAGCCCATGCGGATCATGCGCAGGTGCTGGACGCCGGCCTCGGCGATCCTGAGGTCTGAACCGGTCACAGCCGCAAGGCCGATCAGCGAGCCGACCTCGATATGATCCGGGCCGATGCGATAGGTCGCACCGGACAGGTTTTCGGCACCCTGGATAGTCAGCGTGTTGGTGCCGATCCCGTCGATCCGTGCCCCCAGGGCAACCAGGAAATGGGCTAGGTCCTGGACGTGAGGCTCGGATGCGGCATTGCGCAGGATCGTCGTGCCCTGCGCCAGCACGGCCGCCATCAGGGCGTTCTCGGTGGCCGTGACGCTGGGTTCGTCGAGGAACACGTCGGTGCCCCGCAGCCTGGCGGCGGTGAACCGGTAGGTATCGCCGCTATCCACCGTCGCGCCGAGCTGCTCGAAGGCGAGGAAATGCGTGTCGACCCGCCGCCGGCCGATCACATCGCCGCCCGGAGGCGGCAGATCGACATGGCCGCAGCGCGCCAGCAGCGGCCCCGCCAGCAGGATCGAGGCGCGGATGCGGGCGCATAGTTCGGCGTCGAGATCGACCACCTGGATTTCGCGGGCATGGATGTCCAGCGTGTGCGGGCCGCTCCAGTCGGCCGCCGCGCCGAGCGAGCGCAACAGCCGCACGAGCGCCTCCACATCGCGGATGCGGGGCACGTTGGTGAGTCTGACCGGCTGGTCGGTCAGCAGGCTCGCCGCGATGATCGGCAAAGCGGCATTCTTGTTGCCGGCCGGCCTGATCGTCCCGGCGAGCGGACGCCCCCCCTCGATGACGTAGCGGATCCCTGTCATCCCGTGGTGTTCCCTGGCTCGTTGTGGCGGATCGGCTCAGTCGAGGGGGACAGCCGGCTCGTTCTTCGACTGCCGTATCGTCAGTGACGTCTTCACGCTCTGCACGTTCGCCGCACCCGTCAGCTCGATGATGAAGGTCTGGAAGGTGCGCAGGTCATCGGAGACGCATTTCATCAGGAAATCCACCTCGCCCGACAGCATGTAGCATTCGCGGACGATCGGCCAGCGGGCGATCTGCTCCTCGAAGGCGATCAGATCGGCCTCGGCCTGGCTGGCGAGGCTGACGAAGGCGAACGCGGTGACGTCATAGCCGAGACCCTTCTCATCCAGCATCGCCCGGTAGCCACGGATGATACCGGCCTCCTCGAGGGCCCGCACACGGCGCAGGCAAGGCGGCGCCGAGATGCCAACGCGGCGCGCCAGCTCCACATTGGTGATGCGGCCGTCCGCCTGCAGTTCATGCAGGATCTTCCAGTCGATCTGATCGAGTCGCACCTTCACGGCCTCACCCCCTCGGCACCCCGGCAGTCTGATGCACGGAGCGACTTCCGAATAATCGTTGCACGGCCACGACACAATATGTCGCGGCCATCGCCGATCGACCCGCCGACCCGCATCGGAACGCGCATTTATTTGACAAAGACAAATAATCCTGATGCTGTAGGCAAATATGGGAGAGCGCCATGGTCGAGGCCGAGCCCGATCCTGTCCCCGCGGTCCGCCGCTTCACCCGCTTCTACACACGCCGGATCGGCCTGCTCAACGGCAGCCTGCTGGACAGCCCGTTCACCCTGTCGGAGGCGCGGGTGCTGTTCGAGATCGCCAACCGTGATCGGGTCTCGGCAAGCGACTTGACCAGCGATCTGGGGCTCGACCCCGGCTATCTCAGCCGCATGCTGAAGCGGTTTGAGTCGCGCGGGCTGGTCGATCGCCGGCCATCCGCAGACGACGGTCGCCGGCGCGATCTGCGGCTCACCGCGGCCGGTCAGGCCGCCTTCGCCAGGCTCGACGAAGGCTCCCGTCGCCAGGTCGCCGAGATCCTGTCGTCGCTCAACGCGATCGACCGACGCCGCCTGGTCGAGGCCCTGGAAACGGTGGAATTCCTGCTCGGCGGCGGTGCTGCAATCAGCGAGCCCTACATCTTGCGGCCGCATCGGCCCGGCGACATGGGTCACATCGTGTCCCGCCACGGCGCGCTCTATGCGCGCGAGTACGGCTGGGACGAGACGTTCGAGGCGCTCGTCGCCGAAATCGTCGCCAGTTTCATCCGCAACTTCGATCCGAAGCGCGAGCGTTGCTGGATCGCCGAACGCGGCGGCGCGATCCTCGGCTCGATCTTCCTCATCCGCGAGAGCGACGAGGTGGCCAGACTGCGCCTGCTCTACGTCGAGCCGGCAGCGCGCGGGCTCGGTCTGGGGCGCCGGCTGGTCGCCGAATGCCTGGCCTTCGCACGCTCCTGCGGCTACCGAAAGGTGACGCTGTGGACCAACGACATACTCCACGCCGCGCGCCGCATCTATCAGGCGGAGGGATTCCGCCTGGTGCGGGAGGAGCCGCATCATTCCTTCGGCAAGGACCTGGTCGGGCAGTATTGGGAGCTGGAGCTGTAGGAGGAATCCGTGTCCCTGTTCCTGCGGTCGGGACCGCTTCCGTCACATGCACGACGTCACGCCGTTCCCGACGGCGGGCCTGGAGTGAAAGCCGCCCGAGCCGCACCTTGCGGTACGAACCGGCGGATGACTTCGGCACCGCGACAGGCTATGTCGCGCCAGCACGACAATCGCCGGACGGGTCCGTTGAGCGCGACACACTCCGTAATCGACCCCTCACAGCTTACCGGATGGAGCCTGACCGCCGGCGGCGCCGGGCACGAGGTACAGTGTCTCGGCGTTCTGGAGGCGCTTGGCATCGAGCCGGTCGCCAAGCGTGTCGCGCCCTCGAAACTGTTCCGTGCCACCGCACCGTGGGGACCGGCAGCGCCGCATCCGAACGTACGACCGCCCTGGCCCGACATTCTGGTCGTCTCTGGCCGCCAGTCGATACCCTATGCGCGCATGATCCGGAGGCGATCGAAAGGCAGGACGATCACGGTCGTTCTCCAGAGCCCTGGGCTGTCGCCACGCAATTTCGATCTTGTCTGGGTGCCCGAGCACGACCGCCTGCGCGGAGACAACGTGCTGGTCACGCTGACCTCGCCGCACCGTCTCACCCATGCCCGTCTCGCCGCCGAGGCCAAGGCCCACGCCAACGACGTCGACGGCCTGCCGCGTCCGCTGGTGACGGTGCTCGTCGGCGGCGCCAGTGCCGCCTACACCTTCACCAGCCGTGAGGCGGAGGCGCTCGCCGCCGATCTGCGCGGCTTCGCCGACCGCCATGGCTGCTCGCTGCTCGTCACGCCCTCACGGCGCACGGGTCAGGGCAAGATCGCACTCCTGCGCCAGGCGCTTGCCGGCACGCCGGGCGTGGTCTGGGACACCACTGGCGAAAACCCCTACTTTGCCTATATGGGTCTTGCCGATGCCTTCATCGTCACCTGCGACTCGGTGAACATGCTGGGCGAAGCGGCGTTTACCGGGAAGCCGATCTACGCATACCGGCTTCCCGGCGGGACCGCCAAGTTCGATCGGTTTCAGGAGGCGCTGGTGCAGCACGGAGCGGTCCGCTGGTTCGATGGCGGCCTTGAAAGCTGGACCTACCGACCGTTAGATGCAACAAGGGAAATTGCCGATGCGGTACGCGAACTGATCGCCGCGCGCATCCGGCATGACCAGATCATGGTGTGACTGCGATGTCGCTACTCGATTACGACGCGCTGCGCGCGACCGAGCTCCAGCGCGAGCCATATGACTGGCTGATCGTTCCCGACTTCATCCGCCCGGATGCCTTCGAATCGATCGTTGCCGACTACCCGCGCGTGCCCGGTCCGGGCTCGCATCCGCCGAGCGAACTCGATATCCGCGGTCGGTTCGCCGAACTGATGGCGGAGCTGGATGGGCCCGCCTTCCGCGAACTGATCGAACAGAAGTTCGGCATCGACCTGTCGGACAAGCCGACAATGTATACGGTGCGTGGCTTCTGCCGGAAGTCCGACGGTAAGATCCACACCGATTCCGAGACGAAGATCATCACGGTGCTGCTCTACATGAACCAGCGCTGGGATGCCGACGGCGGTCGGCTGCGCATCCTGAGGAACGGCACCGATCTCGACGATTACGTCGCCGAGGTCCCCCCGCATGGCGGAACCCTGCTGGTGTTCCGCCGCTCCGACAATTCCTGGCACGGCCATGAGCCGTTCGAGGGCCAGCGGCGCGCCGTGCAGATGAACTGGGTGACGAGCGCCGATGTGGTCAGCTACGAGCAGCGTCGGCACCGCATTTCCTCGACGCTGAAGAAGCTCAATCCGCGCAACTGGCGCGCCTCCGCCTGAACCGATCGGCCCGCCCCCGTCAGATTGAGGGTTTTCCCGAGGCTCCCATGGCCACGCATCATTCGGCACTGATCATCATCGGGTCTGGACCCGCTGGCTATACGGCCGCCATCTATGCCGCCCGCGCCATGCTCGAGCCAATTCTGATCGAGGGCCTGCAGCCCGGCGGCCAGCTCACCATCACCACTGATGTGGAGAACTATCCGGGCTTTGCCGAGGTGATCCAGGGCCCCTGGCTCATGGACCAGATGCGCAAGCAGGCCGAGCATGTCGGAACCCGCATCGTCAGCGACTACATCACCGCCGTGGACTTCTCCCGCCGCCCGTTCCGGCTGGCAGGCGATTCAGGGGACGAGTACCTCGCCGACAGCGTCATCATTGCAACCGGTGCGCAGGCGAAGTGGCTGAACCTGCCCTCCGAACAGAAGTTCAAGGGCTTCGGCGTCTCCGCCTGCGCCACCTGCGACGGCTTCTTCTACCGCGGCAAGCAGGTCGTGGTGGTTGGCGGTGGCAACACCGCCGTCGAGGAGGCTCTGTTCCTGACCAATTTCGCCTCGAAGGTCACGGTCGTGCACCGGCGGAATTCCTTCCGCGCCGAGCGCATCCTGCAGGACCGGCTGTTCCGCAATCCCAAGGTCGAAGTCGTCTGGGACACGGTGGTCGAGGAGATCCTTGGCTCGGAGCAGCCGCTGTCGGTGACAGGTGTGCGTCTGCGCAACGTGCTGACCGGCACCGTCAGTGAACGGGCGGTGGACGGGGTATTCATCGCGATCGGCCACGCGCCGGCCACGGACGTGTTCAGGGGCCAGGTCGAGATGCGACCGAACGGCTATATCGCGACCGCCCCGGGAACCGTGAACACCAGCGTGCCCGGCGTCTTCGCCGCCGGCGACGTCACCGACGAGACCTACCGGCAGGCCGTTACGGCTGCCGGCATGGGCTGTATGGCCGCTCTCGACGCCGAGCGTTTCCTCGCCGGGATTCACGAGCGGGCGGCCGCAGAATAGAGTACCGTGCCGGACGCGGATCGGGGGATTTGTCTGTGATGGACTGGGACAAGCTGCGCGTCTTCCATGCGGCGGCCGATGCCGGCAGCTTCACCCATGCCGGAGAGGCCCTGGGCCTCAGCCAGTCGGCCGTCAGCCGCCAGGTGAGCGCACTGGAGCAGGAGCTCAAGGCACCGCTGTTCCACCGCCATGCCCGCGGCCTCATACTGACCGAGCAGGGCGAGCTTCTCTACCGCACTGCACACGAAGTCTTCATGCAACTGGAGGCGGTGCGCACCCGTCTCACCGATTCGCGCGACAAGCCGCGCGGAGACCTCCGCGTCACCACCACGCTCGCGCTCGGCACCACCTGGCTGACGCCGCGGCTCAGGGAATTCATCGAGCTCTATCCGGACATCCACCTCCAGATGATCCTGGATGACACGGAACTCGACCTGTCGATGCGGCAGGCCGATCTGGCCATCCGGCTACGCCATCCGGTGCAGCCGGACCTGATCATGCGCAAGCTGTTCACCGTCCACTTCCACGTCTATGCGTCGCCGGAATACCTCAAGCGGTTCGGCACGCCGCGATCGGTCGCCGACCTCGACCGGCACCGGATCGTGTCGTTCGGCGATCCCGCGCCGGCGTATTTCCGCGACATCAACTGGCTGGAGACGGCTGGCCGCCCGGCCGGCGATCCGCGACCGGCAATCCTGCGCGTCAACACCACCCACGGCATCCGGCGGGCGGTCGATGCCGGCATCGGCATCGGCGTATTACCGGACTACCTGATCGACGCCAACTCGAGCCTCGTCCTGCTGTTGCCCGACGAGGAGATCCCGAGTTTCGACACCTACCTCGTCTACCCCGAGGAACTGAAGGATACCGCACGGATCAAGGTGTTCCGCGACTTCCTTCTGGCCAAGGCACGCGGCTGGAAGTTCTAGGCGCCGCGCGTCCAGCGCTGCACAACCTTTGGTCACTGTCGCTAGCCATGTGCCCAATACATGGCTGACATGCACCCCCGGACATTGTGCAATGCCGCATGAGACGGCATATGTCTGGTCAAGCTGTAGGCAGCAAGGACGTCACTACCTCCTCCCGGTGACGTTCGAGATGCGGTCAGCTGTTCCCCTCTGGAAGGCGATTTCCCGCATATCCCCCCATGCGGGAATCGACTCTTAAGGCCGGATCGCGAAAGCGATCCGGCCGTTCTTTTTTCATCGACCGAAGTCGTTTGCCCTGGTCGGGCCATATGCGCCATCCGGAACCAAGCATGGAGGTGGACGTTGGCCGAATGCACCGGCAATTCAGGAACAGGCTGCCCCATCCGATCGCCCGGCCCTGGCCGCGGCGGCACCGGCGCACCGAGGACCGCCGAAGTGACCTTGGGGAAGCTCGGCATTGACGATTCTTTCGGGAATGCCGAGAAGTGTAGAAGGCTATGGACGACCGAGCGAACCTTAACGGAACACGAGTCCTGGTGGTGGAGGACGAATTCCTCATCGCCATGGAGATCGAGGCGGCCTTGGAGGCCGCCGGGGCAATCGTCGTCGGACCGGCGCCGTCCCTGGAAGCCGCATGCTCACTGGCCCGCAACGGCGATATCGACGCGGCGATCCTCGACGTGAACCTTGGCGACGAGCACGTCTTTCCGGCCGCCGAGCTTCTGGATCAGCGCGGCATCCCGTACATATTCCACACTGCCTATCCTCCCAAGGAACTGGAGGGTCGGCCGGTGTGCGTAAAGCCGGTCGAGCCGGTCCGGCTGATCCGCATCCTGTGCGACCTGCGCCGCGTCGCGCCGGTGGCGGCGCCGCGCGGCTGAGCGCGGCCTGCGCGTACGGCGGCCTCCCGGTCACGCATTCCCGGTGCCTCACATGAACAGCTTCTCGCCGTCCATGTTGCGGTAGAGATCCGCGACAAGCGCGCCATAGCCGTTGTAGATCACCGTCGGCACCCGCTCGCCTGTGCCGAGGATCTTCTCCGTCGCTTGGCTCCAGCGGGGATGCGGAACCTCCGGATTGACGTTCGCCCAGAAACCGTATTCGGCGGGCTGGATCGTCTCCCAGAAGGTTTTCGGCCGCTCCTCGGTGAAGGTGAACCGCACGATCGACTTGATCGACTTGAAACCGTATTTCCACGGGACGGCGAGCCTCAGCGGTGCCCCCATCTGCCGCGCCAGCGGCTTGCCGTAGGCACCCGTCACCAGGAAGGCGAGATCGTTCGCCGCCTCCTCGATCGCCAGCCCCTCCACATAGGGCCAGGGATACCAGACCTGCCGCTGGCCCGGCGCCATTGCGCTGTCCAGGAACGTTTCCATGCGCACATACTTCGCCGAGCCGAGCGGGCGGGCGAAATCGAGAAGCGCGCGCATGGGAAAGCCCGTCCAGGGTATCGCCATCGCCCACGCCTCGACGCAGCGCAGGCGATAAAGTCGCTCCTCCAGCGGAAACCTGCGGATCAGTTCGTCGATCCCGATCGTCCGCTCGGCCTCGACCAATCCGTCGATGCTCACCTCCCAGGGCCGTGTTCGCAGCGCCTGCGCGGCAGCGGCGATCTGCTTGTGCGAGCCGAACTCGTAGAAATTATTGTACGCGAGGTTGAGCGCCTCCGGGGTGATCTCGCGGTTCAGCACGTAGCCCGGATTGGGCGTTGCGGGATAGAGGTCGGACGTCGGATCCTCCTCGCCGGCGCGTGCCGCGATGCAAGGCACCACCGCCCCCGCGACAGCGAGACCGCCCGCCGCGATCACCGCGCGACGACTGAGGAAGACCGCTTCAGGTGTCGCCTCGCGCTCGGGGATCGACCATTCCGGCGTATGTCGGATGAGCATGCCAGCCGCTCCGCATGGTGATGCCGAGAGCTTCGCCCGGATCGCCGTGACTGGGCAAATCACCTCTTGGCGACCGCCGCAGGCCCGGCGGTCAGACGTTCGCCCTCACAGCGCGTGCCCGTCCTGCCGGCTGCCGTCGAGCTCAGCGGTTGTCGCAGCCCCACACCCGGATTGCACAGTTGCGACCGCCATGGGAGCGGCAGTAGCCGAGCGCCGCCCCTTCCGCCGCCGACCTGCTCGACGCACGCGCCCAGCCGTAGACCGTGCTGCCAGCCGTCCGGTCCACCGCATAAGCAGCACACGCCCCGTTGAAGGTGACAACGGCGCGACAGCCGTGGCCGCATTCGCCGACAGCGCGCCGGATCGCGGCGGACTCCGACGTGTAGCCATAGGAATAGCCCCAGCGGCTGCCGTGGTTGGAGTCGATCGCCAGCGCCCCCCAGGCGAACGCCGGCGCAACGGTCGGAACCGACACGGCGAGTGCCACCGCTGCGGCGAGCACGGCATGGGACTGCAGCATCCTGCCAGCCTCCCCCGAACGCGCCGCAGCCGGGCACGGCGATCTTGGGTGCACCGTCACGCCGCCTCGCGCCGATGCGACTCGATCACCTGGTCGGCCAGGCGGCCGGTCAGTTCGGCCAGATGGTCGAATCGGCAGACATAGCTGCCGACGCCCGCGGTGGCCGATCTCAGCTCGACGATCAGATCGCGCATCTCGGCTTCGGGCATCTGCGCCTGCACCACGTCCCAGCCGGGCCAGCCGGGCCGCGCATCGAAGCCGAGGATCTGCCCGCGCCGCTGCGACACGATGGTGTTGACCTTGGACGTCGCATCGGACGGCACCATGATCTCGACGTGCAGGATCGGCTCCAGTAGCACCGGCGAGCATTGCGCCATGCCTTCGCTCATGCCGATCCGCGCCGCTGTGCGAAACGCCATGTCGGAGGAATCGACCGTGTGATAGGAGCCGTCAGCCAGATTGACGGCAATATCGACCACCGGGAAGCCCAGCGGGCCCTGCCGCAGGTAGTCGCGGCAGCCCGCCTCGACCGAGGGAATATACTGCTTCGGCACCACGCCGCCGGTGATCGAGTCGGTGAATTCGAAGCCGGAGCCGCGCGGTAACGGCTTGATCTCGAGTACGACGTCGCCGAACTGGCCGTGGCCGCCGGACTGCTTCTTGTGGCGTCCGCGCACCGTCACCGCCTTGCGGATGGTCTCCTTGTAGCCGACATGCGGGTCGTGGGTGGCGACATCGATGGCGAACTTTCCGGTCAGCCGCGCCAGCGCCACCCTCAGATGCATCTCGCCCTGCCCCCACAGCACCATCTCGCCGGCGTCCTGGTTGTGGACCAGCGACAGCGAGGGATCCTCGTCGATGATCTTGCCGATCGCGGCCGTGAGCTTGACCTCGTCCTTGCGCTCCTTGGCTGCCACCGCCTTTCCGTAGACCGGCGGGGGTGGGGCGATCGTCACCAGATTGGCGATCGGCCGGTCGGCTGCGAGCGTGTCGCCGGTCGCGACCTTCTCGAGACGGCCGAGTCCAATCGTATCGCCGGCCCGCGCGCCCGAGGCCTTCGCTGCCTCCTGACCGCGCAGCGTGAACAGGCCGGAGATGCGGTCCTCTTCGCCATTGGCGCGGCGCAATGTCATGCCGTCGGCGATCTCGCCCCGCAATACGCGGGCCACCGACAGCTTCCCCCCATGCGGGGTGTGGAAGGTCTTGAGGATCTGGGCGACCGCTCCGCTTCCCTCCGGCAGGCCGAGGCGCTCCACGGTGTGGGCAATGGTCGGGGCATCGTGGCGGAGCGACTTCATCAGCCGCAGGATGCCATTGCCGTGTTCGGCCGAGCCGGTCAGCACCGGCACGATCAGTCCTTCGCGCATCTCGCGCCTGAGATCGTCGAACACCCGGTCGCGCGGCGGCTCGATGTCGCTGAGCAGTTGCTCCATCAGTTCATCGTCGTAGTCTGCGAGCTTTTCCAGCATGGCGAAGCGCGCCTCGACCTCGTCGGCCTTTGCCGCGTCGGGCATCTCGATGACCTCGCTGGGCGCATGCTCGCGGTAGACGAAGGCCCGCTCCAGCGCCAGGTCGATGAAGCCGGTGACGATGCCGTTCTCCCAGATCGGCAGCTGCCGCAGCACGACCGGCTGGGCGGACGCCCGCTGCAGCATCTCCAGCGCGGCGCGCAGCCCGGCCTCCGCCTTGTCGACCTTGTTGAGGAAGATCAGGCGGGGAACACCGAGATCCTCCAGTTCCTTCAGGATCAGCTGCAGCGCCGCCAGCTTCTTCTCGTCGGGCTCGGCCACGACAACCGCCAGATCTGCCGCCGGCAGCACGCTGCGCGCCTCGTGCAGGAACTCGATCGAGCCGGGACAGTCGATGAAGGTGTAGGTGTCGCCGAGAAACTCGGTGGTCGCGATGTTCGCCTCGACGCTCATTCCGTGGCTGCGCGCCTCGGGCGAGGCATCGCCCACGGTGTTGCCGTCCGCCACCTTGCCCTGCCGGGTGATGGCGCCGGTGCGTGCCAGGATGCTTTCCAGAAGTGTCGTCTTGCCGCTCAGATACGGGCCGACCAGCGCGATGCACCGGGCGGCCCCGCCTGCCTTGCCACTTGCTTCAGCCATCCAGCAACCCTCCCTCTGTTATGGGCGGACCGCCGGGCATCCGAATATCTGCGCGCGAGTGCCGGTGGCCGCGCCTGTCATCGCATGGTCACAGGCATTGGGCCGGGGCGCAAGGGGCATGGCGGCGGGACCACGGCCGATCATGCCGCCTCGGCGGTTGACGCCGTCCTGTTTCGGGCGCATGTCATGCGCTATGACTGTCCATGCCGCCGCCCCCGACACCATCGACACGCCACTGGGGCCCGTCCCGGTGTCGCACCGGCCCTGCCCGGCCTGCGGCACCGACAATGACGATCGCGCCGCCGGACCATTTTCGCGCCCGCCCTGGTCGATCAAGGACTGCCGGACCTGCGGCTTCGTCTATCTCGACCCGGTGCCGCGCTACGAGGCGCTGCACGGCACCCTCTCCTGGGAGAAGAGCCGGGAATCAGAGAACCGCCGCCGCGCCGCCGAGCGGCCGGTCTCCTACAGGGTCAGCCAGGCGCTGCGGAAGCGCAACCGGCTGTTCCCGCGCCGTGACATCGCCCGCATGGCCGAGGACTCCGCGCCGCCCGGCAACGTGCTCGATATCGGCTGCGCGGAGGGTGGGCGCGCGATGACGCTGGCCGAGGGCTACATCCCCTACGGCATCGAGATCTCCGCTGACCTCGCGCGGGCGGCCGATGCCAGCTTCGCGACCCGCGGCGGCGCCTGCATCCATGCGCCGGCCCTGGACGGGCTGAAGCAGTTTCCCGACGGCTTCTTCACGGCCGCCATGCTGCGTTCCTACCTCGAACACGAGGTGCAGCCGGCCGAGGTGCTGCAAGAACTCGCTCGGGCGCTGGCGCCCGGCGGCGCCGCCATCGTCAAGGTTCCCAACTACGCCTCGCTCAACCGCCGCGTGACCGGCCGGCGCTGGTGCGGCTTCCGCTATCCCGACCATGTCAACTACTTCACGCCGGCAAGCTTGCGGGCCATGGCCGGGCGGGCGGGTTTCGCCGCGGATTTCGGCCTTACCGGGGCGATCCCGACCAGCGACAACATGTGGGCGGTGCTGAGGCGCAGATGACCGGGCGGACCTTGACCGGATCACGTGTGGTTACGGCTCGACGCTGAACTCCAGGTCGGCGTCCTCCTCGACGCCGTCGGGCGTCAATATCCTCGAGACGTATCAGGACACCACGAACGCCTGAGACCCGCACCAGGTCTCCACGGTGGCGAGGGCTCGCTCGCGACTCGGTGCGCCGCACAGCGTGTCGGGTCCGCGGAATTCGGCGGTGCGCACCGAATGGACCGCGCCCCAGCGCCCCCGGGTCGCACCAGTCGGCGCGATAGCAGCCGCCCGCGCCGGCATCGCGGCATTTGAGCCGGGCAATGGCGAAGGCAGCATCGGCGTTCGGCCTGGCACCGCCGTAGACACCGCACTCGGGCGCGATCGCGATCGCCCTGCCGGTCGGATTGCCGTTGCGTTAGATGACCCGATTTGTTGGGCACGAGCGACTCGGCCCGCATGCAGGCTTGGCGCCGGCCGCGCAAAGCGGCTAGTGTTCGGGCAACCTGCCCAGCCGGTGGGCACACACCCGGCCGGAGTCCCCGCACATGATGATCCTGCGTTCGTCGCCAGCCTCTCCATTCGGCCGGAAGGTGAAGATCGCGGCTAAGCTGCTCGGGCTCCAGGACCGCATACGCGTCGAGACCACGGACACGGTCGCTCCGGCCGACGGATTTCTCGCCGAGAACCCGCTCGGAAAGATACCGACGCTGGTGCTGGAGGATGGCAGCACGCTCTACGATTCCCGCGTCATCGTCGAATATCTCGACCACCTTGCCGGTGGCGGCAGCCTCATTCCGACGGGCGAGCCCCGGTTCCGCGCCCTGAAGATGCAGGCCTTGGCCGATGGTCTGATGGATGCCGCGCTGCTGATCGTCTACGAGAGCCGGTTCAGGCCACCGGAGATGCATCACCGGCCCTGGCTCGACCGCCAATCCGCCAAGATCGCCCGGGCGCTGCTCGCATTCCACGCGAGTCCGCCGCCGCTGACCCCGAAGGTCGATATCGGCCACATCGCGCTTGCCTGCGCGCTCGGCTATCTCGACCTGCGCTTCGATGGGCGCTGGCGGTCGGGCCATCCAAGGCTCGTCGCCTGGCTCGACGCCTTCGGGGCACAGGTTCCCGCTTACGGAGAGACGACGCCGGTCGTCTGAGGAGCTCGCGGTCGATGATCCTCGACGTGGTGAAAGTCGCGACTGGTCCTTGCCGCGTCGACAGCGGCTATTCGTGGTTCCGGCTGGCGATCTCGATGATGCTCGGGACGATCGGCGGCGTCGGCATGTGGGCAGTAGTCGTGGTGCTGCCGGCGGTGCAGGCGGAGTTCGGCGTCGACCGCGCCGATGCCTCGTTGCCCTATACGCTGACCATGGCCGGCTTCGCGCTCGGTAACGCCCTCGTCGGCCGCCTCGTCGACCGCTACGGCATCATGCCGCCGATCCTCGGCTCGGCGCTGGCGCTCGGCGCCGGTTTCATCCTCGCCGCGATGAGCCCGCAGCTCTGGCTGTTCGCGCTGGCCCAGGGCGCGCTGATCGGCATCGGCACGGCGGCGACCTTCGGCCCGCTGATCGCCGACCTGTCGCACTGGTTCCGTCGCCGCCGCGGCGTCGCGGTCGCGGCGGCGGCGACCGGCAATTACCTTGCCGGCGCCATCTGGCCGCCCATCATTCAGCCGATCATGGCGGCCGACGGCTGGCGGACGACCTACATGGTCATCGGCATCGTCATCCTCGTCGCGATGGTGCCGCTGTCGCTGCTGTTGCGCCGTCGCTTCGTCGAGGAGGTGATCCCCGGCACCGAGAGGGGCCATTCCGGCGGGCCGCTGAAGCCGATCGATCTGTCGCCGCGCGCGCTGCAGATCCTGCTGGTCGTGGCGGGGCTGGGCTGCTGCGTGGCGATGTCGATGCCGCAGGTGCACATTGTCGCCTATTGCGCCGATCTCGGCTATGGCGTCGCACGCGGCGCCGAGATGCTCGCCCTGATGCTCGGCGCCGGCGTGATCAGCCGTCTCGCCTCCGGATTCCTCGCCGACTGCATCGGCGGCGTGAAGACGCTGCTGATCGGTTCGGTCTTGCAGGGTCTGGCGCTGGCACTCTACATCCCCTTTAATGGGCTCGCCTCGCTCTATGTCGTGTCGCTGGTGTTCGGACTGTCGCAGGGCGGCATCGTGCCGTGTTACGCGCTGATCGTGCGCGAATACCTGCCCGCCCGCGAGGCCGGCCAGCGGGTCGGCACCGTGATCATGGCGACGGTCGTCGGCATGGCGTTCGGCGGCTGGATGTCGGGCTGGATCTATGACCTGACCGGCTCGTATCTGGCGGCCTTTCTGAACGGCATCGCCTGGAACCTGCTCAATGTGTCGGTCATGCTGTACGTCCTGTTCCGCAGCCATTCGGCGGCCACACGGCTGCGGCCGGCCTGACACGGTCGCAGCCGGCTCCGAGCCGGCCCCTCGCCACCGTTCGGCAGCGCTTTTCCCTTTCCCCGGTCGTGAGACCGGCTAAACTTCCCCGATCGCGCACACGGAGGCCAGCAAGATGGGACTGTTCTCGTTCCTGAAGGACGTCGGCGAGAAGCTCGGCATCGGATCGTCCGACGCAGCACCGCCGGCCGAAGATCTGAGGAAGTCTGTCGAGAAGCTGGGACTCGAGGCGGAGGGCCTGGAGATCAAGGTCGAGGGCGACAAGGTCAAGGTGACCGGCATGGCCCCCTCCAGCTCGGTCCGCGAGAAGATCATCCTGGCGCTCGGCAACGTCACCGGCGTCGGCGCCGTCGACGAGGACATCGCCGTGAAGACCAGGGAGCCGGATGCGATCTTTTACGAGGTGAAGAAGGGCGACACGCTCTGGAAGATCGCCGAAACCCATTACGGCAAGGGCAAGGGCGCGTCCTATACCGTCATCTTCGAGGCGAACAGGCCGATGCTGACCCATCCCGACAAGATCTATCCGGGTCAGGTGCTGCGCATCCCGCCGATGTGAGGGGCGCCCACGCGGTCACGCCCCCTCCACGGACTGATCAGGGTTCAGCAGGAGATCAGGGTTCAGCAGGAGAATTGCCGGACAGCTTGGCCATTGCATGGCGCAGCCTGGATACCGGCGAGCCCGCGTGCAATGACCTCAATCCGGAGGGCTGAGCTTAAGGATCCGCCCGTCGCCTGAATCGGTGAGCAGGTAGATGTGGCCATCCGGCCCCTGGCGAACGTCGCGGATTCGCATGCCCAGATCGCCAAGCAGCCGCTCCTCGCCCGTCACCCGCTCGCCGTCGAGTTCGAGCCGGACCAGCACCTGTCCCGACAGACCGCCGGTGAACAGGTCGCCGCGCCAGTCCGGAAAGACGTCGCCGGTATAGAACATCAGCCCGGACGGCGAGACCGACGGGTCCCAGTAGTGGATCGGCTGCTCCATGCCCTCCTTCTCGGTGCCCTCCCCGACCGTCCGGCCCGAGTAGTGGACACCGTAGGAGATCACCGGCCAGCCGTGGTTCGCCCCCCTCCGCGGTATGTTCAGCTCGTCGCCGCCGCGCGGCCCGTGTTCGACCGTCCACAGCGCCCCGGTGTCGGGGTGGATCGCGGCCCCCTGCGGATTGCGGTGGCCGAACGACCAGATCTCCGGCGCCGCGGCGGCACCGTCGGCAAAGGGGTTGTCGGGCGGAACAGCGCCGTCATCGGCGATCCTCAGTACCGAGCCGGCATGGTCGGTGGCAACCTGGGCCCGCTCCATCTCTCCCCGGTCACCGATGGTAACGAACAGTGTCCCGTCCGTGGCGAAGGCGAGCCGTGAACCGAAATGCCGGTTGCCGCTCGACTTGCGGTTCATCCTGAAAATCGTCTGCAGCCCCTCGAACCGGGGCGGAGCGCCCTCGGTCCGGACCAGTCGTGCCCGCGCCACCGCGGTACCGGCGGAACCGCCGTCCAGTTCGGCGAAGGTGAAGTAGACGAGGCCATTGGAGGCGAAGTCCGGATGCAGTGCAACATCGAGCAAGCCGCCTTGGCCGAAGGCCCGCGTCTGCGGCGCCCCCGCAATCGGGTCGGACATGCTGCCGTCGGCTGCCACAAGTCGCACCCGGCCCGGCCGCTCGGTGACCAGCATCGCCCCGTCGGGCAGGAAGGTCAGCCCCCAGGGATGCTCGAGACCGCGCGCGACCGTCTCAACGCGCACCTGACTGGCACTGGCGTCGGCGATTGGGGCTGATGCCATGGCGGCAGCAATCGCCACACCCGCCACTGCAACGACGACGGCATATGGTTGAAAATCACAGTTCGACATGGCCCTTCTCCTGCCGAGATCGTATCTAGGGGCTCGGGCCGAGTCGGCCGCCGGTCTCACGCAAGCGTGAAGTCCCGGGCGTCCCGGAGCGGGGCCGGAACGAGTCATTGCGAATCCCAAGAATCGGCAACAATGCGTTCGATCGTGCGCTACATCGTCGGAGTGCTCATCGTCGTGGCGCTGGGGCTGATCGCCGGCCTGCTGCTGCCCCGACACGTCGACGTGAGCCGCGCCATCGTCATTGACGCGCCGTCCGGCGCCATCTGGCCGCTGGTGTCGGATCTGAGGCGCTTCAACGAATGGTCGCCGTGGGCGTCGATCGACCCGGAGGGCACCACCTATCACTACGAGGGTGCGAAGGATGGCGTCGGCCAGCGTATGGTGTGGCGCAGCGCGCACCCGGATGTCGGGTCGGGCAGCCATGAGATCACCGAGATCGATCCGGGCCGCTCGGTCACCGCGCAACTGCGCTTCGGCGAACTGGGCAAGGCCGAAGCGAACATCATCCTGACGCCGGCCGGCCATGGCACGGAGGTCACCTGGGACTTCGCCACCGATCTGGGCATGAACCCGGTGCGACGGTGGCTCGGACTGTTCATCGACGGATGGGTCGGCAAGGACTACGAGGCGGGGCTGGAGCGACTGAAGCAGCTGGCGGAACCCCCATCGGGCCGCTGAGAGCCTGTCCGCCCGCGATGACCTTACTGCAATTCGACAAAAGGCTGTTTCCGCTCCTTAAGGTAAAGGAACGGAAAGGTTTCCGCTCGCTGAACGGATTGCGTATTGTCGGCTCCGCTCGCTCTGCGGGCGCTTCAATCCGAGACACCTGCCGACAGCCAGATGACTCAGACGATCTTCGCGGACTGGCAGCCCAGGTACACGAGCCTGTTCGGTCGCCACACGATCAAGTTGCAGCACCGGCTGGCCGAGACCGGCCTGTTCGAGGATGAGGCGCTGGCCGAGCTGATCGATCGCGCCGATCCTGCCGACTACCACATCTGCACGATGGGCACCGATCATCGCCGCCGCAACTGGCGCGCCGGCGACAAGGGCACCCGCAGCGGCGCCGAGGTGATCGAGGCGGTCAGGACCGGCCGCATCTGGATCAACCTTCAGCGCGTCAACGCCACCGATGCCCGATACGGCGCCCTGCTCGACCGAATTTTCCGCGAGATCGAGTCCAATGTGCCGGGGCTGTCGACCTTCAGGCGCAGCCTTGGCGTGCTGATCTCGTCACCGAATGCGCAGGTCTACTATCACTGCGACATACCCGGTCAGATGCTCTGGCAGATCCGCGGCCGCAAGCGGGTCCATGTCTATCCGGCCGCCGAGCCTTTCCTCAACCCGGCGGACATGGAAGGGGTGATCCTCGGTCTGACCGAGGAAGAGGTACCCTACGAGCCCTGGTACGACGACTACGCCGAGATTCACGATCTCGAGCCGGGCCAGATGCTGCATTGGGCGCTGAATGGCCCCCACCGCGTCGTCAATCACGACTGTCTCAACGTATCGGTGACGACCGAACACTGGACGAGCGAGATCCGCGCCTCCTATGCCATGAACTACGCCAATGGCCTGCTGCGGCGGATCGGCGTCCGCAATCCGTCGCGCGCCACGTCCGGCCCGGTCTTCCTGGCCAAGGCGGGTCTTGCTGCGGCGGTCAAGTACAGCGGGCTGATGAAGAAGCATCGCTACGCGCGAATCACCGACTTTCTCGTCGATCCAGCCGCACCCGGCGGTTTCGTCGACGTACCGCGCTGACCGCACGCATCATCAAGGCTTTCTGACGATCGCTCCAAACGCAGACTTCGACGCCGCCCCTCGGGGCGGCGTTCCTTTCTGAACCGGGGTGCAACCCCCCGGCCGGATGCTATAGTCCCGACATGGACACGAGCGCAGATCCCGCGATCGAGCCCTGCATCATCGGCCGGGCACACTGGAGCGTGTTCCTGCCGCCGATCATCCTGACGGTGGTGCTGCTGGCCGTCTGGGGCATCGCAGAGATCGTCGGCGGCCGCGGACGGACGGTGGGCCTGTATGCGTTCATCGCCGCTGCCGTGGTGGTGCCACTGCATCTGCTGGTCGTCTTCCTCCGCTTCCAGACGACGCGCATCGCCCGCACCTTCGACGGCATCTGGATCGAGCGGGGGTGGCCGACCATGACACCGCGCCACCTGAGGTGGGACGAACTTGCCGGGATCGCGGCGGAGCCGTCGGTAATTGGCCGGCGCTTCGGTGCGGGGACCTTGTCACTGTCGATCGTCTCGGGCGAGACAATCTTGGTACACGGTCTGGCCGACGTCGAGGACCTCGCCCAGGAGTTGCGGACCGCCTCCTGACCGGCTACGGAGCGACCGGCTCAGCCGTGCGGCCGTAGCCTGACGTCCACGAGCATGTGGGCGGGCGACACGAATCCCTCCCTCTCGTGCACCTTGAGCCGGAGGCCGTCGGCAATCAGCATGATGCCGATCACCACCAGCACGGCAAAGATCAGCACGGCGACCGCGTCGCCAGCCTCGGTCCGTCCGATGAGACGCTTCAGCGAGATGGACATCTCACCGCACCCGAGACCGTATGCCGAGCTCGCGCCACATCAGCGCGGTCAGCCCGCCAAATCCTGCCAGCAGCAGCAGGATGCCACCCGAGATGATCTTGCGATCCGAGATCGTGGTGAAATCGGGCGGCGGCAGGCCCGGCGCGAGCGCCGGCCTGGGAAGCTCGAGCATGAGCGCCGTTTCCCCGGAATGTACCACCCCGACAGCCTTCCCGGCTGTACCGAAGTCGGTCTCGATGCCCGACGCCGCCAGCGCAGCCACTGGCGGCAGCAACGCCAGCGCAAGTCCGAGTACCGCGGCGCTGAGGACGCAGCGCCAGCGCGATGCCGTGACTTGATCCCGATCCTTAACCCCGTCGACCATACTCTAATTCCCCGTCTTGTCCGCGCCGCGGCGGGCGCTGTTGGGGCATAGGAGAACGGATCAATCGGGCGTCCGATGGCCGGAAATCTGGCCTCGTCGGACAGAAACCGGGGCGACTTCGTGGCTTTTCCGTTACCGATTCGTTAACAATCGTGTCCGCCCTGCTGCGCGCGCCGGCGCGCTCTGCACGCGCCGTTCATATGACCACCTTCTCGTCGATGATCCTGTGCAGCGTCCGGGTGATCGCGCCCAGCCGCAACCCCTCGGACGCAGCCTGGAACGCGCGGAGATGGGGCTGACGCGTGTGTTCGGCCAGCGCCTCCTCGGAGGCCCAATGCTGGTGGACGAGAACCCGGCCGGGTTCGAACATCGCCTCGTAGACCTGGTATCGCAGACAGCCCGGCTCTGCCCGCGAGGCGGCTTCCATCGGCCTCAGAAGCTCCATCATCCGGTCCCTGTCGCGGGGATCGAACTGAATCTCGACGGTAAGGACGATGGTTGCCATGGCTGCTTGTGACGGCGGTCTTCCGTGCCGGCGCGATCTGCGTTCGGCTACACGTCGCCAAGCAGCTTCTCGTGCTCCTTACGCAAGGTCAATGTCGTGCTGTCGCCAAGGCTAACGTCTGCGAAACGGACCACCGCCCCCGCCGGGACCGGTCCGGTGAGCGTCACGCCGTGGGCGAGGCCGATCGGAAGGGCGCCGATCTCGACGCTTCTGGCGGCCGGCATGAGCTTGCCCCAGACCGTGTAGCCGCCTTCCCCGTCGAGCCGCTCGCCGGGCTTAAGGTCGCGCTTGGCGACCGCCACCGCATCGCCGACAAAGGCACGGGTCGCCCCGGTCGGCTCACCGCGCAGCGCAGCATTCAGCACCGAGACGTTGAGCTCGAGCCCGATCAGGTGGAACGGCTTGTACATCGCCGCGTAGCGCCCGGTCTCGTCGGTCTTCAGGCCGTACTGCCTGAAGCAGGCGGCCGCATAATCGTTCGGGGCCTCCAGGACCACGTAGACGCCCCATCTGAGGTCGCGGAACACCGGCCGCCCATCGCGCTCGAGGCTCGAGACAACTTCGACCATGCCCGAGCGCTGCAGCATCCCGCCTGCGGACTTCGGCCGCAGCACATGGGCGAGATCGTCGACTCCGCAGGGCGGGAAGGACAGACCGTCATCCGGCACGCCGAGGCCCGTGGCATTGGCGATGGCCGCCATCTCGATCGCCGACTTGGTGCCGTCGAGGAAGGAGTTGAACATCTGCGGGTTCATGCCCGCAGCGGCAGCTTGCTCCGGCGTCAATCCGTAGTGCGGCCAAACGTTGTCGGGCGTGACGGTGTGGAACTCCGGAAGATACTTGGTCCCCTTCCCCGCCGCGACGACCGAAAATCCGCAGGCGCGCGCCCAGTCGACCATCTCGCAGGTCAGCGCCGGCTGGTCGCCATAGGCCATCGTGTAGACGACACCGGCGGATTTCGCCCGCCTGGCAAGCGCCGCGCCGGCCAGCACGTCGGCCTCGACATTGACCATGACAATGTGCTTTCCCGCCTCGAAGGCCGCCAGCGCATGCGCGATCCCGGCGCCCGGATGCCCGGTAGCCTCGATCACCACCTCGACGTCGTCGCGCGCGCAGAGCTCCCTGCCATCCGCGCAGAACACGGTGTGCGCCACGCGCTCCTCGTCCCAGCCGACGGTCCGGCACGCAGCGCGGGCACGTTCCACATCGAGATCGGCGATCGCCGCCACGTCGAGGCCGGGCGTGGTCGGCACTTGCGAGAGAAACATTGATCCGAACTTGCCGGCACCAATGAGCCCGACCCGGACCGGCCGACCTTCCTCCTGGCGACGGGCCAGCAATGCCATCAAATTCATGCCGTCTCCTGTTCGTTGTTCCGCCCGTGCAAGCGAACCGGCCGAGACTATTGCCAGGATTCGCCTCCGGCAGCACCCTCGGTCTGATTCTCGCGCACGTCCCTTGCAAGCCCCTACCATTTCGGTGAACAATGGCTATCGTATACACAAAACAACCAACCTGGGAGAGACGCATGCTTGGGAGAGTGCTTCGTGGCGCCCTGTTCGTCGCTGCGGCCGCCATCGTCCTGCCGCTGGCAGGACCGGCCCATGCCGAATATCCGGACCGCCCGATCACCATGGTCGTGCCCTGGGGCGCCGGCGGCGGCACGGACGCGACCGGCCGCATCATCGCCGCGATCCTCGAGAAGGAGCTCGGTCAGCCGGTCAACGTGGTGAACCGTACCGGCGGATCCGGCGTCGTGGGCCATTCGGCGATCGCCGAGGCGGCGCCTGACGGCTATACGATCGGCGTGGCCACCGTCGAGATCGGCATGATGCATTGGCAGGGTCTCACCGATCTCACCTGGGAATCCTACACCCCGATCGCGCTGGTCAACGAGGATCCGGCGGGTCTGCAAGTCGCTGCCGATTCGCCGTACAAGACGGCTGCGGAACTGGTCGAGGCGATCAAAGCTAATCCCGGCCAACTGAAGGCATCGGGAACCGGTCAGGGCGGCATCTGGCATCTGGCGATCGCCGGCATGCTCGACAGCATCGGCGTCGATCCGGCCTCGGTGCCATGGGTGCCGAGCCAGGGCGCCGCGCCGGGCCTGCAGGATCTCGTGGCAGGCGGCGTCAACATCGTTCCCTGCTCGCTGCCGGAAGCCCGTTCGCTGATCGAAGCCGGACGCGTCAGGTCTCTGGCGATCATGTCGCAGACGCGCGCCGACCTCTTCCCGGATGTCCCCACGCTGAAGGAGGCGCTCGGTTCGGATTGGACGATCGGCGCCTGGCGCGGCATCGTCGGCCCCAAGGGCCTACCCGACGATGTCACCGCCAAACTCACCGCGGCGCTCGAGAAGGTCTACAACAGCTCCGAGTATCAGGATTTCATGAAGGAGCGCGGCTTCGGCATCCGCTGGGCCTCCGGCCAGGAGTTCGCGGATTTCATGAAGCAGTCGAACGAGAATCTCGGCGCGGTCATGAAGGCCGTGGGCATCGCCCAGTAGGCGGGACCCGCGCAGGGATCCCCGATGCGCCTCGGCGACACCATGCTCGGCGGGCTGCTGCTGATCCTGTCGGCAGCACTCGCCGGGTATTCTCAGACCTTCCCGGCGATTCCCGGCCAGACCTACGGGGCGGCGACGTTTCCGATCGCCGTGGCGATCGGACTGGCGGGCTGCGGCGTCCTGCTGATGATCGGCGGCATCCGGGCCGGGCACCGGCATCTGGAGGCGGCGGAATGGATGCTCGACCGACGGGCGGTGGTCTCCGTGGCGCTCACCGTGCTGGCCATGATCGGCTACATCCTGCTGGCGCCGCGCCTTGGCTTCATTCCCGTCATGGCGGGAATGCTGCTCGGCCTGTTCCTGCTGTTGCAGGTCCACTGGCTGATGGCGATCGTCGCGGCGGCGGCGACGACGATGGTCATTCACGGCCTGTTTGCCGGTTTCCTGCTGGTCCCGCTGCCGATCGGCATCTTCCCCCGGGTATCCTGGTAGCCGCGATGGCCCCCGGCACCGCCTGCGAGCAAAAGGCTTTACGCGCATGAGCGCCCTCGGCCAGGCCTTCGAGCTGGTGTTCCAGTGGCAGGTGATCGGCACGGTGTTCGTGGCGGCGATGTTCGGCCTGATGGTTGGCGCCATCCCGGGTCTCACTGCCACCATGGCGACCGCGCTGCTGGTGCCGCTCACCTTCTTCATGGATCCCGTTCCCGCCGTCGGCGCGATCGTGACCTGTGCGGCGATGGCGATCTTCGCCGGCGACATCCCCGGCACCTTGCTGCGCATTCCCGGCACGCCCGCGTCCGCCGCCTATACTGACGAGGCCTATGCGATGACGCGCAAGGGCCAGGCGGAAATCGCACTCGGTGCCAACCTGCTGTTCTCGGCGATGGGCGGGCTGTTCGGAACCTTCGTTCTCATCTTCGCCGCGCCCACGCTGGCGGAAGTGGCGCTGAAGTTCTCGTCCTTCGAGTATTTCTGGATGGCGCTGCTCGGACTGACCTGTGCGGTCTTCATCGGCGCATCCTCGCCGCTCAGGGCCTTCGTCAGCCTGTTCATCGGCCTGTTCGTCTCCACCATCGGCCTCAACAACCCCGCCGGCGTGCCACGCTTCACCTTCGGGTCGACCGATCTTCTTGCCGGGATCGACTTCATCCCGGCGATGATCGGCCTGTTTGCGGTGTCCGAGGTGCTGCGCTCGGTGGCGGCGGGGGTGCCGGCGATCGGCCGGGTGCAGGCGGCGACCGGCCACATCTTCTCGCACTGGGGCAACCTCATCCGCACCTACTGGCGCCAGCAGATCCGCGGCAACATCATCGGAACCTCGATCGGCGCGCTCCCCGGCGCGGGCGCCGACATCGCCGCCTGGGTCGCCTATGCGCTCAGCCGGAAATTCTCGAAGACGCCGGAGAAATTCGGCACCGGCCACGTCGAGGGCATTGTCGAGAGCACGTCGGCCAACAATGCCGCGCTGTCCTCGGCCTGGATCCCGGCGCTGGTGTTTGGCATCCCCGGCGATACCATCACCGCAATCGTGATCGGCGTTCTCTACGTCAAGGGTCTCAACCCGGGGCCGACGCTGTTCCTGTTCAACCCGCAGGCGATCTACGCGGTGTTCATCATCTTCATCCTTGCCAATCTGGTGATGATCCCGTTCGGCTGGCTCGCCATCAAGGCGGCCAAACGGCTTCTGCTGGTGCCGCGCAAGCTGCTGATGCCGATCATCCTGGCGTTCTGCATCGTCGGTGCCTTCGCCTCCAACAATGCGACCTACGGCATCGTGGTGATGCTCGTCTTCGGCGTGCTCGGCTTCATCATGGAGGAGAACCGCATCCCGATCGCCCCCTGCATTCTCGGCATCGTCATCGGACCGATGCTGGAGGACACCTTCGTCACCTCGATGATCAAGGCCGACGGCTCCTTCCTCGCCTTCTTCGAGCGTCCGATTGCCGCGGGCCTCGGCATCGCCACGATCCTGATCTGGCTCTCGCCCCTTATCGGCCGTGCCATCCGAAAGTCCGGCGCGCCGGGCGAGGCCGGGCAAGGTTAGGTTAGGTTAGGTTGGGTTGGCTTGGGCCGGGCCGGCAGCAGCGCGGCCGGGGCCGGGACGGGTCAGGGGTTGGCGAGATGGCGGCAACGGCGGAGCGGGCACACGGCCCGCTCGCCGCGCCCTGTCATGCCCGGGCCTCACACGGGCACCTCGCGTCAGACCAGCGCGACAGCGCCGGGTCGGGCCCGGCAATGCAGGCGTGGACGCGGGTTCGCGCGTCCGCGCCTGTGACAGCGAAACAAGCCTGCGCGCCTATTCCGCCGCCTGCCGCTTCGCCTCGGCCAGTTCCATCAGCGCGTCGTCGGCGAGTGGCGTGATCGGCGTGAAATCGCGGTGAGCGATCCATTCGGGCCGGGTCGGCTTGCGGATGTAGTTGGAGACCGCACACAGCGTCAGATAGACGATCTTGCGCGGATAGGGCGTGATGTTCGGCGGGCTGGCATGGACCAGATTGCCGTGGAACATCAGCACCGAGCCGGGCTTGCCGGTCGGCGCGACGATGCCGCCTTCCTCGGCGAGCCTTGTCACCGTCTCCTTGTCGAGCGTCCACAGCGGATAGGACGTCGTCTGAACGTCGTGGCCTGCCTCGAGCACGCCGGACTTGTGGCTTCTGGGAATGAACATCAGCGGCCCGTTGATCGCCATCACCTCGTCGAGGAAGACGGCGATGTTCATGGCCCTCGGCTCCGGCATGCCGTCATCGCGCGCCCAGGTGCCATAGTCCTGGTGCCACTGCCAAACCTCGCCGTCGAACGGCGCCTTGGCGTTGATCTTGAACTGGTGCATGTAGACCGGTTCGCCGAACAGCTGGGATACCGGCCCGACAAGGCGGGGATGCGCGCCGAGCCGCCGGAACGCCTCGTTGTAGGTATGCGCGGCGAACGCGGTGCGAGGCGCTCCGGATTTCTCCCGCCACACCTCCTCACGATCCTCCGTGTAGATCTTCTCGGCCTCCTCGCGCAGCACCGCCACCTCGGCGTCCGAGAAGCAGTCCGGCAGGAACAAATAGCCGGTCTCGTCGAATTCCTTCAGCTGGGCGTCGGTCAGTCTCATGGCGTCTCTCCTCTTGCGCAGTCCGTTGTTCGGGCGACGCCTGCCGCTGCGCCTCAGGCAGCGTCGTCCTTCAGGAGAAGCCTCGCGACGAGCGCCGCGCCGGCTTGTTCGGTGTGGGTGCGGGCACGGCGGCCCGCCTCGTCCGGGTCGCCTGCCTCGACAGCGGCGAGGATGCCAGCATGTTCCGCCCAGACCCGGCGCCGGATCTCCCTGTCGCCCAGAACCGCACCCATCGAGCGCTTGAAATGCGGCCACTGAGCCGCCACCGTCTCGACGATCGCCATATTGCCGGACAGGCGGTGCAGGGCCGAATGGAACCGCACGTCGGCAGCGATCCAGTCGTGCATGGGATCGGCGCCAGACAGCGACTGACCTGTGGCCAGCGTATTGCGCGCAGCAAAGAACGCAGCCGGATCGGCCAGGCCTTCGGCGACGGCGCGCGCGGCGCGGCTGGCCGCGACCTCTTCGAGCGCGGCGCGCACCTCGTAAAGATCGGCGATGCGCCGGGGTTCGATCGGCGCAACGGCAACGCCGCGCTTGCCCTGCTCGATGGCGAGCCCTTGCCGCTTCAGCATGTGCAGCGCATGGCTGACCGGCTGGCGCGACACGCCGAGCCGGGCGGCAACCTCTTCCTGCCCGAGACGCGCGCCGGGCTCGAGTTCGCCCGCCGCGATCGCGTCGACGAGGCGCTCGTACACCTGGTCGATCAGGTTCGGGACGATGCCGAGCGGCTGCACGCGGGTCCTCCGGGTGAGCGGATGCCCGGCGGCGCGCCGGGTCATCTCTGAATTCTGAATTCAGAATGCTGCAGGAACTGCGCACCGTCTATGCGCGGCGCAACATCGCTTGCTCGCCTCAGTGGCGGTGCAGCGCAAATCCGACCGCCCGTCCCTGCCTGACGCTTGCGTCGCGCGCGCGGCTTCACTAGGGTCCGCCGCGCTTCTCGACCCCTTTGAACCGGAGCTCCGGACATGGCCTTCCTCGCCGACGCGCTCGGCCGCATCAAGCCGTCCGCAACCATCGCCGTTACCAACAAGGCCCGCGAGCTCAAGGCCGCAGGCCGCGACGTCATCGGGCTCGGCGCCGGCGAGCCGGATTTCGACACGCCGGACAACATCAAGGAGGCCGCGATCCGCGCCATCCGCGACGGCAAGACCAAGTATACCGCCGTCGATGGCATCCCCGAGCTGAAGGCGGCGATCGCCCGCAAGTTCGCCCGCGAGAACGGCCTGACCTACGAGCCCTCGCAGATCACCGTCGGCACCGGCGGCAAGCAGGTGCTGTTCAATGCGCTGATGGCGACCCTAAATCCCGGCGACGAGGTGATCATGCCGGCGCCCTACTGGGTGAGCTATCCGGAGATGGTCGCCCTGTTCGGCGGCGTGCCTGTGCCGATCGAAACGTCCGTCGCCACCGGCTACAAGTTGACCCCGGCCGCTCTCGAGGCGGCGATCACCGCGAAGACCAAGTGGGTGATCTTCAATTCGCCGTCCAACCCGTCCGGCGCCGCCTATACGCGCCAGGAACTCAAGGCGCTGACCGACGTGCTCATGCGCCACCCGCATGTCTGGGTGATGAGCGATGACATGTACGAGCATCTCGTTTATGACGGCTTCGAGTTCACCACACCTGCCCAGGTCGAGCCCGGCCTCTATGACCGCACGCTGACGGTCAACGGCGTCTCCAAGGCCTATGCGATGACCGGCTGGCGCATCGGATATGGCGCGGGACCTGCCCAGCTCATCAAGGCAATGGGCACCATCCAATCGCAGTCCACCTCCAATCCGACCTCGATCTCGCAATATGCGGCAGTGGAGGCGCTGGACGGGCCGCAGGATTTCATTCCCAGGAACGCCGCGCTCTTCAAGGGGCGCCGCGATCTCGTCGTGTCGATGCTGAACCAGGCCAGCGGCATTGAGTGCCCGAAGCCGGAAGGCGCCTTCTACGTCTATCCGAGCTGCGCCGGCACCATCGGCAAGACGTCTGCCGGCGGCCGGCGGATCGACAGCGACGAGGATTTCGTCACCGCTCTGCTCGAGGAGGAAGGGGTCGCGGTGGTGCAGGGCTCCGCCTTCGGCCTTGCCCCCCATTTCCGCATCTCCTATGCGACCTCGACGGAGGCACTGGAGGAGGCCTGCCGGCGGATCCAGCGGTTCTGCGGAGGATTGCGGTAGGCGGACGCGGAATGCGGCAGCCATCGCGACGTAAGGCCCACGGGCCCGTCGGTCCCAGGTCGCGAACGCCGTGCCACGCCATGCCCGGGCTTGACCCGGGCATCGCCGCCTCCACTTGATCGCGGGCATGTCCATCGAGCCCTGCGCCATGCCCCTCGCCCTCTCCGTCCTCGATCTCTCCCCCGTCACCACCGCGACACCGCCCTCGCAGGCGCTGAGGAACTCCATCGACCTGGCGGCTCATGTCGACAAGCTCGGCTACACCCGCTACTGGCTGGCCGAGCATCACAATCTCGCCAGCGTCGCCACCACCTCGCCGGCGATCATGATCGGTCAGGTGGCGGCCGCGACGCGCCGCATCCGGGTCGGCTCGGGCGGCGTGATGCTGCCCAACCATGCACCGCTGACCGTTGCCGAGAACTTCCGCACGCTGGAGGCGCTGTTTCCCGGCCGCATCGACCTCGGGATCGGCCGCGCGCCGGGCACCGACCAGCTGACCGCCGCGGCGCTGCGGCGACGGATGGACAAGCCGGAGGACGACGATTTCATCGAGCGTCTGCACGAACTGATCGCCTTTGGCACCGACGCCTTTCCCGAGACGCATCCGTTTCGCCGCGTCGCTGCGATGCCGACCGATGTGGTGCTGCCGCCGGTCTGGATCCTGGGCTCATCCAACTATGGGGCTCATCTCGCCGCCGCGATGGGACTCGGCTATTCCTTCGCCCATCACTTCGCCTCGTTCCCGGCGGCCGAGGCGATACGCATCTATCGCGACAGCTTCCGGCCCTCGGCGTGGATGGATCGCCCGTACGCGATCCTGGGTGTCTCGGTCGTGGTGGCGGAAACCGACGAGGCCGCCGAATACCTCGCCGCGACCGTCGATCTGGCCTGGCTGCGGATCATGCGCGGCGAGCGTGCGCCGCTGGCGAGCCCCGAGGCTGCCCTGGCGATTCCCTACACCGAGGCCGACCGCGCCCAGATGCGCCGCACCCGCGACCGTCACGCGGTCGGCAGCCCCGGCACCGTGCGCGCGAGGCTGGAGGAACTTGCGCATGCGTGCCAAGCGGACGAGCTGATCATCACCACGACGATCTTCGACCACGAGGCGCGCAAGCGGTCATACGCGCTGCTCGCCGAGGCATTCGGGCTCGATCAGGCGGGAGCGGCGCGATAGCCGGCCCTTACCCTTGCGCCTGCATGTCATCACCGCTCCTGCGCGGGCATCCCCGGCCTGTCTGTCGTTCCGGAGACCACAAGACGTGGATGGCCGGGACAAGCCCGGCCATGATGGCGGAACGGACATCACGGACCGCGGCGAAGCGGACAGCTGCGCTCGTCGCAGCCCCTACGGCTTTACCCGCTCCGCCGGCGCAAGCCACTTGCGAGGCGGGGCGACATAGGCACGGAAACGCGCGATGATCGCGGCGGGCTCGGTCTCGAAGGCGAGCATCGCCCCGTGCTCGGGCGCAAGGAATCCGGCGGCGATCATGTTCGCCACCATCTCCCGCACCGGGGCGTAATAGCCGCCGACATCGAGGAAGCCGCAGGGCTTGGCGTGGATGCCGAGCTGGCCCCAGGTCCACTGCTCGCAAATCTCCTCCAGCGTCCCCGCCCCGCCCGGCAGCGCGACGAAGCCGTCCGACAGGTCGGCCATCAGCCTCTTGCGCTCGTGCATCGAACCGACGATGTGCAGTTCGCTCAGGGATCGGTGCGCCAGTTCGCGATCGACGAGGGCCTGCGGAATCACGCCGATCGCCCGACCGCCCGCCGCCAGCACCGCATCGGCGGTGATCCCCATCAGTCCGACATGGCCGCCGCCATAGACAAGCTCGATGCCGTTCTCCGCCAGCGCACGCCCCATGGCCCGCGCCGCATCGGCATAGGCTTCGTCATTGCCCGGCTTCGAGCCGCAGAACACGCAGATCCGCATGGCCGCAGTTTGAATCGGGAATCACGGCGAAGTCGAGTGACGGTTCAATGGCGGCTTGACTCCCGCCCCCTGCGCGCCGCCCTCTCGGACACACGCCACACGCCTCGGAGGATACGCGCCATGACCGACTACCATTCGATCCGCTACACGGTCGTGGGTCGGATCGCCACCATCACGCTGAACCGCCCGGAGCGGCTGAATGCCATCGACCGCCATATGCCGCAGGAGATCGAGGCGGCCGTGCGACAGGCAAATGACGACGATGCGGTGCATGTGATCGTGGTGCAAGGTGCCGGACGCGCCTTCTGCGCCGGCTACGATCTGCAGGAGTTCGCTGAGACCCCGGGGCAGAATCCCGGCGTGCAGGACATGCCCTGGGATCCGATGCTCGACTTCCGGTTCATGTATGCCAACACCCAGGCCTTCATGAGCCTCTACCGTTCCTACAAGCCGACGATCGCCAAGATCCGCGGTCACGCGGTAGCCGGCGGCTCCGACATCGCCACCTGCTGCGACCTGATCGTGATGGCGGAGGATGCGCGAATTGGCTACCCGCCGGCGCGCGTGTGGGGCTGTCCGTCCGTCGGGCTCTGGGTGTTCCGCGTGGGACCGCAGATCGCCAAGCGGCTGCTGTTCACTGGCGATCTCATCGACGGTCGCACCGCGGTGGATTACGGGCTGGCGCTCGAGGCGGTACCGGACGCACACCTCGATGCGGCGGTGGATGCGCTCGCGGGACGCATCTGCGGCGTGCCGAAGAATCAGCTGATGATGATGAAGCTGATGGTCAACTCGGCCCTCGACAACCAGGGGCTGACCACGACCCAGCAGATGGCGACCCTGTTCGACGGCATCGCCCGCCATTCGCCCGAGGGTCTGTGGTGGAAGGCCCGTGCCGAGACGGTCGGCTTCAAGCAGGCCGTGGCCGAACGCGATTCCGGCGCCCCGATCGCGGCGGAAGCGGAAAAGCGGCTGCCCGCCTGGCCAGTGCCCTAGCACGTCGGATGCGGCCAGTTCAGCGCGTCTCGATAACCCCGCATTGACCGAGACGGCTGCAATATCGGGATAGTCTCCGCGAATTGCCGGAACGCTCGCGGCGAGGTCGGCGTTGGTGCAGCGCAACTGCCGACCAACGACACGAAACCCGATCGGGAGAGATTGAGATGCATACATTTGCCAAGCTTGCCGCAGCCGCCGCCGTGGTCACGCTCGTGGCGATCCCGGCATCCGCCCAGGACCGCGTCGAGGCTGGCCTGCTCGAGTGCACGGTCGCCGCCGGCACCGGTTTCGTCGTCGGCTCGTCGAAGGACTTGAACTGCACCTTCAAGAAGGCCAACGGCGGAACCGAGACCTATGTCGGCCGCATCAGCCGCTTCGGGATCGATATCGGCCACACCTCCCAGACCCAGATCGTCTGGGCCGTGCTGGGCCCGGCTGCCGACATCCCACCGGGCACGCTTGCCGGCAATTACGGCGGCCTGTCCGCCGAGGCAACCGTCGGCGTCGGCGTCGGCGGCAACGCGATGATCGGCGGCAACAACAAGGCGATCGTGCTGCAGCCATTCAGCGCCCAGGCCCAGACCGGTATCGACCTCGCCGCCGGCGTGTCGGCGATGGAGCTTCGCCTGGCCAACTGATCGGCGTGACGTTGGCACGGCAACAGCGGCGCCTCCCGCAGGCGCCGCTCCTTCTTTCGACTTACCGGCCAATTGCCACTTGTGGCGCAGGGGAAGGCCCTTAAGATCGAGAAGGCCCTTAAGATCGAATCGTCAGTCAGCGGCGCTTGTCGGTCAGCGGCGCTCGGCTGCCCGTTTTGACCAAAACCCATTCCTCGATCGACCGTACCGGGCGCTGTCCGTCAGCTGGCGGCGGAAGCGCGGCGCGGCGGGTACGTGCCCCCTGTCCCGGCAATGTCGAATCGCCTGCCGATGTATCGACTGCCCTATATTGTGCGGGACGCGTCGCCTGCGACGCGGGGCAGACAATCCGGACCGGACATGTTCCGCTACTTCGAAACCATCATCAAACCGACCGCGACACCGCAGCGGCCACGGCCTCCGGAGGGACTTGTCGCCTTCTACTGGCATTTCGCCCGCCAGGCGAAGGGGCTGTTCGCGCTGCTGCTCGTTGTCGAGGTCCTGCTGGCGCTGAGCGATGCCGCGGTGCCCTGGATCATCGGCCGACTGGTAACGATGGTCACCACGATCCCTGCCGACCGATTTCTCGCCGAGACCTGGCCGACGTTGCTCGCCATGGCGGCACTGATCCTGATCGCGCGGCCGGCGGCCACAGTCGCGCGTTCGGTCGTGTCCAACCAGGCGCTGTCGGCCCCGTTTTCCAGCCTCGTGCGCTGGCAGAGCCACTACCACGTCGTGCGGCAGAGCTGGGGCTTCTTCCAGAACGATTTCGCCGGCCGCATCTCCAACCGGGTGATGCAGACCGGATTCGCGCTGCGCGAGAGCCTGACATCGGCGATCACGGCCGTCTGGTACATCGTCGTCTACGGCATCACAGCGATCGTCATGCTCGGTGCCGCCGACCTGTGGCTGGCGCTTCCGGTCGTTCTGTGGTTCGCCGCCTATGTCGCAATGCTCGTCTACTTCGTCCCACGCATGCGCGAGCGGTCACGGCGCCAGTCGGAGGCGCGCTCGGCGCTGATGGGGCGGATCGTCGACAGCTACACCAACATCCTCACTGTCAAGCTGTTCGCGCGACCGCGCGAGGAGGACGACTTCGTGCGCAGCGGCGTCGACCGCCATACAGACCGCGTTGCCGAACAGCTGCGCCTATTTACCGGCTTCAGCGGCGTCCTGTCGCTGATCAATGCCGCCCTGATCGCCGGCTCGGGGGCGCTGTCGATCTGGCTGTGGACACTGGGCAAGGTCGAGGTCGGCGCCATCGCCACGGCATTGCCGCTCACCTTCCAGCTTACCAACATGTCGCGCTGGATCGCCTTCCAGATCACCTCGATCTTCGAGCAGATCGGCGTCGTGCAGGAGGGCATGCAGACCATCGCCCGCCCGATCAGCCTGACCGACCGCCCTGGCGCCGCGGAACTGAAGGTGGAGCGCGGCGAGATCGTCTTCGAGAACGTCACCTTCGGCTATGGCCGCGACAACGGCGTCATCGAGAACCTGTCGCTGGTGGTCCGGCCGGGCGAGAAGATCGGCATCGTCGGCCGGTCGGGGGCCGGAAAGTCGACACTGGTCCACCTGCTGCTGCGGTTCTTCGATCCCGAGCAAGGCCGCATCCTGATCGACGGGCAGGATATCGCCGCCGTCACGCAGGAATCGCTGCGCGCGGCAATCTCGATGGTCACGCAGGACACCTCGCTGCTGCACCGCTCGATCCGCGACAACATCGCCTATGGTCGCCCCGGCGCCAGCCAGGCCGAGGTCGAACGCGCCGCGCGGCTGGCGCATGCTGATGAATTCATCCGTTCGGCCGTGGACTGGAAGGGCCGCACCGGCTACGACGCCCATGTCGGCGAGCGCGGCGTCAAGCTCTCTGGTGGCCAGCGCCAGCGCATCGCGATCGCCCGCGTGATCCTGCGCGACTCCCCGATCCTGGTGCTCGACGAGGCGACGTCCGCGCTCGATTCGGAGATCGAGGCCGCGATCCAGTCGAGCCTCGAGACCCTGATGGCCGACAAGACCGTGATCGCCATCGCCCACCGCCTGTCGACCATCAACCGGATGGACAGGCTGGTGGTGATGGATGCCGGCCGGATCGTCGAAGCAGGAACCCACGCCGAACTGCTCGCCCGCGACGGACACTATGCCCGTCTGTGGCGCCGACAATCCGGCGGCTTTCTCGGCACCGGCGAAGAGGCCGATCCGGCAGCTGCGGCCGAATGAGAGTCCTGGAGCCACACAGGCGCATCAGCAAGAAGGCCGGGCTCGGATCAAGGCGCCCCGCCGGCAGCTGGGGAGTCCCCTTCGCCCAGGGGATCCGGCCCGGCCGACAGGACCGAACCCGCTGGCCGGCATCGGCGTTTATGATGATGCGGATACCGCACCTGCATCGAGGAGACGTCCCATGCGGACAGGAATGCTGGCTCTCGCCGCCTTCGCAGGCGCCCTGGCAATGTCCTCGGCGGCCGAAGCGGCCAACGGCTTTACCACAGGCAATGTCAACATGCGCAGCTGCGGCTCGACCCAGTGTCGGGTCATCACAACGATTCCCGCCGGAGCGCCGGTAGAGATCTACGGCTGCACGCAAGGCTACCGTTGGTGTGATACCCGATATGGCGGCTTGCGCGGCTGGGTGTCCGGCTCATATCTGCGCGCCATCGCGCCCGGCTATGCCACGCCGAGCCCGCTGCCGACGATCGGCGCGCTGCTTGGTATCGCCATCATCGGTGGGGCGATCGCCGGCAGCTACTACGACGACTATCCCTACTATCGCTACGGCTACTACTATCCGGGCTGGCGGCCGCCGTACCCCGGCTGGCGACCGCCCTATCATGGGGGTGTGCCCGCCTATCCCGGCCGCCCGCGGTTCGGCGGCGTCCCGATCCGTCCCGGCGGTGGACTGCCCGCCTGGAATGCTCCGCTCGGTGGCGGCGGCGTTCCCGGCGGTCGCTGAGCAACATGGACGGAGACGGTCCCAATTCACGCCCACTTCGCTGAAGGGGCGGCGCCAGCCGCTCCTGACGGCTGCAGGCGAGCGGCTGCCTGGCAGCGGGAGTCCGCCGAGGCTAAGGATACCGAAGGAAGCTCCCCTCGGCACAGCCGCCCAAACGAAAGCAGCGGCCCCTGTGGAGCCGCTGCAATCGATCGAGCCGGCCGCCCTGGCGCCGGGGCGGTACCGCCCCGGACGCCGGTTCGGCAGGATCAGAACCTGTAGTTGACGCCGACCTTGGCGGTGTGCGCGGTCACGTCGAAGTTCTGGCTGTACGCCAGGCCGTTCGAGGCCACGCCGGCGATGTCGAAGTCACCGAAGTCGAAGTACATGTACTCGGCCTTGATGCTCCAGTTCGGCGTGAACGCATATTCGAGACCGCCACCGAGCGTCCAGCCGACCATGGTGTCGCTGCCGGTGGCGTTGATCAGCAGCGCGCCGCAACCGCCGACGTTGCACGAATCGTTCGTGGTCGCGTCGGCATTGAGGAACGCCACACCGCCCTTGGCGTAGAGCAGGACCTGATCGGCCGCGAAGCCGATACGGCCGGTCAGGGCGCCATAGAAGTCCGAGTCGAACTTGGTGTAGGTGTCCGGAACCGGCAGGAGCAGCGAGTTCGGGTCAAGACGGCTGTCCTTCAGGTCCATATAGCCCAGCTCGCCCTCGATGCCGAGCACGAACTGGTTCATCTGCCAGTTGTAGCCGGCCTGCGCACCACCGAAGAAGCCGGTGCCGTCGAGGCTGTAGTTGGCCCCGGTGCCGTTGTAGTAGGTCAGTGTCGGGGCGTTGAACAGCTCGGTCGCCTCGACATCGCCCCATGCGGCACCCGCGAACAGGCCCATGTAGAAGCCCTGCCACGACCAGACGGGAGCGGCCGCCATCGGCGGCGGCGGCGTGTAGCTCGGCATGTCGGCCGCCATCGCGCCGGCAGGAGCGAGAACCGCGAGCGACAGGGCGCCGGCGGCAATCAGAGAACGCTGGTAGGTCATCAATCTACTTCCTTCTGCATCGGCCCAATCAGGAAACACGGTCGTTGCCTGTTGGTTTCACGGGTTGGCCGTACACGCGGGCAGAATTTGGGCAGCTCTCGATGAATCGGGCGTAAACTCCGCCCCGCCACACAAGAATGAGTCAGCGCCGTTGCAGTTCCGCAACACTTTGCCGCCCGTCGGCTGGTTCGTGTCGCTGCCTGCCGTCACGGTAACGTAACGGAATCCGTTAACCCGATTAGTGATAGAGGGGAACCGACAGTTCAGGGGAGTAGGCCGATGGCGATCCCAGGCACGCGCTTTCCGGTTCCAGCACTGGCGCTCGCCGCGGCGCTGCTCGCCGTCGTGACCGGCAACATGGCCCATGCCGCCCAGTGCCAGCCGCCGGGAGGCTTCAACGCCTTCCTCGCCCAGTTCAGATCGGAGGCGAAGCAACTCGGCGTGTCTGCGAAGGCCCTCGCCGCGCTCGACGGTCTCACCGAGGACCGGAAGGTGCTGTCGCTCGACCGAAACCAGCAGCACTTCCGGGTCAGCTTCGAGGAATTCGCCCGCCAGCGCGTCACCTCCGGGCGAATCAGCAAGGGCAAGGCGCTGCTCAAGCAGCATTCTGCCTTGCTGACGCGGATCGAGCAGCAGTTCGGAGTGCCTGGACCGATCCTGATGGCGATCTGGGCAATGGAGACCGACTTCGGCGCGGTGACCGGCAACATGAGCGTCATCAGGTCGCTCGCTACCCTCGCCCATGACTGCCGCCGCACGCAGATGTTCCAGAACGAGCTGCTTTCGGCGCTGCGGCTGATCGACCGTGGCGATCTGTCCGCCGCCGAAATGCGCGGCGCCTGGGCTGGCGAACTCGGCCAGACCCAGTTCCTAGCGTCCAACTATGTCCGCTTTGCCGTTGACTACGACGGCAACGGCCGCCGCGACCTCATCCGCAGCGTGCCCGACGTGCTGGGCTCCACCGCCAACTACCTCAAGGCATATGGATGGCAACGCGGACAACCCTGGAACGAGGGAAGCGTCAACTTCCCCGTGCTCGCGCAGTGGAACAAGTCGACCAACTACCAGAAGGCGCTCGCGCTGATGGCGACCCGCATCGCCGCCAACTGAGCCCGTCGGCATGCGCAAGGACACGCAGGCGCCATCCGCAACGCCGCCGTGCCGACCCTAACGCCGACCTGGCGATGCCCCTCTGGCGATGCCCCTGTTGCGGCAAACCCGTCGCTCCGGACGAGGCAAGCGGCGAGCGAGTTCCCGAGATGACAACAAAAGACCCGGTGCATCGCTGCCCGGGTGTCTAATCCTAGCTCAATTTCCCTTGCTGAATTTTGAGGCAGGACACGCCGCCACTTTGGGCTTGTAGCGTGCAAGCCGAGCCCCTATCTTTTGCAGTGCAGCATCGCTCTGCCGTTTGGTGATGCTGCAGCCCTCCTTGGGCGTTTCCTCCCTAGACTTGGGCCGTCCGGCGATGCCGGGCGGTCTTTTTTTCGGCGAGTTGAGACACTAGCGCGACATTCCGCCGCGCGCAAGCGGCAGGCGCCGATTCGACCCACGATTGCCGCGAATTTGTGCGCTGACGCGGCACCCTGCACGCGGTCCTGCCGGGGGCCATCGTACCCGCTCCCTGAGCCGGCGCATGTCCGCGCGCTGCGCCCTCCGAATCGCCCCGGCAGCAGCTTGCATGCGTCAGGGCTCACCGTGATCCTTGAAATCGGTCTGAGTCCGCAGCAGCGGGCTCGCGAGCGCAGCGCGATCAACCGACCCCACCTCTCATCCCCTGCCGCAGTCCGCGCCGGGCCTCCTGACAACGCCCTGTCAGCAGTGCCGCCACGGGCGCAACCGCCCCCCTCGCCATGCCACCGGACTCGGCCCATATTGCCGCCATGACCAGACGCAAAAGAACTGCCGCGCCGCGCGGCCTTGGGGAAGCCCCGCAGGCGGATCTTGAGGGGTCGCCGCTCGACCTCGACGACCTGCTGCCGCCGATGTTGCGCGACGGCGAGGCAGGGCGGCGCGCGCGCGCAGCCGGCGCCAACATGAACTCCGGAAATCCCAGACCTGCGCGCACGCCCCGCTCCAGGGCGGCACGCCCCGCCCGAGCTCCCCGCATCGAGGGAACCGAGGGCGTGGACCTGATGGACCCCGCCACCGGCATCGCGCCGACGGCGGGCGCGGAGGACCACGAAGCATCCCTGGCCGTCGTCGCGGCACGCAGCAACCTGGAGGCGTTGCTGGCGCGCGGCCGGCCGTTCTACGTGCCCGACGACGCGCCCGACTGGGTGCCGCATCGTCCTGCACGCCCGGAGAAGTCCGAGGGAGGCGTACCGTTCAGACTCGTTTCGGACTTTGAGCCACGCGGCGACCAGCCGAGCGCCATCGCCGAACTCGTGGCGGGCATCAATGCCGGCGAACAGACCCAGGTGCTGCTCGGCGTCACAGGATCCGGCAAGACGTTCACGATGGCCCAGGTGATCGAGCGCACCCAGCGTCCGGCGCTGATTCTCGCTCACAACAAGACGCTGGCCGCCCAGCTCTACGGCGAGTTCAAGTCGTTCTTTCCGGACAACGCGGTCGAGTATTTCGTCTCCTATTACGACTACTATCAGCCGGAGGCCTATGTCCCGCGCACCGACACCTATATCGAGAAGGAATCCTCGATCAACGAACAGATCGACCGGATGCGCCACGCCGCCACCCGCGCCCTGCTCGAGCGCGACGACGTGGTGATCGTTGCCTCGGTGTCCTGCATCTACGGTATCGGTTCGGTCGAGACCTACACCGCGATGACCTTCGGGCTGAAGCGCGGCGAGCGGATCAGCCAGCGTCAGTTGCTCGCCGACCTGGTGGCGCTTCAGTACAAGCGCAACGATCAGGCCTTCCAGCGCGGGACCTTCCGGGTGCGCGGCGACACGGTGGAGCTGTTCCCTGCCCATCTGGAGGACCGCGCCTGGCGCATCTCGCTGTTCGGCGACGAGGTTGAATCGCTGACCGAGTTCGACCCGCTGACCGGCCGCAAGACCGACGAGTTCGAGCAGATCCGCGTCTACGCCAATTCACACTACGTCACCCCGCGCCCGACGCTGCAGCAGGCGATCAAGGGCATCAAGATGGAGCTGAAGGCGCGGCTCGAGGAACTCAACCGCGCGGGCCGGCTGCTGGAGGCGCAGCGGCTCGAGCAACGCACCCTGTTCGATCTCGAGATGCTCGAGGCGACCGGATCCTGTGCCGGGATCGAGAACTATTCGCGCTATCTGACGGGCCGTGCTCCGGGAGAACCGCCGCCGACGCTGTTCGAGTATCTGCCGGACAATGCGCTTGTTTTCGTTGACGAGAGCCACGTCACCATCCCGCAGATCGGCAGCATGTATCGCGGCGACTTCCGCCGCAAGGCGACGCTCGCCGAGTACGGCTTCCGCCTGCCCTCCTGCATGGACAACCGGCCGCTCAGATTCGAGGAATGGAACGCCATGCGGCCGCAGACCATCGCGGTGTCGGCCACCCCCGGTCCGTGGGAGTTGGCCGAGACCGGCGGCGTCTTCGCCGAGCAGGTGATTCGCCCGACCGGGCTGGTCGATCCGCCGGTCGAGGTGCGTCCGGCCCGAACCCAGGTCGACGACCTGCTCGACGAGGTGAAGCGCGTCGCACAGGCCGGCTACCGCTCGCTGGTCACCGTTCTGACCAAACGCATGGCCGAGGACCTGACCGAATATCTGCACGAACAGGGCGTCAGGGTACGCTACATGCACTCCGACATCGACACGCTGGAGCGCATCGAGATCATCCGCGATCTGCGGCTCGGCGCCTTCGACGTGCTGATCGGCATCAACCTTCTGCGCGAGGGGCTCGACATCCCCGAATGCGCCCTGGTCGCCATTCTCGACGCCGACAAGGAAGGCTTCCTGCGCTCCGAGACCTCGCTGATCCAGACAATCGGCCGCGCCGCGCGCAACGTCGACGGCAAGGTGATCCTGTATGCCGACACGATCACCGGCTCGATGGAGCGGGCGATGGCCGAGACGAACCGGCGCCGCGAGAAGCAGCTGGCCTGGAACGCCGAGCATGGCATCACGCCGGAATCGGTGAAGAAGAACATCGCCGACATCCTCGGTTCGGTCTACGAACAGGACCATGTGACCGTCGATGCTGGTCTCGCCGACACCGGCGCCACCTACGGCCACAATCTGCGCGCCGTCATCGAGGATCTCGGCAAGCGGATGCGGGAGGCGGCCGCAAATCTCGACTTCGAGGAGGCTGCCCGCCTGCGCGACGAGATCCGCCGGCTCGAACAGGTAGAGCTCACCGTTGGCGATGATCCCCTGGCGCGTCCCGAGGACACCGGCGAAGGCCGCGCCCGGCGCGCCGGATCGTCCGTGCGCGCCGCCGGGGCCGCTCTCCCCTCCTCCTCGCCGGGCGGGGTTGGGGGTGGCGGCACGACCGTATCCCGTGCCCGCAAGCCCACCCTCGACGAGATGGGCCCCCATGCCGAACGCCCCGCGCCGCGCACCCCGGACGGCTGGACCAAGCCGGAACGCAAGCCGCCGATCGGGACGAATACGAAGGGGCGGTCATCGGGCGGCCGTCCGGGAACGCGAACCTTCAAGGGGAAGGGGCGGTAGGGAACGGCACGAGGCCGTGGGGGGACCCTTGACGACGTCGGGGAGCGCTCCCAAATCCGACGTGGATCCAGAAATCCAATGCACCCTCAAGCGCGCGGCGGGACAGTGCCCTGCGGGCGCGTTCCGCCTCGATTCGAAAGGGAGTCGAAACGATGCGGAGTTACGTCGGACTTTTCCGGAGCAATCGGTCGGGCAGCTGGACGGTCAGCTTTCCCGATCTGCCGGGCTGTACGGCCGAAGGGGCGGATTTCCGTTCCGCGCTCGATCATGCCGCCGAGCAGCTGGCCAGCCATCTGGCCGGAATGGACCGCCCGCCGCGTCCTCGATCCGCAATGGAACTTACCCTCGACGCCGCCGGCGACCCGGCCCTCGCCCGCAGCTTCGTCAATGCCGTGATGCACACGGTGGTGGCGCTTGATCGGCCAGAGGTCCCGCCGCCGGCCATGCGCCGGGGATCGACCCCCGTCCCGGCGATGCACGCCTGAGACCCGGGCCGGGCACGGGCGGGCGCACGGGCCCCGCCCGTCAGCGCCAGCCGAAAGGGACAGGCCGCCATCGGCAGCGGCCAAGTCCATCGTCGCAGATCGCTGCAGACCCCGACCAGGACATACCGCGCCTGTCCGCGGGCCGACCTTCCGACATTACCCCGGAATTGCTGCATTTCCGCGACCATCACATCGCTCCCGAGGGGTCGGATGGTGCGTCGCCCGACCGGGCAGAACCCGCATCCGGGACTGCGTGGTCCTGAAGGAGGGGTATGCGGCCGCGCGGCCGTCGCGCGGAGGCCTGCCACTTCGCCTCGCATGCCTTGCGCAATGCGCTTTCGATGCCCCGCGCGGCCGTGGACCGTTCATGTGCGGTTCAGCCGCCGCGCTTCATAAGGATTCCGGACAGTCGGGAACGGCGCGGCGGAAGATGGGCTTCCCCGCTTCGCCCGGCGCAACAGGCAGGACACGTTATGAGGACCACGTTCAAGACGATTGCCGCCGCCGGCCTTGCGCTCGTTCTGGGCGCGGCTTCGCTTCCCTCAGACGCGAATGCGGGCGGCTACCATTACCGCCACTATCATGGCGGCGCCGCTGCGGCCGGCATTCTCGGCTTCGCCACCGGCGCCATCCTCGGCTCGGCGCTCGCCCAACCGCGCTACTACGCGCCGCCGCCCGTCGCCTACTACCCGCAGCCGGTCTACTATGGCGCCCCTGCGCCCTGGACGCCGGCCTGGTACGCCTATTGCGCGTCGAAGTACCGGTCGTTCAACCCCTCGACCGGCTACTTCCTCGGCTATGACGGTCGCTATCACTTCTGCAGATAGCGCCTTTTGCGGTACCGACCCCGACCTGAGGATCGGTGGCAGAGACGGCCGCGGCGCCGGGCGCCGCGGCCATTGGCGTTTGCCTCGCCGGTACCCTCGAAACCTGCGGCGCGGCCGGATCGCACCATCGCCCATTTCGCAATGACGTCCCTCCTCGCAATGAGGACGGTCGCCCCGACAGCGAACGGTTGCCCATCAGACCGAAAGCGGATCCGCCCCGAACGGGTTTGCCGGACCCGCCGCCGGCGCGGCCAGATCCGTGCCCATCAATCGACGGCGGACGTCGCATCTGTTCGCTCACGCCTCGCGACCAACCGTTGCTGGTTCGCTTCATCTCCTGAAGCAACTGAAACACGCGGCGTAATAGGCGTGAAATATCGTCTTCCCACCTTCCCATGACGACGCCCAGCCCCCGTACCACCCAATCCCGGATGGTGGCGCCGGAACCTTTCGGAGACGGGACGCCGGCAGGGAACAGCCGCGGAGACAGGGAACATGATCCGATCCAGCACCATTGCCGCCGCACCCGAAAGACCTCGCCGGAGCGATCGTCCTGACCAACGCCGCGCCCAAGGCCGCCGTCAGCCAGAGCCGAAGCCCCACGTGATTTTCCTCGGCCATGACGCCCATCACTACCTTTGCCGCCAGGTTCGCCCGTCCCGCGCCCGGTCATGTCTGCGACGAGCGCGGAACATCCATGAACCGTTCATTGCTCCGGTACCTCGGAAGTTTGTAGTCGTTTGAGGCCCGGACCCGTCGGCGGCGGTCGCGACATTGCCTGTCGCGGCCGTCGTCACGTGATGAGCCGGCGCCAAGAAGCGCCGCATGCCATGCCGGCGGCATGATCGCCCACAAGACCCGCCTCCGGCTGGTGCTGTTGGATCTGCGATCGCAGCGCATGGTTACCGTCGGTCAACCATACATCCAACGACAGCACCCGGCGAAACCAATGAAACAGCCTCCGCAATAACTGTGAAATCAGGCGCTGTCAGAAAGGTCGGCATCGGCCGGCCGAGACGCCGACCACGGCCCGACGAGACATCCGGACACACGCCATGACCACTGCCCCGTTCGACCGCCACCATTACCGCCGGGCCGCTCTGGTGCTGGCCGTGGCGCTGGTGATCGCCCCGCTGCCCGGCATCTCCCGTGCCGGATGGCGTGCCACACCGGTATGCGAGGCGCATCTGGCGAAGGCGGACCGTGCCTTCGCCGCGCTGGCCGGGCAGGATGCGGGCCTCCTGGACTGCGCCGCCCTGCACGGACAGGTGCGCGCGATGCTCGAGATCCGCAACATCTACATGCGCTGCACTACTGGTCCGATGCGCACCGAGCGTGTAGGTCAGGCGGACGCATCGCTCGATCAGGCCACCGCCCGGCTCGACTCGGTCTGCCCGATCGCGCAGGCGTCCAATTGACTGCCTCCAACCGAACCAACCAGCCGCGACCCGTTCAGACGCCGAGGATTGCGAGAATGTCCAACACCCGCGCCACTTCGCCTCGTCTTGCCGCCATTCTCGGCGTTTCGCTGCTGATCGCGACGGGCATGGTTGCGGTCAGCTTCGCCGTCGCACCGCAGCCGATCGGCGCGGCGACCGCCGCCGGCTCGGGCGCCGTTGCGCACGCCACCGACTGCGCAGACAGGCTTTCTGCCGCCGAGCGCAGCCTCGTCCAGACGACAGAGAGGTTGCGCCATGCTGCGGGCGCCGACCAGGCTGGCCGCTGCGCAGCCTATCGCGCCCATGTCGCGGTGCTGGTCGGCGCCGGGGAGACCTATTCCATGTGCATGTCGGGCTTCGCCCGCCAGGACACCGTCGCGCAGATGCAGCTCGCCGCGGACAACTGGCGCGCGACCATCGCCGACAGCTGCGCCCGCTGAACGACCCGCACCCGCCACCCTCGCCCCGGCACGGCCATGACCCAGGCGATCCACGACGTTCTGCTCGCCTACGCCCTGCCGCTGTTCCTGTGGCTCGGCTGGCCCGGGCTGATGGCCGGCGGCATCGCCGGTGCGGCCATGTTCCCGCATTGGCGCATCGCTGGCGCCGTCGCGGGCGCGGCCACCGGCGGGCTGATCTGGCTGGCAAGCTGGCTGGCGGTCGCTGTCGGGCTGCGGATGATGACAGTCCTCTCCACCTGAGATCAGGTCCGCCGGCCCCATCCGCCGCAATGCCGCAACGCACGATGCACGCGCGACGATGATCGGCCGCAGCCACCTTCTTGCCAATATTCTGCGGCTCAACACCACGGTGGGGGGTCTCGGAGACTGGCCGCCATGCCCCTTTCCCCCGGCCGCCGCGCAGTTGCCGCGCTCGCGTTCATGGCCCCCTTCGTCCTTCCCGCCTCCGCCAAAGCCGCCGAATGCGGTCGTGCATCCTGGTACGCGATGACGAGCCGCACCGCGTCCGGCGAGCGGGCCAACCCCGCAGGATTCCATGCCGCGCACCGCACCTTGCCGTTCGGTACAAGACTGAAGGTCACGAACCTGGCGAACGGCCGCACCGTGACGGTCAGGGTCAACGACCGTGGCCCGTTCGTGCGCGGCCGCGTGGTCGATGTGTCGAGGGCGGCAGCCGAGGCGCTCGGCTTCGTCAACGCCGGCACCGCGCGCGTCCGCATCGAGGCCGAGGACGGCAGGTGGGTCGGCAAGGGCTGCTGACCGACTCCGAGCGGATCATCCGGAATCGATGAACCGTTCTAGCGGACCGGGGGCATCACCGCCCGGTCGAGGCGGCAGGCGCGGCTGTCGACAGCCGGACAGGCGGCGTAACGGAGCGTGCGGTCGAGGCAGATCCTGACCTCGCGCAGCCGACGGTGATCGCAGGTCACCGCGATCGCGTCGGCGGGAAGACCGGGATTGGCGGTCCGGAAGGCGTTCTCCACGTCCTGCGGTGCCACCATCACGTGGCGGTCGATCGACTGGAAGGCTGGCGGAATGGCAATGCGCTCGCGGGCCCGTCGGACCAGGGCGAAATAGCTCTCGGCCGACAGACCCGAGCAGGTGCCGTGCTTCTGCCACTGATGGCGGACCAGATCGGGGCTCGGCATGATATCGAGCATGTTGCGCACGGTCTGCTCCGGTACGGCCAGCTGGCCGCTGCGACAGAATTCCGGCCAGCCGCGGTGATACTGTGGCCATAGTCCGTGCACCACGAAATGATAGGGTCGCCCCCCGCCGCATTGCAGCCGGTCGGCGGTCGTGGCCTCCGCCTCGCAATAGGAGGGCGACCACGACAGCGCCAGGACATAGTAGTCGAAGTCGCCGGGGACGTTCGGCCCGACGCGCTGTGCGGATGCCGGACCGGCGACGATGACGGCGAACAGCAGCAGGGCATGCAGCACCATCCGGTCCCGCGTCGCAGCCGCCGCCCGGACGGCCGTCCGCAACACCGGTCTCAAAGCGGTCGCAGCATCTTGCAGGCCGGCGCGTAGGCATAGTCGCGGTCGCGGCCGACGAGGCAGTAGTCGACGCCCCAGCTCACCCCGGCAAAGCCCTGTTCGCTGCGCAGCCAATAAACCAGCTCGTAGCGGCGCCCATCGGTCAGATAGGCGACCGCCGAGCAGTAGCGCCGCGCGATGATGGTCGGGTCCCAGTCCTTGAAGCCAGTCTCGCGCGGCTCGACGATCTGCGCCATCCGCACGCCGGTCTGCCAGTAACTCGCCTCGGTCTCGTCGAAACGCCGATGGATCCGCTCCAGCACCGCTGGCTGGTCGCAGGCCGGGCCGACCCACGGCCCCGTCCGGTCCGGCGAGGCATGGAAGGTGAAGTTCTCGGCCATCGCGGGCGCCGCCGCAATTGCCCACGTGCCGGCGAGCGCCAGCACCGCGAGGGCGCGGACGAAGAGGGCGGTCGGGCGCGGTATCACCATGGCGCACTCCAGGATGACGCATTCCAAGCCGGTTCTTGCGCAAGGATGCGACCGCGGTCGGACCGGGTCAAGCACCGCGCCGGCCGCCTCGCCGCCGCGCCAGCATCAGACCGCTGCCGTGGCAGACGGGCCACTCTGCGCGGTTTGCCGGTTTCGGCCGATCAGCTGGGGGCGGCCGGTTGCCACGCCGCATCTTCCGGGCTAACCCGGAACATCCGCCGACAGCATCCGGAAGCGCCGCATGTGGCTCAAAGGCTTCGCATTCATCGCCGCGATGCTCGCATCGTCGCTGGCCACCGCCCGGCAGTCCGAGACCTTCCGAGGCTGGCAGGCCGCCTGCACGGCCGAACTGGTATGCCTGCTGTCAAAACGTGCCGGCGGCGGCGCCGACGTGTCGGTGGCGCTGCGCCGCCTGCCGGGGGCGGACGAGCCGTGGCAGCTCGTGGTCACGCCGAACGAGCCAGCCGCCTCGCTCACCGACACCCTTGCCGTCAGCGTGGACGGCCGGGCCAAGCTGACATTCAACCCGGCCTCCGACTATCTTGCCTATGGCGGCCCCACCCACCTGTTCCTCATCAATGCCGGACTGGCGACGCGGCTGCTCGGCGAGATGGTGGGGGGACTTCTGCTCGAGATATTCTACGAGCCGGCGGGCGGCGGCCGCGCCACGGCCACACTCGATCTGGCCGGGCTCGTTTCGGGCATGCAGTGGATCGACTCGCGGCAGGGCCGCACCGACCGCGACCGAATCGTCGCGGCCCCGGTCGATCTCCTCCCCGATCCGGCCATGGCCGATGTCCGCGCCCCCGTCGATGGCGGTACCGGCGACCGTGGCCTGCCCCGTCGCCTCGTCGACCACCACTATCTCGCGACCGGTTGCGAGCAGCTCGACAGCACGTTGCTGGCCGGTATCGACGTGGTCAGCGGGCGCCTGTCGGAGTCCGCGCTCCTGTTCGCGCTGCCCTGCGTGGCGACCGGGGAGTCGGTGGGCTATCGGCTCTACGTGATGGAAACGGGCGAGATCGGTGGCATCGAGCCGCTCAGCTTCGCAGCCTTCAGCCCGACACATGGCTGGATCGGCACCGACACCTTGACCAATGTCGCCTTCGACCCGGGCACGGGCCTGCTGACCAGCGTTCGGGCGGCGCGCGATGAAGACGGCTGCGGCCGTCACGGTACCTGGCGCTGGATCGGCTGGCGCTTCGCCATGGTCGAGTACCGGTTCCGTCGCGACTGCGACCGCACGCAGCCGCGCAGCTGGCCGGTGGTTTTCCGCCTGGGGAACTGAAACGAGGGCCGTCCTGCCGCCGCGTTGCGTCAAATTGCACCGTTCGCCGCCATGCCGCGGCAAGGTCCGCATGATAACAGGCTGCTCATGCGTGCCGTCGACATCGTCTTCATCGAGCGAATTTCCCGGCCCCTGTTCTGGTGCTACGGGCTTGCCTATGCGGGAATGTGGTGGTTCGCCCTGCTCGGGCTCGACCGTCAGGGATTCTTCACCGCCCAGCCGGACTGCATGATCGTGCCGACCATGCTGGCGCCCCTGTGGTATTGCGGGCCGTCCGGACCGCTGTGGTTCCTCGCCTCGCTCGCCGACGCGGCGATGATCCTGACGGTCTGGTCGCCGGTATTTGCCGCCGCCGCCTGGGTCGATCCGGCCCACATCGCCGCCTTCCTGCCCATCGTCATGGTGCATGCCGTCGGGCTCGTCGCAGCGACCTACATACTCTACAAGGTCGTCTCCAGCCTGGTCCTGACGCTTTCGTCGCGGTTGCAGCGCTTCGCGGTCCGCATCCGCCCGGCATAGGGCGGGCAGCTCACCGGCACGGACTGCCGCGGTCAACCGGACGTGCGGGTCGGCGGAACGCCGCCGCAGCGCAGTCTAGCGGAATTGATATGTGATGCCGGCTCGGACGGTGTGGCTGTCGAACTCGCTGGCGAACGGAACGCCGCCCAGCGTGCCATCGGTCTTGCCGAGATCCGTATAGAGATACTCGCCGCGCAGGGTGAAGTTGTTGGTGAGCGCGGCCTCGAGGCCTGCCCCCAGCGTCCAGCCGACGCGCGTGTCGCTGGCCGACAGGCCTGCCCCCGACACCGCGACATTGCCGACGGCGAGACCGCCGGTACCATAGAGCAGTACATTGCCGGCAGCATAGCCGACCCGGCCGCGCAGCGTCGCGAACCAGTCGTTCTCGGCAGTCACCGGCACGCCGGCGATCACCCGCGTCTCGTCGCCGGTGTTGAAGTTGACATCTGCCTCCGCACCATAGACGAACCGATCGCTTTGCGCCTGGATGCCCGCGAAGATGCCGCCGGTGAAGCCGGTCGCGTCGAAGGCGCCGGGAGTCGGCACGAAGCCGAAGGCGGCGTCGAAGGTCTGCCAGGACGCTCCCGCCGAGAGCCCCGCATAGGGCCCGGAGAAGTCGTAGACGACGGGCGCAGCGGGCGTGAAGGCTTCCGCCGCCTGCGCCCGTGCCGCAACACTCGCCCCGGCGACAGCCATCGAGGCAGTCAGCAGGACCGCGGGGGCGAATGATCGGATCGACATTCCGATACTCCAAACCGACAGTCGATACGGCGTCAGTCCGTCGCGACCGCGCCCCCGCGCGGTCTCGCTCCCGGCGACGAACGTGACGGAGAACTCCTGAAAATTCTGTTCATTTCATGGCTTGCCGAGCCGCGCCTGTACTGGCGGATAGATGGGATGACATCCGCCGATTGGAAGGCCGCGGACGCACCGGCCACCATGCCATGGCGAGATCCGACCCTTCCTGCCGGCCGTAGCTGGGCTATACCGATGCGTCCGGCCAACGCGGCCGGCACGCCGGAGTTCCCACCGGAGACCGTCCAGGATGCCCCGTGTCGTCCTCGTTACCGGCGCCGCGCGCCGCATCGGCCGCGCCATCGCGCTCCATCTCGGTGCGCATGGCTTCGACGTCGCCGTCCACTATCGCAGCTCGGCCGCCGAGGCAGAGGCGGTGGCCGACGCGATCCGCGCGGGCGGGCGGCGGGCGGCGACCATCGCCTGCGACCTCGCCGACGCCGAGGCCCTGCCTGCCCTGCTCGACCGGTCGGCCAGCGCGCTCGGGCCGGTCACCGACCTCGTCAACAACGCGTCGCTGTTCGAGCCCGACGACATCGCCACCGTGACGCCTGCGAGCTGGGATGTCCATCTCGACGTCAACCTACGCGCGCCGGTGCTGCTTGCCCGCCATTTCGCCGAGCGGCTGCCGGGCGGAACTCCCGGCGCCATCGTCAATATCGTCGATCAGCGCGTCCTGAAGCCGGTGCCGCATTTCCTGTCCTACGGTATTGCCAAGGCCGCGCTCTGGCAGGCAACCCGCATCCTCGCTCAGGGGTTGGCGCCACGCATCCGCGTCAATGCGGTCGGGCCCGGCCCGACCCTGCCGAACGTGCGCCAGCGCCCCGAGGATTTTCGCCGCCAGCAGCAGGCCGTGCTGCTCGGCCGCGGTCCGGATGTGCAGGAAGTGGCCGAGGCCGTGCGATACTTCCTTGATTCTCCGTCGGTGACGGGCCAGATGCTGGTGGTCGATGGCGGCCAGCATCTGGGTTGGGAGACGCCGGACGTGAAGGACATTCCGGAGTAGCAGGCGGTCGGCGCGGCCGTGCGCGGCGGATCGCAGCAGCGCCGGGAATCGCTCCCGAGCGATGGCCTCATCCCCGCCGGCCGTCAGCTCCGTCCGCGATCGGGAGGACACGCCGGCACCGTGGACATTTCCCGATCCCGTCGTCCGGCCCGCGGCCACCCGTCGGGGATGATATTGAGCGAGAATGAGCACAGACGGCACCGGCACTGACCCGATCGACAGGACCACCGGCGACTCCGCGGGGGCCGCCCGCACCGGGCCGGCAGTGATCGCGGCAATGGTGAAGCGCCTGCCGAACGGGCCGGGCGTCTACCGGATGATCGATGCCGCCGGCGAGGTCCTCTATGTCGGCAAGGCACGCAGCCTCAGGAAGCGCGTCGCGAGCTATGCGCGGATCGGCGGCCAGACCAACCGCATCGCCCGGATGATCGCCGAGACGGCGGCGATGGAGTTCGTCTCCACCGCCACCGAGACCGAGGCGCTGTTGCTGGAAGCCAATCTGATCAAGCGGCTGAGGCCCCGCTTCAACGTGCTGATGCGGGACGACAAGTCATTTCCCTACATTCTGATCACCCGCGATCACCCAGCCCCGCAGATCCTCAAGCATCGCGGCGCGCGCAGTCGCAAGGGCGACTACTTCGGCCCGTTCGCGTCTGCCGGCGCAGTCGGTCGCACCATCAACGCGCTGCAGCGCGCCTTCCTGCTGCGCTCGTGCTCGGATTCGGTCTACGAGAGTCGGACGCGACCCTGTCTCCTGTTCCAGATCAAGCGCTGCTCTGCGCCCTGCACCGGCGAGATCTCGCTTGCGGACTACGCCGCGCTGGTCGGCGAGGCGCAGGCATTCCTGTCGGGCAGGAGTGGTGCGGTGCGCGAGGAACTCGCCCGCCAGATGGAGGCTGCCTCCGAGCGGCTTGACTTCGAGCAGGCCGCCGTGTTCCGCGACCGGCTTTCCGCACTCAGTCACGTCACCTCGCACCAGGGCATCAACGTGCCCTCCGTGGAGGAGGCGGACGTCTTCGCCGTCCACCAGGAGGGCGGCCAGACCTCGATCCAGGTGTTCTTCTTCCGCACCGGCCAGAACTGGGGCAACCGCGCCTATTTCCCCCGCGCCGACAGGTCCCTGACCGCGGCCGAGGTGCTCGGCCCCTTCATCTCGCAGTTCTACGACGACAAGCCGGTGCCACGGCTGATCCTGCTGTCGGAACCGGTCGAGGAGATGGAGCTCCTGTCGGAGGCCCTGGCCCTGAAGGCCGGCCGCAGGGTCGAGATCGCGGTACCGAAGCGCGGCGACAAGAAGATCCTGACCGACCATGCCCTGTCGAATGCCAGAGAGGCGCTCGGCCGCCGCCTCGCCGAAACCGCCTCGCAGGAACGTCTCCTTGCCGCCGTCGCCGAAGCCTTCGGCCTGGACAGGCCGCCGTGTCGCATCGAGGTCTATGACAACAGCCACATCATGGGCACCAGCGCCGTCGGCGCCATGATCGTCGCCGGCCCGCAGGGCTTCGAGAAGGGCCAGTACCGCAAGTTCAATATCCGCGACCGCGATCTCACCCCCGGCGACGACTACGGCATGATGCGCGAGGTGCTGCGCCGCAGGTTCACCCGCCTGCTGAAGGAAAGCGGACGCGACGTGCCGGGAGCGCCGATCGCCGGCGCCGCCGATGAGGATCGTCCAGCCGACACCCGACAGGTCGCCCCACCCCCGGCAGGGAAAGGCGGCGAACCACTGCACCTGGCGGCCGGGGACGACCCGTCGCCAGACTTCCGCCTGGGGCATGCCATCGACGATGGCGATCGCGGGGACGACGATCCCGCCCCTCTCGCCGACGATCTCACCCCCTGGCCGGATCTGGTGCTGATCGACGGCGGGCCGGGGCAACTCGCCGCCGCACGGGCGGTGCTCGCAGAGCTCGGTATCACCGACATCCCTCTTGTCGGCATCGCCAAGGGGATCGACCGCGACGCCGGGCGCGAGGTGTTTCATGTGCCAGGGCGCCAGCCCTTCCGCCTCGCCCCGCGCGATCCGGTGCTCTACTTCGTCCAGCGCCTGCGCGACGAGGCACACCGCTTCGCCATCGGCTCGCACCGCGCCCGTCGCAAGAAGGTCATGGCGCAGAACCCCCTCGACGAGATCCCCGGCATCGGCCCCGCCCGCAAGCGCGCCCTGCTGCGCCACTTCGGCTCCGCCAAGGCTGTCAGCCGCGCCGCACTGGCCGACCTCGAGGCGACGCCAGGGATCAGCGCGCAGATGGCGAAGACGGTGTACGAGCATTTCCACGATGGCGGCGGGTAGAACCGGACGGACCGCACGGTCGAGGCGCAACGCGCAGTCGCCGGCCATATCCCTCGGTCGGTCGATCTTGCGACTGCCGCGCAAAATTTCCTTCATCCCGCACGCATAGAGTGGTACGCGGCGATTGACGCGACGGGGGCCGGCATGGTCACTGACGGCATGACGACTTCGACCAGCCCGGCGCGCGGCCATGCCCTGGCCGTGCCGAACCTGCTGACCTACGGCCGCATCCTCGCGGTGCCGGCACTTGTGGCCTGCTTCTATGCCGAGGGCTACTGGTCGAACTGGCTGGCGCTTGCGATCTTCCTCGCCGCCTCGATCACCGACTTCCTCGACGGCTACCTCGCCCGCGCCTGGCATCAGCAGTCGGCGCTGGGGCGGATGCTCGATCCGATCGCGGACAAGCTCCTGGTCGCCGCCTCGCTGATGATGCTGGTTTCCGCGGGCACGATTGGCGGCTGGTCGCTGCTTGCGGCCGTCATCATCCTGTGCCGCGAGGTGCTGGTCTCGGGCCTGCGCGAGTTCCTCGCCGAGCTCAGGGTCTCGGTGCCGGTGACGACACTGGCCAAGTGGAAGACGACGCTGCAGATGGTCGCCATCGGGTTCCTGCTGGCGGGCCCGGCGGGCGATGCGATCGTGCCGGGCGTCTCTCTGGTCGGGTTGTCGCTGCTCTGGATATCGGCGATTCTCACCCTTTATACTGGCTGGGACTATTTCCGCGCCGGCATCCGCCACGCCATCGAGGAATGAGCCGGCCCCGGGAGGGTTTGGGGAAGGCTTTGAAACTGCTCTACTTCGCCTGGATCCGCGAACGTACCGGCCGCGCCGAGGAGGACGTCGAGCTGCCCGCCGACGTGACGACGCTGGGCGATCTCGTCGCGTGGCTGCGCCAACGCGGCGAGGAGTTCGAACATGCCTTCGCCGATCCCGCCGTGGTGCGCGCGGCGATCGACCGCACCCATGCCCCGCTGACCGCCCCGATCGCCGGCGCACGCGAGATCGCCTTCTTTCCGCCGATGACCGGCGGCTGAGCGCCCGAGATGGCCGCCGCGCCTGCCAAGATCGCCGTCCGGGTCCAGCGCGAGCCGTTCGACCAGGCGACCGAGATTCGTCATCTGTCCCGGCTTGCCGATGTCGGCGCCGTGGTCTCCTTCACCGGCATATGCCGCGCCGACGGCGGACGGCTGGCCGGCCTCGAGCTCGAACACTATCCTGGTATGGCCGAGGCCGAGATCGGCCGCGTCGCTGCCGAGGCGGCGGCACGCTGGCCGATCCTCGGCGCGACGGCCATCCACCGCTTCGGCCGCATCGCTGCGGGCGAGGACATCGTGCTGGTCGTCACTGCCTCGGCCCACCGCGCCGCCGCGTTCGCGGCCGCCGAGTTTCTGATGGACTGGCTCAAGACCCGCGCTCCGTTCTGGAAACGCGAGATATTCGCCGATGGCACGGCCGGCGCTTGGGTCGAGGCGAAGGACGCGGACGACGCGGCAGCGGCCCGCTGGTGACTCCCCCGGGGGTGCCAGCGAATACGCGCACGGCAGCCATGCGCGGGTGCGGTTGAACGGGCCGTCAATCTGGACTTGAGTCGGTCCCGACCTAGTTCGCCGTGTCCCGCCCCTCGCGTCGCGGCCCCGAGAGATCCTCGCCATGGCATCACGTCACAGTCCGGCACTGGCCGGTCCGTCGCTGTCCAAGACGGAGTTTGTCGCCATCATCGCGATGCTGATGGCACTGAATGCCCTGTCGGTCGACATCATGCTGCCGGCGCTGCCGGCAATTGACGCGGCCTTCTCCATCGCCGATCCCAACGACCGCCAGCTCGTCGTCACTGCCTACATGCTGGGGTTCGCCGCCGGCCAGCCGATCTACGGCCCGCTGTCGGATCGCTACGGACGCAAGCCCGTGCTGATGATCGGACTCGTCATCTTCGTCCTCGCCTCGCTCGGCACCGTCCTGATCGACAGTTTCGCCGGCCTCCTCGCGCTGCGCGCGCTGCAGGGCATCGGCCTGGCCTCGCCGCGTGTCGTCGGCATCGCCGTGGTGCGCGACCGCTTCGGCGGGCGCGACATGGCCCGCGTGATGTCGTTCGTCATGATCGTCTTCGTGCTGCTGCCGGTGCTGGCGCCGGCGATGGGCAGCGGCATCCTGCTGTTCGGCGACTGGCATCTGATCTTCCTCGCCATTCTCGCCTTCGGGATGCTGATCGCGATCTGGATGCAGGTGCGTCTGCCCGAGACCCGGCCGGAGGAGCTGCGCGAGCCGCTCTCGATCAACTGGATCGCCAAGGCGCTGAAACTGACGGTCGCGTCGCGCCCGACGCTCGGCTACACCGTCGCCGCCACGCTCGTGTTCGGCGCGCTGCTTGGCTACATCAATTCCGCGCAGCAGATCTTCGTCGAGATCTTCGAAACTGGCGACCTGTTCGCCGTGTTCTTCGGCATGATTGCGATCGCGCTCGCCGTCGCAGCCTTTCTGAACGGCAGTCTCGTCGGCCGCGTCGGTATGCGGCCGCTCTCGCATGCCGCCGCGATCGCCTATGTGCTCATCTCCATCGCCCATCTGGCGTATGTGTCGATGCTCGACGGAGCGCCGTCGGTCTGGGCCTTCTCGGCATTCCTCGCCGGCAACCTGTTCTGTTTCGGCATCATGATGCCGAACTTCAATGCCATGGCGATGGAGCCACTCGGCCAGGTCGCCGGCACCGCCGCCTCCTTCGTCGGCTGCGTCACGACGGCGGGCGCGGCGATCTTCGGGTGGTATGTCGGCCATCTCTACGACGGCACGGTCGTCCCGCTGCTGTGGGGTTATCTCGTCCTCGGCGGCCTCGCCCTCGTCACCGTGGTGGCGACGGAGCGCGGCCGCCTGTTCCGGCCCCACCATGCACGTCAGGCGCAGTGAGCCACCTGACCAGCCGTCATCTCGCCCGCGCCGTCTGCGGCGCGCCGGGATGACGCAGCCCGGCGATCGGCGAGCCGCGAGACGGACGGGATCAGCCGATCGCGGCGGCCATCTGCTTGTGGGCGGCCGACTTCGGCTGCACCTCGGCGAGATAATCGTTCATCAGGTTGAACGTGATCTCGCCGGGCGTGAACCGATGCGGGCCGATCTCGGAGACGGGCGTCACCTCGGCGGCGGTGCCGCATATGAAGCACTCGGAGAAGGTGGACAATTCCTCGGCCTTGATGTGCCGCTCGACCAGCTCGTAGCCGCGGCGGCGGGAGAGCTCGATCACGGTGCGCCGGGTGATGCCGTCGAGGAAGCAGTCGGGCGTCGGTGTGTGCAGCACGCCGTCCTTCACGAAGAACACGTTGGCACCGGTCGCCTCGGCCACATAGCCGCGCCAGTCGAACATCAGCGCATCGGCGTAGCCCTTCCGCTCGGCCGCATGCTTGGAGATCGTGCAGATCATGTAGAGGCCCGTCGCCTTCGACTTGCACGGCGCGGTCCGCGGATCGGGGCGTCGGTACTCGGCGATGTCGAGACGAATTCCCTTGAGCCGCTGTGCCGGATCGAAGTAGGAGGGCCACTCCCACACCGCGATCGCCAGATGGATGCGATTGTGCTGGGCCGACACGCCCATCATCTCGCTGCCCCGCCAGGCGATCGGCCGCACATAGGCATCCTTCAGCCCCTGCTCGGCGAGCAGCGCGTTGCAGGCCGCGTTGATCTCCTCGACACTATAGGGGATCTCGAAATCGAGGATGCGCGCGGACTCGTGCAGCCGCCGCGTATGCTCGTCGAGCTTGAACACCACCCCGCCATAGGCCCGCTCGCCCTCGAACACGCCGCTGCCATAATGCAGGCCATGGCTCAACACGTGCAGCTTGGCGTCCGCCCAGGGAACCATCTCGCCGTCATACCAGATGACACCCGGCCGATTGTCGAAGGTCAGCGAAGACATGTGATGCTCCTTGGCGCGCCGGCGTCCGGGCGGAACGTCATGCGCTCGCCCAGCGCAGGCTTTGCTTGTTCCAGCGACTGTCGCTATCTTCCGCCTTGCAGGACGAAAGGACGGCGGATGTCGCTCATGTGGCTGCCGCCCGGCTCGATAGTCGCTCAGGCGACCGTCGCGTTCAATTGTTTCGCGTGCGGTGGCTTACCCGTAACAATCGCAAAAAAATATGTCAATATGGCTGACGTAAATTTCGAGCAGTCGGTGGAGAGTCCGGCGTCGGAGCGGCCGGCTGCAACACGGCCGGCGGGCTCACAGCCGGCCCAGCACTACGATCTGGTGGAGCTCCTGTTCTTCGCCTATCGCGACTTCATCAGCGATCCGGACGCGATCCTCGCCGAGATCGGCTTCGGGCGCGCCCACCATCGCGTGCTGCATTTCGTCAGCCGCAATCCCGGCCTGAAGGTGGCGGACCTGCTCGACATCCTGAAGATCACCAAGCAGAGCCTCGGCCGGGTACTGAAGCAGCTGATCGACGAAGGCTACATCGTCCAGCGCGAGGGTCCGTCCGATCGCCGCCAGCGCCTGCTCTATGCCACCGAAGCCGGCAACGCCCTGGCACTCAGGCTGGCGCGACCCCAGTTCCAGCGCTTCGCCGACGCCATCGCGGCCACCGGGCCCGACGATGCGGCAGCCGCCAAGCGCTTCCTGATGGCAGTGGTCGATCCGCGCGAACGGGCAGCGGTCGCTGCACTTCTCAAGGGGGGCCAGGGCAGTTCGGGGAGGACTCTCGATGAACGCTGAACCCGCCATGTCGCCCGCCGCGACCAAGCGGTCGCCGCGCGCGACCGAAATCCGTCTCGACGACGCAGCACCACATCTCCTCGTCGTCGACGACGACCGGCGTATCCGCACGCTGCTGTCGCGTTACCTCGTCGAGAATGGCTACCGCGTCACCACGGCCGAAACGGCCGCCGAGGCGCGCCGCCGTATGGCCGGCCTCGCCTTCGACCTCATCGTGCTGGACGTGATGATGCCGGGCGAGTCCGGCATGGATTTCGCCGCCGCACTGCGCCGCACCAGTCAGGTGCCGATCCTGATGCTGACCGCCCGCGCCGATCCGCAAGACCGCATCCGCGGACTGGAGACGGGCGTCGACGACTACCTGCCGAAGCCGTTCGAGCCGCGCGAGCTGCTGCTGAGGATCAACTCGATCCTGCGGCGCCAGCGCGGCGGGGAGAGCGGCGACCGCGCGGTCACCTTCGGCCCGTTCGAATTCCACATCGCCCGCGGCGAGCTGAAGTCTGGCGAAGAGATCATTCGCCTCACCGAACGCGAGCGGGAACTTCTGCGCATCTTCGCCGGTCGCCCCGGCGAGACCGTGTCGCGTCGGGAACTTGCCACCGGCGCCAACGGCAGCGAGCGGGCGGTCGACGTCCAGATCAACCGCCTGCGCCGCAAGATCGAGGTCGATCCCGCCAATCCGCTGCACCTGCAGACCGTCCGCGGCATCGGCTACCGGCTCCAGGTGGACTAGCGGCGCCCGCGCGATGGCGTCCATCGCTGATTTCGCCCTGCCCGCCCGCATCGGCCGCGACATCTGGCGCAGGTTCTGGCGATTCGTCGGCAACTGGATGCCGAAGGGACTGTTCGCCCGCTCACTGCTGATCATCCTGGTGCCGGTGGTCCTGCTGCAGGCGGTCGTCGCCTTCGTGTTCATGGAGCGACACTGGAACCAGGTCACCGCGCGTCTGTCGGAGGCCGTGACTCAGGAGATCGCCGCGCTGATCGACGTCTACGAGAGCTATCCGCAGGATGAGGAGCGCCAGACATTGGTCCGCATCGCGGCGGAGAACTTCGGCCTCGGCATCTCCTTCCTGCCGCCCGACCCGCTGCCGCCCGCCGGGCCGAAGCCGTTCTTTTCCCTGCTCGACAGGACACTCAGCGAGGAGATCACCCGCCAGATCGCCCGGCCGTTCTGGATCGACACGGTCGGCCGCTCCAACCTCGTCGAGATCCGCATCAAGCTTGACGACGCGGTGCTGCGCGTCTTCGCCCGCCGCAGCCAGGCCTATGCGTCGAATTCGCACATCTTCATCGTCTGGATGGTGGGCACCTCGCTCGTGCTGCTGGCGGTCGCCGTCGCCTTCCTGCGCAACCAGATCAAGCCGATCACGCGGCTCGCCGAGGCCGCCGACTCCTTCGGCAAGGGCCGCGACGTCCCCGATTTCCAGCCGCGCGGCGCCCGCGAGGTGCGGCAGGCGGCGCATGCCTTCCTCGAGATGAAGCGGCGCATCGAACGGCAGATCGAGCAGCGCACGACCATGCTCGCCGGCGTCAGCCACGATCTGAGAACCATCCTCACGCGATTCAGGCTGGAACTCGCCCTGCTCGGCGATTCGCCCGAGATCGAAATGATGACGGCCGATGTCGACGAGATGCAGCGTATGCTCGAGGACTACCTGGCGTTCGCCCGCGGCGACAGCGGCGAGCAGCCGCAGCCGGTCGACATGGCTGCGCTGCTCGAGACGCTGCGCTTCGAGGCTGAACGGTCGGGCCATACCGCCACCGCCTCGTTCTCCGGCGATCCTGTCGTGACACTGCGTGCCAACGCCTTCAAGCGCTGCCTTGCCAACCTCGTCGACAATGCCTGCCGCTACGGCAAGACCGTGCGTATGTCCGGCGTGCGCGGCGACAGGTGGCTGACGGTCATCGTCGAGGACGACGGCCCGGGCATCCCCGAGGACCTGCGCGAAGAGGTGTTCCGCCCCTTCTACCGCCTCGACGATTCCCGCAACCAGGACCGCGGCGGCACCGGCCTCGGCCTCGCGATCGCCCGCGACATCGTCCGCAGCCACGGCGGCGACGTGAGCCTGTCCGACAGCTCGACAGGGGGATTGAGGGCAACGGTCCGGGTGCCGGTTTAGGGGTGATACTCCCCATGACCCGCGCCGGGCTCGAACGCCATCAGGTCCTTGTCTATCTTGCCGCGATCCTTGCCGGTCTGGCGATCGGGGGGCTATTCCCCGCTGCGGCGCCGGCCTTCGAGGCGCTGGTGTGGCCGGCGCTGGGGGTGCTGCTCTATGCAACCTTCACCCAGGTGCCGCTGACACGTCTGTCCGGGGCATTGCGCGACCGGCGGTTCATGGCGGCGGTGCTGGCCGGCAACTTCCTGCTGGTGCCCGTCCTCGTCTGGGGGCTTCTGGCGATCGCGCCGGGGGATGCGGCCATCCGACTCGGCATCGCGATGGTGCTGCTGGTGCCCTGCACCGACTGGTACATCACCTTCACGCATCTGAGCGGCGGCGACACGCGCCGGGCTATCGCCGTGACACCGGTGAACCTTATCGTGCAGATCGCAGTCCTGCCGTTCTATCTGTGGCTGTTCCTTGGCGATTCGTTCCTCGAGCTGCTGACGGCCGGGCGGATCGCCACGGTGTTCGTCATTCTGATCGTGCTGCCGCTCCTCGTCGCCTCGGCGACGCAGCGATGGGCCGAGCGCCGCGCCGGGCGGCAACGGATCATCGCTGAGACCGCATGGCTCCCCGTGCCGCTGCTCGGGCTCGTGGTGTTCCTGATCGCGGCCTCCCAGGTCCATGTCGTGCTCGACGCACTGTCGGTGCTGTGGGGCGTCGCCGGCCTGTTCGCAGCCTTCCTGGTGGTCGCGACGCTCGCCGGCGCGGCGCTCGGGCGCATCGCGCGCCTGACGGCCCCTGCTGCCCGCGCGCTGATCTTCAGCCTCGGCACCCGCAACTCCTTCGTCGTGCTACCGCTCGCACTGGCGCTGGCGCCGCGCTGGCAGACCGCGACCATCGTCATCGTCGTCCAGTCGCTGGTCGAACTGTTCGGCATGATTGTCTGCCTGTGGATCGTGCCACGCTGGTTGGCGCCCGACACATTGCCCGGACTGGCGCCTGTCAATCCGCGAAATACGCCCCCGGGGTGACGCCCATCGTGCGCCGGAAGGCATGGATGAAGGCGCTGAGGCTGTCGTAACCGGCATCGAGCGCCACCGTGGTCACCGCCTCGCCAGCTGCCAACCGCTCGATGGCGCCGAGCATCCTGAGGCGTCGGCGCCAGGCGCCGAAGGAGAGGCCGGTCTCGGCAAGGAAGCGGCGGGCGAAGGTTCGGCGGGCCATACTGGCGACTTCCGCCCAGTCGTCGAGGCTGCGCCCGTCGGCCGGGTCGGCGGCGAGCGCCTCGGTGACGCGGCGCAGGCGCGCATCGCGCGGCTCGGCAAGGCTGAGCGGCACCTCCGCCCTGGCGCGCAGCTCGCCCAGAAGCAACGCCACCAGATGCCCGCGCGCGGTCTCCGTGACAGGGCCTTCCACAAGCCTGAGGACCACCTCGCGCAACAGCGGGCTCACTTCGATGACGGCGCAACGCCCGGCGAAGGGCATGTCGATGCCGCGCGGCAGGTAGACCGTGCGCATCTCGACGGCCGTGCGGCACTGGATGGCGTGCGGCGTGCGCCCCGGCACCCACAGCGCGCGCGCCGGCGGCACCACCCACAGCCCGTTCGCGGCAGTGACGCGCATCACGCCGGAGCGGCCGAAGATCAGTTGCGCCTGGTCGTGCGCATGCAGATGGATGCGATGGCCGGCGCGATGATTCACCGACAGCGTGTCGATCGGGACTGTCACATCGGCTGCCGACATGCTCATGGCACATACTCGACAATATCGGGCCGCTTTGCGCAAGAACGCCGGATGTGGTTGGCATAATGTGCATCCAGACGGTCGCGGCGAGCGGACCGGAGTCGAGGAAATGTGGACGATCGGAATGCCCACTTCGCTGATCTTCATCAACGTCGCCCATTTCCTCGACCACTATTTCCTGCTGATCTTCCCAACCGCCGTGCTGGCCATCCATCCGGCCTGGGAGATGAGCTATGCCGAGGCGCTGGCGCTGGGCACGCCGGCCTTCGCGGCCTTCGCGCTGGCGACGCCCGTATCCGGCTGGCTCGGCGACCGCTGGGGCGGCGAGAAGATGATGGCCGTATTCTTCATCGGCATCGCCCTGTCGTCGATCGCCACCGCCTTCGCCCCGGGACCGCTCTCGCTGGCCGCAGGTCTGGCGTGCATCGGCGTCTTCGCGTCGATCTACCATCCGGTCGGCACGGCGCTGATCGTCCGCCATGCGGTGAAGACCGGGCGTGCGCTCGGCGTCAACGGCGTATGGGGCAACATGGGTGTGGCGGCCGCAGCGCTCGCCACCGGCGCGCTCACTGCCTGGCTCGGCTGGCGGGCGGCGTTTCTGGTTCCCGGCGTGGTGACGCTGGTGGTCGGCCTCGGCTATCTCGCGACCGGGCTCGGCAGCCGGGCGACGGGCGGCGCGGGGCGCGGCTCCACCTTCGTCCGCGCTTCACGGATGGACCAGATCCGCGTCCTCGCCGTCGTTGCCGTCGCCTCGCTGATGGGTGGGCTCGCCTTTCAGGGCGTTACCATCGCCATGCCGAAGCTGTTCGAGGAGCGGCTGTCGTCCGATGTCGGACTCGCCGGCATCGGCGCCTGGGTGTCGCTGGTCTTCGCGCTGGCAGCTTTCACCCAGATCCCGGTCGGCCGGCTGCTCGACCGTATCGGCGCCAAACCGATCATGTTCACCCTGACCGGGCTGCAGGCGGTGCTTCTCGCCGTGCTGTGGCAGGTCGACGGGGCGCTCACGGTGGTCATGGCGGTGCCGCTGATGATCGCCATGTTCGGCGAGGTGCCGGTCAGCGCCTGGCTGATCGGCCATTACGTCGCGGCGAACTGGCGTTCGCGGGCCTATTCGATCCAGTTCCTGCTGGCGCTGGGGGTCAGCTCCGGCGTGGTGCCGCTGATTGCCTGGCTGCATGGGCGCACCGGCTCATCCGACGCGCTGTTCCTGGCAATGGCCTGCGCCATGTCCGCGGTGTTTGCCGCCTCGTGGTTCCTGCCCGGGTGGCGCCGCTCCCGTCCGCAGGCGATGCCCTCCGCTGCGCCGGCGCAGTAGCCATCAAAGTCACCTTGCCGCGTCGTCCCGGTCGCAGCCAGGGGCGGCGCGAGGGGATCGGCACGCGTTGCCCCCCTTCCGCCCTGCCCTGCCAAATCCGAACAGCCGCTCCGGCCGTTGGCGGGATGACGGGACGATTCGGATCAGAACAGCCGGCCGCCGTTCGGCACCGGGCGCTCCGGCTGCACCAGCACCACCTCGCCATCCTCGTCCGGGAAGCCGAGTGTCAGCACTTCCGACATGAACTTGCCGATCTGGCGCGGTGGGAAATTGACGACGGCGGCGACCTGCCGGCCGACCAGCGCCTCGGGAGCATAGTGCCTGGTGATCTGGGCCGAGGACTTCTTGACGCCGATCTCCGGCCCGAAGTCGATCCGAAGCTTGAAGGCGGGCTTGCGCGCTTCCGGAAACGGCTCGACGCCGATGATCGTACCGACGCGCACGTCCACCCTCAGAAAATCGTCGAAGGTGATGGTCTGCGGCGCCGTAGTCATGATGTCCGTCTCTCCCGGTAGTACAGGCCGGTTAGCATGCAACCGGGAAGCGGGCAACGTCAGATGCCGGATCCGGCCATCTCCGCGTCCGGCTCGCCATAGCCCTCGCGCCGTCCCCGAAAGCGCGAGCGGCGTGCCTTGCGCAGGCGGCCGAACGCCTCTGCCAGGCTGCATAGCCGTTCGATCCGCCCCATCCAGCGTCCGCCTTCGGTGAGTCTGCGGTCGAGTTCGACCATGGTGCGCGCCATGCCGGGATCATCGTCCGTCAGCCAGACCCTGAGCGTACGGCCATAGACCCCGACCATTCCCTGGGCGCCGATCGCGCCGAGTCGGCTGGACGTGTCGATCCCCGCGGCCTCCAGCATCCAGACCATCGACCGCACCGCCACGCGGTTCCACATCAGCAGGTCGCCGGGACGCGCCTCGAAGCTGCGCACGATCGAGGCGACGGCGGCGCGATACGGCAGCAGGGCGTCGAACCGGGCCATCAGCACATCGAACAGTCGCTCGCGCACCGGCTCCTGCGCCAGGTCGGGATCGAGCCGCTCCAGAACCTCGCGGTCTATCCGCCGGCTGAAGGCGGCAAGAATGTCGAGCTTGCCGTCGAACCGTTCGCGCAGATCGGCAAGACTCGCATCCGCCTCGGCCGCAATGTCGGACAGCCGCACCTCTTGCCAGGGGCGTGTCGCAGCCAGTGTCAGGGCGGCGTCGACAATGCGCTCGGTCAGATCCGCGGGCTTGTCGGTCCTGCTCGTCTTGCGCGCCATGGGTCACCTCCAACGGGGAGAAAGATAGGCCCCGCGCGCGGCAGAGCAATATCGCCCGGATCAGCCGGCCAGTTCCCGCCCGCGGCGCGTCGCCGCGGCGACGGCCTCGCGCATCAGCCGCCCGAGGCCGCCCTCGCCCATCAGGATGTCCAGCGCTGCGGCCGTCGTCCCGCCGGGCGAGGTGACGTTGTGACGCAAGGTTGCCGGATCGAGGTCGGAGCGGTGTAGGAGTTCACCGGCCCCCGATATGGTGACGCGGGCAAGCCGGGCCGCGAGATCGGGCGGTAGCCCCTGCTCCGCGCCTGCCGCCGCGAGGCATTCGGCGAGCAGGAACACATAGGCGGGTCCGGAACCGGACACGGCCGTCACCGCGTCCATCAGGCCCTCATCGTCGATCCAGGCGACCTCGCCGCCGGCCTCGAGCAGCGCGGTGGCCTCGGCCCGCTGCCGCGCGCTGACGCCCGGGCCAGCGACACACACGGTGATGCCGCGGCCGATCGCCGCCGGCGTGTTGGGGATAGTCCGCACGATCGGCGTGCCGGGCGTCAGATGGCGGGCAATGCCGGCGATGGTCTTTCCGGCGGCGACCGAAACGACCAGCGCGCCGGCCGGAATGTCGGCCGCAATGCCGGCCAGCACCGCGTCCATGATCTGCGGCTTCACGGCGAGCACCACGATCGCGGGCGGCTCGCCGATCGCTGTCCGGATGCCGTGCTTGGCGATCAGCGCGGCGATCTCGGGTCCGGGCGCGGGATCACGCACGATGATGCGCTCGCCGGGCAGGCCGCGATCGAGCCAGCCCGACAGCATGGCGCCGCCCATCTTGCCCGCGCCGACGAGCAAGACGGGCCCCACAGTCTCGAGCGTCATGCCTGACCGGCCGTCTCGAACAAGGCCGACTCAATCGCCTCGGCGGCGGACTTGCCGGCCCAGACCACGAACTGGAAGGCCTGGAAGTAGCGTTCGCAGCTCTCCACCGCCGCATCCAGCAGCGCCTCGCACTGCCGGGCGCTGGTCTCGGCTCCGACCAGCAGCAGCGCGTGGCGGAAGATCACCACCCCCTCCTGCGCCCACAGGTCGAAATGGCCGAGCCACATCTGCTCGTTGATGCGGGAGATGAGCTCGACCACCTCGCGGCGGCGCGGGTCCGGCACCTTCAGATCGAAGGCGCAGGCCAGATGCAGGGCTTCGAGATCGTCCATCCAGGTGAACGAGATATGGTAGTCCGTCCACGACCCGGTAACGGAAATTGTGATCTCGTGATCGCCCGAGCGATCGAAAGCCCAGTCGTTCACCGCGGCAATCTGCTCGATGGTGTCGACCGGATTGATCTGCCGCTCATGTTGCAGTTCGACGACGAAGGTCATGTCCGTACCTCGCTGTCTGGGAGCGCGAAAATGGCCGACCGGTCCCGGAACGGCCAATGAAACGAAACGGGCCGGCTAGAGCCGGCCGGGGTGCGAAGCGGGTCGATCGGAGCAGACCGGGCGGCCCGTCGGGCGGCCCTCGGAGCGGATCGTCGCGGTGCGAAGTCGAATCGCAGCATGTGGCCAATATATCGTGGCCTGATCGCCATCTGCCACATGTTGTGGACAATTTCCGTTAACGTGCTGTTAACGATGCGATCACGCAGCCGTCAGATGTTTGGATCGCCGGCCGGCTTTGCGGTGCGCCGGCGCGTCGAGGCCCCCTTCGGCTTCGCGGTTGCCGCCGCCTCCGACACGATCCCGGCCGCGCGCTCGAGCGCCTCCACGCGAGCGGCCAGCGCCTCGTTTTCCTGGCGCGCGCGCACCGCCATCTCGCGGACGGCCTCGAACTCCTCGCGCTGCACCACATCGAGGTCGCGCAGCAGCTTCTCGGCCTGGGTGCGGATCACCGTCTCGGCTTCGGCGCGCACGCCGCGCGCCACGCCCGCCGCATCGGTCACGAAGCGGGCGAACTCGTCGAGAATGCGGTTGCTGGTCTGCGGCATGGCACTGCGGGCTGGCGACGCGCCCGTCCTCTCATGGGGTCACAAGTGCAACAATGGGCATCCCCGCTCCGCACTTCAAGGGCAGACGGCGGCAAGGAACCTGGAGCGCCGCCGGGATGACCCCGGCGGCAGCATCGCGGACGATTGGTCGCAGGGCTCAGGCGAGTTCGATGTTCACCGCCTGCGGGCCGCGGCCGCGACGATCTTCCTCGATCTCGAACGAGACCTTGGTGCCTTCGTCGGGGGCCTGCAAGCCGGACCGCTCCAGGGCGGTGATGTGGACGAACACGTCCTTGCTGCCGGAGTCAGGCGTAATGAAGCCGAAACCGCGCGAATGGTTGAAGAACTTGATGGTGCCGTTCTGGCGCATGGGAAGCTCCTGTCCCGAGAATCCGTCGAGGCCAAACCAAAGTCCCGGGCCGCGACGACCGGCCCGACAGTCTCAGCACTTCGGGAAAGGCAACCTTGCAACCGCAGCGGCGAAAGGCGCAGTCCTGACCTGAATTCCTGAGGGCACATCCCGAGGGGATGTGCCGGCAGGCGCTATATGGCAGCGGATTGCGGCCTGGGCAAGTCGAGTCTGGCCGGCGGTTGCGACCTGCCGGACGGCGGCTTCAGGATTTCACACAGTTGCGGGGCATCCTGCGCCCGTGCAACCGGGACGCAGGCCAACTGCCGTGCGCTTGCCAGCTTCGGCGGCGACGCATAATCCTGCGGCGCCGACCGCGGGGACTTCCGCGCGGGGCGGCCAAATCGGCCCAATCGGGCCCGAACCTGGCGGTATCGCTCATGCCGGTCTTCGTCATCCCGTTCCCAGCCATCGATCCGGTCGCCATCGAGATCGGCCCCTTCGCCCTGCGCTGGTACGCGCTCGCCTATGTCGCCGGCATCATCTTCGCCTGGTGGTACATGCTCCGCCTGGTCGCCAACGGCGCACTGTGGGGCGGATCGGCGCCGATGACGCGACGCGACGTCGACGATCTCATCCTGTGGGCAACGCTCGGCATCGTGATCGGCGGACGGCTCGGTTACGTCGTGATCTACAATCCGCTCCACTTCGCGGCCCATCCCGGCGAGATCCTGCAGATCTGGTCCGGCGGCATGTCCTTCCACGGCGGCTTCCTCGGCGTGGTGATCGCAGTCCTGTCGTTCGCGCGGTCGCGCGGGCGCCCCGTCTCCGCGATGGCCGACATCGCCGCCGCCTCGACACCGGTCGGTCTGATGCTCGGGCGCATTGCCAACTTCGTGAACGGCGAGCTGTGGGGGCGTCCGACCGATGTCCCCTGGGCCATGGTGTTCCCCCATGCCGGCCCCGAGCCGCGTCATCCGAGCCAGCTCTACCAGGCCGCGCTCGAAGGGCTCCTGCTGTTCCTGGTGTTGCGCCTCGTGACCCATCGCTTCGGCGGCCTTCGGCGTCCGTGGCTGGCGACCGGCGTGTTCCTCGCCGGATACGGCGCCGCGCGGACCATCGGCGAGCTGTTCCGCACGCCGGACGCCCATATCGGCTTCCTGTGGGGCGGGCTGACGATGGGCATGGTGCTGTCCCTGCCGATGATCCTCCTCGGCTGCGTGGTGATCGCCACCGCCCTGATGCGACCGCCCCGCCCGCCCGCGACACCGGCCGCACAGGCATGACCCCGCTCGAACGCATCATCCGCGCGGAGATCGCCGAGACCGGACCGATGCCGCTGGAGCGCTATATGGCGCTCTGTCTCGGTCACCCGACACACGGCTATTACATGGCACGCCCGGCGATCGGCGCACAGGGTGATTTCACCACGGCGCCCGAGATCAGCCAGATGTTCGGCGAGATCGTCGGGGCGGTTCTTGCCCACGCCTGGCAGACGATGGGATCGCCACGCCCTGTCCGTCTGGTCGAACTCGGCCCCGGTCGGGCAACGCTGATGCTCGACATGCTCAGAACCTTCCGGGCGCTGCCGGACCTGCGTGCGGCCGTCGACATCCACCTGGTCGAGACGAGCCCCAGGCTGCGCGCCGCACAGGCCTACCGGCTGACGGGAAGCGGCATCCAGGCAAGCTGGCACGACAGCCTCGACACGGTGCCGGACGGGCCGGTGCTGCTCGCCGCCAACGAGTTCTTCGATGCGCTGCCGATCCGCCAGCGGATCCTGCGGGACGGAAGCTGGCGGCAGCGCATGGTCGGCATCGACGCGGCAGGCAGGCTTGCGGTTCTCGACATCGGTCCGGAGGACGGCGCAGGCATCCCGCCACATCTGCTCGAGGCAGCCGACGGCACGGTGATCGAGGACTGTCCGGCCGCGCGCGCCATCGCCGGCGCGATCGGTGCCCGACTGGCCCGCCATCCGGGCCTTGCCCTCATTATCGACTACGGCTATCGCGGCCCCGCCCCCGGTGACAGTCTTCAGGCACTGCGGGGACGTCGTCCTGCTGATCCTTTGGAGGCGCCCGGCGAGGCCGACCTGACCGCCCATGTCGATTTTGCGGCGATTGCGGCGGCAGCGGTCGCCAGCGGCGCGCGCGCCTGGGGGCCCGTGAGCCAGGGCAGCTTCCTGACCGCTCTCGGCATCGGCCTTCGTGCCGAACGCCTGAGAGCATCCGGCGCCTGCGCCATCGACCTCGCGATCGCGGTGGAGCGGCTCACGGGTGTCGGCGCAATGGGCGACCTGTTCAAGGTTCTCGCCCTTGCCTCGCCGGGCCTTCCAGCTCCTCCGCCATTCGAGGCGAGTTGACTCGGCTCCGCCACCGGGCAAGCTTTCGGCCGATGATCATTCCCTGCACCCGTGCATCCGCCAGCCGTCCGATCAAGATCGAAGCCACCGCCCTGTCGCGGCCGGGGTTGCGGCATGGCTTCTTCACCCGCCGCGGCGGCGTGTCCGACGGCCTCTACGCCAGTCTCAACATCGGCCTCGGCTCCCAGGACGACCCGGCCCACGTCGCGGAGAACCGCGGCCGCGTCGCCGACGCGATGGAGGTGGCACGCGATTGTCTGGTGACGCCGTGGCAGTACCACTCGGCAGTGGCGCTGACCGTCGAACGCCCCCTGCCCCCTGATGAAAGGCCGAAGGCCGATGCGGTGGTGACGCGACAGCCGGGCATCGCCCTCGGCGTCTCGACGGCCGACTGCGCGCCGGTGCTGCTCGCTGACCCCGACGCGGCGGTGATCGGCGCGGCGCATGCCGGCTGGCGCGGTGCGCTCGCCGGCATCGTCGAGGCCACCGTCGCGGCGATGCTCGACCTCGGCGCAGTGCGCGAACGCATCATCGCCGTGATCGGCCCGACCATCTGCCAGAGGAACTACGAGGTCGGCGAGGACTTCCGCCGAACCTTCCTTGATGCCGATCCCGACAACGATCAGTATTTCGCAAAGCCCCACCCGACCGCAAGGCCGCATTTCGACCTACCCGGATATGTCGGCGGCCGTCTCGCACGGGCCGGAATCGGCGAGGTGGCGGATCTTCGCCTGTGCACCTATGGCCACGAGGAGGACTTCTTCTCGTTCCGCCGTGCCACTCACCGTGCCGAGCCCGACTACGGCCGACTCATCTCCTCGATCGCAATCATGGATCGCTGACGCATGGCCCTGCACTTTCCGCCCGAGGAATTCGCCGCCCGCCGCAACCGGCTGAACCGAGCGCTCGCCGCCGAGGGGCTCGACGGGCTGCTGATGTTCTCGCAGGAATCGATGTACTGGCTGACCGGCTATGACACCTTCGGCTTCTGCTTCTTCCAGTGCCTCTACGTGGGCGTCGACGGCACCACCGCGCTGCTGACTCGTTCTGCCGATCTGCGCCAGGCACGGCATACCTCCAACATCGAGGATATCCGGGTCTGGACGGATGCGGCCGGGGCGACGCCCGCGGTCCAGCTGCGCGACATGCTGGACTCGCTCGGCGCGCGCGGGAAACGGCTCGGCATCGAGTACGAAAGCCACGGCCTCGTTGCCTCCAACGGCCGGGCCGTGGATGCAGCGATGGACGGGTTCTGCACCCTCCACGACGCTTCCGCCGTGGTGACGCGCCTGCGCGCGGTCAAATCGCCTGCCGAGATTGCCTATGTCCGCAAGGCCGCCGAACTGGCAGACGCGGCCTGGGACGCGGCCCTGGCGACGATCGGACCGGGCGCCGATGAGGGCGCGGTGCTGGCTGCGATGCAGGGGGCCATCTTTGCCGGTGGTGGCGACTACCCCGCCAACGAGTTCATCATCGGCTCGGGCGCCGACGCCCTGCTCTGCCGCTACAAGACCGGCCGCCGGAGGCTCGACCCCATCGACCAGATCACGCTTGAATGGGCCGGCGTCTATCGCCACTACCACGCCGCCCTGATGCGCACGGTCTGCGTCGGCAAGGCGAGCCCCCGCCACCGCTTCATCCATGCCGCCGTTGTCGAGGCGCTGGAGGCCGTCGAGGAGGCGATTGCCCCCGGTCGCACCGCAGGCGAGGTGTTCGACGTCCATGCCCGCGTCCTCGATGCCTACGGCCTCGCGCCGCACCGGCTGGCGGCCTGCGGCTATTCACTCGGAGCGAAATTCACTCCCTCCTGGATGGACTGGCCGATGTTCTACACCGGAAATCCCTGGGTGCTGGAACCCGACATGGTGATGTTTGCGCACATGATCGTGATGGATACCGACACCGGCACCGCGATGTGCCTCGGCCGCACCTCGCTCGTCACCGCGACGGGCAGCGAACCGCTGTCGACGGCCTCGCTGGACCTCATCGTCAAATAGGGCTACCAGACACTCGGTAGGGGGCGCCTGGTCCACCGCAGGGTAAGGTTTCGGCCGGCATTGGCGAACGATGACGCGCTTTCTCTCGATCCCCCGGACACTGGTTGCCCTGACCCTGGCAATGCTGCTGGCAGTCCCGCTTGTCGGATGTCAGACCGATCCGGCGACGCCCCCGCCGCCGCAGTCGCAGCAGACCACCCTGCCGCCACCCGCCGCGACGCAGCCGGTGACGATCGCCTTCGAGCCGATCGTCGGACTTCCACCCTCGCGGGCGACCGTGCTCGCCACCGAACTCGGGATCGGCGCGGCGGAGATGACGCTGCCGGTGGTCGGGCGTGACAGTCCCGACGTCCGCTTCCGCATCAAGGGCTATTTCAGCGCCGCCGCCGCGGCCGGCCAGACGCGGATCAGCTATGTCTGGGACCTGTTCGATGCCGACGGCCGAAGGGTGCACCGGATCGCCGGGTCCGAGGTGATCCCCGCCGCCCTGCCCGACCCGTGGCAGGCCGTGGCTGACGAGACCCTGCGGACCATTGCGCGGAACACCGCCATGGCGCTGCGCCAATGGATCGACAGCGGCACGCCGACCAGTCCGGTGACCGCCGAGCTCGATCCGCCCGACCATGACGTGGTGACGCAGTTGGATCCGGTTCAGGGCACCCGCGCCGGCCTGGTCGAGACCCAGGCCATGGCGACCGGTGGTGCGCGCCGGATCTACGATCCTTCGGCCCTCGCCGGACCCGGCCCGTCCACGGGCGCGGCTGCCGCAGCCATCCCCGCCCCGCCCCGGTTCACATATCATATCGGCGCAGTGGCAGGCGCCACCGGCGACGGATCGGTGGCGCTGGCGACGGCCCTCTCCGCACAGCTCGAAGCCGCTGGCGGCGCCCGGGTCGCAGCCGCCGCGGACGCCAACTACCTGATCGCCGGCGAGGCGACCGTGGGGCCGCCGACAGGAGGGCGCCAGATCGTCGCAATCATCTGGACGGTCGCCGATCGCACCGGCAGGACGCTCGGCAGTGTCCGCCAGGTCGCCGAGTTTGCGCAGGGCACGCTCGACCACAGCTGGGGCGCCTCGGCAGATTCCGCCGCCGCCTCCGCCGCTGCAGGCGTGCTGGCGCTGATGCCGGCAGAGTGACCGGGCGGAACGACCTGTCCGCAGCACTCACTCGATGGCGGGCGCGGCCGTCTCCGCGCCAGCACGAAGATCGCTCCGACCGTGATCAGCACGGCGCCGAACGCGATGGTCGTGAATCTCAGCCAGGTCCGGTTGGCGATCGCGGCCTTGAGACGGGTATGGCGGAGCATGAGCACATCCTGCTCGAGCGCAATGCGTGCCCGCGTCTCCAGGCTCGCGCCGTCCTCCACCTCTTGCGCGAGCAAGAGCGGCGTCTGGAGCTCCGGCGTCTCGTACACCTCCTTGATGATGTACGACACGTCGCGGTAGCGCACGAACAGGAACAAGCCTGTGAACAGGCACACGAGTCCGAGCGGAATCCAGAAGGTGCCGAGCGCGGAGATGTGGTCCGTGGCCTGCGAGGACATCGGAAGGGACGGTTCGCCGGTCATGTCATGCCCGCTATGGATGCAATCATCATACTACTCTATCAAAGCGTGCATAACTCCGTAATCCTTCTGCCGATGCGAACAGCCATCCTCCTGTGCTCCCGCTAACCACGCCGCCGCATTCCTGTTTGCGCGTCGTTGCGCGCCTTGCTATCTAGCCGCCGCCGGGCCGCCGATGGCAACGATCTGGCCGCGGCCTCACGCATCGGTCTGGGAACTCCATGAAACTCGTCGCAGGCAATTCCAACCGCGCCCTCGCCGAGGCGATCGCCGCCTATCTCAACACACCCCTGACGAAGTGCCTGGTCCGCCGGTTCGCGGACATGGAGGTGTTCGTCGAGATCCAGGAGAATGTCCGCGGCGAGGACGTCTTCGTGATCCAGTCGACATCGTTCCCGGCCAACGACAATCTGATGGAGCTGCTGATCATCATCGATGCGCTGCGGCGGGCGTCGGCCAAGCGCATCACCGCGGTGATCCCCTATTTCGGCTACGCCCGCCAGGACCGCAAACCGGCCGCCCGCACGCCGATTTCCGCCAAGCTGGTCGCCAACCTGATCACCCGCGCCGGCGCCGACCGGGTGCTGACCCTCGACCTGCATGCCGGCCAGATCCAGGGCTTCTTCGACATCCCGACCGACAATCTCTACGCCGCACCGGTCATGGTGCGCGACATCAAGGAGCGGTTCGACCTGTCGAGACTGATGGTCGTCTCGCCTGACGTCGGAGGCGTGGTGCGCGCCCGCGGCCTCGCCAAGCGCATCGACGCGCCGCTCGCGATCGTCGACAAGCGCCGGGAACGGCCGGGCGAATCCGAGGTGATGAACATCATCGGCGAGGTCGACGGCCGGATCTGCATCCTCGTCGACGACATCGTCGATTCCGGCGGCACCCTGTGCAATGCGGCCGAGGCGCTGATCGAGCAGGGTGCAACCGAGGTTTACGGCTATCTCACCCACGGTGTCCTGTCGGGCGGGGCGGTCGCGCGCATCTCCGCCTCCAGGCTCCGCGAACTGGTCATCACCGACTCCATCCAGGCGACGGAGGCCGTCCGCGTCGCCCACAACATCCGCGTGCTGTCCATCGCGCCGCTGATCGGCGAGGCGATCAGCCGTACCGAGCGCGAGGAATCGGTGTCGAGCCTGTTCGACTGAGCGACGCACCCGTCCGCCGTCGGCTCGGACGGGCGAATCGGCGGCAGACCCCTCCGGCGTTCCTTGCCTGTTGCCGCCCCCTGCCGTATAAGCCGCCTCGCGTGCCCGTCCGCACCCCTGGAGGAGACGGGCTTTTTGCGTCGGCGTCTTGAGCTGGCACGTTTTCGAGGAGACATGACATGACC
>Ga0209909_100093_pt1 | contig 176239 bp, 166 predicted proteins | sample FECB22metaG_FD_188302 | JGI IMG/M metagenome (GOLD analysis project Ga0209909, IMG submission 188302) | Cyanobacterial communities from the Joint Genome Institute, California, USA - FECB-22 (SPAdes) (version 3) | ecosystem: Environmental > Aquatic > Thermal springs > Hot (42-90C) > Microbial...
TCGGCCGGCTCCTCCCCCTCGGCACGCAGTGCGACGTCGGGCACCTCCACCTCCCGCAGCGCCGGGTCGGCGGGCTCCACCGCCGGACGGGGCGGGGCCGGGAGCCGCGGGGCGGCCGCGGGTTCGACCTCCGGCTCGCGCTCGGGTAGTCGCGGCGCGAGCGGCGCCCGCGGCTCGGGCACCGGCGCAGCCGGCGGTCGTGGCGGCCGCAAGGGCGAGCGTGACAAGACGACCGATCGCGACAGCCTGGTCTACGACCAGGACTGGCTCGGCGACGACGACGTCGCACCCGGCGTCCTCGACTGAGGCCACACCCCGGTCGGGGTCGTCGTGATGCAGGTCCCCGCTCTCGGGCGGGGACCTCGTCATGTCCGGGTCAGGCGACGACGGTCGTGATCGGCTGGGACGAGTCCGCCGGCAGGTCGAGGAGCGAGGGCGTACGTCCGCGCGCGACGAGCTCGGCGCCGAGCGCGGCGACCATGGCGCCGTTGTCGGTGCACAGTCCCGGACGCGGGACCCGGACCCGGATGCCGTGGTCGGCGGCACGCTCCTCCGCCATCGCCCGCAGCCGGCTGTTGGCCGCGACGCCGCCGCCGATGAGGATGTCCTCGATGCCGCGGCTGGACGCGGCATCGATCGCCTTGCGGGTCAGCACGTCGCAGACCGCCTCCTGGAAGGACGCGGCCACGTCGGCGACGTCGATCGTGGCGCCCTCACGCTGCTGGGCCTCCACCCACCGCGCCACGGCGGTCTTGAGGCCGGAGAAGGAGAAGTCGAAGCGGTGCCGCTCGAGGTCGCGCCGGCTGGAGAGCCCCCGCGGGAAGTCGATCGCCACGCTGTTGCCGCTGCGCGCCGCCCTGTCGATGTGCGGACCGCCCGGGAAGGGCAGGCCCAGCAGGCGGGCGACCTTGTCGAAGGCCTCCCCCGCAGCGTCGTCGATGGTCGCGCCCATCGGCTCGACCCCGACGGTCACGTCGGCGACCTCCAGCAGGCTCGAGTGGCCACCGGAGACCAGGAGCGCCAGGCACGGCTCCGGCAGCGGGCCGTGCTCGAGCTGGTCGACGGCGACGTGCGCCGCGAGGTGGTTCACGCCGTAGATCGGCTTGCCGAGGCCGAGCGCGAGCGCCTTGGCGCTGGCGACGCCGACGAGCAGCGCCCCGGCCAGGCCGGGGCCGCTGGTGACGGCCACCGCATCGATGTCGCTCAGCGCGATCCCCGCGGTGTCGGCGGCGCGCTGGATGGTCGGCACCATCGCCTCGAGGTGGGCGCGGCTGGCCACCTCCGGCACGACGCCGCCGAACCGGGCGTGCTCCTCGACGCTGCTGGCCACCGTGTCGGCCAGCAGGGTGTGGCCCCGGACGATGCCGACCCCGGTCTCGTCGCAGGACGTCTCGATGCCGAGGACGAGGGGCTCGTCAGTCATGCGCCGTGGCCGTCTGCGTCCGCGCCGCACCGGGCAGCCAGCGACACATCACGAGCGCCTCGGACCCGTCGCGGTAGTAGTGCGGACGTACGTCGATGACGCTGAACTGGCGGGCGACGTAGAAACCGAGGGCGGCGGCGTTGGAGACGCTCACCTCGAGCAGCATGCGGGAGGCGTCCTCCGTGTCGACGAGCAGCTCGTCGAGCAGCCGCGAGGCGAGGCCGCTGCGCCGCGCCTCGGGTCGTACGCCGATGCGCAGCAGGTCGACGATGTCGCCGGCCGTCATCGTCACGGCGTAGCCGGAGAGGTCGTCGGCGACCACGAAGCGACGGCCCGGACCCTCGATCTCCTGGCGGACCTGCACCTCGGTCCACGCGTCGTCGCCGAAGAGCTCCCGCTCGAGCGCGATCAGGGCGGGCAGGTCGGCCAGGACGGCAGGACGGATCACGAGACGGGCTTTCTGGGTGCGCCGGCGACCGCGTCGGGACGCCGCAGGTACAGGGGCTCTGGGTCCAGCAAGTCTACGAGCTCGGCCGTGACTCCCGAGGCCAGCCAGCCGGCGCTCGGGCGGTTCGGCGCGATCGAGGTGGGGAACGCGTCGGGGTAGAGCTCGGGACCGGCTCCGGCGACCGGAGCAGACGTGGCGACCTCGGCGGGACGGGTGACGACGGGTCCCTCCAGCCGGCGGCCGTCGGCGTCGTACGAGGCGAGGTAGACCTCCTTGCGGCGCGCGTCGGTGGCCACGAGGAAGCTGCCGGGCGTGGCGCCCGTGCCGACCACCTCGAGCGCGACCGCGTCGAGCGAGCAGACGCCGTAGACCGGGATGTCCAGCACGAAGCCGAGGGTGCGGGCCGTGACGACTCCGACACGCAGGCCGGTGAAGGGCCCCGGCCCGACGCCGACGGCGATGGCGGTGAGGTCCTGCCGCACGATCCCTGCGTCCTCCAGGGACCGCGCGATGAGCGGCGCCAGGTGCTCGCCGTGCTTCATCGGATGGTCGGAGGAGTGCTCGACCACCACGCGCTCCCCGTCGTGGAGGGCGACGGTCACCAGCGGCGTGGCGGTGTCGAAGGCGAGGAGCACGGCGTCGAGGTTACTGTCCGACGACCCAGCGCAGTGAAACGCGGCGCGGGTCGAGCTCCTCGTCGGACCGGGCGTGGCCCACGGCGCGCTCGATCACCACCTCGAGGCGTGAGTCGGCCAGGCCCTCGGCCAGCCCCGCGCCCCACTCGACGACGGTGACGGCGGAGTCGAGCGAGGTGTCGAGGTCGAGGTCGTCGAGCTCGTCGAGGCCACCGAGGCGGTAGGCGTCGACGTGCACGAGGTCGGGCCCGCCGACCAGGGAGGGGTGCACGCGGGCGATCACGAAGGTGGGCGAGGTGACGCCGCCGCGGACCTGCAGCCCGGTGCCGAGACCCTGCGTGAAGGTGGTCTTGCCGGCGCCGAGCTCACCGGTCAGGACGACGAGGTCGCCGGCGACGAGGCTGCCCCCGAGCCGCTCCCCCAGCGCGCGCATCGTCTCGGCGTCGGGGGCGTCGAAGGTCGTGCCCAACCACAGCGCGAGCTCGACGTAGGGGCCGCGCCGGCCGGTCTCGACGAAGTCGTGACGCTCCCAGAAGGCGACCGTCTCGGGCAGCTCCTCGCGGGCGACGACCCGCACCGCGGAGCGGCCGACGGCGGTGTCGACGGCCGCCTCGACCAGGGCGGTCGCGACGCCCGTGCCCTGGGCCGACGGGACCACCCCGAAGCGCCGCAGCACCAGCGCGTCGGGCTCGACGTCGAGGACCACGCACCCGACGGGCACGTCGTCGACGGTCGCCAGCAGCCCGCCGCGCACGCCGAGCAGCCGGGCGATGGAGCCGAGGTCCTCGCCGAGGGCGTCGGCGGGCGGGTCGAGGACCGGGCGCGCGCCGAAGGCCTCCTGCACCACGGCCAGCACGTCGGCGGCCGCCTCCGGGCCGACCCGGCGTACGACGACGGTCACAGGGCCTCCCGCTGGCCATGGCCCTGGGCCAGGGAGATGAGGTCGTCCAGCTCGGCGGTGACCTGCTTGTGGCGCTCGAGCAGCACCATGTGCCCGGCCCCCTCGCACTCCAGCAGGCTCGAGCCGGGGATCCGGCTGTGCAGCTTGCGGCTGTGGCCGACCGAGGTGATCTTGTCCTCGGTGCCGCAGATGATCGACGTGGGGACGCGGCCCAGGGGCTCGAGGTGCTCGAACTTGTCGAGCGTGGCGAAGGCCGGGTAGAAGTCCGCGACCACGGCGAAGGGCGTGGCGTTGAGCATCGAGTAGACGAACTCGACGTGCGAGGCAGGTACGTCGTCGCCGAACGCGTAGCGGTCGGTGACCACGTCGGCCACCGCGTGCCCCAGGCCCCGAGCGAGGTCGACGACCTTGTGGCCCCGGTCGAGGGTGCGCACGGCGCGTCCGACGAACCGCCCGCCCAGGCCCAGCGGCAGCATCGGGAACAGGATGCGCCCCGGGTCGAGCCCGCCGGCGGTCGTCGAGATCAGGGCCGCGCCGACGACCTTCTCGCCGAACATCTCGGGATACTGCTCGGCGAGCGAGATGACGCTCATCCCGCCCATGGAGTGGCCCACGACGACGCAGCGGCCCGGCACGGTGTCCTCGATGACGCGGCGCAGGTCGTGGCCGAGCTGCTCGATCGTGCAGTGGTCCTCGCTGGAGCGGGCCGAGCGGCCGTGGCTGCGCTGGTCGTAGAAGACGGTGCGCACCTGGCCGCGGTAGGCGGCACGCTGGAAGTGCCAGCAGTCGAGGTTGAGGGAGTAGCCGTGGACGAAGACCACGGTGAGGTCGTCGTCCGTGGCGGCATGGCCCCCGAAGTCGTCCGGCTCGTCGACCTCGACGTAGAGGTCCACCGCGTCGTCGGCCACGACCACCCGCGGCGCGCTGTGCAGCTGGCCGAACTCGACGTGCTCGCCCGCGACGCGGTTGCCGATGACCCGGTTCTGCCGGGCGATGCCGACCGCGCCGGCTGCGGCGGCCAGGCCGGCCGCGCCGACGACCGTGCCGAAGATGCGGCCCTTGATGCTCAACGCGTGGTCCCTCCGGGGTTCTGGTTCTCGTCGTCGTGCTCCTCGGAGTCGACGTGGCGTCGCGACAGCCGACCGCCGAGCCGGGTCACGACCTCGTAGTTGATGGTGCCGATCGCCTCGGCCCAGTCCTGCGCCGTGGGCTCGCCGCCGTCACCGGGACCGAACAGCACCACCTCGGTGCCGGGCGGCGGGAGCTCACCGTGCAGGTCGACGACGAACTGGTCCATGCACATCCGCCCGCGGATCGGTCGCAGCGAGTCCTCGACCCACACCGACGCGGTGTTGCCCGCCCCCCGCGAGATGCCCTCGGCATAGCCCACGGGCACGACGCCCACGCTGGTGTCGTGGTCGGCGACCCAGGTGTGGCCGTAGGACACCCCGTCGCCGGCCGACAACGCCTTGCTCATCAGCAGGGGCGCCCGGACCGTCATCGCGGGTCGCAGTCCCAGGCGCGGGGTGACTCCGGGCGCGGGGTCGAGGCCGTAGCACGCGATGCCGCACCGCACCAGGTCGAAGTGGGCCGACGGGCGCAGGATGGCGGCCGCAGAGTTGGCCAGGTGGGTGACCTCCGGGTCGAGCCCGGCCGCGTCCGCCAGCCGCAGCGCCTCCCGGAACGCCGCCTCCTGGGCGTCGTTGGCCGGGTGCGCGGGCTGGTCGCTGGCCGCGAGGTGCGACCAGATGCCGGTCACCTCCACCCGCCCCGCGGCCTCGTGCGCAGCGGCCGCGGCGAAGAGCGCCTCCCAGTCGGCCCGCGAGGCTCCCCCGCGGGAGAGGCCGGTGTCGACCTTCAGCTGCACCCGCGCCGGCCCGACGGCGGCGATCTCGTCGAGCTCGGCGAGCGTGTAGGCCGTGACCTCGACGCCTGCCGCCACCGCTGCCGCGAAGTCGTCACCGGGTGCGCTCAGCCAGCACAGCAGCGGCCCGCGGTCCCCCGCCGCCCGCAGCGCGAGCGCCTCGTCGATCGTGGCGACCCCGAGCCAGTCGGCGCCGGCGTCGCGGGCCGCCTCGCCCGCCTCGACCATGCCGTGCCCGTAGCCGTCGGCCTTGACCACCACCATCAGCTGGACCGGCCCGTCCACGGTGACGAGGTCCTTGAGGATGCGCACGTTGTGCCGGATGGCTGCCACGTCCACCACGATCTCGGCGCGATGCGGCACGGGATCGGTCATGGGCCGATCATCCCAAAGGCCGCGGTGCGGGGGCAGCCCGGGTCTCGCGCACGACGCGCGGGACCCGGGCCGCGACACGGGTGGCGGTGATCGGCCCACCCGCCGCCGCCTCGGTGGCGGCGGCCCCGTGCAGCCACGACCCCACCGACGCTGCGTCGTACGGCTCGAGCCCGGCCGCGACGAGCGCACCGATCAGCCCGGCGAGGACGTCGCCGGCGCCCGCCGTGGCCAGCCACGGCACGCCGGTGGTGGTCACCCGGACCCGGCCGGTCGGATCCGCGACGAGCGTGTGGTGGCCCTTGAGCAGGACGACGCAGTCCCAGCGGCGCGCGGCCTCGCGCGCGAAGTGGAGCGGCCGCGACTCGACCTCGACGCGCTCCACGTCCATCATCGCCGCGAGCTCACCCGCGTGCGGGGTGAGCACGCAGCCGGGCAGGGGCGCGGTCACGTGGTGCAGCGCGTCGGCGTCGACCACGACGGGTACGCCGTCCGCGAGCGCGTCGGCGAGCATGCTCGCGGCGTCGTCGCCCCCGCCGGGACCGACCACCCACGCCTGCACACGACCCGCGCCGACGACCTCGGGGTGGGCGGTGCGGACGGTGTCCGCGATCGCCTGGGGCCCGACGTAGCGCACCATCCCGGCCAGCCCCGAGCCGGCGCCGGCGACCGCCAGCAGCGCGGCACCGGGATACGTGCCGGAGCCGGCTCGTACGCCGACGACGCCGCGGGTGTACTTGTGGACGACCCGGCCGGGGTGCGGCAGCAGCGCTCGTACGTCGTCGGGCTGGAGCGCCTCGACCGCGGGCGCGACGCCCTCCAGGAAGGGGTCCAGCCCGAGGTCGACGAGGTGCAGGGCGCCGCTGGCGAGGGAGGCGGGATCCACGAGGTGGGCCACCTTGTGGGTGCCGAAGGTGACGGTGAGGTCGGCGACCACGTGCGGCCCGTCGACCTGCCCGGTGTCGACGTCGACCCCGGACGGCACGTCGACCGCGACCACGGGCACGCCGTGGAACCGGTCGAGCGCCGCGGCGGCGTCGGGGCGCAGTCCGGGGCGGCCGCCGATCCCGACGATGCCGTCGACCAGCAGGTCGGTGGCGGGGTCGAGGTCGTCGAGGTCGTGGGACGCGCGGCCCCCTGCCGCGCGCAGCGCCGCCAGGCCGGCCTCGTGCACACGGTCGGCGAGCAGCAGCGCCTCGACCCTGGCGCCGCGCCCGGCCAGCCGGGCGCCCGCCCAGAGCGCGTCGCCGCCGTTGTCACCAGGGCCGACCAACAGCAGCACGCGCCTCCCGTAGGCGCCACCGAGCAGGTCGAGCACCGCGGCGGCCAGGCCGGCGGCCGCGCGCTGCATCAGTGCGCCGTCCGGCAGCCGGGCCATCGCGGCCTGCTCCGCACGGCGTACGTCCTCGACGGTGTGGGCGCGCAGCATGGCCTAGGACTCCAGGACCACGACCGCCGAGGCGATCCCTGCGTCGTGGGAGAGCGAGACGTGGACGTGCGCGACGCCCAGGGACTCGGCCCGCGCGGCGACGGTGCCGCGGATCTCGAAGCGGGGGCGACCGGTCTCCTCCGAGACGATCTCGGCGTCGTGCCAGCCCATCCCGACCGGGGCGCCGAGCGCCTTGGCCATCGCCTCCTTGGCGGCGAACCGGGCGGCCAGCGACGCCGGCGGACGCGAGGCCTCGGCGTCGGTGAACAACCGTCCGCGCAGGGCGGGGGTGCGCTCGAGGGACTGCATGAAGCGGTCGATGTCGACCACGTCGATCCCGACGCCGATGATCGGCATGCGCTCCCCCGGCCCTTACTCGACCGTGACGGACTTGGCGAGGTTGCGCGGCTGGTCGACGTCGTGGCCGAGCTGGGTGGCCAGCTCGCACGCGAACAGCTGCAGCGGGACGACCGCGACCAGCGGCTGGAGCAGCACGGGCACCTTCGGGAGCGTGAACAGCACGTCGGCGTAGGGCTCGATCGTCGTGTCGCCCTCCTCGGCCAGGCACAGGGTGCGGGCACCGCGGGCGCGCACCTCCTGGATGCCGCTGATCATCTTGTCGTGCAGCTGGTCGCGCCCGCGCGGGGGCACCACGCACAGGATCGGCAGGCCCTCCTCGACCAGCGCGATCGGACCGTGCTTGAGCTCACCGGCGGCGAAGCCCTCGGCGTGGAGGTAGGCGATCTCCTTGAGCTTGAGCGCTCCCTCCAGCGCCACCGGGTAGCCGGCGTGGCGGCCCAGGAACAGCACCGAGCGGCTGCCGACGTGGTCGCGGGCGAGGGCGTAGACCTCCTCGGCCTTGGCGAGCACGGTCTCGACGTGCGCCGGCATCTCCTCGAGCTGGTCCATCACCTCGGCGATCTCGTCGCCGTAGCGGGTGCCCTTGACCTGTGCGAAGTAGAGCGCGAGGAGGTAGCAGGCGACGAGCTGGGTGAGGAAGCCCTTCGTCGAGGCGACCCCGATCTCCGGACCGGCGTGGGTGTAGATGACGCCGTCGGACTCGCGCGGGATCGTCGAGCCGTTGGTGTTGCAGATCGCCAGCACCTTCGAGCGCTGCACGCGCGCGTGCCGGATCGCCTGGAGGGTGTCGGCCGTCTCGCCCGACTGGCTGATCGCCACGACCAGCGTGGAGGCGGTGAGGATCGGGTCGCGGTAGCGGAACTCGCTGGCGAGCTCGACCTCGACCGGGATCCGGCACCAGTGCTCGATGGCGTACTTGGCGACCATGCCGGCGTAGAACGACGTGCCCGCCGCGATGATGATGATCTTGTCGATGTCGCGCAGGTCCTGGTCGGACAGGCGCATCTCGTCGAGCTGGAGGAGGCCGTCGGTGTCGCGGCGTCCGAGCAGGGAGTCGGCGACCGCGCGCGGCTGCTCGAAGATCTCCTTGCGCATGAACCAGTCGTGGCCGTCCTTCTCCGCCGCGGAGAGGTCCCAGTCGACGTGGTAGCGACGGCCCTCTGCGGGGGTCCCGTCGAAGCCGGAGACGCTGACGCCCTCGCGGGTGATGGTGACGACCTGGTCCTGGTCGAGCTCCATCGCCTCGCGGGTGTGCTCGATGAAGGCGGCGACGTCGGAGCCGAGGAAGTTCTCGCCCTCCCCGATGCCGACCACCAGCGGGCTGTTGCGGCGGGCCGCGACCACGCGGTCGGGATCCTGCGCGTCGATCGCGACGAGGGTGAAGGCACCCTCGAGGCCGCGGCAGACGTTCTGCATGGCGACGGTCAGGTCGACGCCGGTCTCGAGCTGCTCCTCGAGCAGGTGGGCCGCGACCTCGGTGTCGGTGTCGGAGGCCATCTCCACGCCCTCGGACTCGAGGCGCCCGCGGAGCTCGGCGAAGTTCTCGATGATGCCGTTGTGCACCAGGGCCACCCGGCGCGCCCGCCCGAGGTGCGGGTGGGCGTTGCGGTCGGTCGGCGGGCCGTGCGTGGCCCAGCGCGTGTGGCCGATACCGGTCGTGACGGGCGGGAGCGGTGAGTCGGCGATGGCCTTCTCGAGGTTGGCGAGCTTGCCGGCGCGCTTGTCGGTGACGATCGACCCGGAGTCGATGAGGGCGATCCCCGCGGAGTCGTAGCCCCGGTACTCCAGCCGGCGTAGCCCTTCGATGACGACGCCCTCGGCCGGCCTGGCCCCCACATAACCCACGATTCCGCACATGAGGGAGGAGTCTATCGGCAGGCCGCTGCGCACCCGCGCCCTGCCGCGGTGCCACAATCGCACCCATGTCCGAGGTCCCGGCGTCGTCCAACGGCAACTCGTCGGGCAACGAGTCCTCGCCCTACGTCGAGCTCGAGCGGGCGGCCTGGGCGGAGCTCGCCGGCTCGGCCGAGACCGTCCTCACCCCGGACGAGGTCGTCCGCCTGAGGGGCCTGGGCGACCAGCTCGACCTGCGGGAGATCGAGCAGGTCTACCTGCCGCTGTCGCGCCTGCTCAGCCTCTACGTCGCGGCCAACTCCCGGCTCCACCGCGAGCAGGAGGAGTTCCTGCACCGCGTCACCCCACCGCGTACGCCCTTCGTGATCGGCCTCGCCGGCTCGGTCGCGGTCGGCAAGTCGACCACGGCCCGCGTGCTCCAGCAGATGCTCGCCCACTGGCCCGAGCACCCCAACGTCGCGCTCGTGACGACCGACGGGTTCCTGCTGCCCAACGCCGAGCTCGAGCGCCGGGGGATCCTGCACCGCAAGGGCTTCCCGGAGTCCTACGACCGCAAGGCGCTGCTCAAGTTCGTCGTCGACATCAAGTCCGGCAAGGACGAGGTCGAGGCGCCGATCTACTCCCACCTCGTCTACGACGTCGTCCCCGGCGAGAAGGTGGTCGTGAAGCGGCCCGACATCGTCATCGTCGAGGGCCTCAACGTCCTCCAGCCGGCGCGGGTGCGCGACGACGGTCGCACGGGCCTCGCGGTCAGCGACTTCTTCGACTTCTCCGTCTACGTCGACGCCGCCCTCACCGACATCAAGCGCTGGTACGTCGACCGGTTCCTGCGGCTGCGCGAGACCGCCTTCCGCGACCCGGCGTCCTACTTCCGCAAGTACGCCGCGCTCTCCCACGACGAGGCCGTCGACGAGGCGACCAGGATCTGGGACTCCATCAACGAGCCCAACCTCGTCCAGAACGTCGCCCCCACCCGCTCGCGCGCCAACCTCGTGCTCCGCAAGGACGCCGACCACTCCGTGAGGTACGTCCGGCTGCGCAAGCTCTGAGCCACAGCCCTCCGACGACGTCATGGCTGGTGGTCCTCCGGGCCGCCACTCCCCATGACGTCGGCCGCCAGCGTCATGGTCGGTGGTCGCCCGGGTCGCCACCAGCCATGACGTCCATGGATCAGGCGGCTCGGAGCCAGCCTCCGGCACGCAGTGCTCGCTCGATCTGGTCGAAGAAGTCGTCCGCCGCGATCCGGAGCCCGAGGAGCGGCAGCCTCAGGACGACGGCGTCCTCGAGGCTGACCTCGTTCTGCCGCAGTGCATCGGGCACCACTGTGTCCGCCCAGGTGTGGTGGATGCCGTCGACCTCGACGACCACGCGGTGGTCGGCCCAGCGGACGTCGAGGTAGTAGCGCCCGTCGCGACCCTTGCGCACGGATTGACGGTCCGGCTCGGGAAGGCCCGCTGACGGCACTCACCAGCGAAGTCGAGCTCGCCCAGCGACCGCGCGCCACCGAGCAGGTCGAGGACGACGCTGTGCATCAGGGGGAGCCTGCGATCACGCTTCACGGCGAGCAAGGCCTCGCCCAGCTTCTCGGCGGTCGTCATGCCCTGTTGGACGGGCATCGTCAGGAGCAGCGCGGCCTGCTTGTCGCTCCGCGCCCACATGGCTGCCCTGACGGCTGCGACAGGCACGCGCGTGCGCGGGACGCCCGAGGGCGCCAGGTCGTCCTCCGACCACCGCCGCGTGCGGCGGATGTCGAGCCCGAGCCCCCTCAGCGGCTTCACTCCGCGCGGGACCGACACCCGGTTGGCGGTTGACTCGTAGTGCTCGAGTCCCGAGGCGATCAGCGAGGACTCACCGTCGAGCATGCCTCGACTCCCGCCCTCGAAGACGGCCGCCCAGCGCCGCCCGAGCGCGGAGACGGGGCCGGTGTGGAGGCAGATCGACCGGCTCCACACCCGCTGCCACCGTTCGGCCCGGATCTGCGCCCGCACCTCCCCGCGTGTCAGCCCGGCCGCATAGGCCTGGGCACGTGAGATCACGCCGCCCTGGACCGCAGCGGTCTTCCTCAGCTGCGCCAGGATCCGGTCCCGCTGTGTCACTGTGTGGCGCTTGCGCCTGCGTTGCCCCATGGCCCGAGCGTGTGGCCGCTCGGGGACGTGCTGCAGCCATGGGCGCCGCCGCCTGTGCACAGAGGCCGTCGGGCGCCGTCGGTGGACGATGGGTGGGCCGCTCCGCGCCGCTGCCCGCTGGCCGGGCGCGGGACGACCGTCATGGCGGGTGGTCGGTCGCGCAGCCACCGCCCATGACGTACGCCGGGGACGTCATGGCGGGCGGTCACGCGGACAGCCACCGCCCATGACGTACGCCGGGTGGGCGGGGGGCCGGCCGGCGGCGGCACGCTCTCGGGATCAGAGCTTCTTCTGCAGCTCCAGCAGCGTCTCGATGGTGCGGTAGCCCAGCGCCTCGTTGACGGCGTTCATCCAGCTGTTGACCTCCGCGTTCGAGGTGTCGACGGTGGCGAGGTCGGGGTACGTCGCCGCCGCGAGGTCGTGGGTGGCGAGCTTGAGGGCGAGGCCGAGCCGCCTGCCGCGGTGCGCCGGGTCGACGATCGTGATGCCCACCTGGCCCGCGACGGTGTCGGTGTCGTCGACGCGTACGTCGGAGACGCCGGCGACGGCCCCGTCGGGGGCGATCGCCATCGCGGTGTGCACGTGCCGGCCGATGTCGACCTGGCGCTGCTCGGCGGCCCGGATCCGGTGGACGCTCCACTCCGAGGACTGGAGGTCGAGCTCGCCGAGCGGCACCTCGCTCATCAGCATCCCGAGGAGCCGGCCGAACGACTCGACGTGCTCGTCGGGGCAGACGGTGTCGAAGGTGAGGATCCGGTAGCCGTCAGGCACCCGCGCCGAGGCCGCGAGGGCAGCACGGCGCCCGAGGTAGTCGGAGAGCGCGAGCTCCTTGATGGACTCGCGGCTCGCGACGTCGTAGCCCATGGTCCGGGCGAACTCCTCCGGAACGGCGGACCCACCGGGCGGGAGGTAGGCCTCGCTCTGGATCGTCGTGCGCCCGTCACCGGCGGCGACGAGCTCGAGCTCCTCGACCAGCCGGCGGCCGATCCCCTCGCGGGTGCGGTCGGGACGGGTGAAGGCGAAGGCCATCGCCGAGTGGAGGTTGTCCTTGAGCGAGCGCGTGAGCAGCCCCGCACCGACCATCTCCCGGCCGTCGATCGCGCCGAGCAGCGTGATCCCACGCTCGGGATTGTCGGCCGGCAGCGCGACCCGGCTCTGCTCCCAGACCGGCCACGGCTTGCCGGGCCGGTCGGCGGTGGCGGCGTGGCCGACCTCCCACCAGGCGCGGAGCGCCGCCTCGTTGCGCGGGTTGAGCTGCTCGATGTCGACGGCCACGCCGGTGACCGTAGCCGCGCGCGACGGCGCGGGTCATGCGCTTGACGACGTGCGCGCCGTCGAGGGGGGTACCCCGCTACAGGGCCAGCTGGCGCTCGACCACGTCGGCGAGCCGGGTGGCGACGCCGTGGGCCTCGTCCTGGGTGGGCGCCTCGACCATCACGCGCACGATGGGCTCGGTGCCCGAGGGGCGCAGCAGGATGCGGCCCCGCTCCCCCAGCACGGCCTCCTCCTCGGCGACGGCGGCCGCCAGCACGGCGTCCTCGTCGGCGCGCGTCTTGTCGACGCCGGAGACGTTGAGCAGCACCTGGGGCAGGCGGGTCATCACCGACGCCAGCTCGGCGAGGGACTTGCCGGTGGTGGCCATCCGCTCCATCACGTGCAGCGTGGTGAGGATGCCGTCGCCGGTGGTGGCGTGGTCGGTGAGGATGACGTGCCCGGACTGCTCGCCGCCGAGGGAGTAGCCGGAGACCTTCATCGCCTCGAGGACGTAGCGGTCGCCCACCTTGGTCTGGCGTACGCCGACGTTGTTGGCGCGCATGGCCTGGACGAAGCCGAGGTTGCTCATCACCGTCGCGACGACGGTGTCCTTGGCCAGCCGGCCCTGCTCGAGCAGCGACAACGACAGGATCGCGAGGATCTGGTCGCCGTCGACGAGGTTGCCCTCGGCGTCGACGGCCAGGCAGCGGTCGGCGTCGCCGTCGAGGGCGAAGCCGGCGTGGGCGCCGTGCTCGAGGACGGCCGCCTGGAGCGACTCCATGTGGGTCGACCCGCAGTTGTCGTTGATGTTGAGGCCGTCGGGGTCGGCGTGGATCGCGATGACCGTCGCGCCGGCGTCCTCGAGGGCCCGCGGGCCGGCGGCGTGGGCGGCGCCCTCCGCGCAGTCGAGGACGACCTTGAGCCCCACCAGCGGGTGGGTGATCGTGCTCTCGAGGTGGGCGGCGTACTCCTCGACCGCGGAGTCGTAGGTGCGCACCCGTCCGACCGCACCGCCGGTGGGCCGCTCCCACGGCTCGCCCATGCGCCGCTCGATGGCGATCTCGATCGCGTCGTCGAGCTTGTGGCCGCCGCGGGCGAGGAACTTGATGCCGTTGTCGGGCATCGGGTTGTGAGAAGCCGAGAGCATCACGCCGAGGTCGGCGCCGAGCCGCTCGGTCATGTACGCCACGCCCGGCGTCGGCAGCACCCCCAGTAGCAGTACGTCGACGCCCGCCGACGCGAGGCCGGCCACGACGGCGGCCTCGAGGAACTGCCCGGAGATGCGCGTGTCGCGACCCACCACGGCCAGGGGGCGGTGCCCCTCGAACTCGCCGCGGTCGGCCAGGACATGTGCTGCACAGACGGACAGGTCCAGGGCCAGCTCCGCCGTCAAGGAGGCGTTGGCCAGGCCCCGGACCCCGTCCGTGCCGAAGAGTCGCGTCATGGCCCGGGAGCCTACGTGAGCCCCCGGGCCCCCACGCTCCCCCTGGTCCTACTTGAGCGCGAAGTCGGCGGAGATCTTCGAGCCGTCACCCGTCGTCATGGTGACGCGGTAGCACGAGCCCTTGCCGCCTGACGGCGTCGCCCAGTTCTGGATCCACTGCCCACCCGCGGCGTCGTACCGCAGCGAGGTGGCACCCGTGGTCACGAAGTCCACCGGGTCCTGGACGTCGGATCCGTCGCAAGTCACCTTGTTGGCGGCGAACGTCGCACCGATGCCAGCCGTCATCGGGACGGCGCCCTTGTAGACGTTGAACTTCAGTGGCACCGTCGAGCCCGCCTTGACCGTGTTGACCACCGACGTCCCCATGGTCACCGGCTTGTAGAAGCCGTCGAGGCGCCAGGCTGCGACGGTGTACTTCCGCTCTTCCGTCGTGACGTTGCCGGCGTTGTCGGTGGCGGTGGCGACCTGGGTGTGCGGGCCCACCAGGACGCCGTCGTTCGCCACCGTGCACGGTCCGGCCAGCTGCGAGACGGTGTCGGTCGCCACGCACGTGGCGATGGACGGCACGTCGCCGAAGTTGTACGTCGTGCCGTCGGCCGGGCCGCCCGTGAGGGCCAGCGTCGGAGCCGTCGAGTCCCGCTTCACCGTCACGCTCTTGCTGGACCTGTTCCCGGCGATGTCCACGGCAGAGCAGGTGTACATCCTCCCGACGGTGTCCTCGGTCACGGACGCGTCGTCGCAGCCTGTGCTCGTCGCGACACCAGAGGTCGGGTCGGTGACGGTCCAGCTGACGTTGACGTCGCCGGTGAACCACTCGGTCCCCTTCCTCGGACCCGCGACATCGGCCGCGATGACCGGCGCCGTGGCGTCACGCTTCACTGCCGTGCTCTCCGTGGCCTTGTTGCCCGCGGCGTCGGTTGCGGAGCAGGTGTAGGTCTTCCCGCTCGTGTCCGTCGCCAGGGTGACCGGGTCGCAGCCGGGGCTGGTCGTGACCCCGGAGGTCGCGTCGCTGACGGCCCAGCCCACGGTGACGTCGCCGGTGTACCAGTTGCCGTTGTGCGTGCCGACGACCTGTGGGACGACAACCGGAGCGGTGGCGTCGCGCTTGACGGTGACGCTCTCCGACGTGCCGTTGCCGGCCACGTCCGTCGCCGAGCAGGTGTACGTCGTCCCATCGGTGTCCTCGGTGACGGTGGCGTCGTCGCAGTGCGTCTTGTTCGCAACCCCCGAGGTCGCGTCCTCGACAGACCAGGTCACGGACACGTCCCCCGTGAACCAGTCGGTGCCCTTGTCCGGGCCCCGGACATTCGCGGTGATCACAGGCGGCTTCGTGTCGCGCTTGACCGTGGTGCTCCCCTGCGTCTGGTTGCCGGCCCTGTCGGTGGCCACGCACTGGTAGGCCCTTCCGACGGTGTCGGTGCCGAGCGTGACCGGGTCGCAGCCCTCTGCCCTTGCCACCCCGGACGGCGCGTCATCGACCGTCCAGGTCACCATGACGTCGCCGGTGAACCAGTCACCGTTGTGCGTGCCCGTGGTGTGCGGCGTCACGACCGGAGCGGTGGCGTCGCGGTCGACCGTCACGCTCTTCGACGTGCCGTTGCCGGCCGCGTCCGTCGCCGTGCAGGTGAAGGTGGCCCCTTCGATGTCCTTGGTTACCGAGGTCGCGTCGCAGCCGGACTTCGTGGCGACGCCCGATGTCGGGTCCGTCAGGGTCCAGCTCACTGCCACGTCACCGGTGAACCAGTCGGTCCCCTTCGTCGGCCCTTGCACGACGGGTGTGATGACCGGCGCCGTGGTGTCCCGCCTGACCGTGGTGCTCTCGGTGGTCGTGTTGCCGGCCTCGTCGGTGACCGAGCAGGTGTAGGCCGTCTCCTTGGTGTCCTTGTCCACGGTGACCCGTGCACAGCCGGGGCTGGTCGCGATCCCTGACGTCGCGTCGGAGACCTTCCAGGCCACCAACACGTCGCCGGTGAACCACTCCCCGTTGCGAGTGCCGGAGACGTCCGGCTCCACCAGCGGAGCCGTCGCGTCGCGCTTGACCGTGACGCTCTTGCTGTCGGAGTTGCCGGCCGCGTCGGTCGCCGAGCAGGTGTACGTCGTCCCGTCGGTGTCCTCGGTCAGCGTGACCTCGTCGCAGGCGGGGCCCTCGGCGATGCCCGAGGTCGGGTCCTCCACGTCCCACTTCACGGACACGTCACCGTTGAACCACCCCGCGACCTTCGACGGACCCGTGACGTCGGGTGTGATGGCCGGAGCCGTGGCGTCGATGTCGACCAGCGCCGTGGCGTCCGTCGGATTGCCGGCAGCGTCAGTGACGCTGCAGCCGAAGGAGTGGCGCCCGTCGGCCGTGACGCTGCGGTCCGTGCAGCCCACGACGGTCCCGAAGCCTGACAGGTTCTCGGAGACCGTCCAGTCGAGGGTGACCGGGCCCCGGAACCAGCTGTTGTCGCCCTCGAGGCCGATGCGGGTGAACGTGACGTCCGGGGCGGTGGCGTCGCGCTTGACGTCGACAGAGCTGCTGGTGGTGTGGCCGGCGCCATCGGTCGCGGTGCAGGTGTAGGTCTCGCCCGCAGTGTCCTCGTCCAGCTTGACTGCGTCGCAGCCGCTCGAGGAGACGGAGGACGTGGCGTCCGAGACGTCGAAGGAGATGTCGACGTCGCTGACGTACCAGCCCTGCTTGCCGAGGGTGCCGCTCACGTGCGAGACGATGAGCGGGTCGGTGGCGTCGCGCTTGACCGTCACCGAGGCCGAGGCGATGTTGCCGGCGAGGTCCTTCACCGTGCAGCTGAACAAGCGTGCCGCGGTGTCGTCCGTCAGCGTGGACGAGGCGCAGGTGCTCGCGGGGTCGATGTGCGAGGTGGCGTCGGTGGCCTTCCACGAGACCGCCACGTCGCCGACGTACCAGCCGTTCGCGCCCAGCTCGCCGCTCACGACCGGCTCCAGTGTGGGCGGCGTGGCGTCCCGCTTGACCGTGACGCTCACCGGTCCGGCGCTGCCACCGCTGCTGGTGGCCGAGCACGACGTGGTGAGGGAGCCGTCCGTGGTGAGAGCGGCGTCGACGCAGCCCTGCAGGGTCGCGGCGGACTCGGGCTCGGTGACCGTCCAGTCCACGGCCACGTTGGTGCGGTACCAGCCGTTGGCGCCGTCGGGCGTCGCGGGGGTGAGGACCTTGCTGATCACCGGCGCAGTCGTGTCGACAGGCGGGCAGTCGACGACATTCCAGCTGAGACGAACCGTGGCCCGTCGCGTGACCGTCGTTCCCACCGACTCCCCTGGACCGCTCGCGGAGTAGACGACATCTGCGGTCTTCGCGCCCGTTGTGGCGTTCCCCGGGACGCTCACCATGGCGGAGGCGTCCCCCGCGTCGGCGAGGCTTCCGTTGCTGCGGGAGAGCCAGTCGCTCGGCGTCGTCGTGCTGGTCGTCCCGAGAACCAGGCCAGAGGGCTGGGACCCCGGAGTGACGACGACCGTGGCTGAGTTGCCCCAGACCTGGCCTTCACCGCTCCGCTTCAACGAGAAGCCGACCGAGCCGTTCTTCGTCGTGCCTCGACAGACGTCACCGAGCGCGGCGACCCCGCCGACCAAACTGTCCGCCTCGAGGTTGTCGGCGTGCGCGGTGGGCGCGAGGAAGGTGGCCGTCAACGCGGCGAGGGCGAGGCCGAGGGTCCCGCGACGAAGGAATGACATGCGCGCTCCGATGTTCCGGTTGCGCACCCCCTGTGCGCCCTTCGGACGGTAGGAAGCGCCCGGGTCACGGGTGGCACCTTCGAGTGATCTGTGTCACTCCTTCGACGAATCTTGATCTGGCCACGCTCAGGTCGAAATGGCACGAGGCCCGCAACCGTCGGGCGACGGTGCGGGCCTCGTGAGGCGATCCGAGATCAGCGCTTGCTGAACTGCGAGGCCTTGCGGGCCTTCTTGAGACCAGCCTTCTTGCGCTCCACGACGCGGGCGTCGCGGGTGAGCAGGCCGGCCTTCTTGAGCGCCGGGCGGTTGGCCTCGACGTCGACGGCGTTGAGCGCACGGGCCACACCGAGGCGCAGCGCGCCGGCCTGGCCGGCGGTGCCGCCGCCGTGGATGCGGGCGATCACGTCGAAGCGACCCTCGAGCTGCAGCTCCACGAACGGCTCGTTCGCGATCTGCTGGTGCAGCTTGTTGGGGAAGTAGTTGTCGAGCGTGCGACCGTTGATGGTCCACTCGCCGGAGCCCGGGACGATGCGGACGCGGGCGACGGCCTCCTTGCGGCGGCCGGTCGCGCCGGCGGGCGCGATGGTGGCCGGGCGGGCGGGGGTGTCGGCCGAGGCGTCGCTCTCGGACGTGTAGGCAACGCCCTCGGCGTCGGTCTCGAAGGTCTCCTCGACCTCGCCTGAATCCAGGGTGGTGTTCTCAGTCATCTGTGAGTCCTCAGTCGTCACTGGGAGATCTGGGCGATCTCGAAGGGAGTGGCCTTCTGGGCCAGGTGCGGGTGGTCGGGGCCGGCGTAGACCTTGAGCTTCTTCAGCATCTGGCGACCGAGCTTGTTCTTCGGGAGCATGCCCCACACAGCCTTCTCGATGGCCTTGCGGGCGTCCTTCTCGAGGAGCTCACCGTAGGGCGTGGCCGAGAGGCCGCCCGGGTAGCCGGAGTGGCGGTAGGCCATCTTGGTGGTCTTCTTGGTCCCCGACAGCGCCACCTGGGAGGCGTTCACGATGATGACGAAGTCGCCCATGTCCATGTGAGGAGCAAAGGTCGGCTTGTGCTTGCCGCGGAGGAGGTTGGCGGTCTGGACGGCGAGGCGGCCCAGGACCACGTCGGTGGCGTCGATGACGAGCCACTCACGCTGGATGTCAGCGGGCTTGGGGCTGTACGTGCGCACGGCGGTATCCCGTTCTGGTTCGTTGGATCCGGCCCCCGGACGGGGGACGGTGGGTGCTGCTGCGGCTTCTGACGAACACGGCCCGGTTCGCTCCCCCGCTCCCGCCTTCGCAAAGGTGGTGGAGACGAGGGATGACGTCCGGATCAGCACCCGCACCCGGAGGGAGCGGACGCGGCAGGAGTCGCGACCAGCAAGACTACGGGGCCTCGCGCGAGGGGGTCAAAACGTGGCAGGTGCCACGATGACCCCGTGCGCAACGGCGGTGTGTCCTTCTGGTGGCAGCAGGTCGGTCTGCCCGTCCCCACCGACCGGCTCGAGGGCGACGCCAGCTGCGACGTGGCGGTCGTCGGCGGAGGGCTGACCGGGCTCTGGACCGCCTACCACCTCCACGAGGCCGACCCCACCCTCGACATCCGGGTGCTCGAGGCGGAGTTCGCCGGGTTCGGCGCGTCCGGCCGCAACGGCGGCTGGCTCTCGAGCGAGCTCGCCGGCAGCGCCAGGGCGTACGCCGAGGTGGCGGGCGAGGACGGCGTCGCGCGGCTGCGTGCCGCGCTGAGGCGCACGGTGGACGAGGTCATCGACGTCGCAGCGCGCGAGGGGATCGAGGCCGACATCGTGCGCAGCGGCGTCCTGACGGTGGCGCGCTCCCGGGCCCAGGCGCAGCGCCTCCGCGGTGAGCTCTCCGCCGATCAGGTCGCGGAGCGGATCCGTGTCGCCGGCGCGGTCTCCGGCCACCTCGACCCGGACTGCGCCCGCGTGCACCCGGCCAAGCTCGTGAGCGGCGTGGCCCGGGCCGTGCGCGAGCGCGGCGTGCGGATCCACGAGGACACCCGCGTCGTACGCATCGAGCCGGGCGCCGCGGTCACCGAGCGGGGCACGGTGCGCGCCCCGGTGGTGCTGCGCTGCCTGGAGGGCTTCACCGCCGGCCTCGCCGGCCACCGGCGCGAGTGGCTCCCGATGAACTCGGCGATCGTCGTCACCGAGCCGCTCTCCGCGGCCCAGTGGGACGAGATCGGCTGGGAAGGACACGAGCTGCTGGGCGACGAGGCGCACGCGTACTGCTACGCCCAGCGCACCGCGGACGGCCGGATCGCACTCGGCGGGCGCGGCATCCCCTACCGGTTCGGGTCGCGCACCGACGTCGACGGGCGCACGCAGGAGTGGACGGTCGCGTCGCTCCGGTCGATGCTCTCCACCCTCTTCCCGTCCGTGACGGGGATCGGGCTCGAGCATGCGTGGTGCGGCGTGCTCGGCGTGCCGCGCGACTGGAGCGCGAGCGTCGCCCTCGACCCCGCGACCGGCCTGGGGCACGCCGGCGGCTACGTCGGCTCGGGGCTGACGGCGACGCACCTGGCCGGGCGGACGCTCCGCGACCTCGTGCTGGGGCACGACACCGAGCTGACCGCGCTCCCCTGGACCGGTCACCGGGTCAGGAAGTGGGAGCCGGAGCCACTGCGCTGGCTGGGCGTCCACGCCCTCTACCGCCTCTACCGCGCGGCCGACCGGCGCGAGGACGCCGGGCTCGACCGCACCAGCCGCGTCGCGCGGGTCGCCGACCGGGTGGCCGGTCGCTGAGCCGGGTGCTGGACACCTGGTTTCCGCTCGTACGACTCGCGCGGCTAGGTTGGAGCGACAACCACGACGTACGAAGACGTATGAACAGGAGCCGACGTGACCGACGTAGCGGCCAAGGATTCCCTGACCGTCCGTGACAACCGGACGGGCCAGGAGTACGACATCGCGATCACCGACAACACGATCGCGGCCAAGGACCTGGGACAGATCCGCGTGACCGAGGAGGAACCCGGTCTCGCGACCTACGACCCCGGCTTCGTCAACACCGCCTCGTGCCGGTCCGCCGTGACCTTCATCGACGGCGACAAGGGCATCCTCGAGTACCGCGGCTACCCCATCGAGCAGCTGGCGGAGAAGTCCAACTTCCTCGAGGTGGCCTACCTCCTCATCCACGGCGAGCTGCCCACCAAGGAGCAGTACGACGCCTGGGTGCACGAGATCACCTACCACACGTTCGTCCACGAGAACGTCCGCACCTTCATGCAGGGCTTCCGCTACGACGCCCACCCGATGGGCATGCTGATGGCCTCGGTCGGCGCGCTGTCGACGTTCTACCCCGACGCCCGCAACATCGGTGACGCCGACAACCGCCACATGCAGATCGTCCGCATGATCGCGAAGATGCCGACCCTCGGCGCCTGGTCGTTCCGCCACGCGCAGGGCAAGCCCTACGTCTACCCCGACAACGAGCTCGGCTACACCGCCAACTTCCTGTCGATGCTCTTCAAGATGAGCGAGCAGAAGTTCGAGGCCGACCCGCGCCTGGTCAAGGCGCTCGACGTGCTCTTCATCCTGCACGCCGACCACGAGCAGAACTGCTCGACCAACGCGGTCCGCTCGGTCGGCTCCTCGCAGGTCGACCCCTACTCGGCCGTCGCGGCCGGCGTCGGCGCGCTCTACGGCCCGCTGCACGGCGGTGCCAACGAGGCCGTCCTGCGGATGCTCAAGCGCATCGGGTCGAAGGAGAACATCCCCGCCTTCATCGAGGGCGTGAAGAACGGCAACGAGCGCCTGATGGGCTTCGGCCACCGGGTCTACAAGAACTTCGACCCGCGCGCCACGATCATCAAGAAGGCCTGCGACGACGTCTTCGAGGTCACCGGGGTCAACCCGCTCCTCGAGATCGCCAAGGAGCTGGAGAAGATCGCGCTCGAGGACGAGTACTTCGTCAAGCGCAAGCTCTACCCCAACGTCGACTTCTACTCCGGCCTCATCTACGAGGCGTTCCAGTTCCCGCCGGAGATGTTCACCGTGCTCTTCGCCATCGGTCGTACGCCGGGCTGGCTGGCGCAGTGGCTCGAGCTGGTGCAGGACAAGGACCAGAAGATCGCCCGTCCCAAGCAGATCTACACCGGCGACCGCGAGCTGACCTTCACCCCGGCGTCGGAGCGCTGGGCGTAACCATCAGCTCCCTGCTCGTACGACGAACGCCCCCGGCCGTCACGGCCGGGGGCGTTCGTGCGTCCGGTCAGCGCTCGAAGACCGCCGTGGTGCGCGCCGGCACCGTCACCGAGTCGACCGCCACCGTGCTGCCCTTGACGACCGCGTCGGCGCCACCGGCCTGCACGTCGTGGAGGGTCCAGCCACCACCGGTGCCGGTCACCGACTGGGCCTCGGGGCTGGCGTTGAAGACGACCAGGATCGCGTCGCGCCCCGCGTCGGCGTCGGTGCCCACGGTGTCGTCGACGAGCATCGCGATGACGCCGGGCCCGGCGTCGAGGAACGACACCTTGTCCTGGATCGCCTCGAGCGAGCCGAGGCGGAACAGCGGTGAGGACATCCGGATCCGCAGCAGGTCCTGCGCGGCGGCGTGGGCGGCGTCCATCGCTGCCGGGTCCGGGTCGAGGGCCGGGTCGGCGAGCAGCGGGCGCATGTAGGACCACTTCGCCTCGTTGTCGGCGCGCAGCGGCAGGCCCGAGCCGAAGGTGTTGTCGCGGCGCTGCCAGTCGACCCGGTTGAACCAGTCGCCGGAGTCGTAGGAGTTGCGGTCCAGGCTCTTGGAGCGGAGCAGGTCGGTGCCCGCGTGCCAGAAGACCACCCCCTGCGAGAGGGCGACCGTCGAGAGCGACACGGTGTTCATCCGCACCCGGTCGGCCATCGACGTACCCGTGGGCAGCTTGAACGCCAGCGAGTCGTAGAGCGTCTCGTTGTCGTGGGCGTCGACATAGCTCACGGTCTCGGCGGGGTCGGCGGCGTAGCCGGCCGGCTGGCCGTTGTAGTCGACGTCGCGGCCGGCCACGGTGTCGCCGTAGGAGTCCCGGAAGGTGAAGTCGGCCAGGTTGCCGGCGAGGCCGAGCTTGACCAGGTCCTCAGCGTGCAGGAGTCGCGCCACCTGCTCCTCGGGCGTGCCGTTGACCGCGGCCCCGTTGGGGTCGGTGTAGAGACCCGACCCGAAGCCCTGGACCCGCGGGTCCTCGTCGAAGGGCCCGCCACCGCGTACGGCGTCGCGCAGCCGGTCGCTGAAGGAGCCGATGCCCGACCCGGCGAGGTTGAGCTGGGTGGCCTGGACGAAGCGGGCGTCGTCGGCGACCTCGCCGAAGTTCCAGCCCTCGCCGTAGAGATAGATCGCCTTGCCGTCGACGCCGTCGCGCTTCACGGTGAGGGCGTCGAGTGCCGCCCGCAGGCGGGTCATGTTCTCCAGCGAGTGGTGGCCCATCAGGTCGAACCGGAAGCCGTTGACCTTGTAGTCCCGTGCCCAGGTGAGCACGGAGTCGATCATCAGCTTCTCCATCATCCGGTGCTCGGTCGCGGTGTTGGAGCAGCAGGTGGAGCTCTCCACGGTCCCGGTCGCGCTGAGGCGGTGGTAGTAACCGGGCACCACCTTGTCGAGCACGGACTTGTCGGCCTGGCCGGACGCGGCGGTGTGGTTGTAGACCACGTCCATGACGACCTGCATCCCGTTGCGGTTGAGGCCCTGGACCATCCGGCGGAACTCCACCGTGCGGCGGGCGCCGTCGGGATCGGTGGCGTAGGAGCCCTCGGGCGTCGTGTAGTGCAGGGGGTCGTAGCCCCAGTTGAAGCCGTCGCCGGTGCGGACGTCCTCGACGCACGCCTGCTGCTGCTCGGAGTCGCGCGGCATGGCCTCGAGGTCGCACAGCGAAGTCTTCTGCGCGGAGCGGCGCTCCTCGATCGTGGCGATGTCGAAGGCAGGCAGCAGGTGGACCGTGTTGAGCCCTGCGTCGGCCAGGCGGCGCAGGTGGCGCATGCCCGCCGTGTCGTCGTGGGCGAAGGCGAGGTAGGTGCCGCGCTCGGTCGCCGGCACCGTATCGTCGCCGATGGAGAAGTCGCGCACGTGCAGCTCGTAGACGTTGCGGTCCTCGGGCTGGGCGATCGTCGGCGGCGTGGTGCGCTGCCAGCCGTCGGGCGCCAGCGCCGGGTCGTCGAGGTCGACGACCAGCGACTGCTGCGAGTTGGCGGTGAGCGCCACGGCGTAGGGGTCGGTGACCCGGTTGGTCACCACGGCCCCGGCCGACGGCGACCACACCGTCACGTCGTAGGTGTAGGGCGCGTTCCTCCAGCCCTTCGGGCCGGTCGCGGCCCACGTGCCGTCGTCGGCACGCGTCATCGCGACCCGCGCGCCGGCCACCGTCGCGGACACCTGCTGCGCGGTGGGAGCCCACAGCCGCAGCGTCGGGCGGCCGGACGTCCAGGTCACGCCGAGGTCGGCCCCGGCCGCATCGGCGTACACGTCGTCGAGCACGCCCGGCACCTGCACGCCGGTCGCGTCGTGCAGCGTGCCGCCGGGGTCGTACGACGCCACGGCGAGCTGGCCGCGGAGGATCTCCGGCACCTTCTTGAGCGCGCTGCGGTCGAGGCGGAACGCCTCGTAGCCGGCGAGGTGGGGGAAGTCGGCGAGGACGTCGGCCGGGATCCCGGCGGGGTCGTGGGCCAGGGGCACCGACTGCCCGCCGGTGACGGCCTCTGCGTCGACGGCCAGGTCGCCGGCCTCCGACCAGTGGAGGCGGTAGCGGCGCGCGTCGGCGTCCGGGACGTCCCATGCGACGAGGTCGCGGCGCAGCCACTGCGCCTTCGCCCTCGCCAGGTCCGGGGAGGCGCCGGGCGTGCGGGTGGCGACCTCGAGCTGGTGCGTGGACACGTCGTAAGTGAAGAGCACCTCGACCCCTCCCGCGGGGACGTCGAACGGGATGTCGGCGCCTCCCGCGACGCCGTCCTTGCCGTAGTTCTCCGACCACGACAGGCCGTGCGCGACCTTGGTCGCGTAGCTGCCCGCCGGCAGGGTCGCGCTGAAGGTGTAGGTGCCGTCGCCGTCGGGGTCCTTGAGCCAGCTCCGCATGCAGTCGGGCGCCCAGTCGCCCGGGCAGCCGAGCTCGGACTGGAAGCTGCCCGCCAGCGTCACGATCGGGCCCTGGGCGTCGGTGGTGATCCAGTGCGAGGCGTGGTCGTAGTAGAACGTCACGTCCTGCGGGGCGTCGAGGGACAGCGGGATGTTCGACCCGCCGCGCGTGCCGCCGGCGCCGTAGTTCTCGTCCCACGAGCCGTTGATCGCGGCCTTGTACTCGTAGGCGTCGGCGGGCAGCGAGACGGTCTTCTTCCAGACCAGGTCCTCGGCGTCGAGCGACATCTGCGCCTCGGCGCAGTCGGGCTGCCAGTCCCCCGCGCAGCCGATCTCCGCGTTGTGGCTGCCGGGCATCGACACCGCGTCGGGCTGGGTGACCGGTCCGCCCGTGCCGTCGCCGCCCGGCGTCGGCTCGGCCTCGGGGTCGCCGACGGTCGCGTACGACGACGTCACCGAGAGGTTCCCGCTGCTGTCGCGGAGGACCGCGCGGTACTCCAGCAGCGAGCCCTTCGGCATCGCGCTGACGTCGTGGAACACCCGGTAGGGCGCGTTGTCGTCGGTGCCGAGCGCGGTCCACTCCGTCGCCCCGACGTGCCGCCACGCGACGGTGACCTGGTTGAAGCCGCCGTCGGGCACACCCACGGTGATGGGTGAGCGGCCGCCGACGACACCGCCCGCGGAGGGCTTCTCGAGGTGGATGGCCGGCGCCTCCTCGCGCTCGGCGAGCGTGCCGTTGGCGCGCCACACCATCGCGGAGAGCGGCGGCACCGTGATCGTCGTACGCCCCTCGGCGTCGGTGCGCAGCGACTGCTTGGCGACCGGCCAGACCTGCTTGAACGAGCCGCGGCGCATCTCGGTGCCGACGGTGACCGTCTTGGCGGTGGTCGCGTTGTTGAGCGCGACGAGCAGCTCGCGGCGCTCGTCGGCGTCGATGCGGCTGAACGCGTAGACGCCGGCGCTGGCCGAGGAGTAGCGGTGCAGCTGGGCGCCGTCGGCGAGCGCGGGATAGGTGCGCCGCAGGCGGGCGAGGTCGCGGATCGAGGTGTAGAGCGGGTGACTGGTGTCGAAGTTGGCGTCGGCCGTGGTGGCGTCGGTGCCGATCAGGTCGTTGTCGTTGTAGGACGCGACCCGGCTCGGGAACATGTCCTCGCGCGCGTCCCGGTCGCCGCCGTCGCCCACGAAGCCCTGCTCGTCGCCGTAGTAGACGACCGGCTGGCCGCGGGTGAGGTACATCAGCGCGTGGGCGAGGCGGTCCCGCTCGAGCGTGGAGTCGGTGCCCTTGAGGAAGGTGCCGATGCGGCCCATGTCGTGGTTGCCGAGGAAGGTCGGCGAGGCGTAGGCGTTGGAGTCGGTGTCGGTGTACCAGTCGTCGCCTGCGTAGAAGTCGCGCAGCCGCGTGGTGGCGCCGCCCTTGGCGAAGCCCGTGCCGGCCTCCTGGAAGCCGAAGTCCAGCGTCGCGTCGAGGCGACCCGTGGTGCTGAACGTCGACAGGTAGGCAGGGTTGGCGTCGTAGACCTCCCCGAAGGCGAAGAAGTCGTCGTTGCCGATCTCGGCGGCGTGCCGGCGGATCGCCGGGGCGAACTCCTGCCAGAACTCCATGTTGACGTGCTTGACGGTGTCGATGCGGAAGCCGTCGATGCCGAAGTCGACCCACTTCTCGTAGATCCCGGTCATCCCGTCGACGACGTCGGGCTGCTCGGTGAAGAGGTCGTCGAGGCCCACGAAGTCGCCGTAGGTCGACGACTCGCCGGCGAAGGTCGAGTCGCCGCGGTTGTGGTAGTTGGTCGGGTCGTTGAGCCAGGCGGGGACCTTGACCGTGCGGTCCGCCTCGCTGCGGAAGACCGGCGTGTAGGGGAAGGACGTGGCCGCGTCGAGCTCGGGGAACGTCTCGCCACCCGCGAAGTCGCGGTCGTCGAAGGCGTTGCCCGCGGCATCGCGGTAGGGGGCGGTCGCCTTGTCGACGTAGCCGTAGCGCTGCTGCTCGTAGTCGATGACGTCGGCGGTGTGGTTGGTGATGATGTCGAAGAAGACCTTGATCCCGCGCTCGTGGGCGCGGTCGATGAACGCCGTCAGCTCGGCGTTGGTGCCGAAGTGCGGGTCGATCCGGGTGAAGTCGGTGACCCAGTAACCGTGGTAGCCCGCACTCGCGTCGCTCCCGGTGCCCTGGACCGGCCGGTTCTTGAAGCTCGGCGTGAGCCAGATGGCGGTGGTGCCGAGCCCGTCGATGTAGTCGAGCTTGTCGGACAGGCCCGCGATGTCGCCACCGTGGAAGAAGCCCTTGTCGGCTGCGTCGAGACCCGTCGCCATCCGGTCGCCGGTGAGTCCTCCGGCGTCGTTGCCGGTGTCGCCGTTGGCGAAGCGGTCCGCCATCACGAAGTAGAAGTTCTCCTTGGTCAGCGGTCCACGCAGCGACGTGCCGGCCAGCTCCTCGTCCGCCGCCGTGGGCTCACCGGCAGGCTGCTCGGCGGGCGCCACCGCGATGCGGTGCGTGGCGTCGTCGTAGGAGAACCGCAGCGACGCGGGCTGCTGGAGGACGAGCGGCAGGTCGGCGCCACCCGCGGCACCACCGGCCCCGTAGTTCTCACCCCACGACCCGTTGATCGCCACCTTGTAGGCGTACGACCCCGCGGGCAGGTCCACCTCGAGCGCCCAGCTGCCGTCGTCCTGCAGCGCCAGCCCGGAGGCCGTGCAGTCGGGCGTCCAGTCCGAGGCACAGCCGGCCTCGTCCTGGAGGCTGCCGACCAGGGTGACGGTGGCGGGCGGCGCCTCGCGATGCTCGGCGTGGGCCGGGGCCAACGGCGCCAGGGAGGCGGCGAGCGTGCCGAGGCAGGCAGCGGCGGTCAGGACGAGGGTGTGGGCGAGGGGGTGGCGACGACGCACGTGGAGCTCCCGAGAGGTGGTGACGGCCCACGCAGGACACAGACGTGGCGGCCGTCACAGTAAGCGCCCGTGACGCGATCTTGCAATGGCTGCAAGTTCTTTCAGTCCTGCTCCCGCCTACGGACCCCCCGTTCTTGCAGGAGGCTGCTCGCAGCCTCGTCGAAAACCACCCTTCGGGGCGGCCGGGCGTCACTACACTCCCGGAGCAGCAGGCCGTGGGGCAGAGCGGTGGGCTGACGGGGATCGGCCGGGATCGGCGGGGAGGCGTCCGTGGGGATCGAGGGGGCGAGCACGCTCGGGTCGGTGCTGCGCGGTCTCCGGGAGTCCGCGGGGCTCTCCCAGGAGGAGCTGGCCGAGCGGGCGGGCCTGAGCCCGCACGCCAACAGCGCGCTCGAGCGCGGCACCCGCACCCGCCCGTACCCCCACACGCTGCGCTCCCTGGCGGGCGCCCTCGACCTCGACGAGGACCAGCGCGCCGGGCTGGCCGCCGTCCCGGCCCGGGCCGCGCGCACGCCGTCCGACCCGGCCTCCAGCCGGCCGCGCGACCTGCCGGTGCCGGCCACCCCCCTCGTGGGGCGCGACGACGACGTCTCGCGCGTGGCGGACCTGCTGCGGTCGAGCCGGCTCGTCACCCTCAGCGGACCCCGGGGCGTCGGCAAGACCCGCCTCGGGCTGGCCGTCGCCGCATCCGTCCGCGACCGTTTCGTGGACGGCGTCACGCTGGTCGAGCTCGCTCCCCTGATCGAGGCCGGACAGGTCCTCCCGGCGATCGCGGACGCGGTGGACGCCGCCCGCGACCCGGCTCGTACGGTCGCCGACGACGTGGCCGAGCAGCTGCGCGGGCAGCAGCGGCTCCTGGTCCTCGACAACGTCGAGCACCTGCTCGACGCGGCCGCCGACGTGGCCGTGGTCGTCGAGGCCGTTCCCGGCCTCACCGTGCTGGCGACCAGCCGCGCGCCCCTGCGGGTGCGAGGCGAGACCGAGTACGCCGTCGAGCCGCTGGAGGTCGAGGACCTCCCCGACGGCTCGCCGTCCCCCGCCGCGCGGTTGCTCCTCGACCGCGCGCAGCGGGTGAGCCCCGGCTGGGGCGCCGACCCGTCGGACGCGCAGGCCGTCGCCGCCACCTGCGAGCGGCTCGCCGGCCTGCCGCTCGCCCTCGAGCTCGCCGCCGCCCGCGCCCGCTTGCTCGACCCGGCGTCCCTCCTCGACCGGCTCGACACGGCGCTGCAGGCAGGTCCGCGCGACCTCCCGCCCCGCCAGCGCACGATGCGCGCGACGCTCGACTGGAGCCAGGGTCTGCTCGACGAGCCAGGCCGCTGGCTGCTGCGCCTGATGGGCGCCTTCGTCGGGGGCACCACCCTGGCCGACGTCGAGGCCGTCGCAGCGCGGGCGGGGCAGGACGGTCACGACCCGGTGCGCTGCCTGGAGTCGCTGGTCGAGCACTCGCTGGTCGTCGTCGAGGCGTCCGGACGGATCCGGGTGCTCGAGCCCGTCGCGCAGTACGCCCGCGACCTGCTGCGCGAGGAGGGCGAGTGGGAGGACGCCGCCCGCGCCCACGCCGAGCACTACCTGGCGGTCGCGACCGCCCACAGCGCGAGCTATCGCAACGGCGGCCAGGTCGCCGCCCTCCACCGCATCGACCTCGAGCACGCCAACCTCACCGCGGCGGCCGAGCGCTCCCTGGGTGCCGGGGACATCGAGACCCCCGCGCGGATGGCGTGGGAGCTCTGGCTCTACTGGTGGCTCCGCGGGCACCACGACCACGGCCGGCGCTTCGCCGAGAACGTCCTCCAGCACAGCGACGCGCTGCCCGAGGAGGTGCACGCCCGAGCAGCCCTCGCGGCCGCCACGATGGCGTTCGCCATGGACGACGTGGAGGGCGCCGCCGGGTGGTGGCGGCGCGCGCACGAGCTCGCCGGCGACTCGGCCGAGATCCTCAGCAACGCCGTGGCCGGCGAGGGACTCGCGGCCCTCGTCGCCGGCGACCTGGTCGGAGCGCGCGAGCACTTCCAGGAGGCGGTCGTGCACGCCGAGGCAGGCGGCGCGGAGGTCGAGTGGACCTGGGCGCTCTCCCACATCTGGCAGGGCACCGTGGCGCTCCTCCTGGGGGACGCCGACGAGGCGGTGCGCCTCATCGAGGCCGGGCTGCACTCCGCACGCCGCCGCGACGACCGGCTGACCTCCTACATCGCCCTCTACAACCTGTTCCAGGTCGAGCTCGGCCGCGGCGACCACCAGGCCGCGCGGCGCCACCTCGAGGAGGGCACCCGGCTCTCGCTGGAGACGCGCGACCAGGCCAACCTGGCCTACCTGCTCGACGCGGGCGCGGTGCTCGCGGCCGCCTCCGGCCAGCACGCCCGCGTGCCGCTCCTGCTCGGTGCGGCCCAGGCCATCCGCGAGGCGCTCGGCTCGCAGGGCTACGGCTACTACCGACCGGACCCCGACACGATCGCCGCGGCCGCCGCGGAGGCCCGCACCCACCTGGGCGCCGACCGCTACGACGACGCCCTGGACACCGGCCGCGGCCTCCCGGCGGTCGACGCGGCCGCGATGCTGCACGACGCGCTCCCCCGCGGCTGACGCCCGCAGCGCGGCCGCACCGCACCCGCACACCGGTCGTACACCTGCTGCTGTCCGTGGCGTGCGCCCGGAAGCGCGCCGAAGGTGGTGCCACGGCACGCACCCGTGCCCCGACACGTCCTCCCGTCCCACAGGAGCCGCCATGAGCACCACGCTCGACCCGTCGACCAGCGCCGGCAGCGGCGTCCCCACCGGCGAGCCAGCCGATCGCGGCTGGGTCCTCGCCGGCCTCGGCGCCGGCGTCCTCGGCATCGCCGGGGTCGTCGCCAGCGGGATGGTGGACGCCGTCTACGACCCCGACCTCGCCGGCGACCCGGAGGCGATCACCGCCCGGCTGTCCGACCAGGTGCCGCAGGTCCTCGCCTTCCACACAGCGACGATGCTCTCCTGCGTCCTGCTGGTGCTGTTCGCCGTCGGGCTGCACCGCCAGCTCCAGCGCGTCGTACGGGCCCGGACAGCCTCGTCCCCGGCGTCGCCGCCGCCGGGCTGGGCCTCGTCGCCGTCGCCCAGCTGCTGGGCGCCGGCCTGACCACGGAGTTCGCCTTCGGGCTGACCGACGACCCGGGGCAGCTGCTGCCCGAGAGCGCGGTCTTCTTCAACCACTGGATCGGCACCATCCCGTGGCTGTGGGGCGGTGCCGGCCTCGCCGGGCTCGCCCTCGCCCGGGCCGCACGACAGGGCGCGTACGCCACGTGGCTCGGCTGGGCCAGCCTGGTGCTGGGCGGGCTGACCGCGGTGTTCCTCGTCAGCCCACTGCAGTACATGGCGGGCATGACCGGCCCGGTCTGGCTGGTCGTGGTGTCGCTCGGCCTGCTCCGCCCCGCACGCGGAGCCTGAGGTGGTCGGAGACTCCTCCACCTGGCTGCCCGCGGACTTCGTCCACCCGACCCGCGTGGAGGTGCCCTTCGGGCACCACCTGCGACCGATCCGCCCCGAGGACACCGACCTCGACATGATCGCGGTGATGGGCTCGCGCGAGCGCCTCTGGAGCATCTACGGCGCCGCGTGGGGCTGGCCGCCGGCCGACATGACCCACGAGGCGGACCGGGCCGACCTCGCGCGGCACGCGGCGGAGATGGACACGCACGAGTCCTTCAACTACGCCCTCCTCGACACCGACGAGACCGCGCTGCTGGGCTGCGTCTACATCGACCCGCCCGAGAAGCCCGGCGCCGACGCGGAGATCTCGTGGTGGGTCGTGGACGAGTGCGTCGGGACCGAGCTGGAGCAGGCGCTCGACGAGCTCGTCCCCCGCTGGATCGCCGCGTCGTGGCCCCTGAGCCGACCCCGCTACGTGGGGCGCGACCTCAGCTGGGCGGACTGGATGGCGCTGCCGGACCTGCCCCGCTGAGCGCGGTCCGGCGAGTCTCTGCACCTTCCCAGCCGGTTCTCAGCGCTTCCACAGGGAGCCGGCGCAATCTCGGAGACATGAGCGACTACTTCACCCCCGCGCAGCACCCCGTCCAGCCGCAGCACCAGCCGCGGCGACGGCGTACGGGCCTGGCCGCGGCGGTCGTGGCGACGTCCCTGCTCGTGGGCGGCGGGGCCGGGCTCGGCGGCGCCGCGCTCTGGGACGCCACGCACGACGAGCCGACCGGCTCGGCGAGCGCCACGGCCACCAGCACGGCACCGGTCTCCACGCAGTCCCAGGCGCCCGCGGCAGACGGCTCGGTGGAGTCGGTGGCGCAGAAGGTGCTGCCGAGCGTGGTGAAGATCGACGTCACCGGCCAGGGTGGCGGCGCCTCCGGCTCGGGGATCATCCTCACCGCCGACGGCACGATCCTCACCAACAACCACGTCGTCGAGATGGCCCAGGGCGGCGGCTCGGTGAAGGTGTCGTTCGACGACGGCACCAGCGCGGACGCCGAGATCCTGGGCACCGACCCGCTCACCGACACCGCGGTGATCAAGGCCTCGGGCGTGAGCGACCTGACCCCGGCGACCATCGGCAAGTCCGCCAACCTCGGCGTGGGCGAGGGCGTCGTCGCGGTCGGCTCGCCCTTCGGCCTCGACGCGACCGTCACCAGCGGCATCGTCAGCGCCCTCGACCGCCCGGTCAACGTGGGCTCCGACGACCAGGGCAACTCCACGACCTACCCCGCGATCCAGACCGACGCGGCCATCAACCCCGGCAACTCGGGTGGGCCGCTCGTCGACATGACGGGTGCCGTCGTGGGGATCAACTCCTCGATCCGCACGGCCGCCTCGCAGTCGCCGTACGGCTCGTCGGGCCAGTCCGGCTCGATCGGCCTCGGCTTCGCGATCCCCATCGACGAGGTCATGCCGATCGTCGACCAGATGGCCAAGGGCGAGACGCCGACCCACGCGCGCCTCGGCATCCGGATCACCGACGACGCGGCGGGCGCGAAGATCGCGGAGGTCACCGAGGGCTCCACCGCCGCCGAGGCGGGCATCGAGGCCGGCGACGTGATCACCTCGGTCGACGACCACAGGATCACCGGCGCCGACTCGCTCGTCGCGACCATCCGGTCCTACCGTCCCGGCGACTCCGTGACCGTGACCTGGACGCGCGACGGCAAGACGCAGCAGGCCGAGGTGCAGCTCGACAGCGACGCCACCACCGGCTGATCCGCTCCGTTCGTCGCCTGGTTCAGGCCGGCCGCGCCATGATGGTGCGGCCGGCCTCACCGTCTCGACCCGGGTCCCACCCTGAGGAGTCACATGCAGCTCGAGCTGAGCCAGACCGACGCGGAGCACCGTGACCGCCTGCGGGAGTTCTTCACCACCCAGGTCCCGCAGGAGATCCGCGACACCGTCCTGGAGGGCCGCCACCTCACCCGCGACCAGATCGTGGAGAGCCAGCAGGTCCTCAACGCCGAGGGACTCGCGGTGCCGCACTGGCCGACGGAGTGGGGCGGGCAGGACTGGACCGAGCTGCAGCGCCACCTGTGGCACGAGGAGATGCAGCGCGCGGGCGTGCCGGTCCCGCTGGCCTTCAACGCCTCGATGATCGGCCCGGTGATCGCGCAGTTCGGCAGCCAGGAGCAGAAGGAGCGATTCCTGCCGGCCACGGCCAACCTCGACATCTGGTGGTCCCAGGGCTTCTCCGAGCCGGACGCGGGCTCCGACCTGGCCAGCCTGCGCACGAGCGCCGTGCGCGACGGCGACGACTGGGTCGTCAACGGACAGAAGACCTGGACCACGCTCGGCCAGCACGGCGACTGGATCTTCACCCTCGTGCGCACCGACCCGGAGGTGAAGAAGCAGGCCGGCATCTCGATGCTGCTCATCGACATGACCTCACCCGGCGTCGAGGTGCGGCCGATCGAGCTCATCGACGGGGGCCACGAGGTCAACGAGGTGTGGTTCTCCGACGTGCGGGTGCCGGGCGACCTGCTGGTCGGCGAGCCCGGCCAGGGCTGGACGATCGCGAAGTTCCTGCTGGGCAACGAGCGCGTGGGCGTGGCCCCGGTGGGTGCCACCAAGCGGGCGCTCGCCACCCTCAAGACCAACGCCGGCGACCTGCTCGACGACCCGCTGGTCCGGGCCCGCGTCGCCGAGCTGGAGAACGAGCTGCTCGCCCTCGAGCTCACCGCCCTGCGCGTGGTGGCGCACTCCTCCGACGGGGAGCCGCACCCCGCCTCGTCGGTCCTCAAGCTCAAGGGCACCGAGCTGCAGCAGGCGGTCAGCGAGCTCGCCCTCGACCTCGCCGGGCCGGCGTCGCTCGCGGCCCGCGCCGACGACGACTCCCCGCAGGAGGGCTGGGCGCGCCGCGCGGCCCCGACCTACCTCAACCTCCGCAAGGCGTCGATCTACGGCGGGTCCAACGAGATCCAGCGCCAGATCATCAGCCGCACCATCCTCGGACTCTGAAGGAGTCGGCATGGACTTCACCTACGACGACGAGCAGCAGGCCCTGCGCGAGGCCGTGCGCGGCCTGCTCCGGGCGGCGTACGCCGACCACGAGGCGCGGCGCCGCACGGTGGCCTCCGACGAGGGCTTCGACCGCGCCCTGTGGGGCCGGCTCGCCGAGATGGGCGTCCTCGGGCTGCCGTTCAGCGAGGCCGACGGCGGCGTCGGCGCCGGTCCCGTCGAGATCGGCATCGTCTGCCAGGAGCTCGGCCGGGTGCTCGCCCCCGAGCCCTACCTCGCGAGCGTCGTGCACGCCGGCGGCCTGGTCGCGGCGGTCGGGACCGCCGAGCAGAAGGCCGACCTGCTGGGCGGGCTGAGCGCCGGCGAGATCGTGCTGGCCGCGGCCGACACCTCCCCCGGCGGCCGCTGGGCCTCGCGCGCGGACGGCGTACGCGCTTCCGTCTCCGGCGACACGTGGACCCTCGACGGCGTGGCCGACCCCGTGGTGGGCGGCGGGTCCGCCGACCACCTCGTGGTGACGGCCGCCCTGCCCGACTCCGGGACGGGTGTCTTCGTGGTGGCGACCGACGCCGTCGAGCGCACCGGCTATGCCACCGCCGACCTCACCCGGGCCGCGTCGGTGCGCTTCGACGCCAGCGCGGCCACGCCGCTCGGCGAGCCGGGTCGCGACCGCGCCGCCAGCATCGCCACGATCAGCGACCTGACCCGGATCATGGGCGCCAACCAGGCGCTCGGCGTGATGCAGAGCCAGGTCCGTGCGACCACCGACTACCTCAAGAGCCGCAAGCAGTTCGGCGTCACGCTCAACACCTTCCAGGCGCTGACCTTCCGGGCGGCCGACATGTACGTCTCGCTCCAGCTCGCCGAGAGCATGGTCGACTGGGCGACGATGACGATCGCGGGCGGCGACGCGGACGCCGTGGCCGACGCGGCCGACCGGGTGGGGCTCCTCGTCAGCCGGACCGGGCGACACATCGGGCAGGAGGCGATCCAGCTGCACGGCGGCATCGGCATGACCGCCGAGTACGCCGTCGGCGTCGGCACCGCGCACCTCGAGGTGCTCGACCAGTGGCTCGGCAACGCCCCGCACCACCTGGGACGGTTGTCCGAGCGGGTCACCGACCACGGCCGGGTCGAGGTGCTGTCGTGAGGGGGCTCTGATGGACCTCTCGCTGTCGGAGGACCAGCGGGCCTTCCGCGACCTCGCCCGCGACTTCCTCGAGCGCGAGGCCGTGCCTCACCGCATGCAGTGGGACCACGACGAGTCCGTCGACCTCGCGATCGTGCCCAGGATGGCCGAGCTCGGCTTCTTCGGCCTCACCATCCCGGAGGAGTACGGCGGCGTCGGCGGTGACTACGTGACGTACTCGCTCGCCATGGAGGAGCTCGGCCGGGCCGACTCGGCGCTGCGCGGGATCGTGTCGGTCAGCAGCGGCCTGGTCGGCAAGTCGATCCTCTTCCACGGCACCGAGGACCAGAAGCAGGAGTGGCTGCCGCAGCTCGCGGCCGCCACGAAGCTCGGCTGCTTCGGCCTGACCGAGCCCGACACCGGTTCCGACGCGGGCAACCTCACCTCGCGCGCCACCCGTGACGGGTCGGACTGGGTCATCAACGGCCAGAAGCTCTTCATCACCAACGGCACGTGGGCCGACGTGGCCCTCGTGTTCGCCCGCACCAGCGACGACGGGCCCCGTGGCGTCACCGCGTTCCTGGTGCCCACCGACACGACCGGGTTCGAGGCCCGCGAGGTCACGGGCAAGCTCGGGCTGCGCGGCCAGGCGACCGCCGAGCTGTTCCTGCACGACGCACGCGTCCCGGACTCGGCCCGGCTCGGCGAGGTCGGCCAGGGCTTCAAGATCGCGATGGGCACCCTCGACAAGGGCCGCCTCGCCGTCGCCTCGGGGTGCGTGGGGATCATCCAGGGCTGCCTGGAGGCGTCGGTGGCCTACGCGACCCAGCGCCGTCAGTTCGGCCGGCCGATCGCGGCCTTCCAGCTGGTGCAGGACCTCATCGCCGACATCTCGGTCGACGCCGACGCCGCCCGGCTCCTGGCGTGGCGCTGCGCCGACCTGATCGACCGCGGTGAGCCCTACGGCGTGGCCGCGTCGAAGGCCAAGCTCTTCGCCTCCGAGGCAGCGGTCCGCGCGGCCAACAACGCCATCCAGGTGCACGGCGGCGCCGGCTACGTCGACGACTTCCCGGTCGCGAAGTACCTCCGCGACGCGCGCGTGATGACCCTCTACGAGGGCACCTCGCAGATCCAGAAGCTGCTGATCGGGCGCGCCGAGACGGGCGTCAACGCCTTCACCTGACACACCACGCACCACATCTGCAGGCGCGGTCAGACCTGATGCGACACGGGGTGTGTCACCACCGCGTCGACCAGCCCGCAGGAGTCGGTCGCGTCTGTGTCACCACGGAGCCGCAGCTCGTCAGGCGAGCCGCTTCTGGAAGTCCCCGAGCCGCGCGACCGGGCGGAAGCCCATCACCTCGTTCACCCCGATCATGTGCTCGTTGACCTCGGCGTTGTAGGTCGTCAGGCGGGTGATGTCGGGGCGCTCGCGCTGCAGCAGTCGCAGGTTGGCGACCTTGACCGCGACCCCGAGCCGGTGGCCGCGGTGCTCGCGCCGCACCAGGGTCCCCCACTGGTAGGCGCGACCCGGCTCGTGGACCGTCGTGGCCAGGTCGGAGTAGGCCACGACCTCGCCCGCCGCGGAGAGCGCGACGGTGTTGAACTTCGTGCGCCCCTGCTTCGCCAGGGTGGCCTCGCGCTCGCGCACGACCTCGACGCTCACCACCTCCGGCTCGAGGTCGAGCTCACCCGTGGGCGCCTCGGTCGCGAGGCTGGAGGTGATCTCGGCCCACCCCTGCAGCAGCTCGTCCGGCACCGGTCCCACCCACGACGTGAGGGTGTACGACGCGTGGGCGCGGGCCGCCTCGTCGGCGAGGCGGCCGAGCAGCACCTCGTCCACCGGCAGCCCGAGCTCGCGCTGCACCTCGGCGAGCGCCAGCTCGTAGCCCTGCGCCCGCGCGAACGACGGCCCGGAGGCCCCCTCGCCCGAAGAGCCGTACGACGACGCCCACCCGACGAGCCCGGTGACGATGCGCCGGCCGCGCGCACGTGCCGCGGCCTCGAGCGTGGCGAGCATCGCCGTGCCCAGGCCGCTCCGGCGCCTCTCGGGCAGGACGTGCACCGCGACCTCGGCCAGCTCGGTGTTGTCGAGCAGCGGCGTGCGCATCCACCCGGCCACCGCGACCTCGCCGTCGACGCGGCCGACCCAGCCACCCGACCAGGCGTGCGTGCTCGACTCCTGCATCAGTGCGCGCAGCTCCTCGACCTGCCACACGGTCGCGGCCGCGGCGAGGTCGTGTCGCTCCGCGGTGGCGTAGACGCTGTGCCACGCATCGAAGGTCTCGTCGTCGTGGGGGTCGAGGGCCTCGACCTCCAGGGTGCCGGTGGGCGTGCTCATCGCGCGCGGCTCACCCGGCCCTCGTCCCACACGGGTCCGTCGGACTCGTAGACCTCACCGTCGGCGCCGTAGACCAGGAACCGGTCGAAGCCGCGGGCGAACCACCGGTCGTGGGTCACCGCGAGCACGGTGCCCTCGAAGGCCTCGAGCCCCGCCTCCAGCGCCTCGGCCGACTGCACGTCGAGGTTGTCGGTGGGCTCGTCGAGCAGCAGCAGCGTTGCCCCGGAGAGCTCGAGCAGCAGGATCTGGAAGCGGGCCTGCTGGCCCCCGCTGAGGGACTCGAACCGCTGCTCACCGGCGTGCGCCAGCTCGTAGCGGTCAAGCACCCGGCTCGCCGCCTCGCGTCCCATCCCGGCGCGCCCGTCGGGGGTGCCGTCGCCGCGGTGGAGGATCTCCAGCAGGGTGCGACCGAGCAGCTCGGGGTGCTCGTGGGTCTGCACGAACCAGCCCGGTCGCACGCGGGCGCCCAGCTTGGCGTTGCCGGTGTGGAGGACGGGCGCGGGCGGGTCGCCGACCGGCCGGTGCTCGATGTCGGGGTCGCTGCCGCCGGCGGCCAGGAGGCGCAGGAAGTGCGACTTGCCGGAGCCGTTGGACCCGAGGACCGCCACCCGCTCGCCGTACCAGACCTCGAGGTCGAACGGCTTCATCAGGTTGGTCAGCTCGAGGTCGGTGCACACCACCGCACGCTTGCCCGTACGCCCGCCCTTGAGCCGCATCTTCACCTGCTGCTCGCGGGGCTGCTCGGTCGGTGGCCCGGCGTCCTCGAACTTCTTGAGCCGCGTCTGTGCGGCGCGGTACTGCGAGGACATGCCGTCGTTGTACTCCGCCTTGATCTTCAGACGGAGCACGAGCGCCTTGATCTTGGCGTGCTCCTCGTCCCAGCGCCGTCGCATCTCCTCGAACCGCTCGAAGCGGTCGCTGCGGGCCTCGTGGTAGCTGGCGAAGCCGCCGGGGTGGGTCCACACGAGGTTGCCGGCACTCCCGAGCTCGACCGTCACGATGCGGGTCGCGGTGTTGGCGAGCAGCTCCCGGTCGTGGCTGATGAAGAGGATGGTCTTGGCCGAGTCGCGGATCCTCTCCTCGAGCCACATCTTGCCGGGGACGTCGAGGTAGTTGTCCGGCTCGTCGAGCAGCAGCACCTGGTCGGGCCCGCGCAGGAGGTACTCCAGCACCAGCCGTTTCTGCTCTCCTCCTGACAGCGTGGACAGCAGCCGGTGACGCGCCCGGTCGAACGGCAGGCCCATCGAGGAGGTGGTGCACACGTCCCAGGTGACCTCGATGTCGTAGCCGCCGGCGTCGGCGTACTCCCCCAGCGCCGTGGCGTAGGCCATCTGGGTCTTCTCGTCGTCGACGTCCATCAGCGCGAGCTCGCACTCGTCCACGTGCGCCGCGGCACGCCGCATCCGCTCGGGCGCGACGGAGAGCAGCAGGTCGTGCACCGTCTCGTCGCCGCCGCCGTGCCCCACGAACTGGCGCATCACGCCCAGCCCGCCCGAGCGGGTCACGACCCCGGCGTGCGGGGTCAGGTCACCGGTGACGATGCGCAGCAGCGTGGTCTTCCCGGCCCCGTTGGCGCCGACGAGGGCGACCTTCTGGCCGTCGCCGACGCGGAAGCTGACGTCGTCGAGCAGCACCCGGCCGTCCGGCAGCTCGTAGCGCACTCCAGCGACGTCGACGTGTCCCACAGGAGAGGATTCTCCCCTGCCCGAGGCACACCCGTCACCCGATTTCACGCCGCCTACGCTGAGGGGATGGACGACGACAGGACCATGCGGGAGCGGATGCTGGCCGGCGACCTCTACATCGCCGACGACCCACAGCTGGGCGAGGAGTCGCGGCGCGCGCTCGGGCTCGCGCACCGCATCAACACGACCGACCCGACCGACGCCGACGCGATCCGGGCGCTCTTCGGCGAGCTCCTCGGCCTCTACGGCGAGGGCGCGGAGATCCGGCCGCCGTTCCGGTGCGACTACGGCTACCAGACCTCGTTCGGCGCCCGCTCGTTCGCCAACTTCGGCCTGGTGGTCCTCGACGTGGCCCGGGTGACGATCGGCGAGGACGTGCAGATCGGACCGAACGTGCAGCTCCTCACCGCGACCCACCCGCTCGAGCCGGGCCCGCGTCGTGACAAGTGGGAGGCGGCCGAGCCGATCACGATCGGCGACAACGTGTGGCTCGGCGGCGGGGTCATCGTCTGCCCCGGCGTCACCATCGGGGCCGACACGGTGGTCGGAGCCGGCTCGGTGGTCACGAAGGACCTCCCCGCCGGTGTCGTCGCGGTCGGCTCTCCGGCGCGCGTCGTACGCGAGCTCTGAGAACAGGCCGCGCTCCGGCGATCAGTGCGTCAGAGACGCTCGGCGACCCTCCGCGCGGCCACCTGCAGGACCTCCCACGCCGTGGCGAAGGGCGGGGCGTAGGCCAGGTCCATCCAGGCCAGGTCGTCCACCGTGCCGCCGGCCCAGAGGACCGCGGCGGCCGCGTCGATCCGCTTGCCGGCCCCGTGGCCACCGACGACCTGCACGCCGAGCAGCCGGCGGGTGGTCCGGTCGGCCATCACCCACAGCGCGATCGGCTCCGCCTCGGGCATGTAGCCGCTGGCGGTCCTGCCCTCGGTGACCAGCGCCACCGGGTCGTGGCCGGCGGCCTCGGCGTCCTTGCGCGAGAGGCCGGTGCGGGCCATCTCGAGGTGGACCTCGCCCACGGAGAAGCGGGTGATCGCCGTGTCGACCATCCCGTCGAAGGACAGCGTGCCCCCGGCCAGGCTGTCGCCGAGCGCGCGCCCGTGCTTGTTGGCGTAGGTCCCGAGCGGGCGGAACACCCACTGGTCGTCGAGCCTGCGGCGCACCTCGCAGCAGTCGCCCGCGGACCACACGTGCTCCGCCACCCGGCCGTGCGGGTCGGGTCGCAGCGCGCCGCCCTCGGTCAGCTCGATGCCGGTGCCCTCCACGAAGGCGGTCGCGGGGCGTACGCCGATCGCGACCACGACCAGGTCGGCCTCCCGGGTGCCGCCGTCCCATCGCACGCCGGTCACGCGGTCGCCGTCGAGCACGAGGCCGGTGACCTCCACGCCGAGCACCACCTCGGCGCCGGCGTCGCAGAGGGCGACGTTGACCAGGTCGGACATCTCGTCCTCGAGCATCGACATGCCACGGCCGCGGGTGAGGACGGTGACGCCGAAGCCCTGGCGCAGCGCGGCCTCGGCCACCTCGACCCCGATGTAGCCCGCCCCCACGATGACCACGTGGGCGCCGTCGCCCGCCGCGGCGAGGCGGTCGGCCCAGGCGGCGCCGTCGTCCAGCGTCTTGACCGTGCCCACCCCGTCGTACGTCGTCCCGTCGGGTCGCAGCGCCCAGTCCGGGACGACGGCCGGGGCGCCGGTCGCCACGACGAGCTCGTCGAACTCGACGACCTCACCCGTGTCGGTGGTGACGGTGCGCGCCTCGAGGTCGGTGGACACCACCTCGACCCCCATCCGCAGGTCGATGCCGGCTTCACGGTGCTGCCCGGCCGTGCGGGCGACGAGGTCGTCGCCCGACCCGACGTCGCCGGCCATCCAGTAGGGGATGCCGCAGGCGCTGTAGGACGTGTGGGTGCCCTTGTCGAGCACCGTGACCTCGAGCTCGCGACCCGTGCGCCGGGCGGTGCGCAGGGCCTGGTGCGCGGACGACATCCCCGCGGCGTCGGCCCCGACCACGACGACGCGGGTGGGACCGGTCATTCCTCGGTCTGCTTCGCCCAGAGGTTGATGCCCGACTCCACGGCGTAGCGGTCGATCTCGGCGAGCTCGTCCTCGGTCAACGGCGGCGCCTCGAGCGCGTCGAGGTTGGTGTCGAGCTGCGCCACGCTGGAGGCGCCGATCACCGCGCTCGTGATGCGGTCGTCGCGCAGCACCCACTGCAGGGCGAGCTGGGCGAGCTTCTGCCCGCGAGCCTCCGCGATCTGGTTGAGTCCGCGCACCCGCGCGAGGACGTCATCGTCGAGCCCGGTCATCGTGGAGTCCTCGCGCGCCGCCCGCGAGTCCGCGGGGACGCCGTCGAGGTAGCGGTCGGTCAGCAGGCCCTGGGCGAGGGCGGTGAAGACGATGCACCCCATCCCCTGCTCCTCGAGCTCGTCGAGCAGGCTCTGCCCGCCGTCTGCCGGCGCCTCGATCCAGCGGTTGAGCATCGAGTAGGACGGCTGGTGGATCAGCAGCGGCGTGCCGAGGTCGCGGGCGATCGTGGCCGCCTCCCGGGTCTTCGCCGCGGAGTACGACGAGATGCCGGCGTAGAGCGCGCGCCCGGACCGCACCGCGGTGTCGAGCGCCATCATCGTCTCCTCGACCGGCGTCTCGGGGTCGAAGCGGTGGCTGTAGAAGATGTCGACGTAGTCGAGCCCGAGGCGCGCGAGCGACTGGTCGAGCGAGGCGAGGACGTACTTCCGCGAGCCGCCGCCCTGGCCGTAGGGGCCGGGCCACATGTCCCAGCCAGCCTTGGTCGAGATGACCAGCTCGTCGCGGTAGGGCATGAAGTCGTCCCGGAGGTAGCGGCCGAAGTTCTCCTCCGCGCGGCCGTAGGGCGGGCCGTAGTTGTTGGCGAGGTCGAAGTGGGTGACCCCTCGGTCGAACGCGCGGCGCAGGATCGCGCGCTGGGTCTCCTCCGGCCGGTCCGTGCCGAAGTTCTGCCACAGCCCCAGTGAGAGAGCCGGGAGCTTGAGCCCGCTCCGTCCGGTGAAGCGGTAACGCATGCCGGTGGAGTCGTCGTACCTGTCCTGGGCTGCTTCGTAGGCCATGGGCCCCATCCTGCCCGGTCCCGGGTGGGGACCACCTCTGGGCCAGACCGGGGGCATTCGGCGATGGAGGAACCCGGCGCACCGGCGTTCACTGGAATCATGGCTCCCTCGTTGCGTGGCACGGCCCTGCGGCTGGCCGTCTCGTCCGCCCGGCGGGTGCCGGCGAGCGTCCGCTTCCCGCTGCAACGCGACGGGGTCCAGCCGGTGGCCGGGCTCGAGGCCAGCCGCGACCGCGGTGACGTCGTCCAGCTCGCTAGGCTGCTCGGCACCCGCTTCTGGCTGGTCACCGGCTACGACGTCGCCCGCACCGTGCTGGCCGACTCGGACGGCTTCGCCAACGACGTGCGCCACCTCATCGGACGCCAGGACCGCGCGCCGGCCGAGCGGATCGGCGGCCTCGGCATGACCGACCCGCCCGACCACGACCGGCTGCGGCACGTGCTGACGCCGTACTTCACCAGGCGCCGCCTCGCCGACCTCCAGCCCGACGTCGACCGCGTGGTGGCGGAGGCGCTGGACGACATGGCGGCGCACGGCCCCGTGGTCGACCTCGTCGAGAGGTTCGGCTTCGCGGTGCCCTTCGGCGTGATCTGCGACCTGCTCGGGATGCCGGCCCTGGACCGCGCGGAGTTCCGGCGCCACGGCGCTGCGCGCTTCGACCTCCGCGACGCCGGCGGGCGGATCTTCGACACCGCCGCCGGCACCCGGCGGCTCCTCATCGACCTCGTCGCGACCGAGCGCCGCACGCCCTACCTGCCCGCCGGCCTCCTGTCCCGGATGGTGGCCGAGCACGGCCGTGACCTCGACGACGTGGAGCTCGGCGGCCTCGCCGACGGGATCTTCCTGGGCGGCTACGAGACCAGCGCCAGCATGCTGTCCCTCGGCACGTGGCTCCTGCTCCAGCACCCGGCCTCGTGGGAGGCGCTCCGCCGCGGCGAACGCGCCGAGGTCGACCGCGTGGTGGAGGAGCTGCTGCGGTTCGTGTGCCCCGTGCAGGTCGCGTTCCCCCGCATCGCCCGCCGCGACGTGCGCGTCGGCGATCACACGGTGCGGGCCGGCGACGTGGTCGTGGTGTCGCTGACCGCTGCCGGACGCGACCCGGCTCGCCACGTCGACCCCTCCCACTTCGACCCGACCGCGGCATCGGCCGGCACGCTCGCCTTCGGCCACGGGCTGCACCGCTGCGTCGGGGCGGAGCTCGCCCGGATGGAGCTGCGGACCGCGCTGGTCGCCCTGTCCCGCCGCTTCCCCGACCTCGCCCTGGCGTGCGAGCCGGACGACCTGCGGTTCACCGAGCTGGCGATCGTCCACGGCGTCGAGAGCCTGCCCGTCCGGCTGGGGTGACCCCTCCGACATCGTGTGGCCCGGCGACGTGCCCGCGCGGTTGAATCTCCGCCATGGAGACCCTCGAGCAGCGCTGGCGCGACCCCGCGTTCGTGGCGGACGTGCACGCCTGGATCGACGGGCGGCTCGCGGCGCTCGGCCGGCCCCGCACCGGGGAGGTCGAGCAGCCGCACGTCACGGACTGGTCGACGGTCATGCGGGTGCCCACCGGGTCCGGACCGGTGTGGTTCAAGGCCAACGACGAGGCGATGGCGCACGAGGCTGCCGTGCTCGAGCTGGTGGCGTCGCGCTCCGGCGGCCGGGTGCCGCCGCCGCTCGCCCGAGACCCCCGCACGGGCTGGATGCTGCTCGCGGACGCCGGCCCCCGGCTGCGCGACGTCATTGCCGAGGAGGGCACCCTCACGCGGTGGCACGACGTGCTCGAGGCCTACGCCCGCATCCAGCTCGCCTGCGAGGACGACGTCGAGACCCTGCTCGCGCTCGGCCTGCCCGACCGCCGCCTGCCCACGCTGCCCGGGGCGTACGCCGCCCTCCTGGCCGGCCTCGGCGACGTCGACCCGCGGCTCCCCGGGCCGGAGGCCGTCGAGGAGCTCTGCGACGCGCTGGCGGCGTACGGCATCAGGGAGACCGTGCAGCACGACGACCTCCACGACGGCCAGGTCTTCCTCGGCGCCGGCGTGCACCAGGTCCTCGACTGGGGCGACGCGTGCGTCTCGCACCCGTTCTTCACCCTCGCTGTGACGCTCGAGGGCGTCATCGCGTGGGGCGTCCACGACGAGGAGGACTCCGAGGACCTCGAACCGCACCTCGCCGCCTACCTCGCGCCCTACGAGGCGGCGTACGCCGGCGACCTCCGCGAGGCAGCCCGGCTGGCGATGCGCCTGGGCTGGGTGTGCCGCGCGGTCAACGGTGCGCTGCCGCAGGACCCGGAGCGCACCCACGTGCGGCTGCGGATGTTCCTCGACGGCAAGCCCTAGGCGAGGGCCTCGAGGACCTCGCCCAGCAGCCTCCGCGTGGCGTCGTACGCGCTGGGCTGCTCGCTCGCCCGAGGACCCGCGACGTTGAGCGTGAGGAGCCTGCCCAGCCCGAGGAGCCAGTCGACGACCTCGTCCCCGTCGGTCGAGACCAGGTGGGGGCGCCCCAGGTCGATCGCCGTCGCGACGGTGAGGTCGGTGCCCGGCGAGGTCGTGCCTGCCTGCCTCACGACCAGGGTCGCGTGGCTGTCGCGCACGTTCCACCGGGTGCGGGTGCGAGGGTCCGCGGAGGGCACCTCCACCAACGCCGGGTAGGCGAGCAGCAGGCCGGGCGGGGTCGGGAAGTCCTCCGCCCAGCCGCCGAGCGGGCACCAGCCACCGTGGAGCAGGCCACGGTCGATCGCCTCGTCCAGGGCGGCCCGGTCGGCGCCGGTCTGCCCTCCTGAGACGAGTCGCGCGAGGTGCGTCCGGTCCACGACGACCACCTACGCGCGGCGCGTCTCCAGCACCCGGAAGCCCTTGCTGCTGGCCAGGCGCTCCGTCGGCCAGCCCTGCTCGGTCAGCCAGCGCTGGAGCGAGTCGGCCCCGAGGTTCTTGCCGACGACCATGACCATGCGGCCGCCCGGGGCGAGCCGGGGCAGCCACGTGAGCAGCAGCTCGTGCAGCGCCTCCTTGCCGATCCGGATCGGCGGGTTGGACCAGATCTCGTCGAAGACCTGGTTGCCGGGCACCTGCTCGGGCGTGCACGCGACGAACCGCGAGTCGAGCCCGGCCGCGCGCGCGTTGTCGTTGGCGAGCAGCAGGGCCCGCTCGTTGACGTCGATCCCGATCACGTTGGCCAGCGGCACCGCCTTCGCGATCGCGAGCCCGATGACGCCGTAGCCGCAGCCGAGGTCGAGGAACTGCCCCTGCACCGGCGGCTCGAGCTCGCGGAAGAGCACGGCGGTCGCGTGGTCGAGGTGACCGCGGCTGAAGACCCCAGAGCCGGTGTCGAAGGTGAGCGTGCTGCCCCACAGCTCGGCGGTGAAGCTCTCCCGCTCGAAGGGGACGCTCGGGTCGGCGGAGAAGTAGTGCTCAGGCATCGATCGCCTCTCGTCGGGCACGGGCACGCTCGGACTGGGCGGCCAGCTCGGTGTCGTCGGGGTAGCCGACCTCCTCGAGCGTGAGGCCGTGGGCGTGCACGACGCGCACGCCGGCGTCGCGACGGCGGCCCGCCATCACCTCGGCGGGCCAGGTGGTCGGCCGGCGTCCCTCGCCCACGGCGATCAGGCTGCCGACGAGGGCGCGGACCATGTTGTGGCAGAACGCGTCCGCGCGGACCGACCCGACGACCAGGCCGGCCGCGTCGCGGGTCCAGGCCAGCTCGAGCAGGGTCCGCACGGTGGTGGCGCCCTCGCGCTGCTTGCAGAAGGCGGCGAAGTCGCGCAGTCCCACCAGAGGCGCGGAGGCCTCGTTCATCGCATCGAGGTCGAGGCGACGCCCCCACGTGAGGACGTGGCTGCGCACCAGCGGGTCGGCGAGCTCCTGGGCGTCGACGATCCGGTAGGCGTAGCGGCGCCAGATCGCCGAGAAGCGGGCATCGAACCCCTCGGGCGCCTCGCTCACCCGTCGTACGCGCAGGTCGGACGGCAGGATCCCGTCGACCCGGCGGGCGAGGGCGTCCAGCGGCGGGTCGGTCGAGCGCCCTGCCGACGCCACCACCACCTCGGGGTCGACGTCGAGGTGGGCCACCTGGCCGCGCGCGTGCACCCCCGCGTCGGTGCGCCCGGCGACCGTGACGCGCACCTGCGGGACCCGCAACGCGGTGGCCAGCGCCGCCTCCAGCGTGCCCTGCACGGTCCGCAGGCCCGGCTGGGCCGCCCACCCGGAGAAGTCGGTGCCGTCATAGGCACAGTCGATCCGCAGGCGCACGCAGCGATCCTAGGCCGCGCGCCCGCGGACGCCGGAGCCGCCGCGGCTTGTTCAACCAAAGGGTTGACAACGCGCGCGTCTGATCCTACTTTTATTCAACCGATCAGTTGAAGAAGGTGCTCCGTGACCGACCAGCTCTCCCGCGTCTTCGCCGCCCTCGCCGACCCGACCCGACGCGACATGGTGGCCCGCCTCACCGAGGCGGACCACACGGTGAGCGACCTCGCCGCCCCGTACGACGTCAGCCTGCAGGCCGTCTCCAAGCACCTCAAGGTGCTCGAGGACGCCGGCCTCGTGAGCCGCACCCGGGAGGCCCAGCGGCGGCCGGTGCACCTGGAAGCCGAGGTGTTCGACCTGATGACCAGATGGATCGAGCGCTACCGCCGCCAGGCCGAGGACCGCTACTCGCGCCTCGACGCCGTGCTCGCACGGATGCAGGACGACGACAGCACGGGCACGAGCCCTACCCACCCGCAGGAAGGAACAGCATCATGACCACCATGCAGTCCCCCGACACCACCCGCTACCCGGAGGCCGCGATCGAGGCCGACGAGGAGGTCCCCGCCATCCACATCTGGCGCGACTTCCACGCCACCCCGGCGCAGCTGTTCCGGGCGCACACCGACCCCGAGGTCTTCGCCCAGTGGATCGGCCCGACCGACATCGGCGCCGACATCACGCACTGGGACGCCCGCGACGGCGGCAGCTGGAGCTACACCGCCCGCGGCAGCGACGGGCGCGAGGACTTCGAGACGTCCTTCCACGGCTGCTTCCACACGGTGCGCGAGGACCGCATCGTGCAGACCTTCACCTGGGACGGCATGCCCGACGGAGTCGCCCTGGAGACGGTGACCTTCGAGGACCTCGGCGACGGGCGCACCCGGCTGCACGCCGTCAGCCTGTGCGACTCCTTCGAGGACCGTGACGCCTGGCTGCGCAGCGGCATGGAGACCGGCGTCAACGAGGGCTACGCGACCCTCGACGGCCTCCTCGCGGACGGCACCCTCTGATGGCGCTTCCGGAGACCCCGGCCGGCCGCCACGCTGTCGTCGCCGGGGACTTCGGCCGGCTGGTCGCGCACACGCCCGACTGGTCGGCGCCCTCCCCGGTCGACGGCTGGACCGCCCGCGACGTGGTCAGCCACCTCGTCGACTGGTTCCCCGGCTTCCTGGCCGCCGGCGGCATCACGCTGCCGGCAGGTCCCCCGGTGGCGCAGGACCCGCAGGCGGCGTGGCAGCACCAGGCCGACGCCGTACAGGCGCTGGTGGAGCAGCGCGGCGAGGAGTCGTTCACGCACCCCTACGCCGGCACCCACCGCCTCGCCGACGCGGTCGACCGGTTCTACACCGCGGACGTCTTCATGCACTCCTGGGACCTCGCCCGGGCCGGCGGCCAGGACCCCGCCCTCGACGAGGACCAGGCCGCGACGATGCTGGCCGGCATGCAGCCCATCGAGGCGATGCTCCGCGACTCCGGGCAGTACGGTCCCGCCGTCCCGGTGCCCGACGACGCCCCGGCCGTCGACCGGCTGATGGGCTTCGTCGGCCGCGACCCGGCATGGCGGCCCGCCGAGGGTGGCACCCGATGAGCACCGTGGTGCTGCACAACGTGGTGTCCCTCGACGGGTTCGTGGCCGACCTGCACGACGACCCGGGCCCCCTCTTCGACTGGTACTTCAACGGCGACCAGCCCCTCACAGCACAGGAGATGGACGACCCGGCACCGGGCGGCCTGCGGGTGTCGCCGACGTCCTACGCCTACGTACGGCCGATGTGGGACGCCATCGGCTGCACGGTGATCGGCCGCCACCTCTTCGACATCACCAACGGCTGGGAGGGCCGGCCGCCGGCCGGTGACCACGTGGTCGTCGTCTCCCACCGGCTGAAGCCCGTGGGTTGGCACCCGGAGGCGTCGTACCACTTCGTCGACGACGTGACTGCCGCGATCTCCACCGCGCGGGAGCTGGCCGGCGACCGGGTGGTTGCCGTGGCGGCGGGCGACGTCGGCGGCCAGGCACTCGCCCTCGGCCTCGTGGACGAGGTGGCCATGGACGTCGCGCCCGTGGTGCTCGGCACCGGCAAGCGCTTCTTCGGGCCCGTCGACACCGCGCACCTGCTCGAGGACCCGCACGTCGTCATCCAGGGCGACCGCGTCCTCCACCTGCGCTTCAAGGTGCGGCGCTGACCCGACATCCTGCCCGTCGCGCTCGCCGCGTCCTGACCTGACGACAGTCACGAAAGGCCCGCCACCCCAGCAGGGTGACGGGCCTCGTGATGACGCGTGGATCAGGCCTTGGGCTCGTCCTCGGCGTCGGCAGCCTCAGCGGCGGCCTCGTGCTCGGCGGCGGCAGCCTCGAGCTCCTCAGCAGCGGCCTCGTGCTCCTCAGCAGCGGCCTCGTGGGCCTCGGCAGCGGCCTCGTGCTCCTCGGCAGCGGTCGTCGCCTCGGTCTCCTCGACCTCGGTCTCCGCGGCAGCCGGCGCAGGAGCGGCAGCGGCCTCGGTCTTCTTGGTCGAGGGCGCCTTGGGGCTGTAGGCCTCGGTCACCAGCTCGATGACCGCCATGGGGGCGTTGTCGCCCTTGCGGGGGCCGACCTTGGTGATGCGGGTGTAGCCACCGGGACGCTCCGAGAAGGTCGGCGCGATCTCCGTGAACAGGGTGTGCACGACCGACTTGTCGCGGATGGTCTTGAGGACCTCGCGACGGTTGTGCAGGTCGCCCCGCTTGGCCTTGGTGATCAGCTTCTCCGCGACCGGGCGCAGCAGGCGCGCACGGGTCTCGGTGGTGGTGATCCGGCCGTGCTCGAACAGGGCGGTCGCCAGGTTCGACAGCATCAGGCGCTGGTGGGCCGGGCTACCGCCGAGGCGGGGGCCCTTCTTGGGCTTGGGCATTGCTCTCTCGATTCTCCCGAGCCGTGTCAGGTACTCGAGTAGATGGGTTGTGGTGGTGCTGAGTGGCGATGGTGCGTGCCTGGCAAGGCGGAGGAGGGAAGGCGTCCCGGGTGTGGACGTCGACCGACGACAACGCAGCCAGGTGCGTGCCAGCGCTGCTCAGGTCAGAGCTGCTCGTCCTCGATGAACGCGTCGTCGTCGTCGTCGCCGTAGGCGGCGAGGGCGGCGTGCGGGTCGAAGCCGGGCGCGCTGTCCTTGAGCGAGAGGCCCATCTCGACGAGCTTGGCCTTGACCTCGTCGATGGACTTCGCGCCGAAGTTGCGGATGTCGAGCAGGTCCTGCTCCGAGCGGGAGATGAGCTCACCCACGGTGTGGATGCCCTCGCGCTTGAGGCAGTTGTAGCTGCGGACCGTGAGCTGCAGGTCCTCGACCGGCAGGGCCAGGTCGGCGGCGAGCTGCTCGTCGACGGGCGACGGGCCGATGTCGATGCCCTCAGCCTCGACGTTGAGCTCACGGGCCAGGCCGAACAGCTCGACGAGCGTCTTGCCGGCCGAGGCGATCGCGTCGCGGGGACGGATCGACGGCTTGGTCTCGACGTCGATGACGAGCTTGTCGAAGTCGGTGCGCTGCTCGACACGGGTGGCCTCGACCTTGTAGGTCACCTTCAGCACGGGGCTGTAGATCGAGTCGACCGGCATGCGGCCGATCTCGTTGTCGGCACCCTTGTTCTGGACCGCGGAGACGTAGCCGCGGCCGCGCTCGACGACGAGCTCCATCTCCAGCTTGCCCTTGTCGGACAGCGTGGCGATCTTCAGCTCGGGGTTGTGCACCTCGACACCGGCGGGCGGCGTGATGTCGGCGGCGGTGACGTCACCGGCACCGGACTTGCGCAGGTACATCACGACCGGCTCGTCGTGCTCGGAGGACACCACGATGCCCTTGAGGTTGAGGATGATCTCGGTCATGTCCTCGGTGACGCCCTCGATGGTCGAGAACTCGTGGAGGACGGAGTCGACCTTGATGCTGGTGACCGAGGCACCCGGGATCGAGCTGAGGAGCGTACGACGCAGCGAGTTGCCGAGCGTGTAGCCGAAGCCGGGCTCGAGGGGCTCGATGACGAACCGCGAGCGGAACTCGTCGACGGTCTCTTCCGTGAGGGTCGGGCGCTGAGCGATAAGCACGGAGTTTTTCCTTTCCGGATCCACCCACTATTTGACGGATCCGAACCTGATGAGGTTGGCGGAGAAGAGGAACAGGAAGAGGGGCGTCGGGGGCCGTCCGAGCGGGTCGGACGGCCACCGACGGTGAGTCACTTCTTGGAGTAGTACTCGACGATGAGCTGCTCCTGGACCGGCACATCGATCTGTGCACGGACCGGGACCTGGTGGATGAGGACGCGCATCCGCGACGGGATGACCTCCATCCACGCCGGGGTGACGCGCTCGCCGTGGGTCTCGCGAGCCACGATGAGCGGGGTCAGCTCGAGCGACTTCTCACGCACGTCGATGATGTCGTGGTCGGTGACCTGGAAGGACGGGATGTCGACCTTCTTGCCGTTGACCAGGAAGTGGCCGTGCACGACGAGCTGCCGGGCCTGGCGACGCGTACGGGCGAAGCCGGCGCGGTAGACCACGTTGTCGAGGCGGCACTCGAGGAGCTGCAGCAGGTTGTCACCGGTCTTGCCCTGGCGACGGCTGGCTTCCTTGTAGTAGCGGACGAACTGCTTCTCCATCACGCCGTAGGTGAAACGAGCCTTCTGCTTCTCGCGGAGCTGCAGCAGGTACTCGGACTCCTTGATGCGACCGCGGCCGTGCTGGCCGGGGGCGTAGGGACGCTTCTCGAAGGCAGCGTCGCCGCCGACGAGGTCGACACCGAGACGGCGCGACTTGCGGGTCATGGGACCGGTGTAGCGGGCCATGTTTCAGTCTCTCTTTCTCAGTCTCGGGTCAGACGCGGCGGCGCTTGGGCGGCCGGCATCCGTTGTGCGGGGTGGGCGTGACGTCCTGGATGGTGCCGACCTCGAGGCCGATGGCACCCAGCGAACGGATGGCGGTCTCACGACCCGAGCCCGGACCCTTGACGAAGACGTCGATCTTCTTCATGCCGTGGTCCATGGCGCGACGGCCGGCGGCCTCGGCAGCCATCTGGGCGGCGAAGGGGGTGGACTTGCGCGAGCCCTTGAAACCGACGGTGCCGGCAGAGGCCCACGAGATCACCGCACCGGTCGGGTCGGTGATCGTGACGATGGTGTTGTTGAACGTGCTCTTGATGTGGGCTTCGCCCTGAGCGATGTTCTTCTTCTCCTTGCGGCGGACCTTGGTCGCGCGGCTCTTGGGAGGCATTCACTAACTCCTGATGAGGTCTGGTCTGAAAGCGTGCGGGACGAGGGTGATCAGCGCAGGGCGCCGATCACTTCGCCTTCTTCTTGCCGGCAACCGTGCGCTTCGGACCCTTGCGGGTGCGCGCGTTGGTCTTGGTGCGCTGACCGCGGACCGGGAGGCCCATGCGGTGGCGGCGACCCTGGTAGCTGCCGATCTCGATCTTGCGGCGGATGTCCGCCTGGACCTCACGTCGGAGGTCACCCTCGATCTTGAAGTTGGCTTCGATCTCGTCGCGAAGCTTGACCAGCTCCTCGTCACCGAGCGTGTGAACGCGAGCGTTCGGGTCGACGCCGGTGGACTCGAGCAGCTGCTTGGCGCGGGTACGGCCGATGCCGTAGATGTAGGTGAGAGCGACCTCGATGCGCTTGTCGCGCGGGAGGTCAACACCAACGAGGCGTGCCATGTGGTGGTTTTCCTTGTCTGTACTCGCCCTGGTTTCGGACGTGTCGCGCCCCGTGCCCCGAAGGGCTCGAGCTCCGGCCAGTGCTCCGGAGGTGACTTCGGTCAGGCGGTGCCGGACCTAGCGATCACGTTGTGTGGTTGTGCGGTTGTTGCTGTTCAGGCCCTCTTGCCGCGAGCGGCTGCGAGGCTCGGGCTGCTCGTCCGGCAAGCCGGACGAGATCCCTCAGCCTTGCCGCTGCTTGTGGCGCGGGTTCTCGCAGATGACCATGACCCGGCCGTGACGGCGGATGACCTTGCACTTGTCACAGATGGGCTTGACGCTGGGGTTGACCTTCATGTCAACGTTTCCTTGCTCTCGGCTGGCTGCCTGCGTAGATCGGTGATCTCGCAGGCTCGATCACTTGTAGCGGTAGACGATCCGACCCCGCGTGAGGTCGTACGGCGAGAGCTCCACCACGACCCGGTCCTCGGGGAGGATCCGGATGTAGTGCTGGCGCATCTTGCCGCTGATGTGGGCGAGCACCTTGTGCCCGTTGGCCAGCTCCACGCGGAACATGGCGTTGGGAAGGGCCTCCACGACGGTGCCCTCGATCTCGATCACGCCTTCTTTCTTCGGCATGTCCTCCACAATCTGTCGCAGGTCCTGATCAAATGCTTGTCTACCGTGGCCCGGGAACCGCCCGGCCCCCGCTGAGCGGGGATCCGGTGGACCTCGTGGGCGGATCCGGGGACCTCTTCCCGGGCACGCGCACGATCGTCAGGGACGAGTCGGACGAGATTCCGGGCAGCCGCGAGGCACCACGAAACACAGCCCACGTTGGGCCGACGCACCAGTTTAGTCAGGCGCCCTTCGAGAACGCCAATCAGCGAGACGACCGCCCCGCACGCCCAGGGAGCGGAGGCTGATGGCGGCCCGCAGGCGCTGCCACCGGCCCACTTCTTGCGACATCGCGCGACGCTCGGCGTCGATCGACTCCCAGTACGTCGCCGCGGCGGCCTCCCCGGGGACGCTGGGGCCGAAGACGAAGCTGTCGGCGCGGCGGGCCAGGACCCCCGCCTGGCCGGAGACGATGCCCACGGACTGCTCGCGGCGGGTGACGGTGGGACCGAGGGGCACCACCTGGCCGAGGTCGCGGGCGTGGTCGACCAGCTCGCGCCACGCGCCGACGAACCGGGCGGACGCCGAGGGGGCCCGGCGCCGGCGGTGCCGGCGTACGGCCTTCGCGGCGACGACCGCGCCGAGCAGGAGAGCGAGGACGAGCAGTGGTCCGCCGACGTAGGTCAGGACGGTCCCGATCCACGACGGGAGGCCGGGGACCAGGCCTTCCTCGTCGTCCTTCTCGGCCTTCTTGCGACTGGCCTTGCGCTCCTTGAGGTCGGCGTCACTCTGCTCCCCCGCGTCGGACGGCGGCGGGATCGGGTTGGGGGGCGGGATGACGGTGCCGGACATCGGCGCGTTGGTCTCGGGGACCTGGTCGGCGGGGGGCGTGGTGGACATGAACGTCTCGGTGGGCAGCGTGCGCCACGAGCCGTCGGCGGCCCGCAGCTCGACCCACGCCGAGACGTCCTTGCCGGTGACGCGCCCGCCCTCGGGCACCTCGGCGCCCAGCACCACCCGCGCCGGGACGCCGATGTCGTTGGCGATGAGCGCCATCGTCGCGGCGTACTGCTCGTCGTTGCCGACGATCTGCGGCGCGTTGACGAACTCGTCGGACAGCCGCCACACGCTGTGCCCGCCGACGTAGATGCGCTCGGTGCGACCGACGCCGTCGGAGTACTTGCCCTCGGACCGCAGGTGCTCGGCCGCCGCGAGGACGCGGCGCATCGGGTCGTTGCCGGCTCCCTCGGTCCACTTCTCGGTGGGCCCCTGGACGAACGCCGCGCCCGGCGGGAGGCCGGTGACCTCGGCCGACCCGACCGTCTCGGGGGTCAGCGTGTCGTCGGGCTCCACCGCGGTGAAGGAGTAGCGGTCGCCGGGCTGGAGGCCGGTGGGGACGACTGCCGTGGAGGTCGCCAGGTTGTAGCGGAACACCTCGGCGCGGGCCCGCGCGTCGCCGGTCTCGAAGTCCATCGACGTCAGCGCACCGACCGTGGGCAGCCAGACGCCGCGGTAGCCCTCCCCGAGCGTCACCGTCACGTCGACCTCCTTGCCCTCGACCGGGTTGTCGATCGTGGAGGAGACACGCTGGAAGGAGTCGTCGGCCGGGCCGGGCAGCGCGTTGTCGGTCGCACCCCACACCATGCCGTCGTAGTGGTCCATGGTCGCGATGCGCACGAGCGTGCCGGCCTCGACGCCCTCGACGTCGAACAGCGTCTTGTCGTAGACGTTGGTGGGGTCGTTGCGGCCCTTGAGGTCGACGTACTGGCGGAAGCCCGCCAACGGGGACGGGTAGCGGCCGATGTCGAAGGGCGGCTCGACCCAGTTGCGGGCCACCACGCGCTCGGCGTCGCCGCCGCCGACCAGCGCGCTCGCGGGGAAGGCCACCGCGGCGGCCAGCGCCAGCATCGCGACGGCGCCGGCACCCCGGACGTACGACGTGCTTCCGCCCTGCACGGCGGCGCTCGCCCGGCGGGCACGGATCGCCAGCCACGCCAGCGCCGCCCCCGCGAAGACCGCCCCCTGCAGGAGCAGCGACTGCGGGTGGCGCACCCCCAGCACGATCGCGCCGGTGAGGACCAGCGTCATGCCGAGGACGGGCAGCAGGGCGGCCAGCCAGGCACGTCGTACGGAGAGGTGGGAGAGCCCGACCCCGACGAGGCCGGCCAGCAGGCCGGCGAGCCACGGCAGCACCAGCAGGGGTCCGTCACCGTCGATGGGGGGCAGCGTGGTGAGCAGGTCCTTCCAGCCGAAGACCGCCTGGTCGGCGACGCGCGCGAGCGTGGAGGGCCCCGGGAGCACCGAGGTGTCACCGAGCGACCGGAGGCACAACGGCCCGCCGAGCAGGAAGAAGACCACCAGGCAGATCACGACGGCGGAGATGATCGGCCAGCCCGCAGCGCGGGTGAGGTGGGTGACCACCACCGCCACCAGCACGCCGAGGAGACCGACGACGAGGTAGGCGGACCCGGTGAACGAGGTGCCGAGCGCGCTCAGCGCGATGGCCGCCAGGAGGACCGTGAACCCGAGGTCGATCCACGAGTGCCGGTCGGGCAGCAGGTGGTGCGAGCGGACCCGGGTCCGGGTGCCCGTCGCGGAGGCGCTGTGGGGTGAGCTCACGAGACGGTCCATCGCAGGAGGCCGCCGAGGTCCTCCTGGGCGGCCAGGTGGAGGACGGGCATGCCGCCGGTCTCGGTGACGCGGCTGGTGCCCTCGGGATCGACCACGATGCCGAAGCGCCGGACCTCGGGAGGGAAGGCGGCCGCGGAGCGCAGGATGTCGGTGAACTGCGCCCGGCTGCCGGCGACGAAGAACGCCAGGCTGGTGTCCGGCGCCAGCGTGCTGGCCTGCCGGCCGGACTCGACGAGGCCACGGTCGCCGAAGTCTGCGCGGCACACCGCGTCGAGCGCGAGGTGGCCGTCGGAGCCGGTGGAGGCGTGCGAGCCGCAGACGAACGAGACGTCGAACTCGTCGAGGACGGCGCGCACCGCGATCGAGGCGGCGACCGTCATGGCGGTCTCGAAGTCCTCCGGGTCCCCCCAGGAGGCGACCTGGTCGTCGACCACGATCGTGGCGTGGCTGCGGCGCGTGTCGAGGTACTGCCGCACCAGCAGCGCCGACTCCCCCGTCGAGGCCATCACCTTGGCCGACGAGCGCCAGTGGATGTGGCGCAGGTCGTCACCGGGCACGTACTCGCGCAGCGCGTGGAAGGCCAGGTCGCTCTGGCTGACTGCGTCGGTCGAGACCCCCTCGAGGTCGCGCATCAGGCCCGCGCCCAGGGACTCCATCGGCACCAGGTGCGGGCGTACGAGCACCTCGCGCACCGGGGTCCAGACCACGTCGCGCGAGAAGATGCCGACCGGGTCCCCGCGTCGCGTCATCGCCGGGCCGACCGGGATCACCCCCCGGCGCTCGGTGCGGATGGTGAACGACTCCTCGTGCGTCGCGCCCGGCGCCAGCGAGCTGATGCCGTAGCGGTGGATCGCCGAGCCGACCGGCACCTCGAGCGACGTCGGGACGAGCCGCGACGACGCGCGGTTCACCACCAGGACGCCGGCCGCGACCGACTCCCCCGCCGCGACGCGCTCGGGCTGCAGCCGCAGGTCCACCGTGACGGACGTGCGCCCGAGCAGGAACGGGAGGGCGAGGACGGCCAGCACCAGGCACGCCATGCCCAGCACGGCCAGCTCGCGCCACGACGTGAACGCGGCGACCAGGAGCGCCCCCAGGCCGAGCCCGAGGACCATCCAGCCGATCGGCTTGACGACCTCGAGCGCATCAGACAGCTGCTGCCTCATCGAGGGGTCAGGCCCCCACGCGGTCGGTCGGCGGGGCGACCGCGTCGAGCAGGCGTGAGATCACGGTCTGCACGTCGACGCCGCTGAACTGCGCCTCGGCGTCGAGGAGCAGCCGGTGCGACAGCACCGGCTCGGCGAGGTCCTTGATGTCGTCGGGGACCACGTGGTCGCGACCGTCGGCCGCGGCCCAGGTCTTGGCCACCCGGACGAACGCCAGGCACCCGCGGGCCGACAGGCCGAGCTTGACGTGCGGCTGGCGACGCGACTCCTCGGCGAGCTCGGCGACGTAGCCGATCACGGCCGGGTCGACGTAGACCTGGTCGGCCAGCCCGCTCATCTGCGCGATCGTCGCGGCCGTGATCACGGGAGTCACCAGGGCGGCGCGGTCCCGGACCGCGGCGTTGTTGAGCAGCTCGACGGTGGCCTGCCGGTCGGGGTAGCCGACGGAGGTCTTCATCAGGAAGCGGTCGAGCTGCGCCTCGGGCAGGCGGTAGGTCCCGGCCTGCTCGATCGGGTTCTGGGTCGCGATCACCAGGAACGGCTTGCCGACAGGGTGGGCCACGCCGTCGACGGTGACGCGCCCCTCCTCCATCACCTCGAGCAGCGCGGACTGCGTCTTGGGCGAGGCACGGTTGATCTCGTCGGCCAGCACGATGGTGTGGAAGATCGGGCCCGGGTGGAACTCGAAGGTGCCCTTGTGCTGGTCGTAGACCGTCACGCCGGTGACGTCGGAGGGCAGCAGGTCGGGTGTGAACTGGATGCGCGCGTGGCTGCCCTGCACCGTGTTGGCGAGCGCCCGCGCCAGCATCGTCTTGCCGGTGCCCGGGAAGTCCTCGAGCAGGACGTGGCCCTCGGAGAGCAGGCAGGTCAGCGCCAGGCGTACGACGTGGCGCTTGCCGAGCACCGCCTTCTCCATGTTGTCGGTGAGCTGGTCGAAGGTGGACTTGAACCACTCGGCCTGTTCGGTGCTGATCGTCATGCTGTTCCTCGGATCTCGTTGCGGGTCGGGGTCATCTCCACTCCCACGTCGTGCTGCCCGCGTCACGGTTCCCGCCGAGCTCGTCGCAGGTGGCTGTCACGTATCCCTCGTCGTAGACGAGGTCGGTCTCGTGTGAGCCGTTCGTGTCGAACCGGAGGGTGAAGCTCTGGTTGGGCCGTCGCGAGTTCGTCACGACGCACTCGTAGGCGCGGGTCATGTCGGTCGTGCTGATCACCAGGAAGCCGCAGGTGGCGACCAGGCACGGCGGAGCGCTGGAGCAGTCGGGGACGTCGGTCCGCAGAGGATCGTCGCTGCAGGCGTTGCGGCTGAGGGTGATCGCCGGTGCCGGCGGCGGGCCGCTCGTGTCCCGCCGCGACAGCGTGTCGGACCCCCGGTTCCCGGGCGAGGAGTCACGGAGCGTGACGGTGATCGACGCGTCCTGCTCGAAGTCGGCGGTCGTCGTCGAGAAGGGCACGGTGAACGCGCCGACGGGAGACAGCGGGATCACCTGTGCCGCGCCGCCGTTGATGCTGACGGCGAGCTCACCCGGGTCGCCGTTGCTGGTGCCGGTGATGGACCACGTCAGCGTCTTGCCGCTCACGGTGGGGTCACCGATCCCGCTCAGCATCCCCTCGAGACGCCCATAGGACTGGACGTTCTGCACCCCGCTGAGCGTGCACCCGGTCGGGGCCTTCTCGTTGCAGACCCGGAGCTGCACCGGATAGGGCTGCTCGTTGCTCGGCACCAGGATGCGCGTCGTGTTGGTCCCGGTCTGCTGGGCGAACGACTTGGTGACCACGCCCCCGACGAGGATCTCGACCTTGCTGGTGGTCCCACGCGAGTCGGGCACCGTGTACTGGAGCTGCACCTCCTGGCTCGCCCCCGTCGCGCCGGCGCTGAAGGCACCCCACTGCGCAGGGCGTCCCACCGCCTCGATCGACGTGGGCTCGCTCGGCGTGGAGCGGTTGCCCGGCTCGTCGGTCGGCTGGTTGGCCGCGACCACGCGGTAGGTGTAGGTGAGGCCGTCGTAGGGCACGTTGTCGTGCGTGCAGCTCAGGGACGCGAGCTTCTGGCAGCCGGGCACGGCCGCACTCGTGGAGCCGTTGTCGTAGCTGACGGTGTAGACGGTCGGCCCGGGTCCCTCCGGCAGGACGCCCTGCCAGGAGATCCGTACGTCGGTCTGGTTCGCTCCTGCCTCCAGGTCGGTCACCGTCGGCGCAGGTGGTGCCGACGGAGTGCCGAGCGGCTGCATCTCGGACGAGGTGCGCGGCAGCGAGTAGTCGACGCGGTTCTGCGCCTTGATCGTGAAGAGGTACTTCTCGTTGTTGTTGAGGCCACGCGCGGTGTAGGTGGTGACGTCCCCGGTCACCACGTCCTCGCCGCCGAGCCACGAGATCGAGTAGGTCAGGATCCTCGAGGTGTCCGTGGACGGCTTGTCCCACTTGATCCTGATGTAGCCGTCGCCACGGTCCACCATCCGGATGTCCTGCACCCGGCCCGGCTTCGTGTCGGCCTGCGCCGTGCGCGAGAGGTCGCTCCACTCGCCCTCGCCCACACGGTTCACGGCCTGGGCGCGGAAGCTGTACTTCCCACCGGTCTTGAGCTTGCGGTAGACGCACTCGTTGGTGGCGCACTTCTGCTGGGTGCCGCTCCGCTCCTCCTTGACCCAGTAGAAGAGGATCGGGGCACCGCCGTCGTCGTCCGGCGGCTTCCACGACATCTTGATCGTGCCGACCTCGTCGGAGACCGGGTAGGGGCGCGGCTCGCCGGGCGCCGACGGCGTGCCGACGACCTGGAACCGGATGCGCGCCTCCGCGCGGCGCTCCGGCGGCGGGTCGGAGGACGAGACGTCGCTGACCACCAGCTCGAAGCTGGCGTCGGCCCCGCGGGTGTCCTTGTCGGCGGTGAGGGTCAGCTTGCTGCCGTTGGTGGTGGCGCGCACCCCCGGGTTGCCGGTGGACCTCACGTCGACGATGGTGGGCGACGGGTCGGCGACACCGGCCGTGAGGTAGGAGCGGATGTCGTAGGTGCGGCTCTGACCGGCCTCCATGGTGTCGACCTTGATCGGGAGCATCGTCGGGGGCGGCGCCTGGGCGAGCCGGAAGCGGACCTCCTCGGTGTTGCTGTTCCCTGCGCGCACCGACAGGACGGCCTCGCCGCCCTGTGTCGCCGAGTCGGCTGCGGACACGGGGACGACCGACCCGCTGACGGTGCCGATGTCGACCCCGTCGACCCCCTGGCTCCACTCCGCCCGGTAGTCGAGGCCCACGGCGTCGCGCGGATCGATGGTGAAGACCTTGCAGAACGTGGCGATGTCGAGGTCGAGCTGCTGCCCGGCCGAGATCGGCAGCACGGTCAAGGGGCACTCGAGCTCGGGCGCGTCGTCCCCCACCAGCACGGGGATCGAGAGCAGCACGGTGGCACCGTCCTCGGTGGTCGAGGCGTCCTCGTTGCCACTCGCGTCGGTCGCCGTGGTGACCTCGACCAGCACGGCGCCGGGTCCCCGGAACCCGGCCGCCGAGGTGAGCGTGAAGCCGTTGTCGCCGTCGGGGCCGACCTCCAGCTCGGAGGGCGACGCGCTCCAGGAGCGGCGCCCGGACGCGAGCTTGACGTCAGCGCCGTCAGGGGCGGAGACGTAGTCGGCGAGCTTGCCCGTCGTGCGGCCGCCGGAGTCCAGCTCGATCAGCGCGTCGTCGACGACGTACGGCAGCCCGGTGCCCGTCGGCGGGACGTAGACCGAGGCCGCGGCCGAGGCCCCGTCGCGGTCCTCGACCACGAACGGCAGCACCTGCGGCGCCGCGGCCCGGTCGGCGCGGACCTCCACGCCGTCGACCACCTTCCCGGGCGGGCTCACCTCGGTGACCTGCAGGTCCTCGGACGGGCCGTCGGGGTCGTAGGCGCCCTCGAGGACGTCGACCAGGACGCTGCCGCTCTCGTCGGCCCGGCCGAAGGCGTCGTAGACGACCGGCGGGTTGTTGAAGTCCTCGGTGGTCTCCAGCGTCATCGTCGACCGGGACTCGTCCAGCCCGTTGGTGACGCTGTAGACGATCACGACCGGCGGCTCCCCCACGGTCTCCGGGGCGGGCACGGTGACGAGGTTGGTGTCCTCGTCGAGGGAGGCGTCGGCAGGTGCGTCGAGCAGCGTGACGTCGACGGAGTCGCCGGCGGCCACGAAGTCGTTGGCCAGCGGGTCGAACGTGGCCGTCCGGCCGGGCTCGACCGTGAGCCGGTCCTCGACCGCCAGGGGCGCCTGCGGCTGGCCGGGCTCGACCACGGCGACCCGGACCGTGCCGGTGGCGAAGGCACCCTGGGAGTCGACCACGGCATAGGTGAACTCGTCGGTGCCCACCGTGCGGGGGTAGGCCTGGTACTCCAGGAAGTTGCCGCCATAGGACTGGATGCGCCCCAGGCGCGGCGCGGACGTGATGCCCGTGACGGTGACCGGGTCGCCGTTGCGGTCCACCCCGACGCCCGGGACGCGGATCTTGACCGTGTCGCCGGACGTCACCCGGCCCTCGAGGGTCGGCGGCTCGGGCGGGTCGTTGGGGTCGCCCGTGGGCACCACCGTCACGCGCAGCTCACCAGTGGCGCGCTTGCCCTCGAGGTTCTGGGCGACATAGGTGACGGTGAAGGTGTCGCGCTCCTTGATCTGGGCCGGGGCGATGTAGCGCACGACCCGTCCGGAGACGAAGGCGCGGCCCACGTCTCCCGTGACGTCGATCGGGGCGACGACGTCGAGCTGGCCGGGCGTCTCGCTGTCGACGAGGTCGCTGAGAAGGGTCAGTCGGTCACCTGACGGCGACACGTCGTTGTCCAGCACCGGGGCGGACACCGAGGCGCCGGCCCGCACGACCACCCGGTCGGCCACGGTCACCGGAGTGTTGTCGGCCGGCTGGGGCCGTTGCGTGACCACCACCTCGCCGCGGATGCCGGCGCTGCCGTTGCTGATCGTGTAGGACACCGTCTGCGTGCGCGGCGCCATCACCGGCTGCACCGAGGAGATCCTCAGCCAGCGACCATCGATGATGGCGACGTCCACCTGGGCGTCGTTCTGCGGGACGGCTCGCTGCACGACGAGGAGCCCGCCCGCAGGGTCGAGGTCGTTGGCCAGCACGTCGACGATCCCGGGCGCCTGGCCGAAGACGGTCAGCGTGTCGGGCATCGCGACAGGGTCGGCGGCGCGCTTGGGGCGCGGCTTCACGTCGACGCGGATGGTGCCCTGGTCGAGCGGCGCGTTGCCGTAGCCGGCGTCGTAGCTGAGGAAGTAGCTGCCCGGGCGGTCGGCGGTGACGGTCAGCTGCCCGGAGTCGAGGTCCGAGACGACCTTGGCACCCGGCTGCTGCGGCACCTTCCCGCCGAGGGCGAGCTCGGCGTCGGGCTCGTTGGGGTCGGAGCCCGGGAGGTCGTTGAGCAGTGGACGGATCTTGATCTGCTTGCCGACCTCGCCGCGTACGACGTCGGGCTGCGCGCTCGGGGCGAACGCCTTCTGGTCCTTGGGCGCCTGGACCTGGAAGGCCATCGACTTCCTGACCGGTTCCGAGCTGCCGTCGGTCACGGCGAACTCGACCCGGACGACCTGCGGGCCGTCGGTCGCCGTGGTCGGCGCGGTGAAGCGGATCCGACCGTCCGCCGTCGGCCGGGCCATCGCTCCGGACTCGTCCCCGCCGACCGCCCGGGCGGAGTCGAGCAGCAGCGTGTCGCCGTCACGGTCGTCGCGCCAGTCCGCGAGGACGGGCACCTCGAGGGAACCGCCGTGCGGCACCTTGAAGACGGGCTTCTCGTAGCCCTCGCGCGGCGCCGGGGGCTCGTTCTCGCGGGTGGCACGCACGCCGACGTCGACCGTCGCGTGGGCCGAGAGCCCGTCGCGGCCGTCGTCGATGAAGTACTCGAACCTCGCGGGGCGGGCCTTGTCCGGCATCACCAGGACGAGGGTCTGCCCGTCGGGACTGATCTCCACCCGCGCACCGCCGGTGGGCTGGTCGACGCCGACGATGCTCAGCAGCCGGCCCTCGGGAGCCGAGTCGTTGTCGAGGGGGTGGAGCACGGTCGTGCGACCGGCCCGCACGCCGTACGAGTCCGGCTTGGCCTGCGGCGGCCGCTTGTCGGCGTCGGTCGGGTTCTCGTTGTCGTTCTCGTCGTCCTCGTCCTGCTTCTTGGACGTGAAGGCTTCCCAGTTGTCGATCTCGATGGGGCGGTCCTGCTCGACGTCCCAGACGGTGCCGCTGTTGGCGTCGTTGAGCACGATCTCGCCGCGGTTCACGCGGAAGGCCAGGCTGGTGGCGTTGCCGCCGAGGTCGTCCTGCATGAGGTCCTGGGAGCCGCACCGGGTGGCGACGGCGCCCAGGCCTCCCGACCAGGCGCCGAAGACGCACGCGCCGAGGCGCACCGGCTCCACGGGCGTGCCGGAGTACTTCGAGGCCACCGTGGTGACGTCGCCGGAGTCGAGGTCGACGCTGAGCAGCGCGTCGGGCGCCCCGACCAGCACGGCGTCGGCAGCGGGTCCCGCCTGCTGGAGCACGCTGTCCGGCGGCACCGGGGCGCTGGCGCCGTCGACGACGCGGAGCACGCCGGCGTCCTCGTCGAGGGTGACGATGCGCTCGCCCACGGTGGTGACCTGGGAGACCTGGCCGGCGTCGCCCGGAAGCTCCCGCGTCTGCGGCTCGCCCAGCGTGGCGTCCTTCGGGGACAGGGTGGTGACCGTGCCCTCGCTCGTCGAGGTGACGACGACCGTGCCGCCCTGGCTCACGGCGAGGGACGCGCCCTCACCGGCCTCGGCAAGGGGCTCGGACTGCCGGTCGACCGTGCTCATGACCGGCTTGCCGGCCATGTCGTCGTAGCGCACCGCCCAGACCTCACCGGTCTCGCGGTCGGTGCTGGCGAGCGTGCCTCCGGCCATCTGGACGTCGCCGTCGGTCGGGATCGCCGCAGCGCCGCCGTCCTGGGACTCCAGCTTGGTGGTCTCGATGCTCTGCCCGCGACTCGCGTTGACGTTGAGGGTCACGACCGCCGCGCCGTCCTGGACGACGTCGAGCCGGGTCTTCCCGTCCTGGGTGGGCACGACGCCGTCGAGCTGGTTGATCGGCTTGTTGAGACGACCCGACCAGCCCTTCTTGCCGTTGACGACCCAGACACCGCCGTCGTTGAGCTCGGCCTCGTGCGATCGGTATCCGTCCGCCGTCACCGCGTAGACCACGACGGCGGATGCGGCGATGGCCAGAGCAGCGCCCGACGCGATGCCCACCCGGTGTCGACGCACGAACGTCGCTCGCGCCACGCCATTCCCCCTTGGCCCCCGAATGACGTACGCCCGCCGCAGTCATCCAGGAAGGAGGGTATGTATACGGTCAAGTTTCGGACAAGTCGCGACATCGTGCGCCGGACGGCGGCATGGGTGATGATGGTGGTGTGGGCGTGTACGAGGGGAGCCGACGTTGATCGTGCAAGCGCGGTACGCCAGTGGTTCCGGCGTGCTCGTCGGCAGTGGAGCGCAGTGGGTCCTGCTGACGGATCCCGCTGACGAGCAGGTCGTCCAGGAGATCTGGGACGCCCTGTCCATGACCGCGCCGTCGGGGACCCCGGCGCTCGAGCGGGTGATGGCGATCGTCGAGAAGGCCTTCGAGGGCGACCCGCCCGGGCTGGCCATGGTCGACTTCACCTCCGGCGCGTCCACCACGCTCTCCCGCGGCGCCGGGCACGTGCGCATGACAGGTCCGGCGCGGGTCCTCAGCCTCGACGGGGGCACCGATCCCGACGAGCTCCGCCCCACCCGACGTCTCGTGGGTGGCGTCGTCGCCGCCGACCGGGTGGAGCTCGAGCCTCTCTCCGCCAAGGTCGCACCGGTCCACCGGGCGCAGGAGGCCGCCGCCCCGGCTCCGGCCGCGGCGTTGATCGACGGCATCCCCGAGGCCATCCTCGCCGCGAAGGGTCCCGACGGCCCTCCTCCGCGCAACCGCATCCGCCGGCCGGTGGAGGACACCGGGTCGTTGACCGACACCTCCGAGCCCGACCCGCTGCTCGTGGAGCGCATCGAGCAGGGCGCCCACACCACCATCCGGCCCCCGTCGGAGCCGCACGAGGCGCCGGCGCCGCACGACGACGACCACGACGGCTCGACCACCCACCGTCCGGCCCACCTCTCCCACAGCACCGCGCCGACCGTGCTCGCCGTCAGCTGCCCCCTCGGGCACCTCACGCCGCCCATCGCGCCGCAGTGCCGGTTCTGCCACCAGCGCGTCGCTCCCCAGGAGCCCCGTCGGGTGGACCGGCCGTCGCTCGGCGGCCTCCGGCTGCCTACCGGCGAGGTCGTACCCCTCGACCGCGGGGTGATCCTGGGACGCAAGCCCGCACCGGCCGAGGGCAGCACCGACTGGCCCCACCTGGTGCACCTGCCCTCGGACCACTCCTTCGTGTCCCGGCGCCACCTGCAGATCGAGCTCGACGGCTGGGACGTCGTGGCACGCGACCTCGGCAGCCGGGGCGGCACCACGATCGCGCCACCCGGTCGCGATCCGCAGGGGATGCGCCCCGGTGAGGCCTACGTCCTCGAGCCGGGCACGGTCCTCGACATGGCCCACGTCTACGCCGTGCGCTTCGAGACCGGAGCGGTCGCCCGGTGAGCGCGCCGGTCATCCCCGGGTTCGCGTTCGTCGAGCACCTGGGCAGCGGCGGTTTCGCCGACGTCTTCCTCTACGAGCAGCAGTGGCCGCGCCAGCGCGTCGCGGTCAAGGTCGTACGTCCCGACGTGCCGCTGACCGACCGTGAGAAGTACCTGTTCACCGCCGAGGCCAACGCGATGGCGCGGCTGGCCGACCATCCCTACATCGTCTCGGTGATCACCGCCGGCGTCACGGCCGAGGGCGGGCGCCCGTTCCTCGTCATGCGCTACTGCCCGCCGCCGGACCTCGGCATCCGCGTGCGCTCGAACCCGATGGCTCCCGTCGACGCGGTCTCCACCGGCATCAAGCTGGCGAGCGCGATCGAGACCGCGCACCGCTCGGGCATCCTGCACCGGGACATCAAGCCCAGCAACGTCCTGGTCACCACCTACCACGAGCCGGCGCTCACGGACTTCGGCATCGCCGGCCACATGGCCGACGTCGAGGGCGACAACGACGTCCGGATCTCCTACCCCTGGTCGCCGCCCGAGCTCCTCGACGGCCGCTCCAACGGCTCGGTGGCCTCCGACGTCTACTCCCTCGGCGCCACCATCTGGCACCTGCTGGTGGGGCGCTCCCCCTTCTCCATCCCGTCGGGCGACAACTCCACCCGCGCCCTCAGCGCGCGCATCCTGCACGCCGCTCCCCCGGCCACCCAGCGCCCGGACGTGCCTCCGGCCCTCGACCGGCTGCTCCAGCAGTGCCTGGCCAAGCGGCCCGAGCACCGGCCCGGCAGCGCCCTCGAGCTCGCCCGGGCGCTCCAGCGGATCGAGTCGGCGGCCGGCTGGGCGCGGACCGCCGTCGCGGTCGAGGGTGATCGCCCCGACGCGGCGGTCATGGCCCCCGAGGTGCCCGAGGCTCCCGAGGACGCCACCGCGATGAAGCCGGTGACCGTCATCTCGGCCAGCGGCCCGCGCCGCATCGCTCCCCAGGACCCCGCACAACTCCCCGAGGGCGAGACCGAGGAGACGAGCGGCGTCCCCGCCCTCGTGTGGGCCGGGGTCGGCGCCGCCGTCCTGGCCCTGCTCGTCGGCTTCCTGGTCCTCGGCGGCGGCGGTCGCGAGGACGACCCCGGCGTGGTGGTCCCGACCGAGTCGCAGACGCCGCTCGACGTCGTCCCCGACACGCTCGACCGCGCGCCGACCCTGACCGGGCGGCGTACGGAACGCGGCGTGCTGTTCCGGTGGAACGCCCCCGTCCCGCCCGAGCCGGGCGACGCCTTCAGCTGGCACCGCGACGACACCGACTCCTACGGCAGCACCACCAAGAAGCAGCTCCTCGTGCGGACCGACGAGCCGGTCTGCCTGGACCTGCGGATGACGCGCGGCTCCGACAACTCGCCGAGCACCAGCCAGTGCGTGTCCTGATCGCTGCCTGCGCCCTGCTGTTGGCCGCTGCCGGTCCCGCTGCCGCGACGCCGGGCGAGGACCGGATCCTCGACCTGCTCGACCGTGCCCGCGTCGTCGACGACATCGGCTACCACCCCGGCTACGACCGCGACTGCGACCCGGGGGCGTGCGTCTTCGGTGAGCCGTGGACCGACGACCACGACGGCCCCAAGGGCCGCAACGGGTGCACGACCCGCGAAGACGTCCTGCTGATGCAGATGAGGGACATCGAGCTCCGCTGGGGTTCGGAGTGCCGCATCTACGAGGCCAGGCTGCGCGATCCCTACACCGGGGAGCGGATGACCTGGCGCGACGACGGCTACGTCATCTCCATCGACCACGTCTACCCGCTGGCGCGCGCCTGGCACGGCGGCGCCTGGGCGTGGTCACCTCGTCGGCGCACCAACTTCGCCAACGACGTCCGCCGGGAGCTGCTCGCCGTGTCGGCACGCGCCAACGACGACAAGCAGGCCGACGGGCCGGGCGACTGGCTCCCGCCGTGGCGCCGCCGGCACTGCGACTACGTGCGTCGCTACGTCCGCGTCGCCGTGGCGTGGGACCTGCCCCTCACCACGGCCGACGCGGACGCCGTACGACGCGTCGCTGCCGGCTGCTGAGCCGGGGGACGACTCAGTCGTCCTCCCAGTCGCGGCGCGGGCCGGTGGCCGCGTCCTGCTGCTCCTTGCTCATCCGGTCGGACGCCCACAGCGAGACCACGGCCGTGACCACCAGGGTGGCCAGGATGACCACGAGCGAGAGCCAGATCGGGATGTCGGGGGCCCACGCGATGTGCTCACCGCCGTTGATGAACGGCAGCTCGTTCTCGTGCATCGCGTGCAGGATCAGCTTGACGCCGATGAAGGCCAGCAGGAACGCCAGGCCGTAGGAGAGGTAGATCAGGCGCTGGAGCAGGCCACCGATGAGGAAGTAGAGCTGGCGCAGGCCCATCAGCGCGAAGATGTTTGCCGTGAGCACCAGGTAGGGCTCCTTGGTGATGCCGAAGATCGCCGGGATCGAGTCGAGCGCGAACAGCAGGTCGGTGGTGCCGAGCGTGATGATCACGATGAACATCGGAGTGATCATCTTCTTCGCGCCCTCGCTGACGAGCAGCTTCCTGCCGTGCCACTCCGAGGTGGCGGGGAAGCGTCGCTCGATGAAGGCGACCAGCTTGTTCTCCTCGAACTCGTCGTCCTCGTCCTCGGCGCCCTCCTTGGCGAGCTTGACGGCCGTGTAGACCAGGAAGAGGCCGAAGAGGTAGAAGACCCAGCTGAAGTTGTTGATCGCGGCGGCGCCGACGGCGATGAAGATCGCGCGCATGACCAGCGCCATCACGATGCCGATCATCAGGGCGTACTGCTGGAGCTCACGCGGGACGGCGAACTTGGCCATGATGATGATGAAGATGAAGAGGTTGTCGATGGAGAGGGAGTACTCCACCAACCACCCGGAGAAGAACTCCAGCGCCGGCGTGCCACCTGAGGTGAACCAGACGCCGAGGCCGAAGACGACGGCCAGACCCACGTAGATCGAGAGGTAGGTCGCGCACTCCTTCATGCTCGGCTCGTGGGGCCTGCGGCCGACCACGGCGAGGTCGAAGGTGAAGATGGCGAGGGTGACCACGCCGGTGGCGATCCAGACCCAGGTGGGGACGTCCACGCTGTTGCTCCTTGGGGGTGAGGGTGAGTACGGCGTCCGCGCAGCACACGGCCGCCGGAGGTCTCTTCCGCTCGCACGTCATGGGCGAACCTGCGGCACCGGGCTCCGCTCGCGCGAGAGCCGTACTGACGACACCACTGCCGGGGAATACTCCCCTCCTGCGCCCGCAGTCTTTCACGACTGCGTGGGCGGGGGCGAAATCGGCGTCAGCGTCCGCCGAATGGGACGCCCAGCTCGGCGAGGCGCGCCGCCCCGCCGTCCACCGCGGTGAGCACCCACGCGCCCTGGGGCGTCACGGTGAAGGTGTGCTCGAAGTGGGCCGACATCGAGCCGTCGACCGTGGCCACCGTCCACTCGTCCTCGAGGGTGTCGGTGTGCTTGCTGCCCAGGGTCACCATCGGCTCCACCGCGAGGGCCAGACCCTCGACGATCCCGGGACCGCGACCGCGTCGGCCGACGTTGGGCACGTTGGGGGCCATGTGCATCTCGGTGCCGATGCCGTGGCCGGTGTAGTCCTCGAGGATGCCGTAGCGCCCCTGCGAGCGGACGAAGGTCTCGATCGCGTGGCTGATGTCGGTGACCCGGCCGCCCAGCCGAGCGGCGGCCATGCCGCGCCACAGCGACTCCTCGGTCACCCGCAGCAGCTCGCGCACGTCGTCGGCGACCTCACCGACGGGGACGGTGATCGCGGCGTCGCCGTGCCATCCCTCGACGATGGCGCCGCAGTCGATCGAGATCACGTCGCCCTCTGCCAGGACCCGCGGGCCCGGGATGCCGTGCACGACCTCGTCGTTGACCGAGGCGCAGATCGTGGCCGGGAACGGCGGGTGGCTGTAGCCCTTGAACGACGGGATCCCGCCGTGGTCGCGGATGTTGGCCTCGGCGAGCGTGTCGAGCTCCAGCGTGGTCACGCCCGGGCGCACCGCCTCGCGCAGCAGCTCGAGGGTCTCCCCCACGAGCCGACCGGCCACACGCATGAGGTCGATCTGCTCGGGGGTCTTGATCTCGATGCCGCGGTCGCGGAAGCCCACGGGACTGCTCAGCTCTGCGGGACCACGTCGAGCGCGGCGAAGATGCGGGCGGTCACCTCGTCGACCTCGCCCATGCCGTCGACCTCGACGAGGATGCCCCGCTCGCGGTAGACGTCGATCAGCGGCTCGGTCTGCTCGAGGTAGACCTCCTGCCGGCGCCGGATGACGTCCTCGGTGTCGTCCGCGCGGCCGTCGGTCTGCGCGCGCTGCAGCAGGCGCTGGACGAGCTCCTCGGAGTCCACGGTCAGCACGACGACGGCGTCGAGCCGGTGGCCGGTGAACGCGATCATCCCGTCGAGCTCGGTCACCTGCGCCAGCGTGCGCGGGTAGCCGTCGAGCAGGAAGCCCGGCTCCGCGTCGGCCTCGTCGATGCGGTTGCGCACCATGAGGTTGGTGACCTCGTCCGGGACGTACTCGCCGGCGTCCATGTAGCGCTTGGCCTCGACGCCGAGAGGCGTGCCCTGCGAGACGTTGGCCCGGAAGATGTCACCGGTGGAGATGGCAGGCACGCCGAAGTGGTCGGCGACGTACTTCGCCTGCGTGCCCTTGCCCGCGCCGGGCGGGCCCATGAGGATGAGTCTCATCTACTTGAGGAATCCTTCGTAGTTGCGCTGCTGGAGCTGGCTCTCGATCTGCTTCACCGTGTCCAGGGCGACGCCGACCATGATCAGGATGGACGTGCCGCCGAACGGGAAGTTCTGGTTGGCCTGGATCATCGCGAACGCGATGAGCGGGACCAACGAGATCAGGCCGAGGTAGAGAGCTCCAGGGAACGTGATGCGGGACAGGACGTAGGACAGGTAGTCCTCGGTCGGCTTGCCCGCCCGGATCCCGGGGATGAAGCCGCCGTACTTCTTCATGTTGTCCGCCACCTCGACAGGGTTGAAGGTGATCGAGACGTAGAAGTACGTGAAGAAGATGATGAGCAGGAAGTACGAGATCATGTAGAGCGGGTGGTCGCCGCCGACGAGGTAGGTGCCGATGAAGTCCAGGACCGGGTTCTTGCTCTCCGGGTTGAACTGCACCGCCATCGCCGGGAGGTAGAGCAACGACGAGGCGAAGATGACCGGGATGATGCCGGCCTGGTTCACCTTGAGCGGGATGTAGGTCGAGTTCCCGCCGAACATCTTCCGGCCGACCATGCGACGGGCGTACTGCACCGGGATGCGGCGCTGTGCCTGCTCGATGAAGATGACGGCCGCGACCAGGATGAGGCCGATGACCATCACGATGCTGAAGACCACCCAGCCCTTGGAGGTCTGCACGCTCCACAGGGACGCCGGGAAGGTCGCGACGACCTGGGTGAAGATGAGGATTGACATGCCGTTGCCGATGCCACGGTCGGTGATGAGCTCGCCGAGCCACATGATGACGGCCGTGCCGGCGGTCATGGTGACGACCATGACCAGGAAGGTCGCGGTGCCGTTGTCGTGCAGCAGGTCGCGGTCACAGCCCTGGAGCAGTGCCTTGTTGCGCGCCAGCGCCACGATGCCGGTGGCCTGCAGGACCGCGAGGCCCAGCGTCAGGTAGCGCGTGTACTGCGTGATCTTCGCCTGGCCGGCCTGACCCTCCTTCTTCAGCGCCTCGAGCCGTGGGATCACCACGACGAGCAGCTGCAGGATGATCGAGGCCGTGATGTACGGCATGATCCCGAGCGCGAAGATGGTGAGCTGGAGCAGCGCACCCCCGGAGAAGAGGTTGATCAGGCTGTAGAGCCCGCCCTCCTCCAGCTGGCTGATGCAGGCCTGGACGTTGGCCACGTGCACGCCCGGGGTGGGCACCTGGGAGCCGAGCCGGAAGATCGTGACGATCAGCAGGACGAACAGCAGCTTGCGCCGCAGGTCCGGAGTTCGGAAAGCGTTGGCGAACGCGCCTAGCACTGGTTCCTCTTTCGTTCGGGTGCCCGGCCAGGATCGGCGGGCGGACGAGAGCCCTCACCGTCGTACGGCGATGGGCCCGGGGAAGCCTAACAGTCGGGGTGCGACCCGCTTCCCGAGACGTTCGGTTGAACGACGAAGGCCTGGCCGACAGTTCCCACTGTGCGGCCAGGCCTTCACCGGATGTGCGAGGTCGTGGCCTCAGGCCACGGTCGCGGTGCCACCCGCGGCCTCGATCTTCTCCTTGGCGGAGCTCGAGAACGCGTTGGCGCTGATCTGGACGGCGACCGAGATGTCGCCCTGGCCCAGGACCTTGACGGGCTGGCCCTTGCGGACGGCGCCCTTGGCCACCAGGTCGGCGACGGTCACGGAGCCACCCTCGGGGAAGAGCTCCCCGAGGCGGTCGAGGTTGACGACCTGGAACTCCACGCGGAAGGGGTTCTTGAAGCCCTTCAGCTTGGGCAGGCGCATGTGGATCGGCATCTGGCCACCCTCGAAGGCAACCGGAACCTGGTAGCGCGCCTTGGTGCCCTTGGTACCGCGGCCGGCGGTCTTGCCCTTCGAGGCCTCACCGCGACCCACGCGGGTCTTCGCGGTCTTGGCACCCGGAGCGGGACGCAAGTGGTGCAGCTTGAGCGTCATGTCACTCCACCTCCTCGAACGTCACCAGGTGACGGACGGTGTTGATCATGCCCCGGATCTCCGGGCGGTCTTCCTTCACGACGACGTCGCCGATCCGCTTGAGACCGAGGGAACGAAGCGTCTCGCGCTGGTTGGCCTTGAGGCCGACCGTGCCGCGCTTCTGCTGGACCTTGAGCTGTGCCATTACTGCTGCACCCCCGCCGTCGCCTCGAGCTGGCCCTCGGCGCGCGCCTTGAGCAGCGCCGCCGGGGTGACGTCCTCGACGCGCATGCCGCGACGAGCAGCCACGGCCTCGGGCTCCTCGAGCATCCGCAGCGCCTCGACGGTCGCGTGGACGATGTTGATCTGGTTCGACGAGCCGAGCGACTTGCTCAGCACGTCGTGGATGCCGGCGCACTCGAGGACCGCACGCACCGGGCCACCGGCGATCACACCGGTACCGGGAGCGGCGGGACGCAGCAGGACGACGCCCGCGGCCTTCTCGCCCTGCACCGGGTGCGGGATGGTGCCCTGGATGCGCGGGACCTTGAAGAAGTGCTTCTTGGCCTCCTCGACACCCTTGGCGATCGCCGCGGGAACTTCCTTCGCCTTGCCGTAGCCGACGCCGACCAGACCTTCACCGTCGCCGACGATCACGAGGGCGGTGAAGCTGAAGCGACGACCACCCTTCACGACCTTGGCGACACGGTTGATCGCCACGACCCGCTCGATGTAGACAGACTTCTCGGCCTGGCCACGACCGTTGTCGCGTCCGCGACGGTCGCCCGAGCCACCGCTGCGCTGTCCGCGCTGGGCTCCGCTCATGAGATGTGCTCCATATCTAAGTTCTCTCTCTGGTCGCGTGAGGCGATCAGAAGGACAATCCGCCCTCACGGGCGGCATCGGCGAGGGCCGCGATGCGACCGTGGTACTTGTTGCCCGCGCGGTCGAAGACGACGTCCTCGATCCCGGCGGCCTTGGCACGCGACGCCACGAGCTCGCCGACCAGCTTGGCCTTGGCGGTCTTGTCGCCGTCGGTCCCACGGACATCGGCCTCCATGGTGGAGGCGTAGGCCAGCGTGGCGCCCTTCAGGTCGTCGACGACCTGCACCGAGAGGTGCTTGGCCGACTTGGTCACCACGAGGCGCGGACGCTCGGAGGTGCCGTTGATCCGCTTGCGACCGCGCGCCTGGCGGCGCAGACGGGCACGAACGCGGTTGGCGGTGTGCTTGTTGTTGCTCAGCGAGATCGCCATGTCACTTACCGGCCTTTCCGACCTTGCGGCGGATGTGCTCGCCGGCGTAGCGCACGCCCTTGCCCTTGTAGGGCTCGGGCTTGCGGAGCTTGCGGATCTTGGCCGCAACCTCTCCGACGAGCTGCTTGTCGATGCCGACGACACCGAGCTTGGTCGGGCCCTCGACGGTGAAGGTGATGCCCTCGGGGGCGTCGAAGATGATCGGGTGCGAGTAGCCGAGCTGGAACTCCAGCTGCGTCGGACCCTTGGGCAGGACGCGGTAACCCACGCCCACGATCTCGAGCTTCTTCTCGTAGCCCTCGGTGACGCCCACCACCATGTTGTTGATGAGCGTGCGGGTCAGGCCGTGGAGCGAGCGGCTGTTGCGCTCGTCGTCGGGACGCTGAACCTCGAGGATGCCGTCCTCGCCCTTGGCGACCGTGATCGGCGCGGCGATGGTGTGCGACAGGGTGCCCTTGGGGCCCTTGACGGTCACCAGCGCGTCATCGATCGCGACGTCGACACCGGACGGGACCGCGATGGGGAGCTTGCCAATGCGCGACATGCTTCTCTCTCTTCCTGGTCTCAGTAGGTCCGGGTCACCAGACGTAGGCGAGGACTTCGCCGCCCACGCCCTTCTGGTTCGCCTGGCGGTCGGTGAGCAGGCCCTGTGACGTCGAGATGATCGCGACGCCGAGTCCTCCGAGGACCCGGGGCAGGTTGGTGCTCTTGGCGTAGACGCGGAGGCCGGGCTTGCTGATGCGGCGCACGCCGGCGATCGAGCGCTCCCGGTTGCGGCCGTACTTGAGCGTGACGGTCAGCGTCTTGCCGACGGCGGGCTCGCCCTCGGCGGAGACGTTGTCCGCGACGTCGTAGGAGGTGATGTAGCCCTCCTGCTTGAGGATCTCCGCGAGGCCGGCCTTCATCTTGCTGTAAGGCATCGACACCACGTCGTGGTACGCCTGGTTGGCGTTGCGCAGACGCGTGAGCATGTCTGCGATCGGGTCAGTCATCGTCATGATGTGGTTCTTTCTCGTCGTGGTTTCGCTCGGCTCGCGGCCGGGCGACCTTCAACGGGTGTGAGGGAATTACCAGGAGGACTTGGTGACGCCGGGCAGCTCACCGCGGTGGGCCATCTCCCGCAGGCAGATCCGGCACAGGCCGAACTTGCGGTAGACGGACTTCGGGCGACCGCAGCGCTGGCAGCGGGTGTAGCCGCGGACAGCGAACTTCGGCTTGCGAGCGGCCTTGACCTTGAGCGCAGTCTTCGCCATGTCAGTTCTCCTTGAACGGGAAGCCGAGCTGCTTCAGCAGCGCGCGGCCCTCGTCGTCATTGGTGGCGGTGGTCACGATGGTGATGTCCATACCGCGCGACCGGTCGATCTTGTCCTGGTTGATCTCGTGGAACATGACCTGCTCGGTGAGACCGAACGTGTAGTTGCCGCGCCCGTCGAACTGCTTCGGCGAGAGGCCGCGGAAGTCGCGGATGCGGGGCAGGGCCAGGGACAGCAGGCGGTCCAGGAACTCCCACATGCGGTCGCCGCGCAGCGTGACGTGCGCACCGATCGGCATGCCCTCACGCAGCTTGAACTGCGCGATGGACTTGCGGGCCTTGGTCACGGCCGGCTTCTGGCCGGTGATCGCGGTGAGGTCGCGGATCGCGCCCTCGATCAGCTTGGAGTCGCGAGCAGCCTCGCCGACACCCATGTTGACCACGATCTTGGTCAGGCCGGGGACCTGCATGATGTTGGCGATGTCGAACTCGGAGCGCAGCGCGGGGACGATCTCCTCGCGGTAGCGCGACTTGAGACGAGGAATCTCGGTGGAGGTGGTCTCGGCCATCTCAGATCTCCTTGCCGGTCTTGCGGGACACGCGGACCGAGCGGCTGGCGGTGTAGGTCGAGCCGTCGGGACGGCGCTTGGTGACCTCGTCGCGGCGGAAGCCGACGCGGGTGACGCCGTCACCCTCGACCAGCATCACGTTGGAGACGTGGATGGGCGCCTCACGGGTGATGATGCCGCCGGTCGTGCCGGTCTGCTGGACGGACTTGGTGTGGCGCTTGACGAGGTTGACTCCCTCGACGATCACGCGGTCCTCCTCGCGGAGGACCGAGATGACCTTGCCCTGGGCACCCTTGTCCTTGCCGGCGATCACCTTGACGGTGTCGCCCTTCTTGATGTTCATGTCCTTACCCATCTCTCACAACACCTCCGGGGCGAGCGAGATGATCTTCATGAAGCGCTTCTCGCGCAGCTCGCGGCCGACGGGGCCGAAGATGCGCGTGCCACGGGGCTCGCCGTCGTTCTTGAGGATGACGGCGGCGTTCTCGTCGAAGCGGATGTAGGAACCGTCGGCGCGGCGACGCTCCTTGACGGTGCGCACGACCACGGCCTTGACGACGTCGCCCTTCTTGACGTTGCCACCGGGGATCGCGTCCTTGACGGTGGCGACGATGACGTCACCGATGCCGGCGTAGCGACGGCCAGAGCCACCGAGAACACGGATGCAGAGGATCTCCTTCGCACCGGTGTTGTCGGCGACCTTGAGTCGCGACTCCTGCTGGATCATTGGTTTCTCCTGGTTGTCGAGCTGGTTCTCACACCCTCGCGGGGTGTGAGCCTGGCCGAACTGGTGGGGTTCTTTGCTTGCGGGGCCGGGTGGGGCGAGCGGGGCTCACCTCACCGGGGACTCACTTGGCCTTTTCGAGGACCTCGATGAGCCGCCAGCGCTTGGTGGCGGACAGCGGACGGGTCTCCATGATCAGGACCCGGTCGCCGATGCCGCACTGGTTGGTCTCGTCGTGGGCCTTGAGGCGCGACGTCTTGCGCAGCACCTTGCCGTAGAGCGCGTGCTTCACGCGGTCCTCGACGGCGACGACGATGGTCTTGTCCATCTTGTCGCTGACGACGAGGCCCTCACGGACCTTGCGCTGGTTGCGCTCGCCGGTCGACTGGGTCGCAGTGTTCTCGCTCATGCCTTCGCCTCTTCGTTGTTCGCGCCCGGCGTGGTGCGGATGCCGAGCTCGCGCTCGCGCACCACCGTGTAGATGCGGGCGATGTCCTTCTTGACCACGCGCAGCCGGCCGTGGCTGTCCAGCTGGCCGGTGGCAGCCTGGAAGCGGAGGTTGAAAAGCTCCTCCTTGGCCTCGCGGAGCTTGGCCTCCAGGTCGGTGGCGTTGAGCTCGTCGAGCTCGTGGGCGTTCAGCTTGGTAGCCATCAGAATTCACCGGCCTCACGGGAGATGAACCGGCACTTCATAGGAAGCTTGTGCATCGCGCGGCGCATGGCCTCACGAGCAGTCACCTCGTCGACACCGGAGAGTTCGAACATGACGCGGCCGGGCTTGACGTTGGCAACCCACCACTCGGGGGAACCCTTGCCGGAACCCATGCGGGTCTCGGCAGGCTTCTTGGTCAGCGGGCGGTCCGGGTAGATGTTGATCCAGACCTTTCCGCCACGCTTGATGTGACGGGTCATGGCGATACGGGCCGACTCGATCTGTCGGTTGGTCACGTAGTGACCCTCGACCGCCTGGATGCCGAAGTCACCGAAGGCCAGCGAGGTGCCGCCCTTCGCAACGCCACGGCGCTTGGGGTGGTGCTGCTTGCGGTGCTTGACGCGACGGGGCATCAACATGAGGTCAGGCCTCCTGTCCGGTGCTCGGTGCAGCCTCGGCAGCCGGAGCCTCGGTGGACTCGGTGCGAGGAGCGCGGTCGCCGCGCGAGCCACGGCTCGGGCGGTCGCCGCCACGGGTGGTGGGACGGCCACCGCGGCCGGGGGCACCGGCGCGGGCGGCCTGCTGGGCCTGGCGCTCGGCACGCGTGCCGGCGACCTCGCCCTTGTAGATCCAGACCTTGACGCCGATGCGACCGAAGGTGGTCTTGGCCTCGTAGAAGCCGTAGTCGATGTCGGCACGGAGGGTGTGCAGGGGCACGCGGCCCTCGCGGTAGAACTCCGTGCGCGACATCTCGGCGCCGTTGAGACGACCCGAGCACTGGATCCGGATGCCCTTGGCACCGGAGCGCATCGAGGTCTGCATCGCCTTGCGCATGGCACGGCGGAACTGCACGCGGCCGGAGAGCTGCTCGGCAACACCCTGGGCGACGAGCTGCGCGTCGATCTCGGGGTTCTTGACCTCGAGGATGTTCAGCTGGACCTGCTTGCCGGTGAGCTTCTCGAGCTCGCCGCGGATGCGGTCGGCCTCGGCGCCACGGCGACCGATCACGATGCCGGGACGCGCGGTGTGGATGTCCACACGGACGCGGTCGCGGGTGCGCTCGATCTCGACCTTGGCGATGCCGGCCCGCTCCATGCCCTTGGAGAGCAGCTTGCGGATGGCGACGTCCTCACCGACGTACGACTTGTAGAGCTTGTCGGCGTACCAACGGCTCTTGTGGTCGGTGGAGATGCCCAGGCGGAAGCCGTTCGGGTTGATCTTCTGGCCCATCAGGCACCCTTTCCGTTCTTACCCTTGGGGTTGGTCAGCGCGTCGGCCGGCTGCACCGCGAGGGTGATGTGGCTGGTGCGCTTGTTGATGCGGGTCGCACGGCCCTGGGCACGCGGACGCCAACGCTTCATCGTCGGGCCCTCGTCGACCATGGCGACGGAGAGCACGAGGTCGGCCCGGTTGAGGCCCTCGGTGGTCTCCGCGTTGGCGATCGCGCTCTCCAGCACCTTGTAGACGGTCTCGGAGGCGGCCTGCGGCGCGAACTGCAGCAGGGTCAGGGCCTCGTCGACCTGGAGGCCGCGGACCATGTCGACGACACGGCGGGCCTTCATCGGGGTGATCCGCACGTAGCGTGCGCTGGCGAACGCGCCCGGCTGGTCGCCGAGCAGCGACTCGCGGCGCGCACTGGTGCGGCTGCGCTCGGTGGTGCTCATCGACGGCGTCCCTTCCGGTCTTCCTTGACGTGCCCGCGGTAGGTGCGGGTGGGGGCGAACTCCCCGAGCTTGTGGCCGACCATGGAGTCGGTCACGAAGACGGGGACGTGCTTGCGACCGTCGTGCACGGCGATGGTGTGGCCGATCATGTCGGGCACGATCATCGACCGGCGCGACCAGGTCTTGATGACGTTGTGGCTGCCCTTCTCGTTCTCGGCGTCCACCTTCTTCTGAAGGTGGTCGTCGATGAAGGGGCCCTTCTTCAGGCTGCGAGGCATGTCGGTTACTTCCTACCCTTGCCGGACTTGCGACGACGGATGATCTGGGAGTCGCTGGCCTTGCGCTTGCGCGTACGGCCCTCGGGCTTGCCCCAGGGGGAGACGGGGTGGCGACCACCGGACGTCTTGCCCTCACCACCACCGTGCGGGTGGTCGACCGGGTTCATGACGACACCGCGGACGGTCGGGCGCACGCCCTTCCAGCGCATGCGGCCGGCCTTGCCCCAGTTGATGTTGGACTGCTCGGCGTTGCCGACCTCACCGATGGTGGCGCGGCAGCGCACGTCGACGAAGCGCATCTCGCCCGAAGGCATGCGGAGCGTCGCGCGGCTTCCCTCGCGGGCCACCAGCTGCGCCGAGTTGCCCGCCGAGCGGGCGATCTTGGCGCCGCCGCCGGGGCGGAGCTCCACGCAGTGGATGGTCGTACCGACCGGGATGTTGCGCAGGGGCAGGTTGTTGCCCGGCTTGATGTCGGCGTTGGGGCCCGACTCGACCGGGGTGCCCTGCTCGAGGCCCTTGGGGGCGACGATGTAGCGCTTCTCGCCGTCGGCGTAGTGCAGCAGCGCGATGCGGGCGGTGCGGTTGGGGTCGTACTCGATGTGAGCGACCTTGGCCGGCACGCCGTCCTTGTCGTAGCGACGGAAGTCGATGATGCGGTAGGCGCGCTTGTGGCCGCCACCCTTGTGCCGGGTGGTGATGCGGCCCTGGTTGTTGCGGCCACCGTTCTTCGGCAGCGGACGCGTCAGCGACTTCTCGGGCGTGGTCCGGGTGATCTCGACGAAGTCGGCCACCGACGAGCCACGACGGCCCGGGGTGGTCGGCTTGTACTTGCGGATAGCCATATCAGTTCCTAGTCAGGAGCCCGGTCAGGAGACCGGACCTCCGAAGATGTCGATGCGGTGACCCTCGGCGAGGCTGACGATCGCGCGCTTGGTGTTGGGGCGCTTGCCCATGCCGTAGCGGGTGCGACGGGTCTTGCCCTGACGGTTGATCGTGTTGACCGAGGTGACCTTGACGTCGAAGACCTTCTCGACCGCGATCTTGATCTCGGTCTTGTTGGCGTCCGGGTGGACGATGAAGGTGTACTTGTTGGCGTCGAGCAGGCCGTAGCTCTTCTCGGAGACGACCGGCGCGATCAGCACGTCGCGGTGGTCCTTGTGCAGGGTGCTCACTTGTCGTCCTCCTTGGCGGACCCGCCGCCGGCGCGCTTGAAGCCAGCGGCCTCGGCGTCCTCGGCGCTCTTGAACCAGAACTCCGCCTCGGTGGCGTCGTACCACTGGCCGTCGGGCTCGTGGTAGAGGCCGGAGTCGGCGTTGCCCTTGATGTCGTAGCCCTTGGGCGCGTTGCCGCTCTTCAGCGGAGCCTTCGCACCCTTCGGCAGGGCGGGCGCCTCGTCGGCGGCGGCCTCGTCGGCAGCCGGGACGTCGGCGAACGCCTTGACCTCGGTGGTCTCGGCCTTGGCGACCTTGGCGACCTTCGTCTCGGCCTTGGCCGGGGCGGCAGAGGCGCCACCCACGAAGGCGTCGTAGGCGCCCTTGGTGAAGACCACGTCGTCCGCGGCGAGCACGTCGTAGGTGTTGAGCTGGTCGACGGCGACGATGTGGACCTCGGGCGCGTTGCGCAGCGAGAGCCAGGTGATCGCGTCGGAGCGCTCGAGCACCACGAGGTAGCCCACGCGGTCGGTCAGCGAGGTCAGCGAGGCCAGCGCGGCCTTGGTGGAGGGCTTGTCACCCGACACCAGTCCGTCGACCACGTGGACGCGGTCGTTGCGGGCCCGGTCCGAGAGGGCTCCGCGCAGGGCGGCGGCCTTCATCTTCTTGGGCGTGCGCTGGTCGTAGCTGCGCGGCTGCGGGCCGTGGACGGTGCCACCGCCGGCGAACTGCGGAGCGCGGGTCGAGCCCTGACGGGCGCGGCCGGTGCCCTTCTGCTTGTAGGGCTTGCGACCACCGCCGCGGACCTCGCCGCGGGTCTTGGTGGCGTGCGTGCCCTGGCGCGCGGCAGCCTGCTGCGCGACCACGACCTGGTGGATCAGGGGGATGTTGACCTCGACGTCGAAGATCTCGGCGGGGAGGTCGACCTTGACGGTCTTGACAGCCATGCTCAGGCCTCCTGCGTCTTCTTGGCGGCCGAGCGGAGCATGACGAGCCCGTTCTTGGGGCCGGGGACGGCACCCTTGACCAGGATCAGGCCCTTCTCGGCGTCGACGGCGTGCACCGTCAGGTTCTGGGTGGTCACCGTGTCGTTGCCCATGCGGCCCGACATGCGGGTGCCCTTGAACACGCGACCCGGGGTGGCGCAGGCGCCGATCGAGCCGGGCTTGCGGTGGTTGCGGTGGGCACCGTGCGAGGCGGAGACACCGGAGAAGCCGTGACGCTTCATGGTTCCGGCGAAGCCCTTGCCCTTGCTGGTGCCGGTCACGTCGATCTCGTCGCCGGCGGCGAAGGTGTCGACACTGAGCTCCTGGCCCACGGTGTAGGCGGCAGCGTCAGCGGTGCGGATCTCGGCCACGTGGCGGCGGGGCGTGACCCCGGCCTTGGTGAAGTGACCCGCCTCGGGCGAGTTGACCTTGCGGGCCTCGATCTCGCCGAAGCCGACCTGGATGGCGTTGTAGCCGTCCACCTCGGGGCGGCGGACCTGGGTCACGACGTTGGTCGCGGCCGCGATCACGGTGACGGGGACGACCTTGTTGTTCTCGTCCCAGAGCTGGGTCATGCCGAGCTTGGTGCCCAGCAGCCCCTTCGCGTTGCGCTCGAAAGTGTTGGTCATGTCAGGCCTCAGAGCTTGATCTCGATGTCGACACCGGCAGGCAGGTCGAGACGCATCAGCGAGTCGACGGTCTTCGGCGTCGGGTCGATGATGTCGATGAGGCGCTTGTGGGTGCGCATCTCGAAGTGCTCGCGGGAGTCCTTGTACTTGTGGGGCGACCGGATCACGCAGTACACGTTCTTCTCGGTCGGCAGCGGCACGGGGCCGGCGACCTTCGCACCCGTACGGGTGACGGTGTCCACGATCTTCCGCGCCGAGGTGTCGATCACCTCGTGGTCATAGGCCTTGAGCCTGATGCGGATCTTCTGTCCCGCCATAGGTAGCTCGTCCTCTTCGATCTCGTACGCCTGGTCTGGTTTCGGCTCTCAGCCCCTGGTGGGCGAGCGCCGCCTGTCTCTCCTCCACCCTCCGACCCCCGCGGTCGGGCGTGTCGCGCTGCCATCTGAAAAAACTGGCTCGTGACACTCCCGGTCAGGGAAGCGGTGCAGCTCTGGGTGGCACCCGACGGTTGTCGGATCTGGTCGGGTCTCCGATCAAGGTGTCCTGATCCGGTGCGGCGCACGCAGACGACTGTTTCGATCGAGGAGACGCGATTCAGAAGTCAAGGTGTGCCGCACCCCGGCGACCCGCCGGAGCAACCGGAACATCTTGACAGACTCCGCACGCCCACGCCAAATCGCAATGGCCGAGGCGGCGGCGCCCTGCTCCTCACCCCCCACGGACCCTTCCATCCTACGCTCCGGCCTACGCTCCGGGGCATGGCCACACCGGACCCCGCGGACCTCCGAGACCTCTGGGACTTCGGCGACCCCGCCGGCAGCGAGGAGCGCTTCCGGGCGCTCGCTGAGGCCTCCGAGGAGCCGGTGGCCACGCACGCGTGGACCCAGGTCGCCCGGGCGCTGGGCCTGCAGGAGAGGTACGACGAGGGGCACGCGGTCCTCGACCGGCTGGACCCGTCGGAGCCCGAGGCGCGGGTCCGGACCGACCTCGAGCGGGGCCGGCTGCTGCGCTCCGCCGGGGACCCCGGGGCGGCCCGGCCGCTCTTCGAGGAGGCCGCGCGGCTCGCCCTCGGGGCGGGACTGGAGGAGCTCGAGGTGGACGCCCTCCACATGGTCGCCCTCGTGCTCTCCCCCGCCGACCGGCTGGCCGCGCACCAGGTCGCGCTCGAGCGAGCGCGGCAGGCCACCGATCGCGCGGCACGCGACTGGGACGCGTCGCTGCTCCACAACATCGGCATGGAGCACGCCGACGCCGGCGACCACGTCTCCGCCCTCGCCGCGTTCGAGGAGGCCCTGGGCTCCCGCGAGCGGATCGGCGACCCGGCCCGCACCCGCGTGGCCCGGTGGATGGTCGGCTGGTCGCTGCGCCACCTCGGCGAGGTCGACCGGGCCCGGGAGGTGCAGCTCGCGCTCAAGGCGGAGCTCGACGCGCTCGGGGAGCACGACCCCTACGTCGACGAGGAGCTCGCCCTCCTCACGCCGCCCGACTGACGCTTGTGCCGGGCCGGAGCCGGACCTACCGTCGGAGGATGGCCGGCGTGGTCGGGCTCGTCATCTGCACGCTGATGCTGGGAACGGCGTTCGCGCTGTTCCTGTGCCAGGACGAGATCGCCCGGGCCTGGCGGCGCGCGCACGACCGGGTCGTCCCGCCGCCGCCGGCGCCGGACGGGCCCGCGATCGAGGACCTCGCGCGTGCGCTGCGCCGGCTGCGCGCACAGGCGCTCTCCCCCGCACCCGGGACGACCATGGCGAAGCGGCGCGGCGCCACGGCGGCGTACGAGGACCTGCTGGTGCAGGCCGCGCACGCACTCGGGGTGCCCGACACCCTGAGCGACCTGCGGGAGGGCACGGACCGTGAGGCCGAGCGACTACGCCTCGAGCACGTCCTGCGGGAGGCCGGGCTCGCCCTGGACTGAGCCCCTCTCAGGCGGTGCGACGGTAGAGGTAGTCGACGATGTCGCGACCGACGTCGACGCCCTTGCGCTCGAAGCGTGTCACGGGGCGCTCGGCCCAGCGCTCGACCCGACCGCCCTCGAGGGTGGGCTCGGCGTCGAGGACCTCGAGCATCTGGTCGGCGTAGTCGGCCCAGTCCGTCGCCAGGCGCCACGCCCCCCCGGGCACGAGCCGGGACGAGGCGAGGGCCGCGTTGGCCGGGTTGACCAGGCGACGCTTGCGGTGCTTGGTCTTGCGCCACGGGTCGGGGAAGAACGTCCACAGCTCCGCGAGGCTGGCCGGCTCCAGCAGGTGCTCGAGCGACCACACGGCGTCGACCGAGCAGAACCGGACGTTGTCCGCCCCCGCCTCGGCGACCCGCCACAGGGAGTCGGCCACCCCCGGCAGCCACACCTCGAGCGCCAGCACGTTGTGGTCGGGCCGCGCCGCCGCGAGGACGGCCGTCGCCTCACCGATGCCCGACCCGATCTCCACGATCAGCGGAGCCTCACGGCCGAAGCGCTCGGCCAGCGAGAAGCCGGGCTGGTCCACTGCCTCCTCGGGGATCACCCAGTCGGCCTGGTGCGCAGCCCACGACTCCGCCTGTCGCGGGGTGAACCGGTTGCCCCGGCGCGAGTAGGTGAGGACCTCGCGCATGCGACGCCCGTCCTCGGTGAGCTTGTGGTGCGGGCGGGCAGGGCGTACGACGTCGTTCACGCCGGCCATCCTCCCCGCTCACCCCCGCCGGACGCACATCAGCGACCGGGGCGACGCGGGAGGTTCAGAGGTGGTCGAGGGCTCCCGTCAGCACCGAGCGCAGCCGCTGCTCGATGTCGTCGAACTCGGGCTGGCCGATGATCAGTGGCGGCGCGAGCTGGATGACAGGGTCGCCGCGGTCGTCGGCCCGGCAGTAGAGCCCGGCCTCCCACAGCGCTCCGGAGAGGTAGCCGCGGAGCAGCCGCTCGGACTCGGCCTCGTCGAAGGTCTCCTTGGTGTCGCGGTCCTTGACCAGCTCGATGCCGTAGAAGTAGCCGTGGCCCCGCACGTCACCGACGATCGGGATGTCGAGCAGCTTCTCGAGCGTCGCCCGGAACGCCGGGGCGTTCTGCTGGACGTGCTCGACCAGGCCCTCGCGCTCGAAGATGTCGAGGTTGGCCATCGCCACGGCCGAGGAGACCGGGTGACCGCCGAAGGTGTAGCCGTGGGCGTAGGCGTTGGTGCCCTGCTTGAACGGCTCGAAGAGCCGGTCGCTCGTGATCATCGCGCCGATCGGCGAGTAGCCGGAGGTCATGCCCTTGGCGCACGTGATGATGTCGGGCTGGTAGCCGAACTCGGTCGCCCCGAACATCTCCCCCACCCGCCCGAAGGCGCAGATGACCTCGTCGGAGACCAGCAGGACGTCGTGCTCGTCGCAGATCTCGCGGACCCGCTCGAAGTAGCCCGGGGGCGGCGGGAAGCAGCCGCCGGCGTTCTGCACGGGCTCGAGGAACACCGCCGCGACCGTGTCGGGGCCCTCGAACTCGATGGCCTCGCCGATCCGGTCGGCGGCCCACCGGCCGAACGCCTTCTCGTCGTCACCGACGAACTCGGGACGACGGTAGAAGTTGGTGTTGGGCACCTTGTGGGCCCCCGGGACCAGCGGCTCGAACATCTCCTTGAGCGGCGGGATGCCGGTGATGGACAGGGCACCCTGGGGCGTGCCGTGGTAGGCCACCGCCCGGGAGATCACCTTGTGCTTGTTGGGCTTGCCGGTGAGCTTGAAGTACTGCTTGGCGAGCTTCCACGCCGACTCCACGGCCTCGCCGCCACCGGTCGTGAAGAAGACACGGTTGAGGTCTCCGGGGGCCATCGCGGCGATCCGGTCGGCCAGCTCGACCGCACGCGGGTGGGCGAAGGACCACAACGGGAAGAAGGCCAGCTCCTTGGCCTGGCGGGCGGCCGCCTCGGCCAGCTCCTCGCGGCCGTGGCCGACCTGGACGACGAAGAGGCCGGCCAGGCCGTCGATGTACTCACGGCCGTGGCTGTCCCAGATCTTGTGTCCCTCGCCCCGGACGATGAGCGGCATCTCGCCGCCCTTCTCGTAGGTCGAGTGCCGGGTGAAGTGCAACCACAGGTGGTCGCGCCCGGCGCTCTGGTAGTCGAAGGTGTCACGGTCGTTGCCTTGGAGGCTCATCGCGTTCCCCAGTTGTAGTGCTGCTTGTTGAGCTTGAGGTAGACGAAGGTCTCCGAGGAGACCACGCCCTCGAGCTCGCGGACCTGACGGATGACCTCGAGGAGGTGCGGGTCGTCCTCGCACACCACCTCGACGAGGAGGTCGAAGCTGCCGGCGGTGGTGACGACGTAGTCGACCTCGCTCACCTGCGCCAGCCGGTCCCCCACCTTCATGGGGTCGCCCTCGGTGCGCACGCCGATCATCGCCTGGCGGGTGAACCCGACCTGGGTGGGGTCGGTGACCGCCACGACCTGCATGATCTCGGAGTCGAGCAGCTTCTGGACGCGCGCGCGGGCCGCGGCCTCCGACAGGCCCACCGCCTTGGCGATCGCGGCGTACGAGATGCGGCCGTCCTCCTGGAGGAGCTCGATGATGCGCTTGGCGGTGGCGTCGAGCCGCACGGGTCCGTCACTCATGCCCGCGCTCCGCTTCCTCGTTCATGGGGCCCATGGTGCTGTGCCCGGCGGCTTGTCGCAAGCCACCGAGCGCGGATTCCGCATTTCCGTGCAGTTAATTCTGCGATTCCCGCACTTTATTTGGCTCGGACTATGGAGATTGGTCCGCCACCCGTCCTACTCTCCCTTCACCCGCACCTCGACCGGGAGGACTCCACCGTGACCAGCCCACGCACGCTGCGCAACTTCATCGGCGGCGCCTACGTCGACTCCGGTGACGTGGCGACGAGCGACGTCGTCAACCCGGCGACCGGACAGGTCGTGGCCCAGGCCCCCGTCAGCGGGGCGGAGGAGGTCGACGCGGCCTACGCGGCAGCGGACCGGGCCTTCGGCGAGTGGGGGCGTACGACGCCCAGCGAGCGCCAGCAGGCGCTGCTGAAGATCGCCGACGCGATCGAGGAGCACGCCGAGGAGCTCATCAGTCTCGAGTCCGAGAACACCGGGAAGATCAAGGCGCTCACCGCGAGCGAGGAGATCCCCCCGATGGTCGACCAGCTCCGCTTCTTCGCCGGGGCTGCGCGGGTCCTCGAGGGCAAGGCCGCCGGCGAGTACATGGCCGGGCACACGTCGTGGATCCGCCGCGAGCCGATCGGCGTCGTGGGCCAGGTGACCCCGTGGAACTACCCGCTGCTCATGGCTGTGTGGAAGATCGGTCCGGCGCTCGCCGCCGGCAACACGGTCGTGCTCAAGCCCAGCGACACGACGCCCGAGAGCACGTTGCGCCTGGCCGAGCTGGCCTCGGAGTTCCTCCCGACCGGGACGCTCAACGTCGTCACCGGGGACCGCCAGACCGGGCGCCTCCTCGTCGAGCACCCCACCCCGGGCCTGGTGGCGATCACGGGGTCGGTCCGCGCGGGCGCCGAGGTCGCGGCGAGCGCCGCGCCCAGCATCAAGCGCGTGCACCTCGAGCTCGGCGGCAAGGCCCCGGTGGTGGTCTTCGACGACGCCGACATCGAGGCCGCGGTCGAGGGCATCGCGATCGCCGGCTACTTCAACGCCGGGCAGGACTGCACCGCGGCCACCCGCGTCCTGGCCGCGCCGCGCATCCACGACGACTTCGTCGCCGCCCTCGCCGACTACGCCAGGAGCTCGGCCCCGGTCGGGCTCCCCGACGACGAGGACGCGCTCTTCGGGCCGGTGAACAACGCCACCCAGCTGGCCCGCGTCAACGGGTTCATCGAGAACCTGCCGTCCCACGCGACGGTGTCGGCGGGCGGCAACCGGCGTACGGACCTCGGCGACGGCTTCTACCTCGAGCCCACGGTCCTCTCCGGCCTGCTGCAGGACGACGAGGCGATCCAGGACGAGATCTTCGGGCCGGTCATCACCGTGCAGCGGTTCACCGACGAGGACGAGGCCATCCGCTGGGCCAACGGCGTCGACTACGGCCTCGCGTCGTCGGTGTGGACCAAGGACTTCGGCCGCGCGATGCGGATGTCGAAGGCCCTCGACTTCGGGTGCGTGTGGATCAACACCCACATCCCGCTGGTCGCGGAGATGCCGCACGGCGGCTACAAGAAGTCCGGCTACGGCAAGGACCTGTCGATGTACGGCTTCGAGGACTACACCCGCATCAAGCACGTCATGGCCAACATCGAGAGCTGACGCACGCAGCACGGATCAGCACAGCACCACACCAGAGCAGCTCGGGGTCGACCGGAGGACTTGAACTGATGACACCCATCCCGCGCCGCGCCCGGCGCCCTCTGGCGCCGCCGGCGGCCGCAGTGACCCAGGCGATGACCGGCGGCCTGAGCCGCCGGGCGCTCCTCGGCACCGGCCTGGCAGCCGGCACCGGCCTCGCCCTCACCGGGTGCGCGCCCCCCGAGCCCCCGGCCGGCGGGGTGGCCAGCCTCGACCTGCCGAAGGACGTCTCCGACACCGAGAAGATCGTCAAGTGGGCCAACTGGACGGCATACATCGACATGAACGGCAAGGAGACGAAGTCACCGACGCTCGAGGCCTTCACGCAGGAGACCGGCATCGAGGTCAGCTACACCGAGGACATCGACGACAACGACTCCTACTACGCGAAGGTCGGCCCGCAGCTGCGCGCTGACCAGAGCATCGACCGGGACATCTTCACCCTCACCGACTGGATGGCGTCCCGCGTGATCCGCGACCAGCTGTGCCAGCCCCTCGAGCTGATCCAGATGCCCAACGTGGTGAGCAACCTGCTCCAGCCGCTCAAGGACGTGTCCTTCGACCCCGGCCGTACGCACTCCATCACCTGGCAGAGCGGCTTCGCCGGCATCGGCTACAACAAGGCGAAGGTCGGGCGCGAGCTGAAGTCGCTCGACGACCTGTGGGCCGACGACCTCAAGGGCCGGATCGTGGTGCTCTCGGAGTTCCGCGACACCGCCGGGCTCGTCATGCAGTCGCAGGGCGTCGACATCGACAGCGACTGGGGCAAGGCGGAGTTCGAGAAGGCGCTCGACTTCATCGAGCAGAAGATCGAGGAGGGCTACATCCGCAAGGTGAAGGGCAACTCCTACATGGAGGACCTCACCAGCGGCAACGCGGTCGCAGGCATCACCTGGAGCGGGGACATCTTCGTCCTGGCCTACGACACCGACGACCCCAACTGGACCTTCACCATCCCCGAGTCCGGCGGCACCCTCTGGTCGGACAACATGATGGTCCCCATCACCTCCACGCACCGGCGCAACGCCCAGCGGTTGATGGACTACTACTACGACCCGGTGGTGGCGGCGCAGGTCGCTGCGTGGGTCAACTACGTCTGTCCCGTCGACGGCGCGCAGGCCGAGATGGAGAAGATCGACCCCGACCTGGCCGAGAGTCCCTTCATCTTCCCGACGGCCGACTACATCGCCGACAACAACATCCAGGCCTTCCGGGTGCTGGACGCGGACGAGGACATCGAGTTCGCCGACCTGTGGTCCACGAAGGTGATGGGGAACTGACATGGCCGGATTCCGTGAGGCGCGCGGCGACCTCCAGCTCGACAGCGTCACCAAGTCCTTCGGCGACTTCACCGCGGTCGACGACATCGACCTGCACGTCCCCCGCGGCTCGTTCTTCGCCCTGCTCGGACCGTCGGGGTGCGGCAAGACCACCACGCTGCGGATGATCGCCGGTCTGGAGCAGCCCACGGCCGGCCGGGTGATGATCGGCGACACCGACCTCACCGGGTCGCGGCCCTACGAGCGTCCGGTCAACACCGTGTTCCAGTCCTACGCGCTGTTCCCGCACCTGACCATCCGCGACAACGTCGCCTTCGGCCCCAAGCGCCGCAAGGAGGCGGACGCCGCGAAGCTCGCGGACGACGCCCTCGAGCTGGTGCAGATGTCGCAGCTCGCGACGCGCAAGCCCGCCCAGCTCTCCGGCGGGCAGCAGCAGCGGGTCGCCCTGGCACGGGCCCTGGTCAACCACCCCGAGGTGCTGCTGCTCGACGAGCCGCTCGGCGCGCTCGACCTCAAGCTGCGCCGAGAGATGCAGGTCGAGCTCAAGCGCATCCAGACCGAGGTGGGCCTCACCTTCATCCACGTCACCCACGACCAGGAGGAGGCCATGACCATGGCCGACACCGTCGCGGTGATGAACAAGGGCCGGATCGAGCAGCTCGGCGGGCCGGCGGAGCTCTACGACCTGCCGCGCACCCGCTTCGTGGCCAACTTCCTCGGCCAGGCCAACACCGGGGTCGGCACGATCAAGGACACCGACGGCGACCACCTCGTGGCCGACGTCCTCGGCACGCCGGTGAAGATCCTCAAGTCGCGCGCCCAGGTGCACGACGGCGAGGTGCTCTTCGGCGTACGCCCCGAGAAGGTGACGGTCTCGCGCACCCAGCCCGAGGGCGCCGGCAACGACGTACGCGGTGTGGTGCGCGACGTGTCGTTCCTGGGCGTCGCCACCAGCTACCTGGTCGACATGCCGAGCGGTGCGACGTGGAGCTGCTACGAGCAGAACCTGGACGTGGAGCCCCTCGACCTGCGACCGGGCGACGAGGTCTGGCTGACCTGGAACCCCGGGCACGCGTTCGGCGTGCCCGTCGAGGAGTCGTGATCACCCCATGAGCGCCCTCGCCCACGTGGCCGGCGACCCCGAGGTGCACCCGGCGGCCCCCGCCCCGGAGACCACGAAGCGCAGCTGGACGGCCTACCTGCTGCTCCTGCCCGGCGCCCTGTGGCTCGGCGTCTTCTTCGTCCTGCCGCTGGTGCAGCTGGCCACGGTGAGCCTGCAGAGCCGCTACCCGGGGTTCCCCGGCTACTACTACCGCGACCTCAACTTCGAGAACTACGCCAGCGCGCTCACCGACTACGCGCCGCACTTCGCGCGATCCTTCCTCTACGCCGGGCTCGCGACGTTCCTGGCGTTCGTCGTGGCCTACCCGCTGGCCTACGCGATGGCGTTCAAGGCCGGACGCTGGCGCAACCTGATGATGATCTGCGTCGTCGCGCCCTTCTTCACCTCCTTCATCCTGCGGACCTTCGCGTGGTCGCAGATCCTGTCCGACGAGGGCTGGGTGGCCCGCTCGCTCGACTTCCTGCACCTGCTGCCGGGCGGCCACATCATCAACACCCCGGTCGCGGTGGTCGCCGGGCTCACCTACAACTTCCTGCCCTTCATGGTGCTGCCGATCTACGCGTCCCTCGAGCGCGCCGACCCGCGCGTGATCGAGGCCGGTGGCGACCTGTACGCCAACGGGTTCACGACGTTCCGCACCGTGACCCTGCCGATGTCGATGCCCGGCGTGCTCGCCGGCACCCTGCTCACGTTCATCCCGGCGGCCGGCGACTTCGTCAACATGGAGCTGCTCGGTCCCCAGCGGGGGAAGATGGTCGGCAACGTCATCAACGACCAGTTCCTCGCCATCCCGGGCGGCTACCCGGTGGCCGCGGCACTGTCGTTCACGCTCATGGCCGCCATCTTGGTGATGGTGTTCCTCTACGTGCGCCGCTTCGGCACCGACGAGCTGGTGTGAGGAGACCACGATGACGACCTCGACCCGGACCCCGACCAGCAGCCCGACGGGCGGCCCGACCGGCAGCCCGGCCTCGCCCCCCTACCGGCCGTCCGCCGCCAAGCGCGTCCAGCTCTGGCTGGCCAACCACTTCGCGATGCTGTCCGCGATCCTGGTGCTGCTCTACCTCTTCCTGCCGGTCGCCTACACGTTCGCGTTCTCCTTCAACGACCACGGCAAGACCAACATCGTGTGGCAGGGCTTCACCTGGAAGCACTGGCAGGACCCGTGCCGGGTCGCTGGGGCCTGCGAGTCGCTGGTGACCTCGCTGCAGGTCGGGGCGATCTCGACCGTCGTCGCCACGGTCCTCGGCACGCTGATGGCCCTCGCCATGGTGCGCTACCGCTTCCGCGGCAAGGGCGCGAGCAACGTGCTGATCTTCGTGCCCATGGCGACCCCCGAGATCGTGATGGGCGCCGCGCTGCTGACGATCTTCGTGCAGGGCTTCGCCAACATCGGCATCAGCCTGGGCTTCGCCACGATCGTCTTCGCCCACATCATGTTCTGCCTGAGCTTCGTGGTGGTGACGGTGAAGGCCCGCATCCAGTCCCTCGACCCCCGGATCGAGGAGGCCGCGCAGGACCTCTACGCCAGCCCGATGCAGACGTTCTGGAAGGTCACCTTCCCGTTGATCCTGCCCGGCATCCTGGGCGCCGCGATGCTCGCCTTCTCGTTGTCCTTCGACGACTTCATCATCACCAACTTCGTCTCCGGCAACGAGTCCACGTTCCCCAAGTTCGTCTACGTCGCCTCGCGCCGCGGCATCCCCGCCGAGGCCAACGTCATCGGCTTCTCGATGTTCGTGATCGCCGTCCTGCTCGTGATCGGCGCGCAGGTCGTGAGCTCCGTGCGGTCGTCCAAGATCAAGGAGTGAGGCCGATGTCCGAGTCGGGGTCCGATCCGATGCGCGTGCTGATGGTCGGGGCCGGCGGCGTCGGGGACGCAGCCGCCCGGATCGCGGTCGAGCGCGACTTCTTCGAGGCCTGGGTCGTCGCCGACCACGACCTCGCTCGTGCCGAGCGCACGGTCGCGGCCGCCCGGGAGCGGCGCACCGGCGACGAGCGGTTCTCCGCCGCGCAGGTCGACGCCTCCGACGCCGACGCGGTGACCGCCCTCGCCAGGCAGGTGCGGGCCACGCACGTCCTCAACGCCGTCGACCCGCGCTTCGTGATGCCGATCTTCACCGGTGCGCTGGCGGCCGACGCCGACTACCTCGACATGGCGATGAGCCTGTCGGTGCGCCACCCGGAGGCTCCCTACGAGGAGGTCGGGGTCAAGCTCGGCGACGAGCAGTTCGCCCGTGCCGACCAGTGGGAGGCCGCCGGCCGCCTGGCCCTGCTCGGCATCGGTGTCGAGCCGGGTCTCTCCGACGTCTTCGCGCGCTACGCCGCCGACGAGCTCTTCGACCACATCGACGAGCTCGGCACCCGCGACGGCGCCAACCTGGTGATCCGCGACGACGACGGCAACGAGGTCTTCGCCCCCGGCTTCTCGATGTGGACCATCATCGAGGAGTGCCTCAACCCGCCCGTGGTGTGGGAGCGGGAGCGCGGGGGCGGCGACCTCGAGAAGGGCTTCTTCACGCTGCCGCCCTTCTCCGAGCCGGAGGTCTTCGACTTCCCCGCGGGCATCGGCCCGGTCGAGTGCGTGCACGTGGAGCACGAGGAGGTGCTCCTCATGCCTCGCTGGCTCGACGCGGACCGGGTCACCTTCAAGTACGGCCTGGGCGAGGAGATGATCACCATCCTGCGCACCCTGCACGCCCTCGGGCTCGACGCCGTCGAGCCGGTGTCGGTCAAGGGCGTGCTGGTCTCCCCGCGCGACGTGGTCGCCGCCTGCCTGCCCGACCCGGCGACCATCGGCCCGCGCATGGAGGGCAAGACGTGCGCCGGGGTGCATGTCACCGGCACCGGCAAGGACGGTGCCCCGCGCTCGACGTACCTCTACCACGTGGTCGACAACGCCGACTCGATGCGCGACTACGGCGCGCAGTGCGTGGTGTGGCAGACCGCGATCAACCCGGTCGTCGCACTCGAGCTGCTGGCCGCCGGCACCTGGTCGGGCACCGGCGTGCTCGGCCCCGAGGCACTGCCACCGAAGCCCTTCCTCGACCTGCTCGCCACACCCAAGCCCGAGGGCTACGGCTCTCCGTGGGGAATGGAGGACCGAACATGACGCTCTCCCAGGAACGCATCCTGGCCACCGAGATCCCTGGCCCGCGCTCGCAGGCGCTGCAGGCACGCAAGGTCGCGAGCGTCTCGGCCGGTGTCGGGACCACGCTGCCGGTCTACGTCGAGCAGGCCGGCGGCGGGATCCTGCGTGACGTCGACGGCAACCAGCTCATCGACTTCGGCTCCGGCATCGCCGTGACCACGGTGGGCAACGCCGCGCCGCGCGTGGTCGAGTCGGTGCAGCGCCAGGTCGCCGACTTCACCCACACCTGCTTCATGGTCACGCCCTACGAGGAGTACGTCGCGGTCTGCGAGAAGCTCGCCGCACTCACCCCCGGCAGCCACGAGAAGCGCTCGGCACTGTTCAACTCCGGCGCGGAGGCCGTGGAGAACGCGGTCAAGGTCGCGCGCCACCACACCGGCCGCGACGCCGTCGTCGTGTTCGACCACGCCTACCACGGCCGGACGAACCTGACGATGGCGCTGACCGCCAAGAACATGCCCTACAAGCACCGCTTCGGACCGTTCGCCGGCGAGATCTACCGTGCCCCCATGGCCTACCCCTACCGGTGGCCCGGAGGGGCGGAAGCGTGCGCCGACGAGGCCTTCGACGCCTTCGTCACCACGGTCCACACGCAGGTGGGCGAGGACAACTGCGCCGCGGTCCTCATCGAGCCGATCCAGGGCGAGGGCGGCTTCATCGTGCCGCCGCCCGGCTGGCTGCCTCGGGTGGCCGACTGGTGCCGTGAGCAGGGGATCCTCTTCATCGCCGACGAGATCCAGACCGGGTTCGCCCGCACCGGTGACTGGTTCGCGTGCGACCACGAGGGCGTGGTGCCCGACCTGGTGACCACCGCCAAGGGCATGGCCGGCGGGCTGCCGCTCGCCGCCGTGACGGGGCGCGCGGAGATCATGGAATCCGTCCACGTCGGCGGCCTCGGCGGCACCTACGGCGGCAACCCGGTCGCGTGCGCCGCGGCCCTGGCCGCCATCGAGACCATGGAGGTGGAGGACCTCCCCGGACGTGCCCGCGAGATCGAGGCGATCTTCCTGCCGCGGCTGCGCGCGCTGGCCGAGCGCCATCCCGACCGCGTGGGCGACGTCCGGGGTCGCGGCGCGATGCTGGCGGTCGAGCTCGTGGCCGACGGCCCCGGTCGTACGCCCGACGCCGCGCTGGCCGGTGCCGTGCACCGGGCCTGCGCCGCGCAGGGCCTGGTGACGCTGACGTGCGGGACGTTCGGCAACGTCTTCCGCTTCCTCCCCCCGCTCGCGATCGGCAACGAGCTGCTCGCGGAGGGCCTCGACGTCTTCGAGGCGGCCTTCGACCAGGCCGTCGCCTCCGACCAGCGTGGCAAGGTGGAGTGATGGCGACCGAGACCGTGATCGACGACGTGCCCACCCAGCTGCTCATCGGCGGGAAGTGGGTCGATGCCAGCGGCGGGGCCACCTTCGAGGTGACCAACCCCGCCGACGACCAGGTGCTGACCCGCATCGCCGACGCGACCCCGGCCGACGGGGAGCTGGCGCTCGCGGCCGCGGCCGAGGCCCAGAAGGAGTGGGCGGCCACCGAGCCGCGCAAGCGCGGCGAGGTCCTGCGCAGCGCCTTCGAGCTGCTCACCGAGCGCGCCGACGACTTCGCCCGCCTGATGACCCTCGAGATGGGCAAGACGCTGGCGGAGGCGAAGGGCGAGGTGACCTACGGCGCCGAGTTCTTCCGCTGGTTCTCCGAGGAGGCGGTCCGCATCCACGGCCGCTACTCCCCCGCACCTGCCGGCAACACCCGGCTGATCACCATGAAGGCCCCCGTCGGCCCGACCCTGATGATCACGCCGTGGAACTTCCCGCTGGCGATGGGCACCCGCAAGATCGGTCCGGCCATCGCCGCCGGCTGCACCATGGTCGTCAAGCCGGCGCACGAGACGCCGCTGACGATGCTGGCCCTCGCCGCCCTGATGGAGGAGGTCGGGCTCCCCGCGGGGGTGCTCAACGTGGTCACCACGACCGACTCCGGCGGGGTCTGCGAGCCGATCATCCGGGACCCCCGGCTGCGCAAGCTGACGTTCACGGGGTCGACCGCGGTCGGCAAGGTGCTGGTGGGGCAGGCCTCCGAGCAGCTGCTGCGGGTCTCGATGGAGCTCGGCGGCAACGCGCCCTTCGTCGTCTTCGACGACGCCGACCTGGACGCGGCCGTCGACGGAGCGATGCTCGCCAAGATGCGCAACATCGGCGAGGCCTGCACCTCGGCCAACCGCTTCCTGGTCCACGAGTCCGTCGCCGAGGAGTTCTCCACCCGGCTGGCCGAGCGGATGGGCGGCCTCACCGTCGGCGACGGCACCGAGGACGGCGTCGACGTCGGCCCGCTGATCACGGCCAAGGCTCGCGCCGGCGTGCACGAGCTCGTCGACGACGCGGTCTCGGCCGGCGCCCGGGCGCTCGTGGGCGGCGCGGTCCCCGAGGGGCCCGGCCACTTCTACCCGCCGACCGTGCTGGTCGACGTACCGGCCACGGCGCGGGTCTTCCGCGAGGAGATCTTCGGACCGGTCGCGCCCGTGTCCACCTTCAGCGACGAGGACGAGGTCATCGCCCGCGCCAACGACACGGAGTACGGCCTGGTGGCCTACGTCTTCACCCGCGACCACGCCCGGGTGCTGCGCGTCAGCGAGGCCCTCGAGTTCGGCATGGTCGGGGTCAACACCGGCATCGTGTCCAACCCGGCGGCGCCCTTCGGCGGCGTCAAGCACTCCGGCTTCGGTCGCGAGGGTGGCTTCGAGGGCATCGAGGAGTACCTCGAGACGAAGTACGTCGGCAGCGCGCTGTGAGCCGGCCGTGACGAGCATCGACCGCGCGCGGCTGGCCGCCCTGAACGCCGAGGAGGAGCAGCGGTTCGTCGACCTGCACCCGACCTCGGCGAAGCTCGCCGCCGAGGCCGCCGAGCACCTGCTCGCCGGCGTGCCGATGCCGTGGATGACGCGGTGGCCGGGGTCCTTCCCGCTGTTCGTGGAGTCGGCCGGGGGCGGGCGGTTCACCGACGTGGACGGCATCGAGCACGTCGACCTCTGCCTCGGCGACACCGGCTCGATGACCGGGCACTGCCTGCCGGCGGTCGCCGAGGCCGTGCGCGAGCGCACCGAGCGCGGCATCACCACGATGCTGCCCTCGACCGACGCCGCTTGGGTGGCCGCGGAGCTGAGCCGCCGCTTCGGACTCCCCCGCTGGCAGATGGCGATGACCGCCACCGACGCCAACCGGTTCGTGCTGCGCTTCGCGCGCCACCTCACCGGTCGGCCGCGGATCGCGGTCATGGACTGGTGCTACCACGGCACGGTCGACGAGACGCTGGGCGTCCTCGAGCACGGCCGGGCCGGTGACCGCGTGGTGGCACGTCCCGGAGCGCTCGGCCCGCAGGTCGACGTGGCCCAGACGACCGCGGTGGTGCCGTTCAACGACCTCCACGCCCTCGAGGCCCGCCTGGCCGAGGGTGACGTCGCCTGCCTGCTCATGGAGCCGGCCCTCACCAACATCGGCATCGTGCTGCCCGACGAGGGCTACCTGGCCGCGGTCCGCGAGATCACCCGCCGCCACGGGGTGCTGCTGGTGAACGACGAGACGCACACGATCTGCGCCGGACCCGGCGGTGCGACCGCGGCCTGGGACCTCGAGCCGGACTTCGTCGTCATCGGCAAGCCCATCGGCGGTGGGATCCCCGTCGCCGCCTACGGCATGACCGCCGAGGTCGCGGCACGCCTCGAGGGCCCGATGCTGGGCCACGACATCGACGTGGCCGGGGTCGGCGGGACCCTCTCCGGGTCGGCGCTGGCCATGGCCGCGGTGCGGGCCACCCTGTCGACCGCGCTGCGCCAGGAGGACTTCGACGTGGCCATCCCCCTGGCCGAGCGGTTCACCGCGGGGATCCAGGGCGTCATCGACGAGCACGACCTGCCCTGGCACGTGCAGCGGCTCGGGTGCCGCGCCGAGTACTGGTTCTGCCCGCCGCCGCGCACCGGTGCGGAGGCGGCGGCTGCCGTCGACGAGGAGCTCGACGCCTTCTTCCACCTCTGGACGGTCAACCGCGGCGTGCTGCTGGCGCCCTTCCACAACATGTCGCTCTTCTCGCCCTTCCACACTGCGGCCGACGTCGACGCCCACACCTCCGCCTTCCGCAGCGCGGTGGAGGCGCTGCTCGGCTGACGTCTGCCTCGCCTGCGGGCTAGGTGCTGCTGAGCACGCCCGCCGCCCGGGCAGCCTCGGCGTACGCAGTCGCAAGCGTGTCGACCGTCTCGTGGGCGTTGAGCCCCGAGGGGTTGGGGACCACGAAGACGCGCGAGCTGCCCCACCGCACGCCCTGCTCACCGACGCGTGCGAGGCGCTCGCCGAACGCCGTGCGGTAGGCGGTGATCCCGGCCACCGCCACGACGCGCGGGCGCCGCTCGGCCACGAGCGCCCGCAGTCGCCGACCGCCCTCCTGCAGCTCCTCCCCTGTGAGCTCGTCGGCCCGGGCCGTCGCCCGCGCGACCACGTTGGTGATGCCGATCCCGCGCCGCCGCAGCTCGTCGCGGTCGTGCGCGCTCATGCCCGCGGCTGGGTCGATGGGCTGCGCCAGGATCCCGGCACGCAGCAGCGCGGGGTAGAAGCGGTTGCCCGGACGGGCGAAGTGGGACTGGGTGGCGGCGGTCCAGAGCCCGGGGTTGATCCCGACGAACAGCAGGCGCAGCGGCTCGTCGTGCGCCGGGAGGAGGTCCGGCACCTCCACGTCGCGGTAGGACTCCAGCTCGGCCTTGGTGAACCCCATGACCACCATCGTGCCGTGCGGCGGGTGACGCCGTCGCAGGGATGACGCCCGGGCGAGGGCGCGCGTACCGTTGAGAGGTGCGTGACTGGCTCGAGACCGTGGCCGTGCTGGTGGTGCTCTTCGCGCTCCTCCGGGTGGTCCTGGCCGCGCTGCGCGACGACCTCTGCGAGTGGCGCAGCTACCGCGCCGCTGCGCGCGTCGTGCGGCGCGTCGTACGCCGTCGGGGACCCGACGCCGACGTCGTCCCGCTGCGCCGGCCCATCGAGCTGGTGGGTGCGGACCTGCGGCGGCTGCACGCCGCCTTCCACCGCGGGGGCATGCGCTTCGCGAAGTACGAGGGGTGCCGCCAGGCCTACGACCGGGTCCTGGGCGAGGCCGCCGACATGGCGGGGTTCCCCCACCTCATGGACCTGTTGCCGCCCGGGCACGAGCTCGACGTCGAGCGCGAGCGGGTCGAGCGGCTGCTCGGCGAGCACGGCCTGCTCCCGCCGCCGTACGCCGCCTGAGGACGCACGAGACCCCGCCTCCCTTGCGGGAGACGGGGTCTCGGATGTTGCGGTGCCGGTCAGCGACCGGCGGGGATCACTTGGTGATCTTGACGACGCGGCCGGCGCCGACCGTGCGGCCACCCTCGCGGATGGCGAAGCGCAGGCCCTCGTCCATCGCGATGGGCTGGATGAGCTCGACCGACATCTCGGTGTTGTCACCCGGCATGACCATCTCGGTGCCCTCGGGCAGGGTCACAACACCGGTCACGTCAGTCGTACGGAAGTAGAACTGCGGGCGGTAGTTGTTGAAGAACGGCGTGTGACGGCCGCCCTCGTCCTTGCTGAGGATGTAGACCGAGGCCTCGAAGTTGGTGTGCGGGGTGGTCGTGCCCGGCTTGATCACGACCATGCCGCGCTCCACGTCCTCGCGCTTCGTGCCACGGAGGAGCAGACCGACGTTCTCGCCCGCCTGGCCCTCGTCGAGGAGCTTGCGGAACATCTCGACACCGGTGACAGTGCTCTTCTGCGAGCCCTCGCGGATGCCGATGATCTCGACCTCCTCGTTGACCTTGACGATGCCGCGCTCGATGCGACCGGTGATGACGGTGCCACGACCGGTGATCGTGAAGACGTCCTCGACGGGCATGAGGAAGGGCTTGTCGGTCTCACGCTCGGGGGTCGGGATGTAGTCGTCCACGGCCTGCATGAGCTCGGCAACCGACTCGCCCCACTTGGCGTCGCCGTTGAGGGCCGGGAAGGCCGCCACGCGCACGACGGGGATGTCGTCGCCCGGGAACTCGTACTCGGAGAGGAGCTCGCGCACCTCCATCTCGACGAGCTCGATGAGCTCCTCGTCGTCGACCATGTCGCACTTGTTGAGCGCCACGACCAGGGCGGGCACGCCGACCTGGCGGGCGAGCAGCACGTGCTCGCGCGTCTGCGGCATCGGGCCGTCGGTGGCGGCGACCACGAGGATCGCGCCGTCCATCTGCGCCGCGCCGGTGATCATGTTCTTGATGTAGTCGGCGTGACCGGGGCAGTCGACGTGCGCGTAGTGGCGCGACTCGGTCTGGTACTCGACGTGCGCGATCGAGATCGTGATGCCGCGCTGGCGCTCCTCGGGAGCCTTGTCGATCTGGTCGAACGCCGAAGCCTCGTTGAGGTCCGGGTGCTTGTCGTGCAGCACCTTGGTGATCGCCGCGGTCAGCGTCGTCTTGCCGTGGTCGATGTGACCGATGGTGCCGATGTTGACGTGCGGCTTGGTCCGCTCGAACTTCGCCTTAGCCACTGGGGCTCCTCCTGGTTGTTGTTACTTGACTCGTGGGTGTGGGGTGGTGCTGGTGCCGAGGATCCGGGCGAGGTTACTCGCCGCGGACCTTCTTGATGATCTCGTCGGCGATGTTCGTGGGAACCTCGGCGTACGAGTCGAACTCCATCGAGTACGACGCCTGACCGGAGGTCTTGGACCTCAGGTCGCCAACGTACCCGAACATCTCGGACAGGGGCACAAGGGCGTTCACGACCATGTCGCCGTGACGCTCCTCCTGCGCCTGGATCTGGCCGCGGCGCGAGTTGATGTCACCGATGACCGTGCCGAGGAAGCTCTCGGGGGTGGTCACCTCGACGGCGAACATCGGCTCGAGCAGCACCGGCTTGGCCTTGCGGGCGGCCTCCTTGAAGGCCTGGTTGCCGGCGATCTTGAACGCGAGCTCGGACGAGTCGACGTCGTGGTAGGCGCCGTCCTCGAGCGAGAACTTCACGTCGACCATGGGGTAGCCGGCGAGCACGCCGAACTCCATGGCCTCCTGGCCACCCTGGTCGACCGAAGGGATGTACTCCTTCGGCACGCGACCACCGGTGACGTTGTTGACGAACTCGTAGCCCGCGCCGAGACCGGTCTCCGGGTCGATGTTCGGGCCGAGGCTGATGATCACCTTGGCGAACTGGCCCGACCCACCGGTCTGCTTCTTGTGGGTGTAGGAGTGCTTCTCGACCGTGTTGCGGATGGTCTCGCGGTAGGCCACCTGCGGCTTGCCGACGGTCGCCTCGACGCGGAACTCGCGCTTCATGCGGTCGACGAGGATCTCCAGGTGGAGCTCGCCCATGCCGGCGATGATCGTCTGGCCGGTCTCTTCGTCGGCCTTGACCGTGAAGGTCGGGTCCTCGTCGGAGAGGCGCTGGATCGCGGTGCCGAGCTTCTCCTGGTCACCCTTGGTCTTGGGCTCGATCGCGACCTCGATCACCGGGGCCGGGAACGTCATCGACTCGAGGACGACCTGGTTGTTCGGGTCGCACAGCGTGTGACCGGTCTTGGTGTCCTTGAGGCCCATGACGGCCACGATCTGGCCGGCGCCGACCGACGCGATCTCCTCACGCTTGTTGGCGTGCATCTGGTAGACCTTGCCGATCCGCTCCTTGCGGCCGTTGACCGAGTTGACCACGGTCGAGCCGGCCTCGAGCTTGCCCGAGTAGACCCGGACGTAGATCAGCTTGCCGAGGTGCGGGTCGGAGGCGATCTTGTAGGCGAGGCCGGAGAACGGCTCGTCGTCGCTGGGCTTGCGGGCGATCTCCTCGTTCTCGTCCTTGACCGAGTGACCGATGATCGCGTCGATGTCGAGGGGCGAGGGGAGGTACTGGACCACGGCGTCGAGCAGGGGCTGCACGCCCTTGTTCTTGAACGCGGTGCCGCAGAGGACCGGGTTGAGCTTGTCGGCGAGCGTGGCGCGACGGATCGCGGCGTGGAGCTCCTCGACGGTGAAGTTCTCGTCACCCTCCTCGAGGTACTTCTCCATGATGTCGTCGTCGGCCTCGGCGAGGGTCTCGATGAACTTCTCGCGGTACTCCGCGGCCTGCTCGGCGAGCTCGGCCGGGATCTCCTCGACCTCGTAGTCCTCACCCATCGTGGTCTCGCCACGCCAGGTCAGGGCGCGCATGCCGACCAGGTCGACGACGCCGAGGAAGTCGGACTCCGCGCCGATCGGCAGCTGCAGCACGAGCGGGGTGGAGTTGAGGCGCTCGACCATCATGTCGACGCAGCGGAAGAAGTCCGCGCCGGTGCGGTCCAGCTTGTTGACGAAGCACATGCGGGGGACGGAGTACTTGTTGGCCTGGCGCCACACCGTCATGGTCTGGGGCTCGACACCGGCGACACCGTCGAAGACGGCCACGGCGCCGTCGAGGACGCGCAGCGAGCGCTCGACCTCGGCGGTGAAGTCCACGTGACCGGGGGTGTCGATGATGTTGATCTGGTGGTTCTTCCACCAGCAGGTCGTCGCGGCGGACGTGATGGTGATGCCGCGCTCCTGCTCCTGCTCCATCCAGTCCATCGTCGCGCCACCCTCGTGGACCTCACCGATCTTGTAGGTGATGCCGGTGTAGAAGAGGATGCGCTCGGTGGTGGTGGTCTTGCCGGCGTCGATGTGCGCCATGATGCCGATGTTGCGGACCTTGTTGAGGTCGGTGGTGATGTCGACTGCCACGTCTGTGTCTCAGTCCCTCGAAGTAGTGGGGTTGTGGGGGTGAGAGGTCGTACGCCGCCTGGTGCGGGGCGTACGACCTCTCGTCCTCACCAGCGGTAGTGGGCGAAGGCCTTGTTGGACTCGGCCATCTTGTGGGTGTCCTCGCGCTTCTTCACAGCGGCACCCAGGCCGTTGCTGGCGTCGAGGATCTCGTTCATCAGGCGCTCGGCCATGGTCTTCTCGCGACGGTCGGAGGCGTAGCCCACCAGCCAGCGCAGGGCCAGCGTGGTGGAGCGGTTGGCCTTGACCTCGACGGGGACCTGGTAGGTCGCACCGCCGACGCGGCGGGACTTGACCTCGATGGCCGGCTTGACGTTGTCGAGCGCGCGCTTGAGCGTGACGACCGGGTCGGTGCCGGTCTTCTCGCGGCAGCCCTCGAGGGCGGTGTAGACGATGCGCTGGGCAACGGCCTTCTTGCCGTCCTGAAGGACCTTGCTGACGAGCTGGGTGACCAGCTGCGAGCCGTAGACCGGGTCAGAGACGAGGGGGCGCTTCGGAGCGGGACCCTTGCGAGGCATTACTTCTCCTTCTTCGCGCCGTAGCGGCTACGGGCCTGCTTGCGGTTCTTGACACCCTGGGTGTCGAGCGTGCCGCGGATGATCTTGTAGCGGACACCGGGAAGGTCCTTCACACGGCCGCCGCGCACGAGCACGATCGAGTGCTCCTGCAGGTTGTGACCGACACCCGGGATGTAGGCGGTGACCTCGACGCCACTGCTGAGGCGCACGCGGGCGACCTTGCGGAGGGCGGAGTTCGGCTTCTTCGGGGTGGTCGTGTAGACGCGGGTGCAGACGCCACGGCGCTGCGGGGATCCCTTCAGGGCAGGCGTCTTGGACTTCGACACCTTGTCCTGGCGGCCCTTGCGGACCAGCTGGTTGATGGTGGGCACCGGGTGGTTCCCTCTCTCTGTCTTCTCGTCTCGGTCCGGCGCGGTGCCGAACTCGGGGTCGTGCGTTGTTGCGACGTGCCTCGCGCGTGAGCGGCGCGGCCTCGACGGGCCGCTGCCTTCTGGACATGCGCATGGGTCTGGACGTGCCAGACACAAGGATTGAGGCTACTCGGGCGCTACGGCAGGGTCAAAATGCCGCCGGAGCCGCTGCCGGGGCCAGCTCGTCGACCGGGATGACGCGCTCCCGGCGCCTTCGTTCGAGGCGGAGGTAGGCCGTCGCGGAGAGCGCCACGCCGGCGATCGTCAGCAGGCCGCCGCCGAGCAGCGTCCAGCGCGCGCCGTACTCCTCACCGATCCAGCCGATGATGGGTGCGCCCACGGGCGTGCCGCCCATGAAGATCATCAGGTAGAGCGCCATCACCCGCCCACGCACGCCGGCGTCGGTGTGCAGCTGCATGTAGGTGTTGGCGCTGGTGATGAAGGTGAGCGCGGTCAGCCCGGTGACCGGGGCGAGCAGGGCGAAGGTGAGGTAGGTGGGCATCAGCCCGGCCAGCACGACGGTCGTGCCGAAGGCGAGCGCCGACCCGACCACCAGGCGGTGCCGCACGTGCGGGCGGCGCGCGGCGAGCAGGGCCCCCGTGAGCGAGCCGACGGCGAGGAAGGTGCCCAGCAGGCCGAACTCCTCCGGGCCCTTGCCGTAGACCTCGGTGGCCATCAGCGCGGAGGTGATCTGGAAGTTGAGGCCGAAGGTGCCGGCGAAGAACACCAGGCAGAGCACCAGCACCAGGTCGGGGCGCGCTCGGACGTAGGCCACACCCTCCTTGATGGCGCCGGGGCCCCGGTTGGCCGGGGCGGCGGCGTCGATGCGGGCGAGGTCGAGGTGGCGCAGCGACCAGATGGGGGCGGCGTACGACACCGCGTTGATGAGGATGACCCAGCCGGTCGCGACCGCTCCCCCGCCGAAGGCCGCGATGAGCAGGCCGGCGAGGCCGGGGCCGACGAGGCGCGCGGCGTTGAAGCTGGCGGAGTTGAGGCCGACCGCGTTGGTGAGGTCGACCGGGTCGACGATCTCGGAGACGAACGACTGGCGCGCGGGGGCGTCGAAGGCCGACGCCGAGCCGAGCAGGAAGGCGAGGACGTAGACGTGCCAGACCTCGGCCGTGCCGGTGACGGCGAGCAGGCCGAGGGCCGCGGCGGGCAGGGCCATGCCGAGGTTGGTCAGCTGCAGGAGGCGGTGCTTGGGCATCCGGTCGGCGACCAGGCCCGCGAAGGGGGTCAGCAGGAGGAACGGGAGGAACTGCAGCCCGGTCGTGATGCCGAGGGCGGTCGCGCCGGAGCCCGCGGCCAGCTCGAGGACGAGCCAGTCCTGGGCGACGCGCTGCATCCAGGTGCCGGTGTTCGACACCACGCCACCGGCGGCGTAGCGGCGGTAGTTGGCGTTGGACAGGGAGCGGAACGTGGGGCTCGTGGTGACTCCTCGATCAGTCAGGTGGTCAGGCGGTCAGTCGGGCGGTCGGTCAGTCGGTCAGGGCGAGGCGGGCGAGGATCGGCGCGGCCTCGCGCAGGGTCGCGCGCTCGGCGGCCGTGAGGCGCCCGAGCTGCTGGGAGAGCCAGGCGTCGCGGCGCTGCCGGTCGGCGAGGACAGCGGCGCGGCCCTCGTCGGTCAGGGAGACGACGACCTGCCGGCCGTCGGTCTCGTGCGGGCGGCGCACGACGTAGCCGTCGCCCTCCAGGCAGTTGACCGTGCGGGTCATCGACGGGGGCTGGACGCGCTCGGCGCGGGCCAGCTCCCCGACCGTCTGGTCGCCCAGGCGCACGAGCAGCCCCAGGACGACCATCTGCCCGATGCTCAGGTCGTTGTCGGGGTGGCGCTCGGACACCAGGCGGCGACGGAGGCGCATCACGCCGGCACGGAGCTCGGAGGCGAGGCCCGCGTCGGTGCGGAGGTCGGCAGTCGGCATGGTAGTTAGCATAACTCATTACCTGTGCTAACCATTCCGCCGACCGGGCACTTCCTCGCGCTGGAAACGACCGACCGGGCACTTCCTCGCGCTGCGGCGCGAGGAAGTGCCCGGTCAGCGCCTCACAGCGCGAGGAGTTGCCCGGTGGGCGTCAGCTGAGCCAGCCGCTGATGGGCGTGTAGGCGAAGTAGACGACGAAGAGCGCCGCGACGACCCACATGAGGGGGTGGATGTCGCGCACCTTGCCCACGACGACCTTGACCAGCACGTAGGCCACGAACCCCGCGCCGATGCCGACGCTGATCGAGTAGGTGAACGGCATGAGGACCACGGTGAGGAAGGCCGGGATCGCGACCTCGAGGTCGCGCCAGTCGATCTCGGTCACCTGCTGCATCATCAGGAAGCCGACCAGGACGAGGGCGGGGACCGCGGCCTCGGACGGGATGGCTGCCGCGAGGGGCGTGAAGAAGGTCGCCAGCAGGAAGAGGACGCCGGTGACGACGGAGGCGAGGCCCGTACGGGCGCCCTCCCCCACGCCCGAGGCGCTCTCGATGTAGGAGGTGTTGGACGACACCCCGGCAGCGCCACCGGCGATCGCCGCGACCGAGTCGACGATGAGGATCTTCTGGGCGCCCGGAGGGGTCCCCTCCTCGTCGTTGAGGCCGGCCTCGGCGCCGATGGCGGTCATCGTGCCCATGGTGTCGAAGAAGTCGGCGAGCAGCAGGGAGAAGACGAGCAGCAGCGCCGCGAGGGCGCCGGTTCCGGCGTTCCCGAAGGCGCCGAACAGGTCCACCTCGCCGAGGGTGTCGAACGACGGGAGGCCGACGATGTCGCCGCTCAGGGTCGGCACGCTCAGCGACCAGCCCTTCGGGTTGTCGGCCGAGGCGGGCCCGAACGAGCCGATGGCCTCCACGACGACCGCGACGAGCGTGGTGACGAGGATCGAGATGAGGATGGCGCCGCGGACCTTGCGCACCCAGAGGGCGACGACGAGCGCGAGCCCGAGGCAGAACACCAGCACCGGCCACCCCGCGAGGTGACCGTCGACCCCGAGCTGGACCGGGACGGTGGTCTGGAAGGCGTCGGGGATCCGGGTCACCACGCGGGCGTCGACGAAGCCGATGAGGGCGATGAACAGGCCGATGCCCACGGAGATCGCGACCTTCAGCTGCTGCGGGACCGCGTGGAAGACCGCCTTGCGGAAGCCGGTGAGGACCAGCAGCAGGATGATGATGCCCTCGAGGACGACCAGGCCCATGGCCGCGCCCCAGGTCGACTGGCGCGCGATGGAGTTGGCGACGAAGGCGTTCAGGCCCAGGCCGGTGGCCAGGGCAAGCGGGAAGTTGGCGAAGCCGCCCATCAGGATGGTCAGCGCCCCCGCGACCAGGGCGGTGCCGGCCGCGATGGCCGGGATGCCGCTGCCGGGCTCGGCGCCGCCGCCGAGGAAGGCACCCGTCGAGTCGGGCACGAAGCCCAGGATGAGCGGGTTGAGCACGATGATGTAGGCCATCGTCAGGAAGGTGACGAGTCCGCCTCGCACCTCCCGGCCGACGGTCGAGCCTCGCTCGCTGATGTGGAAGAAGCCGTCGAGGCCGGAGGCCTTCGAGGGACGCGGTGCGGTCTGGGTGTCCTCGGTCACGGGACCGCAGTCTGGCAGACGTGCGCCACGGACGCGCTCCACGCCCGCGGAGCGTTGTAGCGTGTCGGCGTGGACCTGGGTGACGAGCAGCCGACACAGCACGAGATCGGCAACCGCACCTACATCGTCGCGCAGGTCGAGCCGCTCGACGTCGACGGCGTGCGCACCACGGAGGTCGGCACCGCGCTGTGGCTGCTCGGCTTCCTCGGCCTCCTCCCCTTCTGGGGCACCCTGCAGGACAACGGCCGCACGTGGTGGCTCTGGACCTGCCTGGCCGGCTTCGGGCTCGGGCTCTGCGGGCTGGAGTACTGCCGCCGGCGCCGCAAGCAGCGGACCGCCCACCAAGTCGCCGGATGAGCCTGCCGCCGACGCGGTGGGAGCTCGCCGGCGCCGCCAACCGCGGCTACGGCGAGACCTTCGCCCAGCGGGTGGCCGAGGGCGCGGACGTCGACGGTGAGGCACGGCTGATCGACGCCATGGCGCCGCGTCGGGCGCGCATCCTCGACATCGGCTCGGGCATGGGACGCGTGGCCGCGGCCCTCCAGGCCCGCGGTCACCACGTCGTGGCGACCGAGCCCGACCCGGCCCTGCGCGCCCAGTCCCTCGCGACCTACCCCGACCTCGAGGTGCTGCCGCACCAGGCACTCGACCTCGACCCGGACGTGCTGGGCCGCTTCGACCTCGTCGCCGCGGTCGGCAACGTCATGGTCTACCTCGGCGAGGACACCGAGCGTCGGGTCCTGGCGCGGATGCGCGAGCTGCTGGACCCGGAGGGGCGCGCAGTCGTCGGGTTCCACCTGACCGCGACCAAGGCCGGCAGCCGGACCTACCCCGCCGAGGAGTTCGTGGCGGACGCGACCGCCTCAGGCCTGCGCGTGGCGCACCGCTTCGGGAGCTACGAGCTGCACGAGCCCCACGACGAGTACGCCGTCTGGGTGCTGACCCGCGGCTGACCCGGCGTGGCGCTACAGCGTCTCGATGGAGTCGTCGGTGAGGGTGTCGAAGACGTGCTCGGGCATCGGCAGCGGCTGCTGCTTGCGGGCGAGCTTGACCTCCGAGTGCGCACCGCAGCCGTGGTCCACGGACACGACCCTGCCGTCGTCGTTGGCGTTGCCGTTGGCGCAGACCCCGAAGGTCTCGGACAGCGAGCCGTTGATGCGGAGGAGGAACCCGCACGACCAGCAGTGCTCGGGCGCGCTCTTGGCCAGTGGGGCGTCCGGGCCGCCGTCGCCGCCGTACCACCGCTCGGCGGCCATGTCGATGCCCTCACGGCTGAGGGTCCGGACGCGGCCGAGGCCGAGGTCCTCGGCGACCCGGCGCACCTGCGCCTTGGCGTCGCCGTCGAGGGGTCCGTCCAACGGGTCGTCGCCGACGAGGTAGGTCGGCACCAGGCGGACGTCCTCGTCCTCGACGGGGAGCAGGTCGCCGGGCGAGAGGTCGCCGGGCTGGAGGCGCTCCTTGTAGGGCACCCAGGCGGGGGCGACGATCGCCTTCTCGCCGGGCAGCAGCACGACCTCGTTGACGGTGAGGTCCTTGGCGCGCTTGGCCCGGGTCAGCGTCACCGACCAGTACCACCCGGGGTAGCCCGGGCGGACGCACGCGAACTGGTGGGTCACGACGCGCTCGCCCTCGGCGCGGGCACCGAGGTGCTCACCGACCTCGGCCGGCTCGGCGACCTCGAGGAGGACGCCTCGTGCCAGGTCGACGGCCTTGGCGAGGGTCGAGTCCGGCTTGCCGGTGCGGGCTGGAAGAGCGATCACGTGCGCATCATGGCAAATGGACGCCACTCCTGTCCCGTCGGGGACCGCAGCCGGGACGGCGTCGACGCCGTGTCGGGCCGGTGGTCCAAGATGGTGCTCGTGACCAGCGAGCGCCCGGACCCGTCCCCGGGGCAGCCCTCGCAGGGACCCGCGCCTGCCCGGCCCGGGGCCGTACGTCGGTCGCTGTCGGGTGCCGCGCGGGGAGCCCGCGCCGCCGGTCGTGGTGCGCGCGTGGCCGGGCGCGGGGCCGGCACCGCCGGTCACTACGCCGTCTCGCAGGCCCGCCGCGCCGCGCGGGCCGAGGGCGCGGGCGACTCGGGGCTGTCCCGCCTGATCGAGCTGCACGCCTTCAACGCTGCTGGCGACGCAGCCGTGGCGATCTCCCTGGCCGGCACGCTCTTCTTCCAGGTCCCCACCGGCGAGGCCCGCGGCCAGGTGGCCCTGTTCCTCGGGCTGACGATGTTGCCGTTCGCGATCGTGGCGCCGTTGATCGGCCCGTTCCTCGACCGCTTCAGCCACGGCCGCCGGTGGGCGGTCGGGGCGACCATGGCGATCCGCTGCTTCCTCTGCTGGGTGCTCGCGACCGCGGTGGTCACCGAGTCGGGGTGGCTGTTCCCCGCCGCCCTGGGGTGCCTCGTCGCGTCCAAGGCGTACGGCGTCACCCGCGCCGCCGCGGTCCCCCGCCTGCTGCCTCCCGACCTGACGCTGGTGAAGGCCAACGCCCGGGTCTCGCTCGCGGGCGTGGTCGGGGCGGGCGTCTCGGCGCCGCTGGCCATCCTCGCCTCGACGTTCGGGCCCGAGTGGTCGCTGCGCTACGGCTTCGTGATCTTCGTGCTCGCGACCATCTGGGCGATCCGCCTGCCCGAGAAGGTCGACGCCAGCCAGGGCGAGGGCGAGCTCGTGCTCACAGGCTCGAGCACCGAGGCCGGCACGGGCCGCCGGCCGAGGACCCGCATCCCCGCGGCGGTGGCCTTCGCCCTGCGCGCCAACTGCGGCCCACGCTGGCTGTCGGGGTTCCTCACGATGTTCATGGCGTTCCTGCTGCGCGACAACCCCATCGGCGACTGGAAGCCCGAGGTCCTGCTCGGGCTGGTGATCGGCGCGGCCGGCCTCGGCAACACCCTCGGCATCGCCATCGGCTCGCTCCTCAGGCGGCTGAACCCGGCGACCACCGTGGTGCTCGCACTCCTCGCCGACGCGGCGGTGGCCGTGCTGGCCGCGGTGTTCTACGGCCTCGTCACGCTCGTGCTGCTCGGCCTCACCGCCGGGCTCGCCCAGGCCCTCGCCAAGCTGTCGCTCGACTCCACCATCCAGCGCGACGTGCCGAGCCGGATCCAGGCCAGTGCCTTCGCCCGCTCCGACACCACGCTCCAGCTGGCGTGGGTGATCGGCGGGTTCGTGGGCATCGCCATGCCCCTCATGCCGCAGCTCGGGCTGGGCATCGCCGCCGCCGTGCTGGGCGCCTGGGCGACGTTCGTGCTCGTCAGCCGGCCACGACGGACCGCCCCGAGCCCCCGGCGAGCCTGAGGGCGGGGGCCGGGACGGGTCAGATCTCGAGCTCGTCGGCGAGGGCGCGCAGCACCTTCGCCGTGCCGCGGGCCGCTGCCCGCTCGGGGTGGCGCCCGCGCCTGTAGGTCTCCTCGACGCCCTCGAGCATCTTGATGAGGTCCTCGACGATGGTGACCATCGCCTCGGGCTGCTTGCGCTGGGCGTTGCGCTGGTTGCGGGTGACCGAGGCCGGGGCGTCGAGGACGCGCACCTGCAGCGCCTGGTCGCCGCGGCGGCCCTGGGCGATGCCGAACTCGACCTTGGTGCCCGCCTTGAGCGTGGTGATCCCCTCGGGCAACGCGTCGGAGTGGACGTAGACGTCCGGGCCGTCCTCCTGGGACAGGAAGCCGAACCCCTTCTCCGCGTCGTACCACTTCACCTTGCCACTGGGCACGGGTCTTCTCCGCTCAACTCAGGCTCACTCAGCACACGACGCCACGTGGTTTTCACGGGCGCGGCACAGGATAGGCGTCCGGCCCGACTCCCGACCAACGGGTTGTGCACCCGCGGATCCTGAAGGGGCGCTTTGATTTGGGTGTGCCGCTGCTGGGACCATGGGATCCTCGGGGGCCTCGCTCGGAGTGGGCGAGCCGGGACGACGACGAAGTGGGGTGGACGCGGTGCGTGCGCGACTGGTGGGGCGGGCCCTCGGATGCGGGCTGCTCGCGCTGTCCTTCTTCGCCCTGCCCACCGCCGGCGCTGCGTTCGGCGACGACGCCCCGTCGCCCGCGGCCGGACCGGCGCCGCTGACGCTCGTCACCCTCCGGGGACCCGGCACGTCGGCCGGCACCAGGGACGCCGCGGACCTCCTCGCCCGCCAGGACGTCCTGCTCGCCGCCGTCGGCGCGGGGGAGCCCGTCTACCGCTGGACGTCCGCGCTCAACGGCTTCGCCGCGCACCTCACCGACGCCCAGGTCGCCGTCCTCGACGACCAGCCCGGCATCGCGGCGATCGAGACCGACCAGGTCCGCCCGCTCGCCGGTCGTACGACGATGGCGGCCGTCCGCGGTGCCGCCACCTCGCCTCGCCTGCGCGGCGGTGCCGGCGTGGTGATCGGGGTGGTCGACTCGGGCATCGCCCCGGACTCCCCCGCCTTCGCCGACGTCCCCGGCCTGGGTCGCGCGCCCGAGGACTTCGCCGGCGCGTGCGCCGAGGGCGAGGGCTGGACGGTCGAGGACTGCACCCGCAAGGTCGTGGGCGCCCGTTGGTTCGTCGAGGGCTTCGGCCACGACCGGGTGCGGTCGTCGGAGTCGATGTCGGCACTCGACGACCTCGGCCACGGCACGCAGGTCGCGTCGGTCGCGGCCGGCAACGCCGGCGTGAGCGTCCGCGTCGACGACCGCGACGCCGGACGGTTCGGCGGCATCGCCCCGCAGGCCAGGGTCGCCGCCTACAAGGCGTGCTGGGGTGCGCCGGACCCGTCCGGCGACGGCTGCTCCACCGCCGACGTCGTCTCCGCGGTCGACGCCGCGGTGGCCGACCGGGTCGACGTGCTCAGCCTGGCCCTGGCCGGAGGTGAGGGGATCGACACCCTCCAGCGGGCCCTGCTCGGCGCCGCCGAGGCCGACATCGTGGTCGTGGGAGCGGCCGGCAACTCCGGCGCCTCGGCCTACGCCGCGCACGCCAGCCCGTGGGTCACGACCGTCGGCTCGGCCGTCGGCCGGATGTCGCGGGGCCGCGTCTCCGCGCCCGGCGGACCCTCCTGGACCGGCGGCGGGCGACCCGTCGACGTCGCGGGTCGCGCCGTCCTGGCCCAGGACGCGCCTGCCCCCGGCGCGTCACGGCGCGAGGCCGGCCAGTGCCGTCGTGGCTCCCTGGACTCCCGTCTCGTCGCCGCCCGCGTCGTGGTCTGCCGACGCGGCGGGATCGGCCGCATCGACAAGTCCGAGTCCGTCGCCCTGGCCGGCGGCCGCGCGATGGTGCTCGTCAACCAGCGCCCGGGCTCCGTCTCGGCCGACTTCCACGCCGTGCCGACGGTCCACCTCCCTGCCACCGCCGGCAGGGAGCTCGCCCGTTGGGTGGCCCGCCATCCCGGCGCCCGGCTGCGGATGACCCGGGTGACCGGTGACCCCGGCAACCGTCGTACGGCCCCGTGGAGCGCTCCCGGCGACCCGCGCGGGGCGACCGTCAAGCCCGACGCGGTGGCCGACGGCGACGCCGTCCTCGGCGCCCTGCCCGACTCGACGGGTCGCAGCTGGGGCGTCTTCAGCGGCAGCTCGGCCGCCACCGCCCACGCCAGCGGGCTCGCCGCGCTCGTGATCGGCGAGCACCCCGACTGGTCGGCGTCGGTGGTGCGCTCCCAGCTGGTCACCTCGGCCCGGCCGATCCGCGGCTCCTCGGTGCTGGTCCAGGGTGCCGGCGCGCTGCCCAACCGTGCCTCGACCGCGCACCTCGCGCTCGACGTGCCGACCCACGCCTGGCGCCGGGCCCTGCGATCGCGGACCCTGGCCGACCTCAACACGAGCTCGCTCCTGCTGCCGCTGCGGCAGACCTCGGCCGTGCGGACGGTGACCAACGTCGGCCCCCACGCGGAGTACTTCTCGGTGACCGCCCGCGGGTTCACCTCGCACCGCGTCACCGTCCAGCCCCTCGCCGTACGCCTCGCGCCGGGGCAGTCGGCCACCTTCACCATCTCGGTCTCCGGTCCCACCACGCCGGGACCCCTCGACGACGGCGAGCTGGTGTGGCTCGGCGCCCGCGGCGGCGTCACCCGGGTCCCGGTCGCGCTGACCCGCTGACGCCGACGGGCCGCCGCCCCGGGAGGGACGACGGCCCGTGGCACCGGGGAGGTGGAGCTCAGTCGGCGAGCACCCGGTCGTGGCGCAGCGAGGTCGCCCTGGTCTCGTGGGCGGCGAGCACCGACACGATGGTGATCACCGACGCGATCGTCATGTAGATCGCGACCTTCGGCACGTTGCTGACACCGGCGCTGGCGTCGCCGAGGAGCTCGATCGCGATGATCGGGGCGAGCGCACCGGCGAAGATCGACGCGAGCTGGTAGCCCACCGAGGCGCCGGTGTAGCGCACCGAGGTGCCGAAGAGCTCGGAGAAGAAGGCCGCCTGCGGGGAGTACATCAGCGCGTGCAGGACCAAGCCCACGACGATCGCGAGGATGATCTTGCCCTCCGAGCGCGAGGCGATGAGGTCGAAGAAGATCCACGACCAGGCAGCGACGCCGACGGCGCCGGCGAGGTAGAGCGGGCGGCGACCCACGCGGTCGCTGAGGGCGCCGACGAGCGGGATCGTCACGAAGTGCACGACGGAGCCGATCAGCAGGGCCTTGAGGATCAGCGACTTGTCGTCGGCGGTGCCGGCGTAGATCGTGAGGAACGAGATCGAGATGATCGTGAACAGGTAGTAGGAGATGTTCTCCGCCATCCGCATCCCCATGGCCACGAAGACCTCCTTGGGGTACTTGCGGAACACCTCGACCAGCGGCATGTGCGTGGTCTCCTTGGCCGCGAGCTCCGCCTTGGTCTCGGCGAAGACGGGCGACTCCTCGATCGAGAGGCGGACCCACAGGCCCACCGCGACGAGGACGGCGCTCAGCAGGAACGGCACGCGCCAGCCCCACGACTCGAAGGCCGAGTCGGACTGGACCGCGGCGAGCACCCACAGGACGCCGGTGGCGAACAGGTTGCCCAGCGCCACGCCGGCCTGCGGCCACGAGGACCAGAAGCCGCGCTGTGAGTCGTCGCCGTGCTCGGCCGCCATCAGGACGGCACCGCCCCACTCGCCGCCGACCGCGAAGCCCTGGAGCAGGCGGCAGGTCAGCAGGAGCAACGGGGCCGCGACGCCGATGGCCTCGTACGTCGGAAGGAGGCCGATCGCGAAGGTCGCCACGCCCATGAGGAACAGCGAGAAGACGAGCATCTTCTTGCGGCCGACCTTGTCGCCGAAGTGGCCGAACACGACGCCACCCAGGGGGCGGGCCACGAAGCCGAGCGCGTAGGTGCCGAACGCCAGCAGCGTGGCGGTCGCCGGCTCGCTCTCCGGGAAGAACAGCGTGCCGAAGACGAGCGCCGCGGCCGAGCCGTAGAGGAAGAAGTCGTACCACTCGACGGCGGTGCCGATCAGGGACGCGAAGACGACCTTGACGATGTTGGTGCGCCCGGGCTGGGCGCCCGGCGCTCCTGACCCTGTCGTGGTGGAGGTGTCGGTGGACATGACGTGCCTTTCATCGGGGGATCGCATGGGAGATGTGGTGGGGGTGGTGCGGGGGTCAGGCGGCGGTCCAGCCGCCGTCGAGCAGCAGCGAGGAGCCGGTCATGGAGGTGGCGGCCGGGCCGCAGAGGAAGGCGACCGCGTCGGCCACCTCCTCGGGCTCGACGAGCCGCTTCACCGGGGTGCGGGCGAGCAGCACGGTGTCGAGCACCTCGTCCTCCGCGATGCCGTGGGTGCGCGCCTGGTCGGCGAGCTGGCCCTCGACGAGCGGGGTGCGGACGTAGCCCGGGCACACCGTGTTGCTGGTGACGCCCTTGTCGGCGGCCTCGAGCGCGATGACCTTCGAGAGGCCCTCGAGCCCGTGCTTGGCGCTGACGTAGGCGGACTTGTAGGCCGACGCGCGGTGCCCGTGGACGCTGGAGACGTGGACCAGTCGGCCCCAGCCGCGGGCGTACATGCCGGGCAGCACCCGGCGGGCGAGCAGGAAAGGCGCGTGAAGCATGAGCGCGTGGATCGTGCGGAACCGCTCGGGGTCGAACTCCTCGACGGGCGAGACGTGCTGGATCCCGGCGTTGTTGACCAGGATGTCGACGTCGAGGTCCAGCGCCTCGATCGCGGAGGCGTCGGTGAGGTCGACGACGTGTGCGGTCCCGTGCACCTGGGCGGCGACCTTGGCCACGCCCTCCTCGTCACGGTCGACGAGGTGGACCTCGGCGCCGGCCTCGGCCAGACGCGACGCGACCGCGGCACCGATGCCGCTGGCGGCTCCCGTGACCAGGGCCCGGCGTCCGTCGAGGACGCACGCTGGGGCGGGGGTGTGGGAAGTCATGGGCTTCACCGTAGGGACCCGAGTGACGTACGGCACATGGCCGATTCGCCCATACTTGTCCCGCCGCCATGTGCTGAAGGCACATGATGGCGCGTCAGGGAACCTGCAGCCGAGCCAACCGGAGCGCCAGCTGGAGGTCGAGGGCACGCTCCGGGTCGCGCCAGCCCGCCCCGAGCAGCTCGCCGATGCGCTCGAGCCTCTGGGTCACCGTGTTGGGGTGCACGTGCAGCGCACGAGCGGTGTCCTTGAGGTGACCGCCGCTGGCGAACCACGCCTCGAGCGTGTCGACCAGGCCCGTTCCCCGGCGCTCGTCCCAGTCGCGCACCGGCCCCACCATCGTCTCGACGAAGGCGGCGACGTGCTCGGGGTCGTTGTCGCCCAGCAGCAGCCGGGCCACGCCCAGCCCCGCGGGATCGCTCACCTGCCCGCGCCGCCCGAGCCTCACGAGGGTGTCGAGGCACCGCCGTGCCTCCGCGTGCGCGGCGACCAGCCGGTCCTCCTGGAGCGCGTCGGTGGTCGCGGCGACACCGACGGTCGCCACGCCGCCCACGGCCGCCACCGCCGACTGCAGCTCGGCGCCCACCCGGTGGGGGTCCTCGCTCGGCACGACGATGACGACCGCACCGCGGTGCTCGCCCGCCAGCCCCGACATGCGCCGCGCCAGCGCCACCGCGGAGCGACTGGCACGGTGGCGGTCGGCGCCGTCGACGGCCGCCGCTGCGACGACCACCGGGCCGTCGAGGCTCGCGCTGTGCCGGCGTACGCGGTCGCGCAGCCGTTCGCGGGAGTCGGCGTCGGCCTCCAGCAGGTCGACCAGCAGCTGGCCGCCCAGGCGCTCCTCGGCGTCGCTGACCGAGCGCGCGAGGAGCAGCACCAGCGCGGTGACCAGCGCGCCGCGCTCGAGCGTCCGGCGACCGGCGAGGTCGAGCGGCTCGTCACGCCGCAGCACCAGGGTGGCCACGTGCTCGGTGCCGACGAGGGCCGCGGCGACCAGGCCGGACTCGATGACCACCGACCGTCCCGAGGAGACGGCGGCCGGCACGGCCTCGGCCCACGCCAGCCCGGGGTCCTCCCCCGCCTGCAGCTCACCGGCCGGCGTCCAGATCGAGGCCGCGCCGTCGAGCACGCCGGAGAGCACCTCGGCGACCTCGGTGACACCTCCCCCGCCGAGCAGGAGGTCGGTCAGGCGGTCGTGGGCCAGGGCGGCCGCATCGACGGCCTCCGTGTGCCGGGTCAGCGACTGGTTGGCCTCGTCGAGCTCGGCGAAGAGCCGTGCGTTCTCCAGGGCCACCACGGCGTGCGCCGCGAACGAGGTGAGCAGGCTGACCTCCGACTGCGGGAACCGGCGCACGGACCGGTGCACGGCGAGCAGTGCACCGATCACCACGCCGTCGAGCACCAGCGGCACGCCCAGGATGGCGCGGATCTGCTCGCCGGCCACCGCGTCGTCGATGTAGCCCTTGTGCACGAAGCGATCGTCGGCGGCGTAGTCCTCGGTGAAGTAGGCGGCTCCGGTCTGGGCGACGAGGCCGAGGAGCCCGGTGCCGAGCGGCAGCCGCAGGGTCTGGAACTCGCGCGTCAGGGCACCGTCGGTCACCTTCATGAACGACGCCCCGTCACTCTCGTCGTTGAGCGAGAGGTAGGTCATGTCGCAGTGCAGCAGCTGGCGCGCGCGGCGCACGATGGCGGCCAGGATCGTGTCGACGTCGCGGATGGCCGTGAGGTCGGACGCCGTCTCGTAGAGCGCCGACAGCTCGGCCTCGCGCGAGCGCATCCGCGACATCAGGTCACGCAGCCGCAGCGCGACGTCGTACTCCGAGCGCACCACCGCCGCCTCCGCCGGGCCGAGGCCACGCTCGGCCTGCGCGAGGTGCTCGTCGAAGGCCGCCAGCGGCGCCTCGTCGTAGAGCAGGTCGAGGAAGGTCGCCACACCCACATCCTGCCCTGCGGGTCAGCGCTCGCGGGTGAGGGTCATCTCGCGGTCGCCGTAGACGACCTTGTCGCCGTCGACCAGCGCCGCCGGCTTGCCGGGCGCCAGCTGGCGCGAGACGCCCTGGCGCACCAGCACGGTGCCGTTGGTCGAGCCGCGGTCCATCACCACGATCGTGCCATCGGGAGCGGGGCCGAACTGCGCGTGCGTCTTCGAGACCGACATGTCGGCCGAGGCCAGCGGGACGAGGTGGGCGACCTGCTCGCCCGAGCGCGGCTCGGGGCGGCGGCCCACCAGCGCGAGGCCGGCGACCACGAAGCTCTCGCCGTCGTCGAAGTGCACACGCCAGCGCCCGGGCGTCGACGCCGGACGCTGCTGCTGCTGCGGGGCGCGCTGCCGGGTCCGCTCCGCGGCCGGCGGCTGCGGCCACTGCTGCTGGGGCGCGGGAGCCGACGGGAGGACCGGCATGGGGGCCGGGGTCGAGATGGGGGCCGGGGTGGGGGCAGGAGCAGCCGCGGGCGGTGCGACGACGTCGGCCGGCAGGGGCTGGCGGCGCACGGAGTGCTCGGAGCGCTCGGGGGTGCGGACGGCCTCGACCGGTGGCGCCGGGATGAGCCGCATGGCGGTGAGGTTGACGATGTGGCGGGGCGCCTCGTCGGCACCGGTCTCGGTCACCTCGACCGCGGGACGTACGTCGACGACGACCGTCTTCGTCAGGTGGTCGTGCCAGCCGCGGCGCTGGCGGCCACGGTCCTCCACCGCCGTCCAGGCGAGCGTGGCGATGCCGATGCCGAAGGTCGGCAGGCCCGAGGCGCCCAGCACCAGCGAGCGCAGCAGGGCCGGGCCGACCCCGATCGGGGTGCCGTCGCCGTGGTGCACCACCCGCAGGCCGGACATCGCCTTGCCGGGCGAGGTGCCCTTCACCCCGAGCACGACGGCGAGCGCGAGCCACAGGAGGACCATCGTGCCGGCGACCACGCCGACCACGGTCCACAGGTCGTCGGAGACGAAGAGCGCGGTGACGACGCCGACGGCCGCGAGCAGGCTCCACGCGAGCAGACGGTCGACGGCGAAGGCGGTGAAGCGTCGCTCCAGCTGGGCGATCGGATAGGTCATGGCGTGCGGCTGCTGGGTCACGGTCGGTCGGGCTTCAGGGGTTGGTGACCTGGATGGTGACACCGTCACCGAGGTCGAGGACGGCGCCGGGGACCAGGCTGACCGCGATGCCCGGCCTCATCTCCTCCGGGTCGAGGCCCGGCAGGGCCAGGACGGTGCCGTTGGTCGAGCCCAGGTCGGTCGCGATCGCGGCGCCGTGGTCGGCACCGGCACCGGGACGGATCTCGAGGTGGGTCGAGGAGATCTCCTGCTGCGGGCTCGGCACCGTCACGACGTGGGGCTGGTCGTGCGAGGCGAAACGGCGGGCCTCGGGTGCGCGCCCGACGAGGACGGTGCGGTCGACGGCCAGGACCTCACCGGTCGAGAACACGAGCGAGGCGACCGGCTGCGACACGACGTCGGGGGCCATCTCCTGACCGGGGACGGGCGGGCGATCGAAGTCGGGGGTGGGCGCGCCGACCATCGTCTGGCCGTCGCGGTCGGACCAGGCGTCGGGGACCACCGGCGTCTCGCCGGTCGGCGTGGGGTCGTCGTCGGGCTCGCCGAAGCTCATCGGCGGCGCGGCGGCCGGCGCGGGCTCCGGAGTGGGCTCGGGCTCCGGAGTGGGCTCGGGCTCCGGCTCGGGCTCCGGAGTGGGCTCCGGATCCGGGACCGCGGCGGCTGCGGGCCGCTCGACGGGTGCGGCGGGCGCCTCCGGGGCAACGGCCTCGGATGCGGCCGGCGTACCGAACTCCACGACGGAGACGCGGGACAGGCCCGGGGTCAGGACGTGGTCGGCGGTGCCGTCACCGGTGAGGGTGACCCGGACGCTCGAGACCCCGCGGACGACCTGCTCGTTCCAGATCGTGCCGGCGGCGGCGCTGACGATCTCCTCGCCGGCGCTGGACGACACGGTCGCCGTCGCGGCACCGCGCACGATGAGCCGGGTGGTGTCGTCGCCGTGGGCGACGAGCGCGAAGTGCTCGAGCGAGGACAGACCGCCGGCGAGCAGGGCGTCGAGCACGGTGTCGGCGTCGGCACCGGCGTCGGCGACGTCCCAGAGAGCGGCCACGCGGCCGCGCTGGCTGGAGGGGAGCAGGACCGTCACCCGGTCACCGACGACGGCGTACCAGTCCCCCGCCGCGAACCTGGCCTCTGCGCTCACTCTCGTCCCCCAAGCTTGGATTCGAGACTCTCCAGCTGGCGCTGCGAGTCATAACTGGCGTCCTTCACCAATCCCACCACATCGACGACGACAGCCGTCGCGTTGTCACGACCGCCCGCGGCGACCGCCGCGGCGACCAGGGCGTCCGCCGCGTCGCGTGGGTCGGGGACGCTCTCGAGGATGGTCTCGATCTCCTCGTCCTCGATCATCCCGGTCACGCCGTCGCTGCACAGGAGCAGGCGCTCGACCGAGGCGAGCGGGAGGAGGAAGAAGTCGGGGTCGATGCCCTCGGGGCTGCCCAGGGCCCGGGTGATGACGTGCCGCTCCGGGTGGACCGCGGCCTCCGCCACGGTGATCTCGCCGGAGTCGACGAGCTCCTGGACCACCGAGTGGTCGACGCTGATCTGCTCCAGGCGGCCCTCGGTGATGCGGTAGATGCGGGAGTCGCCGAGGTTGGCCAGGAGCCACTTGGTCACGCCGTTGTCGTCGACGAGCACCGCCACCACCGCTGTCGTGCCCGCGTGCCAGCCCGGGGACAGCGTTCGGTGGGCGTTGCCGTAGTCGACGATGCGCGACTGCGCGCGGGCGAAGGTGTCGGCGACCTGCTCGGCGCCGCGGGCCGGGTCGTAGTGCTCGGCCAGGCGCTGGAACTCCTCGACGACCATCTGGCTGGCCACGTCGCCGCCCGAGTGACCTCCCATCCCGTCGGCGACCACGAAGACCGGCGGTGCGACCAGGAAGGAGTCCTCGTTGACCTTGCGCACCAGGCCGATGTCGCTCGAGGCCCCGTGGTGCAGATCGACATTCCTCATGCCCAGCCCTCTTCGCCCCGTGTCGAGATGTGGGGCGGAGGTTCCGGCCCGGCGAGTAGCGTAAGAGGGATGTCCAGTCGAGGGCGGGCGACACCCGCACGAACGCTTGCCGACCAGCTCCGGGGCTGGTCGGACGAGCGGCTCGTGGCGCTGCTCCGGGCCCGTCCAGATCTCGCCACTCCCGCCCCCCAAGATTCGTCGCAGCTGGCCTCACGCGCCGCCACGCGTTCGTCGATCCATCGCGCCCTCGACGGTCTCGACCGTCTGGAGCTCTCGGTGCTAGATGCCCTGCTGGTCGCGGGTGAAACCACCTCCGCGCAGCTGATCTCGATCGTGCACGCCGACGCGGCCCGTACGACGCTCGCGCTCCAGCGGCTGCTCGACCTCGCCCTGGCGTGGGAGTCCCCCGGCGGCCTCCGCGCGCTGAGCGGCGTGGCCGACGCGATGCGCGGGATGCCGGTCGGGCTGAGTGGCCTGCGGCCCTGCAGCCCGGAGCCCGCCGCGCCCGCAGAGGTGGCTGCCCGGATCGCGGAGCTGAGCCCCGCGGCCGCCGCGATGCTGGCGCACGTCGACGCCCACGGCGGCGAGGGCACGACGGGGTCGGCGCGCCGCACGGTGTCGCCCGCCGACGCCAGGACTCCCGCCGAGGAGCTGCTCAGCCGACGCCTGCTCGTCCCGCGCGAGGGCGACACCGTGGTGCTGCCGGGGGAGGTCGGGCTGGCCCTGCGCGGCGGACGCACGACCAGCGAGCCGGTGGACGACGTGCCGGACCTGGCCACCAGCACGCGCGACCCGGCGCTCGTCGCCCGGACGGCGGCCGGCGCCGCCTTCGACGTCGTACGACGCGTGGAGCTGCTGCTCGACCACTGGGGCGTGCAGCCGCCGAGCGTGCTGCGCAGCGGCGGCCTGGCCGTCCGGGACCTGAAGGCGGTGGCCCGCGAGCTGCACGTCGACGAGGCCGAGGCGGCCCTGGTCGTCGAGGTGGCGCTGGCGTCGGGCCTGGTCGCCGAGGGTGTCGAGCCGGACGGGACGCCCGCGTGGCTGCCGACCGAGGAGTTCGACGTCTGGTCGGGCCGCTCGACCGCCGAGCGATGGGCGCGACTGGTCGGCGGCTGGCTGGCCAGCAGCCGCGTGCCGTCGCTGGTCGGCTCCCGCGACGCCGCCGGCAAGACCTGGAACGCGCTTGCCCCGGAGCTCTCGAGCGGGCTGGCGGAGGAGGCGCGACGGCTGGCGCTGCGCGTGCTGGCGGAGGTCCCCGAGGGCGAGGTGCTGGCCGCCGGCACGGGCATCGCGTCGTTGGTCCAGCGGATCGGCTGGATGAGGCCGCGCCGTCCCACGATCTTCGCCGACCTCGTGACCGCCGCCCTCGGTGAGGCCGCGGTCCTCGGCGTGAGCGGAGCGGGCGGCCTGCCGCCCAGCGGCCGGCGGGTGGCCGAGGGCGACCTCACCGGTGCAGCGGCGGCGATCGACCCGCACCTGCCCCGGGCGGTCGACCACGTGCTGCTGCAGGCCGACCTGACCGCCGTGGCTCCGGGCCCCCTCGAGACCGAGGTCGCTCGCCGGCTGCACCTGCTCGCCGACGTGGAGTCGCGCGGCGGCGCCACCGTCTACCGCTTCACCTCCGGCTCGCTGCGACGCGGCTTCGACGCCGGCTGGTCGGCGCTGGAGGTGCGCGACTTCCTCACGTCGGTGTCCCAGACACCGGTTCCGCAGCCCCTCGAGTTCCTCGTCGACGACGTTGCCCGCACGTTCGGCTCGGTGCGGGTCGGGCACGCCGAGGCGTTCCTGCGCGCGGACGACGAGGCGGCGCTCGCGGCGCTGGTGCACGACCCGCGGGCCCGCAGCCTGGGGCTCCGGCTGCTGGCCCCGACCGTCGCGATCGCGACCTCCCCGCTCGACGTGCTGCTGCCGCGGTTGCGCGAGCTCGGCGCCGCTCCGGTGGTGGAGGCGGCCGACGGCACGGTCCGGGTGAGCCGCCCCGACCTCCAGCGCGCCCGCTCCCGTCGCGGGCGGCGCCCGGCCGGCGCCGTCGAGGCCCGCCAGGCCGCCCAGGTGCAGGCCGTCGCCACGGCGATCCGCGCCGGCGACCGCGCCGAGTCGTCCCGCCCCGCGGCGACCGGGACCACCACGCCGTCCGGCGCACTGGCGGCGCTGCGCGAGGCCATCGAGGCCGGGAGCACGGTCGTGATCGGCTACGTCGACAACCACGGCGCCACCGGTGAGCGGGTCGTCGACCCGCGCCGTCTCGACGGGGGCCGGCTCTCCGCCTTCGACCACCGGGCCGACGACGTGCGCGAGTTCGCGGTGCACCGCATCACCGGCGTACGTCCGGCGTAAGGGGCATCTCCGTAGAGTGGTGGCGTGGACTTCATCCGCTACGCCGAGCGTGCCGCCGCGCTCGTCAACGCCGAGCTGCCGGACGAGGCTGCCCTCCACGACCACCTCGTGGACCGCTCGTGGCTGCACCGCTCGGTGGTCGAGGGGGACGTGGCTGCCCTGCGCGACTTCCGCGCCGAGCTGCGGCCGGTGTTCGAGGCGTCGGAGGCCGACGACGTACGACTCGTGGTCAGCTCGCTCAACGACCTGCTCGCGACCCACCCCGTCACGCCGATGATCTCCGACCACGACCCCGACCACCTGCACATGCACGTCACCAACAGGGCCTCGTCGGTGTCCGAGCTGCTCATCGCCGAGTCGCTGATGGGCCTGGCCAACCTGGTCTGCGACCTCGGCGCGACGCGCCTGGGCATCTGCTCCGAGGCCCGGTGCGACAACGTCTTCGTCGACACCTCGCCCAACCAGTCGCGCCGCTACTGCTCCGACCGGTGCTCCTCGCGCGCCAACGTGGCCGCGTTCCGCGCCCGCCAGAAGGCCGCGTCCACCGGCTGATCCGTAGGATTGCCGGGTGAACGACGGTCCCCTCATCGTCCAGTCGGACAAGACGCTCCTGCTCGAGGTCGACCACCCCTCCGCAGCCGAGGCCCGCAAGGCCATCGCTCCGTTCGCGGAGCTCGAGCGCTCCCCCGAGCACATCCACACCTACCGCCTCACGCCGCTGGGCCTCTGGAACGCACGCGCCGCCGGCCACGACGCCGAGCAGGTGGTCGACGCGCTGCTGACGTGGTCGCGCTACGCCGTCCCGCACGCGCTGCTCGTCGACGTCGCGGAGACGATGGGGCGCTACGGCCGCCTCCGGCTCGAGAAGCACCCCGTGCACGGGCTGGTGCTCTCGTCCGTCGACCGTCCGGTGCTCGAGGAGGTGCTGCGCGCCAAGAAGATCGCCGGCATGGTGGGCGCCCGGCTCGACGACGACACCGTCGCGGTGCACCCGAGCGAGCGCGGCAACCTCAAGCAGGCGCTGCTCAAGCTGGGGTGGCCGGCCGAGGACTACGCCGGCTACGTCGACGGCGAGGCCCACGCGATCGACCTCGCGGAGGACGGCTGGACGCTGCGGCCCTACCAGCGCCAGGCCGCCCAGTCCTTCTGGGACGGCGGCTCCGGCGTCGTCGTGCTGCCGTGCGGCGCGGGCAAGACCCTGGTCGGGGCGGCGTCGATGGCGCACGCGCAGGCGACCACGCTGATCCTCGTCACCAACACCGTCAGCGCCCGTCAGTGGAAGGACGAGCTGGTCGCCCGCACGTCGCTGACCCCGGACGAGATCGGCGAGTACTCCGGCGCGGTGAAGGAGGTCCGGCCCGTCACCATCGCGACCTACCAGGTCCTGACCACGAAGCGGAAGGGCGTCTACCCGCACCTCGAGCTGCTCGACGCCCGCGACTGGGGCCTCATCGTCTACGACGAGGTGCACCTGCTGCCGGCACCGATCTTCCGGATGACCGCGGACCTCCAGGCCCGCCGCCGGCTGGGCCTGACCGCGACCCTGGTGCGCGAGGACGGGCGCGAGGGCGAGGTCTTCTCCCTCATCGGTCCCAAGCGCTACGACGCCCCGTGGAAGGACATCGAGGCACAGGGCTACATCGCGCCCGCCGACTGCGTCGAGGTGCGGGTCACCCTTCCCGACGGCGAGCGCCTGGCCTACGCCACCAGCGATCCCGACACCCGCTACCGCCTCGCCTCGTGCACCCACGCCAAGATCGACGTCGTACGCGATCTCGTGCGGCAGCACGCGGACCAGCCGACGCTGGTGATCGGGCAGTACATCGACCAGCTCGACGAGATCGCCGAGATGCTCGACGCCCCGGTGATCAAGGGCGAGACGACCGTCAAGGAGCGGCAGCGGCTCTTCAACGCGTTCCGCTCCGGCGAGATCGGGCTGCTGGTGGTCAGCAAGGTCGCGAACTTCTCCATCGACCTGCCCTCGGCCGAGGTGGCGATCCAGGTGAGCGGGTCGTTCGGCTCCCGCCAGGAGGAGGCGCAGCGCCTCGGCCGGCTGCTGCGACCGAAGACCGAGGGGCGCAGCGCGCACTTCTACACGATCGTCTCGCGCGACACCGTGGACGCCGACTTCGCCCAGAACCGCCAGCGGTTCCTCGCCGAGCAGGGCTACGCCTACCGGATCATCGACGCCGGGGACCTGCAGTCCCCGGCGTGACGATCGCCGACCTCAGTCCAGCGTGCTCGCGTCGATCACGAAGCGGTAGCGCACGTCGGAGGCGAGCACCCGCTCGTAGGCCTCGTTGACCTGGTCGGCGCGGATCACCTCGACGTCGGAGACGATGCCGTGCTCGGCGCAGAAGTCGAGCATCTCCTGGGTCTCGGCGATGCCGCCGATCATCGACCCCGCGAAGGAGCGCCGGCCGCCGATGAGGGAGAACGCGTTGACCGGCAGCGGCTCAGGCGGGGCGCCGACGTTGACGAGGGTGCCGTTGACGGCGAGGAGGCCGAGGTAGGCGTTCACGTCGATCTTCGCGCTGACCGTGTTGATGACCAGGTCGAAGGACTCGGCGAGGGCCTCGAACGTGCCGGGGTCGCTCGTGGCGAAGTAGTGGTCGGCGCCCAGGCGGAGGCCGTCCTCCTGCTTCTTCAGCGACTGCGACAGCACGGTGACCTCGGCGCCCATGGCGTGCGCGATCTTGACCGCCATGTGGCCCAGCCCCCCGAGGCCGACCACGGCGACCTTCGTGCCGGGGCCGGCCTTCCAGTGCTTGAGGGGCGAGTACGTCGTGATGCCGGCGCAGAGCAGCGGCGTGGCGGCGGCCGGGTCGAGGCCCTCGGGGACGGAGAGGACGTAGCCGGCGTCGACCACGACGTGCGTGGAGTAGCCGCCCTGGGTCGTGGTGCCGTCGCGGTCGGTGGCCGCGTACGTCCCGACCATGCCCTCACGGCAGTACTGCTCGTCCCCGTTGCGGCAGTTGTCGCACTGGCCGCACGCGTTGACCATGCAGCCGACGCCGACGCGGTCGCCGACCCGGTGGGTGCTGACCTCCGGGCCGACCTCGGTGACGGTGCCGACGATCTCGTGCCCCGGCACGACCGGGAACGGCTGCGGGCCCCAGTCACCGTTGACGGTGTGGATGTCGGAGTGGCAGATGCCGGCCCACTCGATGGCGATGAGGACGTCGTGGGCGCCGACCTCGCGGCGCTCGATGGTGGTGGCTGCCAGCGGCTCGCCGGCGGCGGGTGCTGCGTACGCGTTGACGCGCATGGGTGTCTCCTTCGGTGTCGCGGTCGGTCCGCGACGTGGTGGATGGTCCGGGTTGGTGCAGGGGGGGTGTCCGACCCGCGGACGTCCGGTGTCCGCAGGGAGGTCGGGCAGGTGGGGGCTCAGGACCCCTTGGTGTCCTTGAGCGCGTCGGCGAGGGTGCGCGCCTCGGCAGACAGCAGCTGCGCGCGGTCCTCGTCGCCCGCCTCGACGGCGTGCCAGTAGTCCACCTTGATCCGGACGTACTGCTGGCGCAGCGCCACCTGCTCGGCCTCCCGCGCCAGGCGCTCGGCCTGCGCGCTGAGCAGCTCGACCTGTCGGGCGGCCGCCGCGGGACCCAGCGCGCCGTTGGCGACGTACTGCCGCATGTCGCGCACCGACATCCCCGTGGCGGCGAGGCACGCGATCCACATGAGCTGGTCCAGGTCGTCCTCGTCGTAGACGCGGTGCTTGCTGCTCGCACCGCGGCTGATGGGGGCGATGACCCCGATCTGCTCGTAGTAGCGCAGCGTGCTCGCCGGCAGCCCGGTGAGGGCTGCGGCCTCCTTGATGGAGTAGCTGCGGGTGCCGGCGTGGGTGGTCACGTCCTCGACGGTAGGAACTTCGAGTACTCGAAGTCAAAGGCCGCACCGCATGGGGTCCGCCGCTACTCTCGACAGCGTGAGCATCCGCGACCGCCTCGGCAGCGAGCTGTTCCGCAAGGTCGCGGGGCCGCAGGGCGAGCGGCAGCGGGAGCGGGTGCACGGCACCCCGGGCCCGCGCTGGTTCGAGCCGGGGTCCCCCATCCAGCGCGTCCACGGCGACGCGTCGATGTTCGTCGGAGGGATCCGGGCGATCATGCTGCAGTCGCTGCACCCCGCCGCGATGCAGGGAGTCGCCGACCACTCCGGCTACCGCGGCGACATGTGGGGACGGCTCGCCCAGGTCGCGACCTACATCGCGGTCACCACCTTCGGCACCGAGGAGCACGCGCTCCAGGCCATCCGGGGCGTGCAGCGCGCCCACGAGTCGGTCACCGGCACGATGCCCGACGGGACGCCGTACGCCGCCTCCGACCCGCACCTGCTCGGCTGGGTCCACGCCGCCGAGATCGACAGCTTCCTCGCCGCCCACGACCGCTACGGCCACCGCCGGCTCGTCGGTCCGGAGCGCGACGAGTACGTCGCCCAGGCGTCGGTCGCGGCCACCCACCTCGGCGTGGTCGGCGCCCCGCAGACCGAGGACGAGCTGCGCCACGTCCTGGCGGCCTACGGTCCCGAGCTCCGCGGCACGCCGGCCGCGCGCGAGGCGATCCGGTTCCTCCTGCTCCACCCCGACCTGCCCCTGCCGGCGCGGCCCGGCTACCTCTCGCTCGCCGGCGCCGCCGTCGGGCTGCTGCCGGCCGAGGCGCGCCGCGAGCTGCGGCTGCCTCCGGTGCCACCGGTCACCAACCGGGTCCTCGGGACTGCGGCCACGCGCACCATCCGCTGGGCGATGGCCTCGGGGCACGCCGAGGCCCGCGTGCTGCAGCAGGCAGCGCAGGCGTGACCACCGCCCGGAGCCTCGCCGACCGCTGGCCCCTCCCCGACCACCACGACCTGCGCGACGAGCTCCTCGGCGCCTGGGACCGCGACGGCTACCACGACCTGCTCCACCTCACCGAGGTGCTGGACCGGCTCGACGAGATGTCCGCGGCGGGCGCCGGGTTCGACGCCACGACCGTGCGCCTGGCCGCCTGGTTCCACGACGCCGTCTACGACGGCGGGCCCGACGACGAGGAGCTGTCCGCCCAGTGGGCCGAGCGCGCGCTGCCCGGGGCGTACGCCGACGAGGTGGCGCGCCTGGTGCGGATGACGCTCCGCCACCGTCCCGCCGACGACGACCCGGCGGGCTGCGCCCTGAGCGACGCCGACCTCGGCATCCTCGCCGCGGACCCGGAGCGCTACGACGCCTACGTCGCCGGCGTACGGGCCGACTTCGCCCACGTCGCCGAGCACGACTTCCGGGCCGGGCGGGCGGCCGTGCTCAGGGACCTGGCGTCCAAGCCGCACCTGTTCCACACGGCCCAGGGCCGCGCGCTCTGGGAGGCCCGGGCGCGCGCCAACCTCGGTCGCGAGCTCGAGGAGCTCGGACCGAGGTAGGGCCCAGCGGTCGGCGAGCTGGAGGTAGACCGTGAAGCGGTCGTGCCGGTAGCAGGTGCGCGACACCTCCACGATGCGGCCGTCGGAGACCGCGCGGCGGGCGTGCCGCAGGACCGGGTCACCCTCGGTGATCTCGAGGACGGCCGCCTCCTCGGCGCTCGCGCGGTCGGCGCTGATCGAGTCCTCGACCTCTGTCGGGCGCAGGCCGCGTGCGGCGAGCGCCTCGTAGAGGCTCGTGGGGGTGCCGTGCTGCAGGAACCCCGGCAGCAGCACCTCGTTGAGGTAGGCGTCCTCGACACACACGATGGCCTGGTCGGCACGGCGCAACCGGCGCCAGTGCAGGACCGGGTCACCCGGCGAGATGTCGAGCGCGCGGGCGACACCCGGACCGGCCTGCTCCACGCGGGCCAGCAGGGTCTGGGACTCCGGCAGCATGCCGCGGCGACGGATCTCCTCGGTGAAGGAGGTCAGTCGACCGGCGGTCTTCGGCGGCTGCGCGACGAACGTGCCACGTCCGGGGATGCGCTCCAGGAGACCTTCGGCGACCAGCGCGTCGAGCGCCTGTCGTACGGTCATCCGGGCAACGCCGAAGCGGGCGACCAGCTCGCGTTCGGACGGTGCCGCAGAGCCTGGTGGCTGGGCCTCGATGAGGCTGCGGACGTGCTCACGGACCTGGACATGCTTCAGCGCCCGCTGACGCGGGACGACGACGTCCACGTGATCCATACCAGCCAAGATAGGACTGGGCTGGACCGGGGGTCCCCGAATTGACGATTCCTGTAGGTAACCCTTGAGGTGATCTTCGATCTTCGAAAGCCTGTTCGAAGTCTGGGGTAGGGTGTCCTCGTGGACTTCCAGACGTCCCTCTTCGCCGACCCCGCCGTGGACGCCGTGACGCTCGCGCCCGAGCGTCGCCGACTGTCGCACGGGGCCTGGCTCGACGTCCAGCGCAACTGGCTCGGCGACCCCGACGGCGTCTTCGCCGCCCTCGTCGACCGGGTCCCGTGGCGCTCCGAGCGCCGCGAGATGTACGACGCGGTGGTCGACGTCCCGCGGCTGGTGCACACCTACCTGGCCGACGACCCGCTCCCCCACCCGGCGCTGGTGCGCGCCCGCACCGAGCTGAGCGAGCACTACCTGCCGGAGCTGCGCGAGCCGTTCGTGACCGCCGGGTGCTGCTACTACCGCGACGGTCGCGACTCGGTCGCCTGGCACGGCGACACCATCGGGCGCGGCCGCACCGACGACACCATGGTGGCGATCGTCAGCGTCGGCGACCCGCGGCGCCTGCTGCTGCGTCCGCGCGGCGGCGGGGGCTCGATCGCCGTGAACATGGGCCACGGTGACCTGGTCGTGATGGGCGGGTCGTGCCAGCGCACCTGGGAGCACGCCGTGCCCAAGGTGGCTCACTCCGGTCCGCGCATCTCGGTCCAGTTCCGTCCGCTCAACGTCTTCTGAGCCACCGCACCAGGACGAGCACGGTGAGGACCGCGACCGCCTGCTTCCAGTAGGACCTGAGCAGCACCGGCAGGACCGTGCTGCCCAGGTCGAGTGCCTCCGTCTGGGGAGGAGGCGGAGGTGGCGGCGGGGGCGGCGACGCGGGTGTCGCAGCCGTGGGCGGTGCACCAGCAGCCATCTGCACGGGGGACTCGGCCGCTGGCACACCGCTGGGAGGAGCGGCGCCGGCGGGCTCGTCGCCCGCCAGGCGCTGCTCGAGGCAGGTGACGAACTGCCCGAGCAGCTTGTCGGAGACGTCCTGCATCACCCCGCGCCCGAACTGGGCCGGCTTGCCGGTGATGGCCAGGTCGGTCTCCACCGCGACGTCGGTCGAGCCGCCGGCGTCGGTCATCGACACCGTGACCTTCGCGCCCGCGGTGCCGTTGCCGCGCTTGTCCTTGCCCTTCGCGTCGACGACGAAGCGGTGCGCGGCCTCGTCCTTCTCCACGAAGGTGCCGCTGCCGTTGTAGAGCAGCGCGATCGGGCCGAGCTTGACCTTCACCGAGCCGGAGAAGGACTCGTGGTCGGCCTCGGTGACCTGGGCGCCGGGGAAGCACTCGGCGACGGAGGCGATGTCGTTGAAGTGCGCCCACGTCTCCTCGACGCCGATCGGGACCGTGAACCGGTGGCTCAGCTCCACTACACACCCGCCGCCTTGAGGACCGCACGGCCCGTCAACACCCGTGCGAGGTGCTGGCGGTAGTCGGCGGCGCCGTTGAGGTCCGAGGGCGGGTTGGTCCCCTCGGCCGCCATCTGCGCCGGGTCGCGTACGCCGTCCTCGGTCGCGCTCGCGCCGGCCAGGGCCTGCTCCGTCGCGGTGGCCCGCAACGGGGTCGAGCCCATGTTGGTCAGCCCGATGCGGGCCTCGTCGATGGAGCCCTTCACCGTGGCGGCGACCGCGACGATCGGCCACTGGTGGGCGACGCGGACGAACTTCTCGTAGTGCGCGCCCCAGCCGGTGTGCTTGGGGATCCGCACCTCGGTGAGGATCTCGTCGTCGCCGATCGCGGTCTCGAAGAGGTCGACGAAGAAGTCCGCCGCCTCGACCGTACGACTGCCGCCGGGGCCGGCGATCACGAACTGCGCACCCAGCGCGAGTGCCGGAGCGCCGAGGTCACCGGCCGGGTCGGCGTGCGCGAGCGCCCCGCCGAAGGTGCCACGGTGCCGGATCTGGGAGTCGGCCACCTCGGCGGCCGCCTTCGAGACCAGCAACGCGTGCTCCTTGACCAGCGCGTGGTCGCGCACGACGTGGTGGGTGGTCATGGCGCCGATGACGATGGCGTCGCCGTCGTCGCGGATCCCCCGCAGGGAGTCGATGCCACCGAGGTCGATCACGACCTCCGGAGCGTTGAGCCGCATCCGCAGGACCGGCAGCAGGCTCTGGCCGCCGGCCATGATCTTCGCCTCGTCGCCGTGCTCGCCGAGGGCGGCCAGCGCCTCCTCGACCGACGTCGGCGCGAGGTAGTCGAACTTCACCGGGATCACTGGCCTGCTCCTTCGTCCTGGTTGAGGGCGCCTTCCTGGAAGTGCGGCATCGCCGACTCCGGCGTCGGGGCGTCACCGTCATGGGCATGGATCGCGCGCCACACCCGCTCCGGGGTGCACGGCATCTGGATGTCGTCGACCCCGAGGTGGCGCACGGCGTCGACGACGGCGTTGACGACCGCAGGCGTCGACGCGATCGTGCCGGCCTCGCCGACGCCCTTCGTGCCCAGCGTGTTGGTCGTGCAGACGCTGGGCTCGTCGGCGTGGACCACGTCGAACGAGATCGTGTCGGCGGAGGTCGGCAGCAGGTAGTCGACGAACGAGCCGCTGACCAGCGTCCCGGACTCGTCGTGCACCGCCTCCTCCCACAGCGCCTGCGCGATGCCCTGCACAAGGCCGCCGTGCACCTGACCGGCCACGATGAGCGGGTTGATGATGTTGCCGATGTCGTCGCAGCAGGTGTACTTCCGCATCTTCACCGCACCGGTCTCGGTGTCGACCTCCATCGCGCACAGGTGCGTGCCGTGGGGGTAGTTGAAGTTCACGGGGTCGTAGGTCGCGTCGGCGTCGAGGTTGAGCTCCATGCCGTCGGGGTAGTTGTGCCCTGCGAAGGTCGCCGTCGCGAGCTCCTGGATCGTCGTCCCCTGGTCGGTGCCGCGGACGCTGAACCTGCCGCCGGCGTAGTCCAGGTCGTCCTCGCTCGCCTCCAACAGGTGGGCGGCGAGCACCTTGGCCTTGTCGATCACCTTGTCGACCGCCCGGACCAGAGCCTCACCACCGACGACGAGCGAGCGTGAGCCGTAGGTGTCCAGCCCCTTCGGCGCCACCTGGGTGTCGCCGTGGAGCACCTCGACGTCCTCGAACGGGACGCCGAGCCGGTCGGCGACGATCTGGCTGAACGCCGTCTCGTGGCCCTGTCCGTGCGCGCTCGCACCCGTGACCACCTCGACCTTGCCGAGGGGCGTCATCCGGACGCTCGCGTGCTCCCAGCCTCCCGCGCCGTAGTCCAGGCTGCCGAGCACCCGGCTCGGGGCGAGGCCGCACATCTCGGTGAAGGTCGAGACGCCGATGCCGAGCTGCACCCGGTCACCACGCTCGCGCCGCTCCTTCTGCTCCGCGCGCAACGCGTCGTAGCCGAAGGACTCCTTCGCCTTCGCGGTCGCGGCCTCGTAGTTGCCGGAGTCGTACTCCAGCCCGGCCACGGTCGTGAAGGGGAACTCCTCGTGGGTGATCCAGTTGCGTTCGCGGATCTCCAGCGGGTCGACGCCGACCTCTGCGGCGAGCTCGTCCATCAGCCGCTCGACGGCGTACGTCGCCTCCGGGCGGCCGGCGCCGCGGTAGGCGTCGGTGAACGTGGTGTTGGTGAGCACCGTCTGGCACTCGAAGCGATAGGCGGGGAACTTGTAGATGGCGTTGAACATGAAGGCGCCGAGCACCGGGACTCCGCCACCGACGATGGCCACGTAGGCACCGAGGTCGGCGTCGAGGTGCACCTTGAAGCCGGTGACCTTGCCGTCCTTGTCGGCGGCGAGGGTCAGCGTCTGCACCTGGTCGCGGCCGTGGTGGGCCGCCATCAGGCTCTCGCTGCGGGTCTCGGTGTACTTCACCGGCTTGGACAACCGGCGCGCGACCGCCCAGGCGATCCACTCCTCCGGCGTGGTCTGGAGCTTGCCGCCGAAACCGCCGCCGACGTCAGGCGCGATGACCCGGATCTTGCTCTCGGGCACGCCGGTGGTGGCCGCCAGGGCGAACCTCAGGATGTGCGGGATCTGGGTCGCGGACCACATGGTGATCTGCTCGCCGGTGGGGTCCACCACGACGCTGCGGGGCTCCATGAAGGCTGGGATCAGGCGTTGCTGGCGGTACTCGCGCTCGATGAGGATGCCGTCGGAGCGGGCCGCCTCGATCGCGGCCTCGACGTCGCCACCGGTGCCGGCGTCGTTGGAGTCGAAGACCCACAGCGCCGACTTGTTGGTGCCGAGGTCGGGGTGCGCGAGCACCGAGTCCTCGAGCGCCTTCTTGATGCCCACGACGGCCGGCAGCTCGTCGTACTCGACGTCGACGAGCTCGGCGGCGTCGCGGGCCTCGGCAGCACTACGGGCCACCACCACGGCGACGATCTCGCCGGCGAACGCGACCCGGTCGGCCGGCATCGGCGAGTGGCCCGGGGTCTTCTGGTCGGGCGTGATCGGCCAGGCGTTGATGCACACACCGAGCTCCTCGCCGAAGTCCTTGCCGGTGAAGACGCCGACCACGTTGGTGGCGGCCTTCGCCGCCTCGGTGTCGATCGAGGTGATCGTGGCGTGGGCGAAGGGGCTGCGCACCATGGCCAGGTGCAGCATCCCGGGCAGGGTGATGTTGTCGGTCCAGCGGGTGCGGCCGGTGATCAGCCGCTGGTCCTCCTTGCGGCGCCGGTCCTTGCCGATCTCGCCTGCCGGGCGGTCCTGTGTCGCCGTCATGCCTTCACCCCCGTCTGCTCGGCTGCGTGGAGGACGCTCTTGACGATGTTGTGGTAGCCGGTGCAGCGACAGAGGTTGCCCTCCATGCCGAGCCGGACCTCCTCCTCGCTGGGATGCGGGTTCTCCCCGAGCAGGTCGACGGCCTGCATGATCATCCCGGGCGTGCAGAAGCCGCACTGGAGCCCGTGGCACTCGCGGAAGGCCTCCTGCACGGGGTGGAGCTCACCCTCGGCGGTGTCGGCGAGCCCCTCGATCGTGGTCACGGTGCGGCCGTTGGCCTGCACGGCGAGCACGTTGCACGACTTCACGCTCGTGCCGTCGAGGTGGACGGTGCACGCCCCGCAGTTGGAGGTGTCGCACCCGATGACGGTGCCGGTCTTGCCGAGCTTCTCGCGCAGGTACTGCACCAGCAGCATCCGGGGCTCGACGTCGTCGGAGACCGCAGCCCCGTCGACGGTGAGTTCGATCTTCGTCATCAGGCCGCTCCAGTGTGAGGTGGGTCACGTACGGCCGAACCTAGGTCTCCGTGGTTGGCCGATGGTTGGAGGCGGGTGGACCGGTCCGGTCAGCGTGCCGCGGCCAGCTTTCCCTTGAGCAGCGGGGCCACGGGGTGGTGCACGGGAAGCGCCGCCAGGCAGGCCTCGACCACGGCGGTGTCGTACGGCGCGAGGTCGCTGTAGCGCAGCACCGCGTCGGGGTCCGGGTGCGCCAGCAGGGCCTCGCGGACGCTCACCGCGAGGTAGTCGCCCATCTGGACCAGCGCCGGAGAGTCCGTGCCGGGCAGCAGGTCGCCGCCGTAGGCCCGCACCGCCGCGCGCACGTCGCCTCGCCGCAGCAGCCGCTGCACCTCCTCGACGTCGGTCTCGACCGGCATGGTGAGCCGGTAGGGACGCGAGGAGAGCTGGCCGGACAGCGCGGCGCGCAGGTGCGAGACCTCCGCCTTGAGGGTCGAGGTGGTCACCGCCGAGTCGCCGTAGAGCAGGGAGTGCAGGTGCTCCACCGAGAGCCCACCGGGGTGCAGGGCGAGCAACGCCAGGATCTCGGTCTGGCGCCGGTTGAGCAGGAGGCGCTGGCCGTCGAGCCAGACCTCGGCGGTGCCGAGCAGGGTCAGCGTGAGGCCGGGCTCGGCGGGCGCGGACAGGCCCGCCGAGGTCGTACGCCGGTCACCGGGAAGCGCGCCCTCGATCAGGCGGGCCATCACCCGTGCCGTGGCGAGACCGATCGGGTGGGTGCGGTCCCAGGTGGTCGACAGGTCGATCACCCCCAGCGGGCGGCCGGTCGCGGGGTCGAAGACGGGGGCGGCCCAGCAGACCCAGTTGTGCACGACCTCGGCGTAGTGCTCGGCGCTGAAGACCATCGACGGCGTGCCCGTGCGACCGGCGATGGCCAGCGCGTTCGTGCCCACGCTCGCCTCGTCCCAGCGCCCACCCGGCACGAAGTTGACCGTCTCGGCCTTGCGGCGCATGACGCGACCGCCGTAGGTCCAGAGGATCCGGGTGTGCTCGTCGGTGACGGCGATGACCAGGTCGCCGTCCTCGGCCGTGCGGCGCAGCTCGTCCTGCACGCGCTCCACCGCGGTCTGCAGGGGCGATGCGTTCCAGAACTCGGCCGTGTCGCCCTCGTCGGCGAGGGGCGCGTGCGTCACCGTCGGGGACACGACACCCGAGAGCTGCCAGCTGCTGAGGATCTCCGGGCGGACCGCCTCGGACGGCTGGTCGCCCTCGGAGACGAAGCGCGTCCACGCGCGTACGGCGTTCACGCGGCGCGCGTGCAGATCGTCGCTGGTCATGGCGGCTCCCGGTCGGTCGCCGCCAACCTAGCCCGGACGTGACGCTCGCAACAGGGCCGAAGATCACCAGCGGCCTGTGCCACCCGCGTCCATGACAGCCGCTCGCACGTCGGGGTGGGCGAGCGGAGGCAGGTCCTCCAGGTCGAACCAGGCGATGTCGTCGTGCTCGTCGGGAGCGGCGTTGGTCGGCGTGCCACGCCAGTCGCCCACCAGCCAGGCGCTCAGCCGCACGGCCACCCCGGCGGATCCCGCGGTCACGCGGCACAGGTGCGACGCCGACTCCGTGACGATCTCCACGCCGAGCTCTTCGCGCAGCTCGCGCTCCAGTGCCGCCGGCTCGGACTCGCCTGCCTCCATGACGCCACCGGGCAGGTCCCAGGCGTCCGGGTTCACCAGCTTGGTCCGCTTGCGATGGACCAGCAGGACGCGGTCCTCGCGGACGAGCGCGCCGACGACGACCTCGTGCACGTGCCGGTCCGGATCAGCGCACGCGCTCGAACGTGGCGACGATGCCCGGGTGGTCGGTGACCAGGTGCCGGTAGGAGTGGAAGGAGCGGATCCGGAAGTCCGAGTCGCGCTCGCCCATCACGTAGTCGATGCCCGAACCCCCGTGATCATCGGCGGAGTAGTTGGTCTCCAGGCGGAGCGGCCGGGTGATCCGTCCCTTCACGAGGGCGTCTCCCGTGTCCCGGTTCTCGGTGACGTTGCAGTCGCACATCGCGACGAACTGGTGCGCGTCGGGAGTGTCCTCCTCGAGCGAGCGGATCCGGCTGGCCATCCGCCACATCGCCTCGACCCCGCCGCGGTTGGCGTAGTTCGGCCCGCCCGTGCGGCGGTTGTGGAGGTGGTTGGGCAGGTGGAAGCTCAGGGCCCGGACGGTGTGGCCGGTCTTCCTGTGCCGCAGCACCGCCACCACGCCGTACTGGTCGTGGGCGGTCTGACCGGAGTAGCGCCGCCACGTCTTGCCGGTCAGGAGGACGGGCCAGGTCTTCTCGAGGTCCCAGACCCGCTTGTCGAAGGCGATCGGGTTGTCGTCGGTGCCCGTCGGCCCCTTCGGCATCAGCAGGGTCCACGACTTCGGCAGGGACGCGCGCAGCGCCGGCCGGCTGAAGAGCCGCTCCTGGAACCCGATGAGCGAGGCGTGGCCGTCGATGACCTGCCCGATGTCGTGACGCATCCCCGCGACCCGCATGCCCTTGCGCAGGTTGAGCGTCGCCACGCTGAAGTGACCACGGGAGTCGGACGAGGTGGCCCGCGCTCGCGCCTCTTCACGCGCCTGCGCCGGCGAGCCACCCATCGTCACGGCGGTGACCAGGAGGACGGCTGCTGCGAGGAGAGCGGTCAGTCGGACACGGTCACGGGGCAGCGCGGGGAGAAAAAACATCCGGACGACCATAGGCGAGGGCGCCGTGCCGGGCCAATTCGCGGTGTGATAGGTCGGCGCCGTCGGGCCGATGTCACCGCACGCGCGGCAGCCGGGAGCTTCCGTCGTACCCGCCCTTGGGCGACCCGACGCCGAAGAAGTCGGCGACCGTGGGGGCCACGTCGACCGTGCGTGCCTGCTCCGAGGCCGTTGCGCCGCGCGGGACGACCGGGTGGCCGCCGGCGAGGAACCACGGGATCGGCCGGGTGGCGGGGTGGCCGTGGTTGCCGGGGATGGGGTTGGACCAGACGGCGGGGTCGGTGAAGCGCCACCCGGCGCGGCAGTGGACGACCACGTCCCCGGCGAGCGGGCCGGTGCGCAGCGTGAGGTCGGTGCGGGGGTCGAGCGCCTCGAGCACGCCGGGCGTCGCAGAGGCGAGGGAGATCATGCGCGCGACCGCGGCGTCCCGCGCGGCAGGGTCACCAGTCCAGTAGAGGAGGTCGGCGCCTCCGTTGTCCGCGATGACGACGTGGCCGGACAGCAGCGGGTCCGCGTCGAGGACCGGCTGCAGGTGCACGACCGAGTCCGGGCGTGACCAGTCCATCGAGTGGTCGGCCAGCACGATGACGATGGAGTCCTGCCACCGCCCCGAGCTCTTCAGCGCGTCGACGAAACGGCCGACCTGGACGTCGGTGGCCGCGAGCGCGGCCTCGCGCGCGGCCCGCAGCGACAGCGGGCCGGTGACGTCGGAGTGGCCGACGCGGTCGATGTCGCCGAGGTTGACGAACATCAGGTGGGGGTCGTGCTGCTCGAGCATCGCCAGCGCGGCGTCCATCGTCGCCAGGTCCGGGGAGTGGCCGGTGACGGGCAGCACCGGGCTGGGTTCCCACCGGTGGGTGGCGCGGTCGCCGAAGACGCCGTACAGGTACTGCTTGCTGAGCACGGTGCCGGTGGTGAGGCCGGCGGCGTTGAGCCGCTCGATGACGGTGCCGACCTTGATGTCGGTGGGCCGGTCCAGGTTGCGGACCACGCCCTCGGCGCGGTCGTAGACGGAGTTGGCCGGGACGCCGCTGCGGTCGGGACGGACGCCGGTCATCATCATCACGTGGTTGGGGATGGTCTCCATGATCGGCATCGAGGAGGCGTACGGGTGGTTGAGGCCGCCGTCACGCAGGGCCGCCGCGCGGGGCATCAGGGGCGCCGTGACCTCGTCGGGGCGGCACCCGTCGAGGACGAGCACGTAGGCGCGGCGAGGTTGCTGCGCTGCGGCCGCGGCGGACGTCGTGCCCGCTGCCGTCGAGAGGGCGACGGCCGCACCGCCGGCGCCCATGACCTTCAGCAGCGAGCGTCGACCCGTGCGGATGTCGTCGAGGCCGCGGGCGAACGCGTCGTTGCGGGAATGGTCGTCGGGTGTGCACATGGTTGCTCCTTCTCAGGCGCCGGTGACGGGCTGGGCGACGGGCGTGACCTTGCTGGTGCCGGACCGGGTGGCCCACGAGGCGGTCCACCGCGATGCCGCGTTGCGGTCGGCGCGGTCACCGATGACGTAGTAGTCCATCTGCGCGCGGGCGGGCGTGACGTCGAAGACCGAGTAGCCGTGGTCGTCGAAGTTGAGGTAGCGCACGTGGCGGTTGCTCGTCTGGAGCGCCGCCTCGACCGTCAGGCTCGAGGTGCGCGGCGGCGTGCCGGTGATGTCGTCGAGGTTGTTGGAGGTCACCGAGGTGCACACGAACTCCACGCCTGCGGAGTCGCCGACCGGGTACGTCGCGGCGTCGTAGGGCAGGTCGCACGCCCACGCCGAGTGGATGTCGCCGGTCAGGAAGACGACGTCGCGCAGGCCGCGGTCGCGGATGTGCGCGAGGACCTCGCGGCGGTCGTCGGTGTAGCCGTCCCACTGGTCGACGTTGTAGGGCGCCCCGTCGCGCGGCAGGATCCCGGTCACGTCGTCGACGGGCCCGATGAGGTCCTTCGGCACCTGGGCGAACGTGACCGGCGCGATCATCACCGGGTTTCCGACGAGCTTCCACTGTGCGGGCGCGGTCAGGGAGGTCTTGAGCCAGTCGAGCTGCTCGCGTCCGGTGATCGTGCGCTGCGGGTCGTCGATCGCGGGGTCGACCAGCGGCGTGGTGGCCTGCTGGTCGCGGTAGGTGCGCAGGTCCAGCATGCTGATCTCCGCCAGCCGGCCGAAGGTCAGCCTGCGGAACAGACGCGTGCCGTCGTCGAGGGCCGCGGTGCCGTCCATGCGCACCGGCATCCACTCGTCGTACGCGCGGTGCGACCGCGCCCGACGCGCGACGTAGTCGCCCTCCGCCGGCTGGTGGTTCTCCGCACCCTCACGCCAGGCGTCGTTGGCGACCTCGTGGTCGTCCCAGGTGACGATGAAGGGGTAGCGGGCGTGCAGCGCCTGCAGGTCGGGGTCCTGCTTGTACTGCGCGTGGCGGCGGCGGTAGTCGGCGAGCTGCACCATCTCGGTGGCCGGGTCGTGGCGGCGGACGTCGACGTTGCCCTGGCCGTAGCCGTACTCGCCGGGGGCGTACTCGTAGACGTAGTCGCCGAGGTGGAGGATGGCGTGCAGGTCGTCGCGGGCGGCGAGGTGGCGATAGGCGCTGAACCACCCGGCCTGGAGGTTCGCGCAGCTCACCACGCCGAAGCGGAGGTGGTCGGGGGTCGCGGTCGCATGAGGAGCGGTGCGGGTGCGGCCCACCGGACTGGGGACGCCGCCGCTCAGGAAGCGGTAGTAGTACCAGGTCTCCGGGGCCAGTCCGGTCGCGTCGACCTTGACCGTGTGGTCGCGCGCGGCGCTGGTGGTGACGGTGCCCGTGCGGACGACCTTGCGGAAGCCCGCGTCCGAGGCCACCTCCCAGCGGACCTTGGTGTCCGGACCGAGACCGGACCCGGGCGTGGACTCCGCAGTGGGCGTCACCCGGGTCCACAGCAGGACCGCGCCGGGCAGCGGGTCACCCGAGGCGACGCCGTGCTGGAACACGCCTGAGCCGGCAGCGGCGGCCCGGTCGAGGTTCCCGCTCACGGTGGCCGCGAGCCCGGCGGCCGCCGCGCTGGAGGCAAGGAAGGTACGTCGATGCAGAGTGGTCACCCGTCCAGTGAAGGACACCCCGGGGCGAACATCCCAGCCCGGCCGGGTGTGAGAACCGTCCGTTCACCCGCCGTTGGAGCATGGTTTGCCAGCCCCCTCGGCCGGGCGACAGGTGCCACCCGCACACGGCGCACGCCAGTTGTTCACCCGAACATGGCTTCGAGTTCCGGATGTCTCGCTGGCGCCGTGGGCTGACTGCGCGGAACGCTTCGGTCAGCCCGCCACACCATGGTCCGCAGCTCGGAGCGGGCGATCCAGAGAACACCACTTCCGGAAGGCATGTAGATGAAGCGCAGTCTCGGTGCGCTGATGGGGGCCCTCGTGGCCGCCGTCGCGTTGACCCCCCTCGGAGCAGATCCCGTCCTGGCGGCAGCCACGGCTCCGGTCCCGTCGCAGGGCTCTGCGACACAGCTCGACGTCGGCAACTGGAACGTCGAGTGGTTCGGCTCCCCGGACTTCGGCCCCACCAACGAGGCGCTCCAGCAGGAGAACGTCCACGACGTCATGGCGGGTGCCGACATGGACGTGTGGGGGCTGTCGGAGGTCGTCAGCACCACGGCGTTCGACAACCTCGTCTCCGGCATGCCGGGCTACACCGGCGTGGTCGCGAACGACCCGATCGTCACCAACGGCGCGCAGTACTACTCCGACTTCAGCAACACCGAGCAGAAGGTCGCGCTCGTGTGGCGCAGCAGCATGGCCACCCTGGTCGGCGCGAAGGTCATCCTCACCGACCAGAACACCAACTTCGCCGGCCGGCCTCCGGTGGAGTTCACGCTGCGCGGCACCTTCGACGGCGTGACGAAGGACCTCGTGTTCATCGTGATGCACGCGAAGGCCGGCTCCACCACGGACGCCTGGAACCTGCGGAACCCCGCGTCGCAGGCGCTCAAGTCATACCTGGACACGACCTACCCGACGCAGGACGTGTTCGTCATCGGCGACTGGAACGACGATGTCGACACCTCCATCACGACCGGCAAGGCGTCGCCGTACGCGAACTTCGTGAACGACTCGGCGCGCTACACCTTCCCCACGCGGGCGCTGTCGCTGTCCGGTGTGGCGTCGACGACCGGCTACCCGGACTTCATCGACCACCAGCTCAACACCAACGAGGTCCAGGCGAAGTACGTCGCCGGCTCCGCGCAGGCGTTCCACCCCGAGTCCTACGTCGCCAGCTACAGCACGACCACCACCGACCACTACCCGGTGCTCGCTCGCTACAGCTTCACCCTCGGTGGCGGGAGCGGCGGCAGCGGCGGCACCCCGGCCAACGTCATCATCAACGAGGTGCTGGCCAACGAGCCCGGCAGCAACACCGCTGGAGAGGGTGTCGAGATCGTCAACACCGGCGGCACGGCCATCGACATCAGCGGCTGGACGCTCAGCGACACCACGGCCGTACGCCACACGTTCGCGTCCGGCACGACGCTGCAGCCCGGCAAGGCCATCACCGTGATGGGCGCCGCCTCCGCGGTTCCCAGCGGCATCGTCGCGGTACCGGCGAGCTCGGGCGGGCTCAACCTCGCCAACGGCGGTGACCAGGTCATCGTGAAGAACACGACCGGCACGACCGTGCAGTCGATGAGCTACACCTCGGCGCTGGCCAGCTCCGACGGCGTGTCCGTCAACCGCAGCCCCGACGGCTCCGGCACCGGGACCTGGGTCAAGCACAACACCATCAGCTCCCTGGCCCGCTCCCTCGGCCAGCGTGCTGACGGGACGACGTACTGAGCAGACGCACCCCTGGAGGAAGGCCCCGGATCGACGATCCGGGGCCTTCGGCGCACAGGATCAGTCGTCGTGGTGGATGCGGCCTGCGGTGGTCGCCAGCCGCTCCCCCGAGCCGCCCCACTGGCGCGCGACGATCTCCGCCGCGATCGACACGGCCGTCTCCTCGGGAGTGCGCGCACCGAGGTCGAGCCCGATGGGCGAGGAGAGCAGCGCCAGCTCGTCGGCGGTGAGGCCCGCCTCGACCAGGCGGGACATCCGCTCCTCGTGGGTGCGCCGCGAGCCCATGGCGCCGATGTAGCCCGGACGCACGTCCTCGTCGAGGCGCAGCGCGACCTCGAGGAGGGGCACGTCGAACTTCGGGTCGTGGGTGAGCACCGCCAGGACGGTGCGACGGTCGATGCGGCCGGCGTCGAGCTCGGCCCGGAGGTAGCGGTGCGGCCAGTCGACCACGACCTCGTCGGCGCCCGGGAAGCGCGAGTTGGTCGCGAAGACGGGGCGGGCGTCGCACACCGTCACGTGGTAGCCGAGGAACGAGCCGACCTTGGCCACGGCCGCCGCGAAGTCGATCGCGCCGAAGACCAGCATCCGCGGCTTGGGCGCGAAGCCCCACACGAAGACCCGCATGCCCTCGCCGCGGCGCTCGCCGTCGGGGCCGTAGGTGAGCGTGGCGTTGGTGCCGGCGGCCAACAGGCCGAGCGCGTCGTCGTGGACGGCGGCGTCGGCTCGCGGCGAGCCGAGGCTGCCCTCGGCCTCGGCGTGCGGACGTACGACCATGCGCCGGCCCACCCACGACGCGTCGGGGTGCTCGATGACGGTGGCCAGGGCGACCGGTCGTCCGGCCTCGATGTCCGCGGCCACCTCGCCGAGCTGCGGGAACGTCTCGCGGGAGACCTGCTCGACGAAGACGTCGAGGATGCCGCCGCACGTCAGCCCGACCGCGAAGGCGTCGTCGTCGGAGACGCCGTAGCGCTCGAGCACCGGTTCTCCCGAGGCCACCACCGACTGGGCGAGCTCGTAGACCGCGCCCTCGACGCAGCCACCCGAGACCGACCCGACCGCGGTGTCGTCGGGTCCCACGAGCATGGAGGCGCCGGGGGGCCGGGGCGCGGAGCGGAAGGTGGCCACGACGGTGCCCACGCCGATCGTCTCGCCGGCCTCCCACCACTGCATCAGCTCGGGCAGCACGTCACGCACGTGCGATCACCTCCGTCAGGTCGGCGAACGTCGCCAGCGAATGGCCGGCGAGGAAGTCGTCGCAGTGCGGCAGCGCGGCGAGCACGCCTCCCTGGAGGGGCTCGTAACCGGCCTTGCCGCGGTGCGGGTTGACCCAGATGACGCGGTGGGCGACCCGCTGCAGCCGGGCCATCTGCTCGCCGAGCAGCTCGGCGCCCCCGCGCTCCCAGCCGTCGCTGAAGACCACCACGACCGCCCCGCGCGCCAGGCCGCGCTGGCCCCACCGGTCGAGGAAGACGCGCAGGGTCTCCCCCAGCCGCGTCCCACCGGACCAGTCCGGGACCACCTCGCCCGCCGCGACGATGGCGCGGTCGGCGTCGGGCGTCCGCAGGGCCCGGGTGACGTGCGTCAGCCGGGTGCCGATCGTGAACGTCTCGACCGTGCCGCCCGTGGTCCGCGCCGACTGGGTGAGGCGGTGGGCCAGGCGCAGCAGCGCATCGGCGTACGCGCTCATCGAGCCGCTCACGTCGACCAGCAGCACCACGCGGCGCGGCCGGACGCCGCGGCGACGCCACGCGATCTCGCCGGGCTCACCGAGCTGGCGCAGCGAGTTGCGCAGGGTGCGCGAGGCGTCGACCTCGCCGCGGTGCCACGCGCGGTGCCGGGCCGTACGCCGGGTGGGCGGGCGCAGCGACAGGCGGACGAACATCCCGGCCAGCCGCCTGCGTTCTGCCGCGTCGAGGGAGGCGACGTCGCGGTGCCGGAGGACCTCCGCGGCGGACGCCTTGGCGCGGACGAGGTCCTCCTCCCCCTCACCGCCGCCACCGGCGCCTTCGGCGTCCGGCAGCAGGTGCGCGGCGGCAGGGCGCGAGGCCTCGCGCGGCTGGGCGCGGGGCAGGCCGTCGCGCGGGTCGAACCACGCGGCGAAGACCTGGTCGTAGCGGGCGAGGTCGTCGGGCGAGCCGCACAGCGTGGCCCGACCGGCCCAGTAGGTGGCCTGCCGGTCGTCGGCGCCGACGGCGGCCACGGCGGCCAGGAAGCCCTGGGCGCGGTCCTGGGTGACCGCGACGCCCGCGGCACGCAGCGCCCGGGTGAAGCCGAGCAGCACCTCGTCAGCGGCGTGCACGGTGGTCGTCGTCGGGTCGCTCATCGCGACATCATCCTGTCGAGCGCCGCCTTCACGCGGTCGGCGTCCTCGCGGTACTTCAGCAGCGCCCCGAGCGTCGCGGCAGCCGAGCCGAGGTCGAGCTCCGCCGTGCCGAGGTAGGTGAGGGCGCGCGCCCAGTCGAGGGTCTCGGCGACGCCGGGGGGCTTGAGCAGGTCGTCGCGCGCCCGCAGCTGCTGGACCAGCTCCACCACCTGGCGGGCCAGCGTCTCGCTCACCTCGGGGGCACGCGACCGGACGATCTCCACCTCGCGCTCGAGGCCGGGGTGGTCGATCCAGTGGTAGAGGCAGCGCCGCTTCAGCGCGTCGTGCAGCTCGCGGGTGCGGTTGGACGTCAGCACCACCAGCGGCGGGACGGGCGCGGTGACCGTGCCGAACTCGGGGATGGTGACCTGCCACGTGGAGAGGACCTCCAGCAGGAACGCCTCGAACTCGTCGTCGGCCCGGTCGACCTCGTCGACGAGCAGCACGGCCGGCGCCTGGCGCAGCGCGGCCAGCACGGGTCGCGCGAGCAGGAAGCGCTCGTCGTAGAGGCTCTTCTCGGCCTCGTCGGAGTCCACGTCCCCGGCGGCCTCGAGGGCACGCAGGTGGAGGATCTGGCGCGGGAAGTCCCAGTCGTAGAGGGCCTGGCTGGCGTCGATGCCCTCGTAGCACTGCAGCCGCACCAGCGGCAGCTCCAGGCTCTGCGCCAGGGCCTCCGCGAGGGCGGTCTTGCCGGTGCCCGGCTCGCCCTCCAGCAGCAGTGGCCGCTGCATCCGCGAGGCGAGGAACACGACCGTGGCCAGCTCCTCGTCAGCGAGGTAGCCGGTCGCGCCCAGCCGGGCAGCGACCTCGGCGGCGGAGTCCATCCCTTCACCCATGTGGTCAGGCTACGACCCACCACGTTGGTCGCACGTTGGGTTCACCTGCTGTCGACGTCGTGACCCGTCGCGAGGTCGCCGCACTCGACCAGCGCGACCTCGTGGGTGGCGAGGTAGTCGCGCGCGCCGCGGTCGCCGGTCGCGGTGGCGATCACCCCGGCCCAGTGGTCCCGCCCGAGCAGCACCGGGTGCCCCGGCACCCCGTCGTACGCCGCCCGCGCGAGGACCGCGCGACCCGTCGCGGCGTCGCACAGGCGGGCCACGACCGCCGCGTCGACGTCCGGCAGGTCGACGAGCGAGACCAGGGCGACGTCGTGGTCGGTGCGAGCCAGCGCCTCGAGCGCCGCGCGCAGCGAGGCGCCCATGCCCTCGGCCCAGTCGTCGGCCCGGATGCGCGAGACCGACATCGGCAGCCGGGCAGCCGCTCGTCCGGCCTCGGCGCCGAGCACGACGACGATCTCGTCGCACGGGCGCAGCGCCTGCACCGAGCGCAGCAGCCAGGACGTGCCGTCGTGGTCGTGCGCCAGCGCCTTGGGCCCGCCGAAGCGCTCACCCGCGCCCGCGGCCAGCAGGACGCCGATGACGGTCATGGCACCACCGTAGGAGGTCAGCCGACCCGGTCCCAGCCACGGCGCGGGGCCGCGTTGCCCAGCGGCCGGTCGCCGCGCGAGCGGTAGACGACGTACGGGCGGGTGAGGTAGCCCACGGGGGCCGAGAAGACGTGGACGAGCCGGGTGAAGGGCCACAGCGCGAAGAGCCCGAAGGCGACGAGGGCGTGCAGCTTGAACCCCATCGGGGCCTCCGCCATCAGGTCCGCGTCGGGCTGGAAGGCCAGGAACGAGCGGTACCAGACCGACACGCCCTCGCGGTAGTTGTACTCCCCGCCGAGGCTGAAGATCGATCCCGCGATGGTGTTCCACATGCCCAGCACGATGGCCGCGCCGAGGAAGGCGTACATCACCTTGTCCATGACGGTGGTGGCCGAGAAGACCGGTCCGACCGTGCGCCGGCGGTAGATGAGGATGGTCATGCCGACCAGGGCCATCACCCCGGCGATGAGCCCGCCGATGACCGCCGCGTAGTGGTAGAGGTGGTCGTCGACCCCGACGGCCTCGGTCCACGAGCGCGGGACCAGCAGCCCGATCACGTGGCCGCCGACCACGCCGAGCATGCCGAAGTGGAACAGCGGCGAGCCGAGCCGGAGCAGCCGGTCCTCGTAGAGCTGGGACGAACGGGTGGTCCACCCGAACTTGTCGTAGCGGTAGCGCCACAGGTGCCCGACGACGAACACCGCCAGGCACAGGTAGGGGACGATGACCCAGAGGAAGACGTTCATTTCCGGGGTCCCCGCGGAAGTGCGAGCGCAGCGAGCAGTTTTGTGGGGTGGATCATCGAGGTGCTCCTACGGGGATGGTGGCGGTCGAGATGAGGGCGGGGCCGCCCGACAGGGCGGGGTCGGCGCCGTAGCCGGACAGGCCGACCTCCTCGGCGGGCGGGCCCTGCTCGACGAGACGGCGTACGGCATCGGCCTCCTCGCCCTTGAGGTCGGGAAGGGTGGCACAGATCGCCAGCAGCGCGGCGGCCCACGGGGACCCGACCGAGCCGTCGTCGTTGCGCCATCCGGTGAGGGCGAGGCGCAGCATCTCCACCCCGGCGCGGTGGTCGTTGAGCAGCCGCCACGCGATGTCGGTGTCGACCGTCGCCCCGAACTGCAGCACGGCGCACAGGTGGTCGGGCAGCTCCCCGAGCTCCTCGGCCCACTCCACCCCGCCCTCGCGGTAGGCCTCCTTGAACTGCACGAGCGCCGCGCCCCGCCTGCGGGTGTCGCCATAGGCGAAGTAGGTCAGGTAGAGCGCGCACTTGCGCGTGTGGTCGAACGTGGCGACGTAGTCCTGCTGGAGCTCGGCGAGGGGCACCCGGCGCAGGTGCTCGAAGAGCCCGGCGAGGTGGGGGTGCTCGGGGACCAGCGCCTCGAGGTCGTCGAGCGAGGCGAGCAGCTCCTCGGTCGGGTAGTCCAGGAGCGCCGAGCAGACGCCCCAGACGGGTGCGGTGTCGTCGCCCCTGGCGGAGGCAGCCCTGCGACGGAACATCACGCACCGCCCCCGTCGCCACGTGGCGGGAAGAGCCCCTCGGGGGTGCCCTTGCCGTCCCAGTTGAGCAGGTTGACCCGCGACGCCTTGTCGTCGGGCGACGCCATCGTGTCCGCGGTCTGCCGGTCCTGGAGCATCCGGAAGTTCTCCACCGCGACCGGCGTCGGGTAGCCCGAGCCCTCGCCGAAGAGGTCCTGCTGCCCGCCGCCGTACTCGCTGACCGGGCAGTCCGTGGCGAGCTCCTCGAGCGCGTGGGCCTGCTCGGCGTGGGCCGGCGGGATGACGTAGCGCTCGGCGTACTTCGCGATCGCGAGCAGGCGGAACATCTCGTACATCTGCTCCCCGGTCATCCCGACCGACGCCGGGATCGACTCGTCGGGGTCGCGACCGAGGTTGATGTCGCGCATGTAGGAGCGCATCGCCGCGAGCTTCTTGAGGACCCGGTCGACGGGTACGGTGTCGCCCGCGGTGAACAGGTTGGCGAGGTACTCCACCGGGATCCGGAGCGTGTCGATCGCCGCGAACAGGTTGCCGCGGTCCTCGGCGTCCTCGCCGGTCTCCTTGACCACGTCGACCACCGGCGAGAGCGGCGGGATGTACCAGACCATCGGCATCGTGCGGTACTCCGGGTGCAGCGGCAGGGCGACCTCGTAGGTGTTGATCAACGCCCAGACCGGGGACTTCTTCGCCGCCTCGACCCAGTCACCCGGGATGCCTGCCTGCTCCGCGGCCCGCTGCACGTCAGGGTCGTGCGGGTCGAGGAAGCAGGCGCGCTGGGCGTCGTAGAGCGCGTGCTCGTCCTCGATGCTCGCCGCCTCCAGCACCTTGTCGGCGTCGTAGAGCACCAGGCCGATGTAGCGCAGCCGGCCGACGCACGTCTCCGAGCAGACGGTCGGGATGCCGACCTCGACGCGCGGGTAGCAGAACGTGCACTTCTCGGCCTTGCCGGTCTTGTGGTTGAAGTAGACCTTCTTGTAGGGGCAGCCCGAGACGCACATCCGCCAGCCGCGGCAGCGGTCCTGGTCGACGAGGACGATGCCGTCCTCCTCGCGCTTGTAGATCGCGCCGCTGGGGCACGACGCGGCGCACGAGGGGTTGAGGCAGTGCTCGCAGATGCGCGGCAGGTAGAACATGAAGGTCTGCTCGAACTCGAGCTTCACCTTGTCCTCGATGCCCTTGAGCATCACGTCGCGAGCCGCGTGCTCGTGCGAGCCCCCGAGGTCGTCGTCCCAGTTGGCCGACCACTCGACGTTCATGTCCTTGCCGGAGATCAGGCTCTTGGGCCGGGCCACCGGGAAGGTGTCGGTCTGCGGGGAGCTGGTCAGCGTCTCGTAGTCGTAGGTCCACGGCTCGTAGTAGTCGTCGATCGAGGGCAGCTTGGGGTTGGAGAAGATGCTGAGCAGCTTCTTCACCCGCCCGCCGGCTCGGAGCGCCAGCCGCCCGTTGGGCTTGCGGATCCACCCGCCCTGCCACTCGTCCTGGTCCTCGTACGTCCTGGGGTAGCCCAGGCCCGGCCGGGTCTCGACGTTGTTGAACCAGACGTACTCCGTGCCGGCCCGGTTGGTCCAGGCCTGCTTGCAGGTCACCGAGCAGGTGTGGCACCCGATGCACTTGTCGAGGTTCATCACCATGGCCATCTGAGCCATCACGCGCATGTCTGTCGTCTCCTCTTCCGGCTCAGTACTCGACCGGCGCGGTCCGCTTGCGGATCATGGTGACCTCGTCACGGTTGTTGCCGATCGGGCCGATGTAGTTGAAGAAGTAGGCGAGCTGGGCGTAGCCGCCGACGATGTGGTTGGGCTTGAGCAGCACGCGGGTGAGGCTGTTGTGGATGCCTCCGCGCTTGCCGTCGCGCTCGGTCAGCGGCACGTCGATCAGCCGGTCCTGCGCGTGGTGCATGTAGACGGTGCCCTCCGGCATCCGGTGGCTGACGATGGCGCGGGCCGCGACGACGCCGTTGCGGTTGACCATCTCGATCCAGTCGTTGTCCTTGATCCCGACCTTGGCCGCGTCACGGTCGGAGACCCACACCGACTGGCCGCCACGCGACAGCGAGAGCATGAACAGGTTGTCCTGGTACTCCGAGTGGATCGACCACTTGTTGTGCGGCGTGAGGTAGCGGACCGAGACGCCGAGCTCGTTCTGCTCGCCGATCGGGGCCTCCCCGAACAGCTCGGTCATGTTGAGCGGCGGCCGGTAGACCGGCAGCATCTCGCCCATCCCGATGAACCAGTCGTGGTCGACGTAGAACTGCTGGCGACCGGTCAGGGTGTGGAACGGCTTCTTGCGCTCGATGTTGATGGTGAACGGGCTGTAGCGCCGCCCGCCCGACTCCGAGCCCGACCACTCCGGCGAGGTGATCACCGGCACCGGCGCCACCTGGGTGTCGGCGAAGGTGATCTGCTTGCCCTCGTGCTCGGCCGCGAGGTCGGCGAGCTCGGTGCCCGTGCGCTTCTCCAGGAACTTGAAGCCCTGCGTGGCCAGGTGCCCGTTGGAGACACCGGCGAGGTGCAGGATCGCGTCGGCCATCTGGACGTCGGTCTCGACCTTGGGCTGGCCGTCGCCCGCCCCGCCCCGGGCCACGCCGTTGCGGGTGCGCAGGATGTCGATCTCCCGCTTCACGTCGTAGGCGACGCCCTTGGTGAGCATCCCGACCTTCTCCATGAGCGGGCCGATCGAGGTCATCTTGTCGAAGATCGCGGTGTAGTCGCGCTCGGCGACCGCGATCACCGGCATCGTCTTGCCGGGCACCGGGTCGCACTCGCCGAGCTTCCAGTCCTTCACCACGCCGTGCTCGGTGGCCATGGCCTCCGGGGTGTCGTGCCACAGCGGCTTGGCGACGACGTCCTTGCGGGTGCCGAGGTGGTCGACGGCGAGCTCGGAGAACCTCTTCGCGATCACCTTCCACGTGTCCCAGTCCGACTTCGTCTGCCACGGGGGCGCGATCGCCGGGTTGAACGAGTGGACGAAGGGGTGCATGTCGGTGGTCGAGAGGTCGTGCTTCTCGTACCAGGTCGCCGCCGGCAGCACGACGTCGCTGAAGATCGTCGACGACGTCATCCGGAAGTCGATCGTCGTCAGGAGGTCGAGCCTGCCCTCGGCCGCCTTCTCCGCCCACACGACGTCGCGCGGACGCTTGTCCGGTGGCGCCTCCACAGCGGTGGCAGCCGAGTCGGTGCCGAGCAGGTGGCGCAGGAAGTACTCATTGCCCTTGGCCGAGGAGCCGAGCAGGTTGGAGCGCCACAGCGACAGGACGCGGGGGTGGTTGTCCTCGTGCTCGGGGTCCTCGACCGCGAACCGGAGGTTGCCCTCCTTGAGCTGCTGGGCGACGTACGCCGGCGCCTCCATGCCTGCGGCCGCGGCGTCGTCGGCCAGCTGCAGGCTGCTGCGGTCGAACGTCGGGTACGACGGCGACCAGCCGAGGCGGACCGACTGGGCCAGCAGGTCCATCACCGTCCTCCCGGCGAAGACCCCCGTCCCGGAGTCGAGGTCGTCGGCGCTGAAGCCGTCGTAGCGGTACTGCGAGGTGTTCACGTACCAGTAGGCGGTCTGGTTCATGTGGCGCGGCGGGCGGTGCCAGTCGAGCGCGAAGGCCATGTGCTGGAAGCCCATGATCGGGCGGATCTTCTCCTGCCCGACGTAGTGGGCCCAGCCCCCGCCGTTGCGTCCCTGCGTGCCGGTGATCGTGGTGAGCAGCAGGATCGCGCGGTAGATCTGGTCGGAGTGGAACCAGTGGTTGACCCCGGCTCCCAGCAGGATCATGCCGCGGCCGTCGGTGTCGATGGCGTTCTGCGCCCACTCCCGCGCGAGCCGGGTGACCTGGCTGGCCGGGACCCCGGTGTGCTGCTCCTGCCACGCCGGCGTCGCGGGGACGGACGGGTCGTCGTAGCCGTGCGGGTCCGACTCGCTGGTGCGCGGCCACGCCCCCGGCAGGCCGTCGCGCGCGACGCCGTACTGGGCGAGCAGCAGGTCGAGCACGGTGGTGACCACGCGCTCGCCCACCCGGGCGACCGGCACGCCGCGTCGCTCGTGGACGACCTTGCCGTCGGCCGCGTCGAAGCGGGGCAGCTCGACCTCGACGGACTCGCGGGTCCCGCCCTGGTGGTCGCGGTACATGCTGAGCGCGGGGTCGATGTCGCCGAGCTCCAGGTTCCACTTCCCCAGTCCCTCGTCGCCGTAGCGGTCACCGATCGAGCCGTGCGGGATGCGGACCTCGCCGGTGGTGGCGTCGATGACGGCCGGCTTCCACATGGCGTTCTCGCTGTCGCCGCCGAGGTCGCCCTCGACGAGGAACTTGCCGGGACGGTAGGCCCCGGAGTCGTCGGGCTCGAGGCAGACGAGGTGCGGCAGGTCGGTGTACTGCTTGTTGTAGGTCTCGAAGAAGGGCGTGGTGGAGTCGACGAAGAACTCCTTGAGCACGACGTGCCCCATCGCCATCGCCAGCGCACCGTCGGTGCCGGGCGCCGGGCTCACCCACTCGTCGGCGAACTTCACGTTCTCGGCGTAGTCGGGCGCCACGGCGATGACCTTCTGCCCGCGGTAGCGCGCCTCGGTCATCCAGTGGGCGTCGGGCGTGCGGGTCATCGGGACGTTGGAGCCCCACATCATCAGGTAGCCGGCGTCCCACCAGTCCCCCGACTCGGGGACGTCGGTCTGGTCGCCGAACATCTGCGGCGACGCGTTCGGCAGGTCGGCGTACCAGTCGTAGAACGAGAGCATCGGGGCGCCGATGAGCTCGAGGAAGCGCGCGCCCGAGGTGTAGGAGACCGGGGACATGGCAGGGATCGGCGAGAAGCCAGCGATGCGGTCCGGGCCCCACCGCTTGACGGTGTAGACGTGCGCGGCGGCCACGATCTCGGCCACCTCCTCCCAGGAGGCACGCACCAGACCGCCCTTGCCACGGGCCTTCTTGTACGCCCGCGCCTTCTCCTCGTCCTGCACGATCGAGCCCCAGGCCACGACCGGGTCGCCGTACTGCTGCTTGGCGGCGCGGAAGAGGTCGAGCAGCACACCGCGGACGTAGGGGTAGCGCACCCGGGTCGGGCTGTAGGTGTACCAGCTGAAGGCGGCGCCACGCGGGCACCCGCGCGGCTCGTACTCCGGCCGGTCGGCGCCGGCGCTGGGGTAGTCGGTCTGCTGCGCCTCCCACGTGATGATCCCGTCCTTGACGTAGACCTTCCACGAGCACGAGCCGGTGCAGTTGACGCCATGCGTGGAGCGAACCACCTTGTCGTGGCTCCAGCGGTCGCGGTAGAAGACGTCGCCCTCCCGGCCCCCCTTCTTGTGCAGGGTCCGCTGGTCCTCGCTCACCTCCGCCTTCGTGAAGAACCGGCGGCCGCCGATCAGTGCCGACGTCAGGGAGCTTTCGAGGGTCATGCGGGGGCCTCCGGGCGTGTGCGAGTGACGCAGGGCAGTGCCGACGTCCTCGACCCTAGACAGGCGCCCCGGCCCACCGCCACCGTCTGGAGTCCGAAGCAGCACAAGGTCACCAATGACGGGACTTAGGTCCCGTCTTGGTCCCGCGGGTCTGCACAAGGCCGCCCGGATCATTCACAGTCTTCCTGGAAGGGCCCGCGCACGACGGTCCCGGAGGAGTCGAGATGAGCGAGCCCCAGCCCGGTCGCAACCGGGTGCTCTGGCTGTCCACCGTGGCGTTCACGTTGATGTTCGCCGTGTGGCTGATGTTCGGCATCCTCGGCAAGCCCATCCGGGAGGAGTTCGGCCTCTCCGAGGTGCAGCTGTCCTGGATCGTCGCCGCCGCCGCCCTCAACGGCTCGCTCTGGCGGCTGCCCGCGGGCATGGTCACCGACCGCATCGGCGGTCGCAAGGTGATGACCTTCCTCCTGCTCGCCACCGCCGTGCCCGCCTTCCTCGTCTCGCGCGCCGAGTCCTACACGATGCTGCTCGTGCTGGCCTTCCTCGTCGGCTTCGCCGGCAACGCCTTCTCCTCCGGCATCGCCTGGAACTCCGCCTGGCAGCCCCGCGAGCACCAGGGCTTCGCCCTCGGTCTCTTCGGCGCCGGAAACGTCGGCGCCTCGGTCACCAAGTTCATCGGTCCGCCGATCATCGCCGGCACCGCCGGTGCCACCTACTTCGGCGTGGTCGACGGCGGCTGGCGGCTCGTCCCGGTCGTGTACGCCGTGCTGCTGGTCGTGATGGCCGCACTGGTCTGGTTCGGCACGCCGAGCCACGACCTCGCACCCGGCACCGGCCAGCCGCTGCGCCAGCAGGTGCGCCCGCTGCGCAGCCTGCGGGTCTGGCGATTCAGCCTCTACTACGTCGCCGTGTTCGGGGCCTACGTCGCGCTGGCCGCCTGGCTGCCGACCTACTACATGGACAACTTCGACGTCTCGCTCCAGACCGCGGCGCTGCTGACGGCGACGTACATCTTCCCGGCCAGCCTGCTGCGCCCCTATGGCGGCCACCTGTCCGACCGCTTCGGCGCGCGCCGCGTCATGTACTGGACGTTCGGCGCGATGCTGCTGGTCACCGGCATCCTGATGATGCCCAACGGGCACATCGTGATCAGCCACCCCGACGGGTCGCAGAGCGAGCACCTGGCCTACAGCATCGGCCTGGTGTCCTTCGCCCTGCTCGTGTTCGCGCTGGGCTGCGCCATGGGCGTCGGCAAGGCCGCGGTCTTCAAGCACATCCCGGAGTACTTCCCCGACAACGTGGGCGCCGTCGGCGGCCTGGTCGGGATGCTCGGCGGACTCGGCGGCTTCTTCCTCCCGCCGCTCTTCGCCTACACGAAGGCGTGGTCCGGCTTCCCCTCCAGCACCTTCTTCGTGCTCTTCGTGCTGACCCTGGCGTGCGCGGTCTGGATGCACTGGACCGTGGTCCACATGCTCAACACCGAGTCGCCCGAGCTGGCGCACCGGCTCGAGAGCCCCCGTGACGACCGCCGGTCCGAGCCGGCGCTGACGAACGACCGACTGCCCGAGGAGGCACGCGCATGACGACCGACGCACAGCCGCGCAGGAGCGGCGAGTGGCTGGAGGCCTGGGACCCCGAGAACGAGGAGACCTGGGACTCCCACCTCGCGTGGCGGACCCTGTGGGTCACCACCTTCGCCCTCACCCTGGCGTTCGTCGCCTGGTTCCTGCCGAGTGCCCTGATTCCCAAGCTCAACCCGCTCGGCTACTCGTTCTCCACCACGCAGCTCTATTGGATGGCGGCGATGCCAGGCCTCTCGGCCGGCCTCTTCCGGCTGGTGTGGATGGTGCTTCCACCCATCCTCGGCACCCGCAAGATGGTGAGCCTCACGACGCTGCTCCTGATCTTCTCCACCCTCGGGTGGGGCGTGCGCGTCCAGGAGCCGACCGCGCCCTACTGGGAGCTGATGACGCTGGCCTTCCTCGCCGGTCTCGGCGGCGGCGCGTTCTCCGGGTTCATGCCGAGCACGTCCTACTTCTTCCCCAAGTCCAAGCAGGGCACCGCCCTGGGCCTGCAGGCCGGCCTGGGCAACTTCGGCGTCTCGCTCGTCCAGCTCCTCACCCCCTACCTCATCGGCTTCTCGTGGCTGGCCTTCTTCGGCGGCAGCCAGACCATCTCGATGCCCGGCAAGGCGCCGCAGGAGGTCTGGTACCAGAACGCCGCCTTCATCTGGATCCCGCTGATGGTCATCTCCGCGCTGATGTCGTGGACGATGCTCAAGTCGGTGCCGATCAAGGCCAACATCCGCCAGCAGTTCGACATCTTCGGCAACACCGACACGTGGCTGATGACCCTGCTCTACATCATGACCTTCGGCACCTTCTCCGGCCTGGCCGCGCAGTTCGGCCTGCTGATGGCCAACCTCTACGGCATCGGCAACGGCGACATCGTGCAGGGCACGGGAGCCGAGGCGACGGTGCTGATCGACGGCTACGCCGTGCCCGACGTGGTGAAGTACGTCTTCCTGGGCCCGCTCGTCGGGGCCGGGGCACGCGTGCTGTTCGCCCCGCTCACCGACCGCATGGGTGGGGCAAAGTGGACGCTCGTCTCGGGGCTCGGCCTGATCGCGTCGATCGCCTACACGATCCCGGCGCTGACGCCCGACACCACCTCGGCCGCCACGCTGGAGTCCGGCTTCGACCAGTTCCTGTGGGGCATGCTGGCGATCTTCCTCTTCGCCGGCATCGGCAACGCGTCCACGTTCAAGCAGATGCCGATGATCTTCGAGCGCCGGCAGGCCGGTGGCGTGATCGGGTGGACCGCGGCCATCGCGGCCTTCGGCCCGTTCTTCTTCGGGGTCGGCGTCACCACCCTCGGCCCCACCGCCTTCTACTCGATCGGGATCGTGTGGGCGGCGATGTGCGTGGTGATCACGTGGATGCGCTACGCCCGCAAGGGCGCGCCGCGGCCGAGCTGACGCACGACAGGGTCAGCCGGCGAACGCCTCGTCGTACATCGCCTGCAGCTCCGGGCCCTGCTCCGCGGTGAAGCCGCAGAGGGTGACGCGGTCGCCGTCGGCGCTGACCAGGTAGGACTTGCCCTGCTCGAACTCGACGGCCATCAGCAGGTCGGCGAGGTCCTTGGTCGGCGACTGCACGGTCACGGTCGACGCCTCGTCCCCGGCGTACCACTCGTCGACCTCGAGCGTGGCCGTGCCGTCCTCGACGGACGTCACGGTGCCGGCGAAGGCGGTGTCGAAGGTGGCGAGCACCTCCGCGGAGGGCACCGCGCACTTGCCGGCCGCGGCTGGGTCCGCCGTCAGCGCGAGGGTGTCGGAGGCGGTGCCCGAGCCGGCGTCGGACGAGCTGGTGGTCTCCTCGCTGCCGTCCTCGGCGGCGTCGTCGCCACCGCAGGCGGCGAGACCGCCCATCGCGAGGACGAGGACGGGGGCGACGAGGGCGCTGCGAAGTCGGCTGGTGTTCACGATTCCTCCTGCTGGGGCCGGGCCGGTGTCCTCACCGTGCCACGTCGGTTGGACGGAGCGGGCACGGGTCGGGTTCCGCGCGCGCTACCGGGCCGCGGCGACGGACTCGTCGGTCCCGGCGAGCTTCTGCGACAGCCAGATCGGGATGATCGACGCCACGATGAGCGCCGCGGCGACCACGTTGACGACCGGGGCCTGGTTGGGTCGGAACAGGTTCTGGTAGATCCAGATCGGCAGCGTCTGGATGCCCTGCCCCGCGGTGAACGTGGTCACGATGATCTCGTCGAAGGACAGCGCGAAGGACAGCAGCGCGCCCGCCAGCAGGGCCGAGCGCATCATCGGCAGGGTGACCGACCAGAAGGTTCGGAACGTCCCGGCGCCGAGGTCCATCGACGCCTCCTCGAGGTTTCCCCCGAGCCGGCGCAGCCGGGCGATGGCGTTGTTGAAGACGGTGACGATGCAGAACGTGGCGTGCGAGACCACGAGCGTCAGCATGCCCAGCTCGATGCCGAACATCGTCAGGAAGGCGTTGGCCAGGGCGATGCCCGTGACCACGCCGGGCAGGGCGATGGGCAGGATGATCAGCAGGGACACGGTGTCGCGCCCGAAGAAGCGGAACCGCTGCAGGGCGATGGCCGCCATCGTGCCGAGCACGAGGGCGATCGCGGTGGCGACCAGGGCGACCTCGACCGAGACCACGATCGCGTTGCGGGCGCCGTCGCTGTCCGCGGCCGCCGACCACCAGCGTGTGGTGAACCCCGGTGGCGGCCACTCGAAGGTCCGCGAGGTGTTGAACGAGTTGAGCACCACCAGCGCGAGCGGCGCGTGGATGAAGAGCAGCACGAGCCCGGTGAAGGCCAGCAGCACGCCCCTGGTCGTCCTCGAGAAGCTCATCGGTCCTCACTCGCGCTCATAGGGAGTCCAGCGCCCCTGTCCGGCGCACCGCGCCCAGGTAGACCAGCATCGCGACGACCGGGATCGTCGCGACGGCCGCCGCGAACGGCAGGTTGTTGCCGGTGAGGAACGAGTCGTAGACGACGTTGCCGAGCATCTGGTTGGCCCCGCCGACGATCTTCACCGCGATGTAGTCGCCGAGGGTCAGCGAGAAGGTGAAGATCGAGCCCGCCACGGCCGCCGGGAAGAGCACCGGCAGCACGACGCGCCGCATGGTGGTGCGGGTGGTCGCGCCGAGGTCCGCGGAGGCCTCGATCAGCGAGTTCGGCAACCGCTCGAGACCGGCGTACATCGGCAGGATCATGTAGGGCAGCCACAGGTAGGACAGCGTCAGCACCGTGGCGGCGAGGCCGTAGCCGGGCGAGAGGCCGAGGTCGTCCAGGGGGCCGCCGCTCGCGAACATGCCGCGCCAGGCGTAGGCCTTGACGAGGTACGACGCCCACAACGGGGTCAGCACGGCGATGACCAGCGCGCGCTGGAGCCGCGGCGAGGCCACCTTGGCCATGTAGAGCGCGATCGGGAAGGCCAGCAGGGCGTCGATCACCGTCACCGCCACCGCGGTGAGGATCGTGCGGACGGTGATCGTGCGGTAGACGTCGAGGGTGAACAGGTCGCGGTAGTTGTCCAGGTTCCAGATCCGCTGGATGTTGCCCCCGAAGGCGTCCACGGTCCACAGCGAGGTGATGAACAGCGCCGCCAGCGAGCCGAGGTAGAGCACCCCCAGCCACAGCATCGGCGGGCCGAGCAGCAGCCCCAGCCGCAGCCGGGGGTGGCGGTGCAGCACCCCCGCTCGGGAGGATGCCGCACCGCTCCCCTGCGGCGACTGGTGGCTCACGTCAGCCCTTGATCTCCGTCCAGGCCTGCGTCCAGTCCTGGTACGTCGTGCACGTCACGTCCGTGCGGCCGTCCAGGCACTGCTCGATGGGCGTGGTCCAGTAGTGGATCTGCTCGGCGTAGGACTCGTCGCCTGCGTGGTACGTGTCGCAGAAGCCCTTGCTGGTGAGGTCGCACGCCTTCTCGTTGGCCGGTGCCTCGCCGAACCACTCGGCCACCGCGGCGTTCGCCTCGGGGCTGATGATGTGGTTGAGCCAGGCGTAGGCGCAGTTGGGGTGGTCGGTCTTGGACGAGACCATCCAGGTGTCCGACCAGCCGGTCGCCCCCTCCTCGGGGAGGATCGCCTCGACGGGGGCCTTCTCGTCCTTGGCCAGGTTGACGATCACCTGCCAGGTGGTGCCCACCACGGAGTCGCCGGTCTTGAAGGACTGGATCTCCTTGAGGTAGTCCGACCAGTACTCACCGACGTTCTCGCGCTGCTTCTTCAGCAGGTCGACGGCGGCGGCCAGCTGGTCCTCGTCGAGGGAGTAGGGGTCCTCGATGCCCAGGTCGGGCTGGGTCTTCATGAGGTAGAGCGCCGCGTCGGCGATGTAGATGGGCGAGTCGTACGCCGTCACCTTGCCGGCGTAGTCGGTCGCGCCGTCGAACACCGCGCTCCAGCTCGTCGGGGCCGGGGTGACGACCTCGGTGTTGTACATCAGGAGGTTGGCGCCGTAGCCGTGGGGCACGCCGTACATCTGCCCGTCCACGGAGTTCCAGTCGCGGTCCTTGAGGAACGACCAGACGTCGGCGTAGTTGTCGATCAGGTCGGTGTTCACCGGCGCCACGTCACCGCCCGCGACGAGTCGGAGCGAGGCGTCGCCCGAGGCGGACACGACGTCGTACTGACCCGACTTCATCAGGTTGACCGCCTCGTCGGAGGTGCCGAAGTACTTCACGTCCACCTGGCAGCCGGTCTCCTTCTCGAAGGGCGTCACCCAGTCGACGGACTTGTCCGTGGAGCCGTCCTCGGCGTAGCCGGGCCACGCGAGCACGCTCAGGCTGTCCTCGGTGTCCCCGAGCTCGTCGGCCATCGGGATGTCCGGGGCGGTGAAGCCGCCCTGCTCCTCCGATCCCGTGCCGCCCCCGTCGCCGCTGCCGTCGCCCGAGGAGGTGCCGCAGCCGGTGAGCGCGAGTGCGAACGCCGCGAACGTGGCGGCGAGCCTGGTGGTCTGCTTCATGACTTCTCCTCTGTCCGGGACTGCTGGGACTGCTGGTGGTGGTCCGAGAGATCGATGACGTGCTCGTCGGCCCAGCCGACCGTGACCTGCCGGCCGCGCAGGCCCATCGCCTGGTCGGTGCTGTCGCGGAGGTTCTGCTTCAGGACGGTGAGGGTCGGGCCGGCGTCGAGCTCGACGAGGTAGTGGTTGACCGAGCCGAGGTAGACCACGTCGGCCACCGTCCCGCGGGCGGTCGTGTTGCCCGACTCGACGTCGGAGTCGAGGTGGATCTTCTCGGGACGGATGCTGAAGGTGCCTTCCCGCCCGAGCACGGCAGGGGCGGCCTCACCGGTGAGCAGGTTGGAGGTGCCGACGAAGCCGGCGACGAACGCGGTGCGGGGGTTCTCGTAGAGCTCTGCGGGACTCGCGACCTGCTCGATCCGGCCCTCGCTGAAGACGGCGATCCGGTCGCTCATCGTCAGCGCCTCCTCCTGGTCGTGGGTCACGAACACGAAGGTGATGCCGACCTCGCGCTGCAGCTCCTTGAGCTCGAGCTGCATCGCCCGGCGCAGCTTGAGGTCCAGCGCGCCCAGGGGCTCGTCGAGCAGGAGCACCTTGGGCCGGTTGACCAGCGCCCTCGCGAGGGCGACCCGCTGGCGCTGGCCGCCGGAGAGCTGGGTGGGCCGACGCCTGGCGAGCTGTCCGAGCTGCACGGACTCGAGGGCGGCCATGGCGCGCTCCCGCCGCTGCGACGCGGGCACCTTCTTCACCCGCAGGCCGTACTCCACGTTGGTCAGCACGTCCATGTGCGGGAACAGCGCGTAGTCCTGGAAGACCGTGTTGACGTCGCGGGCGAACGGCGGCCGCTCGGTGACGTCGTCCCCGTCGAGCATCACCCGGCCCGCGGTCGGCTGCTCGAAGCCGGCGATCATCCGCAGCACGGTGGTCTTGCCCGAGCCGCTCGGTCCCAGCATCGAGAAGAACTCGCCGTTGTCGATGCGCAGGTCGAGTTCGTCCACGGCCGTGACGCTGCCGAAGGACTTGGTCAGGCCGACCAGCTCGACGGCCGGAGTGGTCATGCATCTTCCTCCTCCACGCTCGGGACGACGGAATGCGTTGCGAACTCAGAGTAGGACCTCCGATCGCGCACTGAACATGGGTCAGGGGTCACGATTCGGCGCAGGAACGCGCCCGCTGGTCCATACCAGGAACCCCTCGGCGCCGGAGGAAATGCAGCAGGGCCCCCGCCCGGAGGCGGAGGCCCTGCTGGTGATCTAGCGACTCGATCCTTGTCTGACGTGTGTGTCCGCAAGGCGGCGCCGCGAAGGCGCCCTTGGAGCGAAGCGGGGCGTCGAGCGGCGCCAACGCCGCGGACACTCCGTCAGGCGAGGATCAGAAGTCCATGCCGCCCATGCCGCCCATGTCGCCGCCGGGCATGGCCGGCGCCTTCTCGGGCTTGTCGGCCACGACGGCCTCGGTGGTGAGGAACAGCGCGGCGATCGACGCGGCGTTCTGCAGCGCCGAGCGGGTGACCTTGGCCGGGTCGATGATGCCCTCGGCGATCATGTCGACGTAGTCACCGGTCGCGGCGTTGAGGCCGTGACCCGCCTCGAGGTTGCGCACCTTCTCCGAGACGACGCCACCCTCGAGACCGGCGTTGATGGCGATCTGCTTGAGCGGGGCCTCGATGGCGACCTTGACGATGTTGGCACCAGTGGCCTCGTCGCCGACCAGCTCGAGCTTGGCGAAGGCCTCGGCACCGGCCTGGACGAGCGCGACGCCACCGCCGGCGACGATGCCCTCCTCGACCGCAGCCTTGGCGTTGCGGACGGCGTCCTCGATGCGGTGCTTGCGCTCCTTGAGCTCGACCTCGGTGGCCGCGCCGACCTTGATGACGGCCACGCCGCCGGCCAGCTTGGCGAGGCGCTCCTGGAGCTTCTCGCGGTCGTAGTCGGAGTCCGACTTCTCGATCTCGGCACGGATCTGGTTGACCCGGCCCTCGATCTGGCCCTGGTCGCCGGCGCCCTCGACGATGGTGGTCTCGTCCTTGGTGATGACGACCTTGCGGGCCTGGCCGAGCAGCTCCAGGCCGGCGGACTCGAGCTTGAGGCCGACCTCCTCGGAGATGACCTGGCCGCCGGTGAGGATCGCGATGTCCTGCAGCATGGCCTTGCGGCGGTCACCGAAGCCCGGCGCCTTGACGGCGACGGAGCGGAAGGTGCCCTTGATCTTGTTCACGACCAGGGTCGACAGCGCCTCGCCGTCGACGTCCTCGGCGATGATCAGCAGCGGCTTGCCGGACTGCATGACCTTCTCCAGCAGCGGCAGCAGGTCCTTGACCGTCGACACCTTGGAGTTGGCGATGAGGACGTAGGGGTCCTCCAGCACGGCCTCCATGCGCTCGAGGTCGGTGGCGAAGTAGGCCGAGATGTAGCCCTTGTCGAACCGCATGCCCTCGGTCAGCTCGAGGTCCAGCCCGAAGGTGTTGGACTCCTCGACGGTGATGACGCCTTCCTTGCCGACCTTGTCCATCGCCTCGGCGATGATCTCGCCGACGGTGGTGTCAGCGGCGGAGATCGACGCCGTGGACGCGATCTGCTCCTTGGTCTCGACGTCCTTGGCCATGCTGAGCAGCTGCTCGGACACGGCGGCGACGGCGGCCTCGATGCCGCGCTTGAGACCCATCGGGTTGGCGCCGGCCGCGACGTTGCGCAGACCCTCGCGCACCATGGCCTGGGCGAGGACGGTGGCCGTCGTCGTGCCGTCACCGGCGACGTCGTCGGTCTTCTTGGCGACCTCCTTGACCAGCTCGGCGCCGATCTTCTCATAGGGGTCCTCCAGCTCGATCTCCTTGGCGATCGAGACACCGTCGTTGGTGATCGTGGGGGCGCCCCACTTCTTCTCCAGGACGACGTTGCGGCCCTTGGGGCCCAGGGTGACCTTGACCGCGTCGGCGAGGGTGTTCATACCCCGCTCGAGGCCGCGGCGGGCCTCCTCGTTGAAAGCAATCAGCTTCGGCATAACTCTTCGCGATTCCTGTCGACGTGAGTTCTGTGGGTGCACCAGGCGGGCTGCCCGCGACGGACGATCGGCTCCGCCGGCGATCCATTCACGCCGGCTTCTGCAGACCTCAGCGTCACCTGGGTCGTTGTCACTCTCATGAGGAGAGTGCCAGCCTCATGTTTAGCACTCGACCCCCGAGAGTGCAAACGTCGGGCGGCCGCTCAGCTGCGGGCGAGCCGGGCCTGGAGCAGGTCGGCGAAGGGGGCGGCGTTGGCCGGCGAGACGTCGAGGTAGAGCCCCGGCTCGATCAGCTCGAGCTCGCTGATCACCCAGTCGCCCTCCCACTGCAGGAGGTCGACACGGAGGTAGTCCATCGGACGGCCGAAGCGCGCGCCCATGGCGTCGTAGGCCCGCAGCACGAGGTCGCCGACGTCACCGGTCTCCACGGCCCGCACGGTGCCGCCGTACTCCTCGTTGACGCGTACGTCGCCCGCGCCGGGGAGCTTGTCGAACCGCTGGGTGAGCTGCCCGTCGAGCACGTAGACCGAGACCTCGCCCCGGGTGTGCACCGACTCCACGAGGGGTTGCACGACGACCGGCCCGCGCTCGACGTGCGGAGCCGCCTGGTCCTCGTCGAGACCGGCCTGGAGCACCGCGAGGCCCTGCCCGCCCGCACCCACGGCCGGCTTCACGACGGCCGTGCCGAGCGCGTCGACCGCGCCCACGAGCTGGGTGGCGCTGGTGACCCACACCGTGGGGACGCTCGGCAGGTCGTCGAGGTCCATCAGGTACCGCTTGTCGTGGTTCCACGCGAACACGTCGGCCCCGTTGAGCAGCCGCGCCTGGTCGAGGGAGGACGCCCAGGCCAGGAACTCGACGTGGCGGGTGACGTAGTCCCAGGTCGAGCGCACCGCCACCAGGTCGGCGGCCGACCAGTCGACCTCGGGGTCGTCCCAGCGCGCCCAGGCGAAGTCGATGCCCCGCTCCGCCAGCACGGCGTCGAGCGCGGGCGCGCCGGGCTCGCCCTGCGGCAGGTCGCCACTGGTCGCGAGGAGGACCGTCATTCCGGGTCGGACCCCGTGGGGAGCTCGGAGGCGCCGTAGAGCTCGTGCGCGACACGGTCGCGGTTGGTGCCCTCGCGGTTGTCGCCCTTCTCGATGATCACGAGGTTGTGGTAGCAGTGCACGGCCTTGACCCACTGGTCGGTGTAGGTCGGCTCGTAGCCCTCCACGAGGAACTCCTCGTGGTTGAGGCCGTCGATGAGGTCCTTGACCAGGTCCATGGACGTGCCGGGCGCGCGCGGGTCGAGCTCGCCGCCCCAGGCGGGCCAGTAGGAGGTCTGGGTGTCCTCGATGCAGTAGATCCCGCCGTCGGGCAGCAGCGGGAAGAGGATCCGGAAGGACTCGCGGACGTGGGCCGGGATGTGGCTCCCGTCGTCGATGACGACGAGCGGCGCCCCGTGCTCCTCGATGATCCGGTGCAGGATCTCCGGGTCGGTCTGGTCACCGAGGTAGGTGTGGATGTGCCCGCGGGTGAGCCACGTCTTGTCCTCGATGTCGAGGCCGACGATCGTCGCCCTCGGGAAGAACCAGCGCCACATCTTCATGGACGCACCGCTCTTGCGGCGCTTCTTGTAGCCGCCGATGCCGAGCTCGAGCAGGGTGAAGGACTCGCGGCGCAGGTGCTCGAGGTGCCGCTCGTAGTGGGGGGTGTACTTGTGCACGCCCCACTTGTCGGTGCGGAACTCGATCGCGAGCTCGGTCAGGTTGCTGGCCAGCAGCCGACGGCGGCGCTCGGCCTTCTGCTGGTCCGGGCCCGGCCGGACCGGCTCCGGGGCGGGGTCCGCCTGCATGCGGCTCGCCTTCTGGGCTGCCTTCTTGACGGCTTCGCCGGCTCGTCGAGCAGTGGTGCGCACCCGCGAACCCTAGCCTGACCCACCGACCCCCGGTGAGTGGTGCCCGAACGGCACCTCGTGCACCACCCCGAGCGCCGCCAGCACCGAGGGCAGCACGGCCTTCGCCGTGCGCTTGTAGCCGCGGGCGCTGGGGTGGAAGCGGTCCAGGCTGAACATCTCCTCGGGGCTCGTGACGAAGAACGGACCGACCACGTGGGCCAGCGACACCACGCGCGCGCCGTGCGCCAGGGCAGCTGCGCGCTGGGCCGTCGCCAGCTGCCGCGAGGCCCGGGACCCGAGCGCCCGAAGGGGTTGCGGGACCGCCCGCAGCGCGCCGAGGTCCGGGCACGTGCCGACCACCACCTCGCAACCGAGCGCGCGCAGGTGGTCGACGGCCTCCACCAGGTGGCGGACGGAGTCGGCCACCGGCACCCGGTGCGTGACGTCGTTGCCGCCGACCACGATGACCGCCACGTCGGGTCGGTACGAGCCCGGCAGCGACGCGAGCTGGGTGGCCAGCATGCTGCTCTCCGAGCCCACGACCGCTGCGGTGCGCAGCCGCACCGAGCGACCCGCACGCTTCGCGACCCCGCGGGCCAGCCTGCCGCCGAGGGTGTGCTTGGCCCGCTCCGCGCCCAGCCCGGCGGCGATCGAGTCGCCGAGGACCAACAGGTCGACGGGCTCGCCGTACTTCTTCTTGTAGTGACGGTCCCCCGCCGGCGCGCTCTCGCCCAGCGGCTTGCCGATCGCCCGCCGGGCCTGGGCGGCCTGGCGGTGCAGCAGCTCGCGCGTGCCGTACGCCATCGCGCCGGCCAGACCGCCGACGACGGTCAGTGCCAGGCCGGCGCGGACCAGGTGCTTGCTCGTCACCCCCTCCTTCAACCACACCCACCTGAACGCGCGTGCACGGGCGGGCGTCGAATGGCCCAACGGCACTACTCGCATGGGTCGTCGTACTCATCACAACCACGGTGGGTACGCGTCACGCTGGACGTATGAACGCATCCGCGCCCGTCGCACCCCGCCCGGTCCCGCCGCGCCAGCTCGCGTGGCTGCGCTCGGAGGTCGCCGACTGGACCTCGCAGGGCATCATCAGCGAGGACCAGGCCGAGCGCATCTCGACCCGCTACAGCGCCGGCTCCCACACCCGCTTCAGCATCGGCCGGGTGCTGCTCACCCTCGGCGGCGGCTTCGTCGGCATCGGCGTGATCTGGCTCGTCGCCGCCAACCTGGACCAGCTCACCCCGACCGTCCGGTTCCTCGCGGTGACCGCGCTGTGGCTCGCCTTCCTCGTCGGTGGCGAGTTCATGTCGAGCAGGAAGGTGTCCGCCCCCGTGGTGGGCGCCGGGCGCCTGCTGGCCGCGCTGGGCGTGGGTGCCGTGATCTTCCAGGCCGCCCAGTCCCTCCAGGTCCCCGCCTACGAGCCGCGGCTCGTGGGGCTGTGGTCCGTCGGCGCCCTGCTCCACGGCTACCTCACCAGGTCCTACATGCCGTTCTTCGTCGGCCTCGTGACGGGCGCGGTGTGGTGGTTCTGGCAGCCGCTGTGGGACGCGCCCCACGGGCTCACCGTGGTGCTGCTCTTCGGTGCCGGCGCCGTCCTGGCCTCGGGCCTGGCGGTGCTGCACGACAAGCGGCTGGATGCCTACGCGTGGGCCTGGCGCACGGTCGGTGGGGCGATGGCGCTGCTGGCGATGTTCGCCGCCGCCATCCCCGACGTCGGCCGCGACGGCATCGTGTGGACCACCTGGCTGGTCGTCGCGCTCGTCCTCGCCGGTGTCGCAGCGGCAGCTGCCGTCGCCACCCGGCCCGGGTTGCGCGCTCTCGAGCCCCTGGGCGCGATCGTCGTCCTGGTGGTCGCCACGCTGATCGGGCTCTGGACCACCGGCACCGACACGTCGTCGGTGGACGCCGCTGACTGGGGCCACGCAGCCGTCTCGGTCATCGCCTACGTCGTCCTCGCCGTCGGCCTCGTCGTGCTCGGCACGGTGCGCGACCACCCGCCGCTCACCTGGATGGCGATGGTCGGCCTGGTCGTCTTCACGACCTTCCAGAGCTTCGCCGTGTTCGCCCCGATCGTCACCGGCGCCTGGCTGTTCGTGGTCCTCGGCACGGTGTTCCTCGGGACGGGCTTCCTCTTCGACCGGGCCCGCCGCGAGCTGGCCCACGCCCTCGACACCGACTCCCCCACCTCGACCGACGGAGCAGACCGATGAACCGCACCGTGACCACAGCCGTCATCGCCGTGAGCCAGCTGGCCCTGGTCGGTGTGGGCGTAGCCCCCCAGCTGTCGGCCCGCCTCGCCGGCGACACCTACCTCATGTCGGTCGCCCCGATCGACCCGATGGACCCGTTCCGCGGGGCCTACGTCGCCCTGGACTACCCCGACCTGCGCCACGACGACTCCCGGTCGTTCGTCGAGCCCGGCCTCGGCGCCCTGGACGACGGCGAGTCGGGCGACGTCTTCATCACGCTCGAGAAGCGGGGGGACGTCTGGGCCGCCTCCGACTGGAGCCGGGAGCGTCCCGCGGACGGTCCCTACCTGGCCTGCGACGACCGCTCGTGGCAGATCCGCTGTGGCATCGAGAGCTGGTTCCTGCCCCAGGACGAGGCCGCTGCGGCCGAGGACCTGCTGCGCGACGGCGCGGTGGCGGAGGTCAGGATCGACGGTCGCGGCAACGCCGCCGTGGTCGACGTACGCGCCCCGTGAGCCTCAGCGACGAGGTCAGCCGCCTGCGACCGCGGGGATCACCGAGATCTGGGTGCCGTCCGGCGTGGGGGTCGCGAGCTCGTCGAGGAAGCGTACGTCGTCGTTGCCGACGTAGACGTTGACGAACCGGCGCAGCGCACCGGCCTCGTCGAGGATGCGGCCCTTGATGCCCGAGTAGCTCGCGTCGAGGTCGTCGAGCACGGCGGCCAGGGTGTCGCCCTCGGCGCTGACCTCGGACTCACCGCCGGTGTAGGTGCGCAGGATGGTGGGGATCCGGACAGAGACAGCCATGGGGTGATCTTCCCTCTCAGAGGACGTTGGACGCCACGAAGGCGTCGTAGCTGGGGGCGATGGTGGCGGCGGGGCCGACGCGGTCGGCGACCGCGTCGAGCGTCTTGAGGCCCATGCCGGTGTTGATGACGACCGTCTCGAGCGACGTGTCGAGCTGGCCGGTGTCGACGAGCTTCTTGAGCACGCCCACCGTGGTGCCGCCGGCGGTCTCGGTGAAGATCCCCTCGGTGCGGGCGAGCAGGAGGATGCCGTCGCGGACCTCGTCGTCGGTGATGTCCTCCACCGCGCCGCCGGAGCGGCGGCAGATGTCGAGGACGTAGATGCCGTCGGCGGGGTTGCCGATGGCGAGGCTCTTGGCGATGGTGTCGGGCTTGACCGGGCGGATCGCGTCGGTGCCGGCCTTGTAGGCCACCGACACGGGCGAGCAGCCGGTCGCCTGGGCGCCGAAGACCTTGTAGGGCTTGTCCTCCACGAGGCCGAGCTTGATCAGCTCCTGGAAGGCCTTGTCGACCTTGGTGAGCTGGGAGCCGGACGCGACGGGGATGACGATCTGGTCGGGCAGGCGCCAGCCGAGCTGCTCGGCGATCTCGTAGCCCAGGGTCTTGGAGCCCTCGGCGTAGAAGGGGCGCACGTTGACGTTGACGAACGCCCAGCCCTCCTCCTCGCCGGCGATCTCGGAGGCGAGCTTGTTGACGTCGTCGTAGTTGCCGTCGACGGCCACGAGGCGGTCGGTGTAGACGGCCGAGTTGACCTGCTTGGGCTTCTCGAGGTCGCTCGGGATGAAGACGACCGTCGTGATGCCGGCCCGGGCGCCGGCTGCGGCGACCGCGTTGGCCAGGTTGCCCGTGGAGGGGCAGGCGAAGACCTTGGCGTCGAGCTCGCGGGCCGCACTGAGGGCGCACGCGACGACGCGGTCCTTGAAGGAGTTGGTCGGGTTGGTGGAGTCGTCCTTGACCCAGAGGTTGTCGATGCCGAGCTCGCGGCCGAGGTTGTGGGCCTTGAGCAGCCGGGTGAAGCCGGGCTCGGTGTTGGGGCTCTGCTCGATGTCGTCGGGGACGGGCAGCAGCGCCTTGTAGCGCCAGATGTTGGGGGGACCGGCGGCGATCTCCTCACGGGTCACGGCCGGGAAGTCGTAGGCCACCTCCAGTGGCCCGAAACACTCGGGACAGGCGTACGACGGGCCGAGGACGACCTCGTGCCCGCACTCGCGGCAGGCCAGCGCCCTCGCGTTGCCGAACGCGCCCTCGCGGAGCCCCTTCTTCGGCGTTGCGGTGGTGTTCTCGTCCAACAGGGTGCTCATGAAGTCCTCCTTCTCATCTGTCCCCGCGACTCTCGCGTGGGCCGGATTTGGCACCTGCTCCCATGACTGCCGGACGATTCCGGACAGGAGGCTCATGGGTGGTTGCCGGGACTTCGACGGGCCGTTCCCTCAGTCCCTCGTGATGAGCAGGACCAGCCTAGGTGCGGCGTCTCACGATGCGCACACCGCGTCCACGATCTGGATGGCCTCGCGGAGGGCCGGGGGGTCAGCGGCGCAGGCCCAGTCCGCCGAGCAGCTCGACGACACCGGCCGGACCGTCCACGACCACGTCGGCGAGCTCGACGAGGTCGGGCTGCTCGGTGGAGGCGGAGCAGACGACCAGGCCGGGCAGGCCCTCGTCGCGGAGCTCGCGCACGGCCTCGAAGGCCTCGACGTCACCCAGGTCGTCGCCGCAGAAGACGACGCCCGTGGCCTCCTGCTCGGCCACGAAGGCACGCACGGCGTGGCCCTTGTGCATGTCGCCGGAGCGGATCTCGATGACGTTGCGACCGGGCTCGACGCTGAGGTGGTGACGCTCCGCGAGCGAGGCGATGGGAGCGGTCAACCGCTCGAAGGCACCTGTGGGGTCGGCCATGCGACGGGTGTGCACGGCGACGGCGAGCCCCTTCTCCTCGACGAAGGCGTCCGCGGCGTCGGCCTTGCGCAGCACAGCCGGGAGCTCCCGCTCGAAGCTCGCCAACCCGGCGGGCGGGCGCGGCGAGCGGATCCGCTGCTCGGTCGCCGACCAGCGCTCGTTGCCGTACTGGCCGAAGACGAACAGCTCGGCGCCGCGGTCGAGCATCGCGTTGCCGAGCGCGTCGAGGTCGCCCATCGCGATGGCCTGCCGGGCCGGGCGGCCGGTGATCACGGCGACCGCGCGCACCACCTCGGCGAGCTCCAGCAGCGCACCGGGCGCACCGGGGTGCAGGCGTGCCGCCTCGGGGTCGTCGACCACCGGCGACAGCGTGCCGTCGAAGTCGAGCCCGACGACCACTCCGTCGAGGACGTCCCGGAGGGCGTCGTAGTGGGCGCGCGCGTCGTCGGAGGTGAACTCCATGGGTGCAGCCAACCACGCGCCGGCTCGGACCGGCGAACCGTCCCGGGTCAGCAGCTCACTGAGGAGCGTCGGTGGTGAGGATGATCGTCAGCCGGTCGCGCTTCATGACCCCCACGGCTGGCGCGGTGCGCTTGATGCCGAGGTCGAGGGCCAGCTGCTTGCCGGCCGCCTTGAGCCGCGGCGGGAAGTAGACGGTCGTGGTCGGGATGACGCCGTACCAGTTGTCCTCGCCGACGACGGCCCAGCCGACGCCGGTCGCCTTGGCGGCCGTGCTGGCGGCCAGGCCCTTGATGCCGGAGTTGTTGAAGACCTCGACGTAGACCTCGCCGCGCTTGACCTGCGGCTTGGGCTTGGGCTCCGGCTTCGGCTCGGGGGTCGGGGTCGCGTCCGGCGTGGCCGCCGGCGTCTGGTCGGCGCTGGCGATGGTGGCGGTGTCGACGCGGCGCTCGGTGGGCGCTTCGTCACGGGTCGCGACGAAGGTGATCGAGGCCATGGCGACCGCGAGCACCGACAGCATCACGACGGGCGAGGGGAAGGCCACCCCGCGCTCGTCACGACGAGCGCGGAGAGGACGACGGCCAGGACTGGGGAAGGAGGCCATGGGGAAGAGCCAATCGTGAGTAGTGGTCGGATCTCGCAGTGTCAGATCTCGAAGCCGAGACGGCGGGCGGAGCGCTGGCGCTGGCGGGACGCGCGCAGCCGGCGGAGGCGGCGCACGAGCAGCGGGTCGGCCTCGAGGGCCTCGGGGCGGTCGATGAGGGCGTTGAGGACCTGGTAGTAGCGGGTCGATGACATGTCGAACTTCTCGCGGACGGCCTGCTCCTTGGCGCCGGCGTACTTCCACCAGTGACGCTCGAACTCGAGGATGTCACGGTCGCGCTGGCTCAGCCCGGCAGCAATCTCCTGCTCGGCTGCGATGTGCTTGGCGGCGTCCATCTGCCATCTCCTCCTCGACCCCACATCCCCCCGTGACCGGGGGAACTGGGGGGAGTCTATGCGACGAACGACAACGATGTCATTCGCCTCCGGCGAGTCGTCTGGACAAACCCGCGGAAGTTCGGGACTGGGACACCGCGGGGTGATCTGCTCCTCACAGGGCCTCGTTAGGGTTGCCGCGTGAGCCCACAGCCGAAGGCAGACCTCGTGATCGTGGCCAACCGGCTGCCCGTGGACCGGGTGCGCCTGCCCGACGGCTCGGACGCGTGGCGCACCTCCCCCGGCGGGCTCGTCACGGCGCTCGAGCCCGTGCTCCGGGCCAACGACGGCGCCTGGATCGGGTGGCCCGGGTCTGCTGACGACGAGGAGTTCGAGCCGTTCGTCGAGGACGGGCTGTCCCTGGTGCCGGTCTCGCTGAGCGCCGCGGAGGTCGAGGAGTTCTACGAGGGGTTCTCCAACGGCACCCTCTGGCCGCTCTACCACGACGTGATCGCCAAGCCGGAGTTCCACCGTGAGTGGTGGGAGTCCTACGTCAGGGTCAACCAGCGGTTCGCCGACAAGGCGGCCGAGGTGGCCGCCGACCACGCGACGGTGTGGGTGCAGGACTACCAGCTCCAGCTGGTGCCGCAGATGCTGCGCGAGAAGCGGCCCGACCTGCGCATCGGCTTCTACCTCCACATCCCGTTCCCGCCCGCCGAGCTGTTCTCGCAGCTGCCGTGGCGCCGGCAGATCCTCGAGGGCCTGCTCGGCGCCGACCTCATCGGCTTCCAGCTCCCCGGCGCGGCCGCCAACTTCGTACGCCTGGTGCGCAGCCGCGTGGGCCACAAGACGCACCGCGACACGATCTACCTGCCCGACGGTCGTCCGGTGAAGGCCACCGCCTTTCCCATCTCGATCGACACCGCCGGTTTCGAGGAGCTCGCGCGGTCGGAGGGCGTGGCCAAGCGGGCCGCAGAGATCCGCGACGCACTGGGCAACCCGAGGCGGATCTTCCTGGGCGTCGACCGGCTCGACTACACCAAGGGCATCTACTCCCGCCTCCGCGCCTTCGGCGAGCTCGTGCGCGACGGCAAGCTCGACGTCGAGGACGCCGTCTTCGTGCAGGTCGCCACGCCGTCGCGCGAACGGGTCGAGCAGTACCGGATCCTCCGCGACGAGATCGAGATGCTGGTGGGTCGGATCAACGGCGACCACGGTCGCATCGGTCGTCCGGCGATCTCCTACCTGCACACCTCGCACCCCCGCGAGGAGATGGCGGCGCTCTACCGCGCCGCCGACGTCATGGTGGTGACCCCGTTCCGCGACGGCATGAACCTCGTCGCCAAGGAGTACGTCGCCTGCCGCTTCGACAACGGCGGCGCCCTGGTGCTCTCGGAGTTCGCCGGTGCCGCGCAGGAGCTGCGGCAGGCCTGGCTGGTCAACCCCTACGACATCGACGGGATGAAGTCGGCGCTGCTCGAGGCCTACGCCGCCGACCAGAAGGAGACCGGGCGTCGGATGCGCGCCATGCGCAAGACGGTGGTGGCCAACGACGTGTCCAAGTGGGCCCGCGACTTCCTCGAGGAGCTCAGGACGCTGCCCGAGCACCACGACAAGACCGTACGACGCCCGCGCTCGGGCTGACGGCCCGGCGGGTCAGTCAGGGGTTGGCCTCTGCTGGCACCTCGTCCGTCGCGTCCTGGGCCATCATGATCGCCTCGATCTCCTTCACCAGCCGCGGCGCGAGCCGCTGCCAGCCGGGGTCGTAGCCGTAGGCCTCCGCGAGCCCGACCGCGGAGCGGGTGCCGGTCACGAGGTCGACGTCCTTCGGTGCGATCAGCCCCGGGTGCACCACGCCGATCGCCTCGGACACCTTGAGCAGGTCGCGCCGCAGGGACCGGATGTAGTTGGCGGCCCGGACGCTCTTGAGGCTGACGTCGAGGCCGCGGGTGTAGCGCGGATTCTGGGTGGCCACCCCCACCGGGCAGTGGTCGGTGTGGCACTTCTGCGCCTGGATGCAGCCGATCGACATCATCGCCTCGCGGCCGACGTTGACCATGTCCACACCGAGGGCGAAGGCGACGATGGCGTTCTCCGGGATGCCCAGCTTCCCGGCGCCCACGAAGACCACGTCGTCGGTGAGCCCCGCCTCGGCGAAGCGGCGGTAGACCTCGGAGAAGGCGATCCGGAACGGGTAGGCCACGGAGTCCGCGAAGATCATCGGCGCGGCGCCGGTGCCGCCCTCGCCGCCGTCGATGTTGACGAAGTCGACGCCTCGGCCGCCGCGCGACATCTGCTCGGTCAGCTCGTCCCACATGGTGAGGTTGCCGACGGCCGACTTGATGCCCACCGGCAGGCCGGTCGCCTGGGCGACGCGCTCGACGAAGTCGAGCATCGAGTCGACGTCGGAGAAGACCGCGTGCCGGCTCGGCGAGGCGCAGTCCTCGCCCTCTGGGATGCCGCGGATCTCGGCGATCTCCCGGCTGACCTTCTCTCCTGGCAGCATGCCGCCGAGGCCGGGCTTGGCGCCCTGGCTCAGCTTGATCTCGATCGCGCGCACCGGCGCCGACTGGACGAGGTCCACGAGCCTGCCCATGTCGAACCGGCCGTGCTCGTCGCGGCAGCCGAAGTAGGACGTGCCGATCTGGAACACGATGTCGCCGCCGTGGCGGTGGTGGGTGGACAGCGCACCCTCCCCGGTGTTCTGCAGGCAGCCGGTCATCGCGGCGCCCCTGTTGAGCGACTCGATGGCCTTGCCCGACAGGGACCCGAAGCTCATCCCCGAGATGTTCACGACCGAGCCGGGCCGGAAGGCGTGCGTACGTCCTCTCGCCTCCCCCATCACCTTGGCGCAGGGCAGGACGATCTCCTCCTGCGCGTGCGGCATCGTGGCGGCGCCCGGTCCGGTGAACGTGCGGTGCTTGATGACGGGGTAGCCCTCGACCTGCTCGACGTCGTTGTCGGTGCCGAAGCCGAAGTAGTTGTTCTCCAGCTTGGAGCTGGCGTAGACCCAGCGGCGCTGGTCACGGCTGAAGGGCCGCTCCTCGTCGTTGCTCGTGACGATGTACTGCCGGAGCTCGGGACCGAACTTCTCGACCAAGAACCTGCCGTGCCCGACGATCGGGAAGTTGCGCAGGATCGCGTGCTTGCGCTGGACCAGGTCGTAGGCCGTCGTCGCGGCGCCGGCGACGGCGGTCCCTCCGAGAATCGCGTACCTCCACCTCATGCCACGTTCCTAGCCCCCGGGACGCGGCTTGTCGAGGACGCTCCCTCCCTCGGGGCGGGGTCAGGCCAGCTCGCCCCGCGCGAGGCTGACGCCCGAGTGGGTCGGGTCGCCGTCGTCGGGCTCCACCGAGATGTCGACGATCCGGTAGCCCTCGTCGATGAGCCCCTGCGGGACCTGGAACTCACCGGTGTCGCCCTCGGCGAGCACGCCCAGCGCGACCATGCGGGTGCCGTCGACGTTGATCAGCCACACCTCGTGGAACCCGTCCTCGTCGCCGAGCTCACGGGCCCTGACCCGCAGGGTGAGGGTGCCGTCGTCCCGTACGGCGCTGGCGACGCCGCGGTCGGCGTCGCTGTCGAGCGCGGTGAGGTCGGCCGCCGCCACGACCGAGCCGGGGTCCTGACGACCCGGGGACCCGGGCTCGGCGACGGTCAGCCGGCCGAGGCCGAGCCCGGCCACGAGCGCGACGGCGGCGGCAGCAGCAGCCGCCCAGGCGGGGACGCCGCGGCGCGGGCGGTCGGCTCGCGTCGGCAGCGGCACCGGCTGCGCGAGCTCGGGACGAGTCGCGCGGACCTCCTCCAGCACCCGCTCGCGCACGCCCGCCGGTGCGGGCACCAGCGCCTCGGCGCCGGCGAGACGGCGTACGTCGACGAGCGCGGCCAGTGCGGCAGCACAGTCCTGGCAGGACCCGACGTGGGCCCGCTCGTCCTCCGATCCCTCGGTGGGGTCGAGGGCGAGTGCGGCCAGCCGGTCGAGGTCCACGTGGTCAGTGAGGTCACCGTGACTCATGACGCACCCCCTCGAGCTGTTGGTGGAGCTTGACCAGGCCCCGGCGGACGTGGCTCTTGACGGTGCCGAGAGGCAGTCCGACCGTCTCGGCGATCTCTGCGTGGCTGCGCTCCTCCCAGAAGGCCAGGAACAGGATCGTGCGACGCGGGTCGGGGAGCTCCTCGACGGCCTGGCGCACGACGAGCCGGTCGGCGATCTCCTCGTCCGCGGCCGAGGTGTCGGCCTCCAGGGCACCGGGCACGGCGGCCGCCGCGGCCACCCGGTCGGCGTCGCGGGCACGGGCGGCCCGGACGTCGGCCACCTTGTGGCGGGCGATGCCGATGAGCCAGGCGGGGAGGGCAGCCGGGCTCGGCGTCAGCGTGTGGCGGCTGCGCCACGCGCTGATGAAGACCTGCTGGGTGACCTCCTCTGCGTCGTGCACGTCCTGGAGGGCGCGCAGCGCGTAGGTGTGGACGAGCGCCGACCAGCGGTCGTACACCGCTTCCAGCGCGGTCTCGTCACCCTCGACAAGGCGGGCAGCGAGGGACCGGACGACGTCGCCCTGGTCCTCCTCGGACTCCCTCAACCCGCTGGTCACGGCGCCACCGTACCGGCGGGGCCTGCGGGTGGGGAGCGCGATCACGGTCATCGGCGCTCCCCACCCGTCGTACCTGTCGCTGCCTGCCGGACCTCAGAGGTCGATCGGGCGCAGCACCCGGTCGATCCCGTGGGCGACCTGCTTGTTGCCCTTGTTGAGGTCGATGGCCTTCAGGATGACCTTTGGGTCGCGGTCGTTCTTGTCCCGGTCCTTGAGCGTGATGCTCAGCGAGGGCTTCTTGCGGATGTCGACCCTGACCTTGCCACCCTGGGCGGTGGTCAGCCGAGCGCCGTCGGCCTTGAGCACCTTGCCGCTCGTCAGCGTCTTGCCGGCGACCACGTGGTAGAGCAGCACGGTCTCGATGGTGTCGACACCGGCGAGCTCGACGAGGGAGTCGAAGATCTTCTTCTCGCTCCTGACCGTCTTGCCCGTGAGGTCCTCGAGCAGCAGGCGGAAGGCCTGGTCGGTGGGCGCGAAGACCGTGGCGCGCTTCGTGCCGTCGGCCAGCACGCCGACCGGGGAGCCGGGCTTCGCGCCGACCACGGCCAGGGCGGCCTCGGTCACGATGTCGAAGTCGTTGCGGTTCTTGTCGAACGTGTTGCCGTCCGACGTCAGCAGACCGGCGAGGCTCTCCTCCCCGACGGCCTTGGCGCTGGCGGCGGGGGCGGTCGCCTGCACGGCACCGAGCGCGAGGGCCGAGGCGGCGAGGAGGGCAGGTACGCGTCGCTTCATGGGAGGTCCTTCCATCGGGGGGCTCCTGGTGGTGCCCTGTCGACCTCTTCTCCGGACGAACCGCCCGCCCGGATGCACCTGCCCGTAGATTTCTTTCCATGGACCTGATCCCCAAGCCCGACCAGGTGGTCTCGGCGGCCGGAAATGTCGCCCACACCTTGCTCTACGGCGGGCTGGCCGACCTGCGGCCGATGCCGCGGACGCTGATCGACGACGGGGAGCTGCGCGAGGTCTACCACTACCGGCCGGCCAAGGACGTCGAGGAGACCGGCGACCCGGTGCTGCTCGTGACGCCGCTGGCCGCCCCCGCGCTGTGCTTCGACCTGCGCCGCGACTGCTCCCTGGTCGAGCACCTGGTGACGCAGGGGCGTCCGACCTACCTCGTCGAGTACGGCCAGGTGTCGTTCAAGAACCGTGCGCTCGGCGTGGAGCACTGGGTCGACGAGGTCCTGCCCGAGGCGATCCGGACCGTGCACGAGCACTCCGGTGGTCGCGGCGTGCACCTCGTCGGCTGGAGCCTCGGCGGGATCTTCGCCCTGCTCGTCGCGGCCGACCGCCAGGACCTCCCGATCGCCTCGCTCACGGTCATCGGCTCCCCCGTGGACGTGACCAAGGTGCCGCTGGTCGCACCGGTCCGTCCACTGCTCAACCTGACCCAGGGCACGGGAGCGATCACCCGGGCCTATCGGGTGCTGGGCGGGGTTCCGACGCCGCTCGTCAACTGGGCCTTCACCGCCGCGAGCGCGCAGAAGGTCGTCACCAAGCCGCTGGCGGTGCTCACCCACCTCGACGACACCGACTACCTCGCGCAGATGGAAGCGGTCACCCGCTTCATGTCCAACATGACCGCCTACCCCGGTCGCACCTTCGGCCAGCTCTACCACCGGTTCGTCAAGGGCAACGCCCTCGCGAAGGGCCGGATGCCGCTCGGCGACCGCACGGTCGACCTCGCCGACATCACCGTGCCGGTGCTGGTCTTCGCCGGCAACACCGACGGCATCGCCCCGCTCCCCGCCGTACGCGCGGTGGTGCCGCTGCTGACCGGGTCCCGGGAGGTGCGCTTCGAGATCGTGCCCGGCGGACACCTCGGGATGCTCACGGGACGGGCCGCCCGCGGGACGACCTGGACCGTCATCGACGAGTGGGTCGCCCAGTGGTCGGGCCAGGCGCCGGTGAAGGCCCCCCGGAAGGCGCCTGCGAAGAAGACCGCCGCTCCACGGAAGACCGCCGCTGCGAAGAAGGCGGCCGCTCCGAGGAAGGCTGCCGCTGCGAAGAAGGCCACGGCTCCGAAGAAGACCGCCGCTGCGAAGAAGGCGCCGGCCAGGAAGGCCCCGGCGAGGAAGGCGGCCTCGGCCGGCACGATCGGGTCCAACCCGACCCGGCGATACGGGTCGGCAGGCTCGCGGTCGTTGGGGCGCTGAGCGGGACGATCCCGGCGCCACCGTGGCGGCGTACGACATCCGTTCTCACGAGGGTGGCGGCACACGACATCCCCGCCGACGATCGGCACGTCGTATGCCGCCAGGGTCAGCGACACCGACGTCGTATGCCGCCAGAGTCGAGCGACGACACGGTCCCGGCCGCCACCGTGGCGGCGTACGACATCCGGTCCCACGAGGGTGGCGGCACACGACATCCCCGGCGACGATCGGCACGTCGTATGCCGCCAGGCTCAGCGGCACCAACGTGATATGCCGCCAGGGTCGAGCGACGACACGGTCCCGGCCGCCACCGTGGCGGCGTACGACATCCGTTCCCACGAGGGTGGCGGCACACGACATCCCCGCCGACGATCGACACGTCGTATGCCGCCAGGGTCAGCGACACCGACGTGATATGCCGCCAGGGTCGAGCGACGACACGGTCCCGGCCGCCACCGTGGCGGCGTACGACATCCGTTCCCACGAGGGTGGCGGCACACGACATCCCCGCCGACGATCGGCACGTCATATGCCGCCAGGCTCAGCGGCACCAACGTCATATGCCGCCAGGCTCAGCGGCACCAACGTCATATGCCGCCAGGCTCAGCGGCACCAACGTCATATGCCGCCAGGCTCAGCGGCACCAACGTCATATGCCGCCAGGCTCAGCGGCACCAACG